>OKSG01000014.1_pt1 | contig 191384 bp, 121 predicted proteins | sample 1606411 | NCBI WGS metagenome assembly OKSG01 (sample SAMEA3879586, study PRJEB24766) | human gut metagenome | biome: human-associated habitat; feature: feces | place: USA | collected 1985/1987
CCGCCGCCATACGATCATACCCCAGCGTCCGGGGAGTTTCATAGAGGTTTTCTACCGGAAGAGAAGTCTTTTCATTGAGCCACAGAATGGGGACAGCCATATCTTCCAGTTGCGACAACACCTCTCTACTCAAATCAATGACAGTAGCCACTATCGCTTTTTCAATCGTATATGTACGGCATACTTCAGGCAACCGTTCCAACGTCAGATTGGAGTCATACACCACCTCCACGATACGTCCACCATCAAACACCGCCATCTTGGCGATTGTATTTCCTATATCAATAATGAGATTCACCGTATTGCATAAATTTAGCGGCGCAAAGATATAACATTAATATTGAAATTCAGCAGAAACCATCTCTTTATTAGAAGAACAACTGCACAAGAATTCTTATTCACATCCACACCAAACAACCACAATGCCACTTTTACATTCTGTTGAGATTTATTAAAGCCGCAACATCATACCACAACCACCTGATTATCAATACAACTAAATGCGCTACATTCAGTATACGACTGAGCCCTATTCAGTATACGATTGAATGGCATTCAGTATACGACTGAATCAGGTTCAATATACCACTATTTCTTGCACCCGTATCGTTTGTAAATAGAAAATACCTACCACTCGTACTCGACAGTTGATTCAAAACAACCAATAATGCGAATTAAGAATTGTATCAAGTTCATAATTAAAAAAGATTCTTCGGACACAGATGACCGGAATAACGCGAATAATCGCTTTAGTTCCTAATCACAAATTGGGATAATATTAGTTTTTTCCGTAAGTTTGCAGCATGAAACGAAGCCTACTTATACATATATATATAGTAATCTTTTTCTTCTGTTTGCCTTCAGCAAATGCCCAGGTGACACAACAGCAAAAGACTGCTGCAACAGACTCCGTACGCGTCAGCCTACTGACTTGCGCTGCAGGAGGAGAGATTTATTCCCTATTCGGACACACTGCCATACGGTACGAGAACTATACACGTGGCATTGACGCCGTCTTCAATTACGGCATGTTCAACTTCAACGCCCCTAACTTCATCTTCCGTTTTGCCTTGGGAGAAACGGATTATCAACTTGGAGTAACCGATTATGAGCATTTCGCCGCCGAATACAACTATCTGGGACGCGATGTCTGGCAACAAACGTTAAATCTAACAGAAGAGGAAAAAGAACGCCTGATAGCACTATTGACAGAGAACTACCGCCCTGAAAACCGAGTATACCGCTACAATTTTTTCTACGACAATTGTGCCACCCGCCCGCGGGACCAGATAGAGCGTGCCATCAACGGCACTCTGCAATACGCTGACAATATGACTGCTAACAGTACGGGAATCTCTTTCAGGGATTTGCTGCATAAATACAGTGAAGGCCATTTGTGGTCACGTTTCGGCATGGACCTATGCATGGGCAGCAAAGCAGACGAACCCATCAACCGGCGGCTGGCAATGTTCGTCCCCTTCTACATGCAGGAGTATTTCAATAAAGCGCAGATTGTGGACAAAGAAGGACAAGCACGGCCACTGGTTGCCAAAGAAGAAAAAATCGTAGTAACGGGTAAAACACCAGCCGACTTCGTCAGCAGAGGCATCACACCGATGCAGTCGGCTTCGCTATTACTGATACTTGTAGCAGGCATCAGCATTTACGGCATACGAAGAGGGAAAACTCTTTGGGGCATAGACCTCATACTCTTCTTGGTTGCCGGAATGGCTGGATGTATACTGGCATTTTTAGCACTATTCTCACAGCATCCGGCAGTAAGTCCCAATTATATATTATTTGTATTCCATCCATTTCACCTTTTCTGCCTTCCATTCATGCTATCCAGGGTACGAAAAAGGGAAATAAGCCGCTATATGCTGGTTGATTTTGTAGTTTTAACACTTTTTATAGGGCTTTGGACAATAATTCCGCAGAGAATTCCGCCAGCAGTATTACCTTTGGCACTGTGTTTGCTGATACGTTCTGCAAGCAACCTCATTCTAACATACAAACGAAAGTAATGAAAAAAGGACTGATAACTTCCATACTCGCACTTACATTCAGTGGTCTGCAAGCCCAACCGCTGCCTGCCTCCCCAAAGCTGGTGGTAACATTGACCATTGACCAGTTGCGTACAGACTATATGGAAGCATTTTCGTCCTTATACGGAGAAAAGGGGTTTAAGCGCTTACTGCGTGAAGGTAAAGTATTCCGTCAAGCAGAATTTCCTTTTTGCGGAACGGACCGAGCCTCGGCCATTGCCGCCATCTATACCGGGACAACACCGTCCATGAACGGCATCATTGCAGAGCAGTGGCTGGATGCAGGTACACTACGCCCCATAAACTGTGTAGAAGACCCCAACTTCATGGGCAACTATACCGACGAAAGCACTTCCCCCTCCCAATTACTGACCTCTACTATTGCCGACGAGCTGAAAATAGCTACCCGCAACAAAGGTCTGGTCTATGCCATCGCGCCGTTCCGCGATGCCGCCATATTGGGTGCCGGGCACGCGGGGAACGGTGCTTTCTGGCTTAATAACAATACCGGAAAATGGTGCAGTACGACTTATTATAATGAATTTCCGTGGTGGCTGAGCCAATACAACGACCGGAAATCTCCTGACTACCGTATCAAGGATATGGTATGGACACCTGCACTTCCTTTTACCAACTATACATTTCTGCCCGAATGGCGCAACGAGCCATTCAAATACAAGCTGGATGGTGAACGGACAAACAAGTTCCGCCGCTTGATAACCAGCCCTTTCATCAATGAGGAAGTCAACCTGCTGACCGAAGAGCTGCTGAATAAGAGCACTATCGGACAAGATGACGTGCCCGACCTATTATCGCTGACTTACTACGCAGGAAATTATAACCACCGAAGTACGCAGGAATGTGCCATGGAAATGCAAGACACCTACGTGCGACTGGACCGTAGTATAGCTTCCTTATTAGAGCTCATAGAACGTAAAGTTGGGCTCCACAACGTACTTTTCTGCATCACCTCCACCGGCTATGCCGACCCGGAAGCAGCCGACCCGGGCGTATACCGGATACCGGGTGGTGAATTCTACCTGAACCGCTGTGCCGCCCTGCTAAACATGTACCTCATGGCATCCTATGGCGAGGGACAATATGTGGAAGCTTATTATGACCAACAAATCTATCTCAACCATAAACTTATTGAGAACAAGCAGTTGAGCCTGACTGAAATTCAAGAAAAATCTGCCGAATTTCTGGTTCAGTTTAGTGGCGTGAGCGAAGTATATTCAGCTCATCGCCTGCTTTTGGGCCCCTGGTCACCGCAAATAGAACGTATACGCAATAGTTTTCATCGCAAGCGCTCTGGCGATTTGCTCATTGAAATACTCCCGGGCTGGACTATCATGCAGGAAAATAGTACTGATAATCGTGTAGTACGTACGGCCGATATTCCTGCTCCCCTCATTTTATTGGGAGGAGGAATGAAGGCTGAAACCATCCGTACCCCCATCAGTATTGACCGCATTGCCCCTACCTTGGCAAGTGTAATGCGCATCCGCGCCCCTAATGCAAGTACAGCATCTCCCCTTGACTTTTGATTCTAAAATAATCTGTGCAAATCTGGATAATCTGTATAGAAATCAGTAACTTTGCACGCTCAACTAACTCAGCAATAATAATAAAAACAAATATATAATGGGATTTAATGAATTTTTAAGCTCGATTTTCGGCAACAAATCCACACGCGACATGAAAGAAATACAACCGTGGGTGGAGAAAATCAAAGCCGCTTACCCGGAAGTAGCCAAACTCGACAACGACGCCCTACGCGCCAAGACAGAAGAACTGAAAGCCTACATCCACGATTCGGCAGCCGAACAACGCGCCAAAGTGGAAGAACTGAAAGCCAGCGTTGAAGATACCGAACTGGAAAAACGCGAAGACCTCTTCAACCAAATCGACAAAATCGAGAAAGAGATATTGGAGATTTATGAAAAAGCGCTGGACGAAGTATTACCCACCGCTTTCTCTATTGTAAAGGAAACAGCCAAACGGTTCTCTGAAAATGAAGAAGTAGTGGTTACAGCTACCGATTTTGACCGTCAACTGGCTGCCACTAAAGATTTTGTACGCATCGAAGGAGATAAAGCCATCTACCAGAACCATTGGATAGCAGGTGGTAACGATACCGTATGGAACATGGTACATTATGATGTACAGCTATTCGGTGGTGTGGTTCTGCATAAAGGTAAGATTGCCGAAATGGCAACCGGTGAAGGTAAGACATTGGTAGCTACCCTACCGGTATTCCTCAATGCCCTGACCGGTAATGGCGTGCACGTGGTAACAGTGAACGACTATCTGGCAAAACGTGACTCCGAATGGATGGGCCCTCTTTACATGTTCCACGGTTTGAGTGTAGATTGCATCGACAAGCACCAGCCCAACTCTGACGCCCGTCGCAAAGCTTATCTGGCAGACATCACGTTCGGTACAAACAATGAATTCGGTTTCGACTACCTGCGTGACAACATGGCTATCAGCCCCAAAGACCTGGTACAGCGCCAGCATAATTATGCCATTGTCGATGAGGTAGACTCAGTATTGATTGATGATGCCCGTACTCCGCTGATTATCTCCGGACCGGTTCCCAAAGGCGACGACCAACTCTTCGAACAGCTCCGCCCGCAAGTGGAACGCTTGGTAGAAGCTCAGAAAAAACTGGCTACCCAATATCTGGCCGATGCCAAGCGCCTGATTGCATCAAACGATAAGAAAGACCAGGAAGAAGGCTTCCTCGCTTTGTACCGCAGCCACAAGTGTTTGCCCAAGAACAAGGCGCTCATCAAGTTCCTCAGCGAACAAGGCATCAAGGCCGGTATGCTGAAGACCGAAGAAATCTACATGGAGCAAAACAACAAGCGCATGCACGAGGTGACTGACCCGCTGTACTTCGTTATCGAAGAGAAAATGAACAGTGTGGATCTGACAGACAAGGGCGTAGACTTGATTAGTGGCAATGTAGAGGACCCCACTTTCTTCGTACTCCCTGATATCACCGCGCAACTCTCTGCCCTGGAAAACGAAACAGAGCTAACAGACGAACAGCGCCTTGAAAAGAAGGATGCCCTGATGACCAACTATGCCATCAAAAGCGAACGTGTGCATACCATCAACCAACTGTTGAAGGCATACACCATGTTCGAGAAAGATGACGAATATGTGGTAATCGACGGCCAAGTGAAGATTGTGGATGAGCAGACGGGACGTATCATGGAAGGACGTCGTTATTCTGACGGTTTGCACCAAGCCATCGAAGCCAAGGAAGGCGTGAAGGTAGAAGCTGCCACACAGACTTTTGCCACCATTACGCTGCAGAACTACTTCCGTATGTACCACAAGCTGTCCGGTATGACCGGTACGGCAGAGACTGAAGCCGGCGAATTGTGGGACATCTACAAACTGGACGTAGTGGTTATTCCAACCAACCGCCCCATTGCCCGTATCGACATGAACGACCGCGTTTACAAAACAAAACGCGAAAAATATAAAGCCGTCATCGAAGAGATAGAGAAAATGGTGGCGGCAGGACGCCCCGTACTGGTGGGTACCACCTCTGTCGAAATCTCTGAGATGCTGAGCAAGATGCTTACCATGCGCAAGATTGAGCACAGTGTATTGAATGCCAAACTGCATCAGAAGGAAGCAGATATTGTAGCTACTGCCGGTTTGAAATGTGCTGTAACCATCGCTACCAATATGGCCGGTCGTGGTACCGACATCAAGCTGAGTCCGGAAGTGAAAGCTGCAGGCGGTCTTGCCATCATCGGTACAGAACGCCACGAATCACGCCGTGTGGACCGTCAGTTACGTGGTCGTGCAGGACGTCAAGGCGACCCGGGTTCTTCTGTATTCTTCGTATCTTTGGAAGATGACTTGATGCGTTTGTTCTCCAGTGACCGCATTGCCAGTGTAATGGACAAACTGGGTTTCAAAGAAGGTGAAATGATTGAACACGGCATGATTTCCAAGTCCATTGAACGTGCGCAAAAGAAAGTTGAGGAGAACAACTTCGGTATTCGTAAGCGTCTGTTGGAATATGACGACGTGATGAACAAACAACGTACAGTAGTCTACACCAAACGCCGCCACGCTTTGATGGGCGAACGTATCGGTATGGATATCGTGAACATGATTTGGGACCGTTGTGCCAACGCCGTCGAAGCGCCCGACTACGAAAACTGCAAGATGGATGTGCTCCAGACGCTTGCCATGGAAGTACCTTTCACCGAAGAGGAATTCCGTAATGAGAAGAAAGAAAAACTGGCAGACAGAACATTCGACGCTGCCATGGAACTCTTCAAACGCAAGACAGAACGTATGGCACAGATAGCCTATCCGGTCATCAAGCAAGTATACGAAACGCAGGGACACATGTACGAAAACATACTTATCCCCATCACAGACGGAAAACGTATGTACAACATCTCCTGCAACCTGAAGAAAGCTTATGAGACAGAATGTAAGGAGGTGGTGAAGTCATTCGAGAAATCCATCTTGCTGCACGTTATCGACGAAGCATGGAAAGAAAACCTGCGCGAGCTGGACGAGCTGAAACACTCCGTGCAGAATGCAAGTTACGAGCAGAAAGACCCGTTGCTGATTTACAAGCTGGAATCTGTGAACTTGTTTGATGCCATGGTGAATAAGATTAATAATCAGACTATCTCTATCTTAATGCGTGGACAAATCCCGGTACAAGAGGCTCCGGCTGAAGCCCCTGAGGCTCCCCAGGCTCCCCGTCAAGTAGAGGTGCGCCAGGCTGCTCCGGAACAACGCCAGGATATGAGCAAGTATCGTGAACAGAAGGTTGATTTGAATGACCCGAACCAGCAGGCCGCTGCGGCACAAGATACGCGTGAACAACCAAGACGCGAACCTATCCGTGCCGAGAAGACCGTAGGACGCAATGATCCTTGTCCTTGCGGAAGCGGTAAGAAATACAAAAACTGCCACGGAAGGAATGCATAAAGCAAAGCTATAAAAGATAAGGCGATAGGGTGATAAGATGATACCGTCAGGTATCTTTTATCACCCTATCACTTTTTCTCCTACCACATTATCACATTTTTTATTCGTTCCAGCTTTTGAATATTCAGCTAAAAGAGTACTTTTGCTCCAAAGAACAAAACCAAAGACTATGACCAAATATCACTATTGTCTGTTATTGATGGGTTCTCTGCTGTTAGGCAGCTGTCAGAGTGTAGAACAACTGTCCATTGATTACATGCTGCCGGCAGAAGTCAGTTTCCCGGCAACATTGAAACGTGTGGCTGTTGTCAACAACATGCCAAACGTACCGGACAACAAACTCATCATCAGTGAGGAAGAACAGAAAAAAAGCGAGAATGAGGTGGCACGCCTCACCAACTACTACAATGGAGACGCCGCAATAACAACCGAATCTCTTGCAGAGGCCCTTGCCAACGAAAACTACTTTGAAGAGGTTGTGATATGCGACTCTGCCCTCCGGAGTAAAGACATCAATCCCCGCGAAAGCACATTATCGAGGGATGAAGTACTGGAACTTACACAGAATTTGGACGTAGATTTCCTGATAGCCCTGGAAAACATACAAATGCGTTCCAATCGCAAGATAAGTTATATGCCCGACTGGGGTGCGTTCCTCGGCACAGTGGACGTAAAGGTATATCCTACCGTCAGAATATATTTGCCTAACCGCAAAGGTCCTATGGTAACCGTCAACAGCAATGACAGTATTTTCTGGGAAGAGGCAGGAAATGGTGAAGCGTCAGTACGTTCCCGCCTCATCAGCGAAGAAGACATGGTGAAGCAAGCATCTGAATTTGCAGGAACGGTTCCGGTAAGACATCTACTCCCCTATTGGAAAACTGGTAACCGCTATCTCTTCAGTGGTGGTTCTGTAAATATGCGTGACGCAGCCGTATATGCCAAAGAAGAAAATTGGAGTAAAGCAGTAGAGCTCTGGAAGCAGACCTACGAAACAAAAAAAGGAAAACAGAAAATGTATGCAGCCTATAACACCGCTTTGGGCTACGAAATGCAAGACAGCATAGATACTGCCTTGGAATGGGCATTAAAAGCGCAAACCCTTGCCCGTGAGAAAAGCAAGACAGACAAAAAAGAGACAGGCGAAATACATGATGGAACCATCTCCTATTACATCTTTATCAGCATGTATGTAGACGAATTGGAGAAACGAAAAGAGGGAATGGCACGCCTGAACATGCAAATGAACAGATTTGATGATGATTTTTAGTCAAATGATGCAGAGATAACCGTTTTTTTTATACCTTTGAACAACCATTAAGAAAAGAAAGTTATTATGAAGCTCAGTCAATCGTCATTAGCACTCTTGGAGGACACTCTTAAAAAAGCAATCGGCAAATACACCTGCGGTTGCGAACAGACTATCGTTACAGACATTCATCTGCAACCGAATCAGAATTCGGGCGAACTGTCTATCTTTGATGATGAAGATAAAGAGCTTGCCAATACTTCCATTGAAGAATGGATGACATACGAGGGGGATGATTTCTACGAAAATGTAGAGCGTATCTTGTCCTCACTGCTCTGCAACATGAAAAATGAAGGAAAGTTCGACAAGCTGACTATTCTGAAACCATTCTCTTTTGTACTGGTGGATGATGATAGAGAAACAATAGCAGAACTGTTGCTGATGGATGATGATACTCTATTGGTCAATGAAGAGCTACTGAAAGGATTGGATGAGGAACTGGATTCTTTTCTGAAAGAGCTGCTGGAAAAATAATATTCCAAACAATCGGCCTATAAGGAAAAGAGACCTTCTTATAATAAATTAGCCCCTGCGATATAAAACGACCGCAGGGGCTAATTCTTTTTTACCTATACAATACCTAACGTATCTTAATTCCATAGAAAGAACTTGAGGTGGTAACAAAAAGCATATCCTTCTGCCTTCCACCAATTGCCAAGGAAATCGGGCGTTCTTCTATCTGAATACGTCTCTGCTCTTTACCAGATTTGTCATAGACAAATATTTCACCATCAGCAACATAAACATTCCCGTCAGCATCAGTCACATTACTGTATTGGCCATAAGGACATATTATTCCTTGTTCTGTCAAACGGCCATCCCCACCAACGGAAAGTTGTACTGTCGTTTTATTCATCTCATTTACAATATAAACCGGTTCTGACTGACCGGGAACTGTAACAGTCAAAGCACAAGAACGTCCCAAATCATAGGTATCCGGAATAATTGTCACGCCATCCGGAGCGACAAAACTATACTCAGGCATACTGGCAACCACCTTGTCAAAGTCACCTCTCCAACGACTGGAAGGGTGAATGACTTTCTGTATATTCTTCATACCGGCTGTAACGACACGTGGCATAGGCTTCATCGTAGCATCCACGTTATCCGGATTAAAAGAATACCCCCAAGCACTCCAGCCACTGTTACCCCAACCACTGTACATCGGATTATCATCCGGCAAGCGCACTACCGTTTCCTGCTTGCCGTTCACCAGATAACCCGGCTGAGGGTCATAGCGGAAAATAACCAGCAGATTGTCTTGCGTATCAGTAGTCAATGTAAAAGGCTTCCAGGGATAATCGGCTATCAAAGTAATCTGCTCCGTGTCTGCCGACCATTTATAGATTTTCTTCAGACGGTTTTCACAGAAGTAGATATTTCCTTTACTGTCGGTAGTAGCTCCGGAGGCTAGTTCAAAACCGGTAGCCAGCTTCACTGGCTTGTCCATGACCGTGCAGGAAGGGCGAAGGCTCTTCTCGCTACCCGAAACAGTGAGACGGGCAAAGTCCCACGAATAAACGGGCAACTTCTTATTCATATCATATATAGGAAACTCTATGACTGGCAATATCTGCGTATAATTGTGCATATTACGGAAAGTGATATTCTTGCAATCCCATATGCGGAAACCTATCCTCTTCGGCATAAAGGCACGGATTACGCGATACATCCACACATTTACCATTTCGATATTTTGACAGTTGGACATTTCTGCCATATAACAATCAGGCCCTTCACGACCTTCTTCCTCAAACTGGAAAGCATAAATTTTCCAGTTGGCCACATTATGGAAACGGGCTTCAGTACGGACATGATGCTCCAAAGACATGGCATAAATACGTCCCGGAGTCTTCGTTTCGCTAATATAAAGCCCACTGGCAGCATACGTACTAGCTGTCCAAACATCCTTAATTGTCCCGCCGCCATTGTTTGTAATCCACAAACTCCAATACTGGTTGTCCCAAGCCATATCCTTACCGGTCTCCATGACCGGAGAAGACGGAGAACTAATTCGACGCTCGCCCCTGCGGTAAGACGACTGTCTGGAAGCATTCGGAGCCGGTTTGCGCAAGGTGCCGTGCCCGCCTACAAACTTCATATCATTCAAGTACGAACGCTCACCCGCCATCCATTTACAGCCGACAGCACGGTAATTATACGCACCGGTATTAATACCTATACCATTCAGTACGTCGTCGCCGCCTTCGGAAGATTCAACCAAAGGCACAGGCACGCCGAAACCACTGAATGCAGGCTCGCTTTCCTTCAACAGAAATTGAGTCCCAAAAGGATGCAGCCCAATCAGCTTAGTACCGGGAGACAGCTTCAACGTTCTCGTCAGGCGATACCAACCCTGGGGCACATAGATGTTTTTATGCAAAGAGACAGCTTTCTCAAAAACTTCCGTATCATCAGTCTCACCATCACCTTTTGCCCCTAAGTCTCGGATATTGACCCATGTCTCCATTGCCGGAAGAACCGGAAGGTCCTTGCCAAGTGTAACTGGCAGTTTTGCCACCGGCTCTATTTCACATATTTCCCTGAAAGAAGAAGCATCATTCAAATCCTGATACACCAGACCGTAAGTAAACTCCTTGACTCTGTACATTTTTGCTTTTCCGGCAACTTTCTTTCCACTTTGAGCATAATCCACCAGTACGGGAACATTCCTGCAATCCACATTCACCAGATTCAATTGCGAAAAAGTATTTCCCTCTACGCTTACCCTGACACCGGCTTCCGAAATATTCTCCCACAACGAATTCTCCACATGAAGGCGGTCTGCCAGATTCTCTGCCATTTCAAAGGCAACGGGCGTATTCTTCACATGCATATTGACGATGGCAAACCCCACCTCTTTTGAATAGACAGCCGCCTTTCTCTGCCCCTCAAAGTAAGTATCGACCATCATCATAGGCCATCCCGGAGAAGTCCTGGAAGAAATTATCCCATATTCACCGCCATAGAACCTAACGTCTTCCAGTTCATTGCCAACATCATACATGCCGGCTTTTCCCGAACCAATCCGAATGTCGCAATGATTGATAAATCCATGCTGGGCAAAATGCGCACGAATGGCGACGGCTTGAGGATTACCTTTGTCTATACGGAAATCCACATTGGACACCGCACTATAGAAAGTACCTGCACCAGCATCCGAAGGCTTCCTGCCCTCTTGTGCCAGCCCTCCCGTAAACCATATCATATAATTTTGAGTAGTCTGGAAACCGGGTGTATCGGCTCCCAAATAAATCACCGGCCGTTTCTTCCCATAACCAATCAGCCGAATGGATGAGGGAATTTGAATCGTCTTGCTAATGCGATAATTTCCTTCCGGCAGAAACAGTATCCCAAAATTCTTTTCGCGCTTCACCTGATTGATTGCCTCTTGAAGCGCATCGGTCACGTCGGACTTTCCATCAGCCTTGAAGCCGTAATTCTCCGGGGTAAAGTAGAATGCTTCCGGATCGTCCGGTCTTTGCGTATAGGCGGAACCACCCCCTACCGCCCACCCGGACGACATATTACAGATAATCCAACAGACTATCAGCAGGTATCTCATTATTTGATAATTTCTCATTACACAGATTGTTTTAATATGGATTTTCCTTATTTAATACGTACACCAAAGAACTTGGAACGGCCTGTGACAAACAATGTATTGCCATCCTTACCGCCAAACTGTAATGTGGACGGACGTTCGGGAACACGAATCATCCCTTTCTTCTTGCCATCCTTATCAAATACATATATTTCTCCGTCAGCCACATACAAGTTCCCTTCCTTATCTACAGCAGAACCAAATTCGCCCTGCTCCACAAAATAGCTCAAGTTAGAGAGCGTGCCGTCATTGGCCACATCCATCTTCACCATTCTGCGGTCATATTCATCAGAGGTATAGAAAGGCTTTCCCGGATAGGCTTCCAGCAGGGAAGAACTACGTGACAAGTCGAAATAATGAGGAATGATAGTTTTTCCATCCGGTGCCAGGAAGCACATTTCAGGAACATAGACCGACACCGCATTGAAATCGTGGAAGTCTCTCCAACGGTTAGAAGGATAAAGAGCCTTATACACGTTCTTCACTTGACCCATCGGAACACGCGGCAACAGTTTGATGGTCTCTTCCGGATTTTCCGGGTCAATGGAGTAGACTCTCATTGTATATGCGGAATTACCATATCCGCTGAAAGAAGTACCTTTTGTATCAGGCATTACCGGCATTTCCTCCGGCTTACCATTAATCAGATAGCCCGGCTGCGCATCATATCTGAACAATACCAACAGATTATCTTCTGAATCAAAAGCCAGATTGGAGGGTTTCCACGGGAAATCTGCCAGCAGCGACAAGCTGTTTGTCTCTACCGACCACTTAAAGATACGACGCATCCGATGGTCGCAGAAGTAAATGTTACCTTTACTGTCGCGCGCAATGCCTTCGGCAAATTCCAAATCGGAAGCCAATTGGTTCACCTTACCTATTTCATTGCCTAACGGTTGCTGATGAGGTTCTTTTCCGGTTACAATCAAGCGAGAAAGTTCCCACGGGCGGATGTCAATGTCTTTGTTGACATCGAACACTGCAATGTTATTCGTATATTTAATCTGAGAATAGTTATGCAGGTTCAGAAATGCGATGTTCTCGCAATTGCGGATACGTACAGAACTGTGATACGGTTCATTGACACGGATAACGCGGAACATATACAAGTTTGCAAAGGTCACATCTTTGCAGTCGTCCATCTCTATCGGTTGGCAATCGGTACTTTCGCGGCTCTCTTCCTCGGTTTGCATGCAATACACCTTCCAGTTGGACACCTTGTTGAAACGTACTTCATTTCTTACATGATGCTCGATGGACACGGCATAGATACGCCCCGGAGTAGAAGTATTGTTGGCATAGAAACCATTGGTGGCATATGTGCTTGCTGTCCAGATGTCTTTAAAGGTGCCGCCACCGTTGTTGGTCACCCACAGACTCCAATACTGGTTGTCCCAAGCAAGGTCCATGCCCGAAGCCGCTACCGGATTATCGGGAGAACTGATACGAGCCGGTCTGTTCCACCGGCCACGTGGTTCCTCAACACCCGGTTTAGGTTTCCATAAACCACCATGCCCGCCTACAAACTTCACGTCATTCATATAAGAATCTGCATTTGCCATCCACTTCACACCTACAGCACGATAGTTATAACCGCCGGTATTGATACCAATGCCCACCAGCATATTTGCACCGCCTTCCGAAGATTCCACCATCGCTTTCGGACCGCCAAAACCACTGAATGCAGCAGTACTTTCGTCCAGCTGGAACTGAGTGCCAAAAGGATGCAGGCCTATCAACTTGGTATCGGGCTTCATCTTCAAAGTTTCGGTAATGCGATACCAGCCCTGGGGTACATAGATATTATCATACTTGTCAATAGCCTCCTGGATGGCCTTCGTATCATCCGTTTCCCCATCTCCCTTTGCACCGAGTTCGCGCAGATTTACCCATGTTGCCATTGCAGGCAGTGCAGGGATGTCCATCAGTTGGGCAACCGGCATCTTCTGTATCGGTTCAATATCAACCAACGTTTCATATTCCGGCATATCCACCATGTTATCCATCTGCAAGCCGTGGTCGTATGACTTTACCTTATAGATTTTATGAGCAACATGGGTGGCCGTATTGCTACGGGTATATTTCGCCAAGGTCGGTACATTCTTACAATATACATTGCGGAAGGTTATCTGATTGTTGCTGTTGTTCTCGTTGGTAATCACCACTGCCGGACCACTTACATTTTCAAAATAGCTGTTTTCCAAAAATAACTTGTCGCAATAATTAGGGTCAATATCAAATACAGCCGGAACATTCTTGGCATACAGATTCACCATTGCCAAACCGGACTCCTGACAACGAAGAGCAGCTACACGTTGTCCCTCAAAATAAGAGTCGACCATCATTACCGGCCATCCGGGAGAAGCTTTTGTCGTATAAATGCCATAATCTCCCCCGTAAAAAGCAACGTTTTCCAACTCATTGCCCACATCGAACAGACCAGCCTTGCCTTTACCTATGTATACGGCCACATAACTGATAAAACTGTGTTGGGCAAAGTGTGTGCGTAGCGCCACTGCATGCGGATTGCCATCTTCTATACGCAAGTTGATATTCGACATGGCACTGTAGAACGTACTGGCACCGGCATCACGGGGTTTCTCACCTTCCTTGACAACGGCTCCCGTAAACCAGAACATGTATTTAGCTTTTCCTTTATCATCAGCTACTTCCTCCTGAAAACCCGGAGAATTCTTAGCCAGAATAAATTCCGGGCGATTCTTTCCATAGCCAATCAAACGAATAGCCGTAGGAATATAAATGGTCTTGCTGATTTTATATTTACCTTCAGGGATAAAAAGGATTCCGAAATTCTTTTCTTTCTTCACTTGATTAATCGCTGCCTGCAAAGCATCCGATACATCCATCTTTCCATCCGCCTTTATAGGATAGTTCTCGGGAGTGAAATAAAAAGCTTCGGAGTCATTGGGTTTTAGAGGATAAATCGAATTCAATTGTACAGCATACAACTGAGTACATATCATCCCCAGCAAAATTAAAATAATCGTGTTCAATTTCTTCATGGTCTTATTTTTAATGTATGGATAAAAAAAGACGTTCTGCCGTCAAGCAGAACGTCTTCCTCTGCTATAAATTACAATTTTATAACTACTACCGGCGCATAATTATGCCGTACAGTACCCACACCCGAAACATCAGCCAGAGCGCCAATACGGAAATAATAATTCTTGCTGTATTTCAAGACATCAGCATTTTGTCCCAGATCGATGGACAATGTATAAATATCAGCGCTATTTATAGCAGTACTCGGACTAAACACTTGCTTATCAGTCCCTCCATTCAACGTCAATTTCACATTGTTACCTACCCACATATCTGAAAAAGCAAACAACTGAATCTCTTTCAATTTCACTTCTTGTTTACCAGCTTCCAACGAGAATGTAGCAGTAATCACATTGCCATTCTTTTCTACTTTTGGACTTTTGACGCGAATATAAGGAATAACCTTGAAATCATACACATTATCCCCTGACTTAACAACAAAATCCTTCACTTCAAATGGATAAAAATTCCCATTTTCAAAACGAACATCATAAGTGGCGGCAAAAACCATATTGTTACGGTATTCTCCGGTATTTGTGATATACCAGGTTTGATCCGTAGCATTAGTAAATCCATGCTCCCTCACTTTAATTGCATTACCGTTTTCCATATCAGAACCTACAAGTTCACCTGTCTGTTCGTCAAGGATAGAACCATGTATGGAAGCATCCGGTCCCTCATAATTATCAATTTCACAAGATGTCAATGCAAATAAGAAGCATGACACAAATAACAATATCTTTTTCATAACTTTCTACTTAATATTATTCAAATTAATGACCTGGATTCTGAACTAAACCATTCGTGGCAATATTAGGTATGCCCCTATAGTAGTTGATGTTCTGGAAAGTACGCCCTCCTCTTGTTTCGTCACCAAAGTAGTTCACCCTTGCAAAGACATATTTAGGCTCTGCACCACGCAAGTCAAGCATCGGCACCAAAGCTTTACGAATTCTATTATTGCTGAACTCAGTATGGAATTCCCTACGACGATTCATATCCCAAAAACGCTTTCCTTCAAACGCCATCTCCACACGACGTTCCTTCAAAACACTCTCTAATGTCAAAGATATCCGGTCGGTATGTCCGGCTCTACGTCGCAAAGCATTCAAATAGTTCTCAGCCAATTCCTTATCGCCAAATCCACTACCATTTTCCACAACAGCCTCAGCATAATTCAGGTAGACTTCTGCCAAACGCATATCAATATAAGAGGTAGTGGACGAAAGACGGTCGGGAGACATGCTCTCGCCCTCGGGCATATACTTACGGACTCCAAAACCTGTAGCAGTCCAATTGGCATCCTCACCACTGTTCACATTATTAAATCCGGAGAACATGGTTTCACCTTCGGCTCCTAAAGCATAATATGTTGTTCCATTTTTCTGAGTAGACTCGTTTGAATAAGCCACATAGCTATTATTGTCCTTGATAAATCCGCCCTGGATAATAATCTCAGTGCCGGCATAAGATGAACCCGGCACAACCACACTTGCCAGCAGACGTGCATCCTTGTTGGCAAACGGTTCATACAAATCGTTGTATTTAACAAAAGGTACCGACATCAAGGTGTTCACTACAGAAGCATTATTCATATTATGGAAATTAGCGATATAAGCATCTTCATTCCCATCCGTACGAGTTACAATCTTTGCACTTTTTCCCATGCCGTCATCCGTATAATCTTCAAACAAATCAACGATTTCCAACATCGGATTGAAACGTCCATATTTCAGAGCGCCCGGATTGACTTGAGGAAGGATATTAAACTGGGCATAGCTATGTCCCTGATTAGTATTGGTTGTTCCATTAAGATACGCTTTACTGAAAATGACCTCTTCATTCTGGTCATTCAGGAACAAGGCCTGGAAGTTTGATGCAGCCTCCTTAACAGTAGCCGGAGCAGGCTTATAAAGAGATTTACCGGAATTCTCTATAAGGAACTTAGATGCTTCAATACATTCTTTATAGAATGCATCGGCATCGGCAGAAGTCATTCCACCCACCAGTTTCTGAGTGACAGCCTCACCAGCCAAAGGTGCCAGATTCCAATACTTGGCTACAGAAGCTGCATGAAGTGCAACTCTTGACTTCAACGCATAAGCTGCCCACTTGGTTACGCGATACAAATCCGAACCAGAAGTCGCATCGGGCAAAGTAGCAGCAGCAAGGGTACACTCATTCAATACAAATTTCCAAGTATCCAACTCTGTACTGCGAGGAACTGCCACAGCACCCGGTCCACCATTGGCATAATCATCGTCCTGCACTTTGTCAATCAGAGGAACGCCGCCATATCTTTTTACAAGCCCATAATACATATAAGCACGTGCAAAATGGGCTTCACCAGTCATACGATCCGCATCTGCAACAGAAATTGTTCCGGCTTCTTTGGCTTTCTCTACATTCTGCATAAAAATATTCACCTGACGAATATCTCCATAGGGCCAATAATTGAATCCTTCGTAACCTATACCCACTCCTCCGTCACTACGGGTAGCTTCGTCGGTGAGAAATGCCAAATTAGTAGTTTCATTCACACCATCATAACCGCGTTGATTAAAACCAGCGTTCGGACGATAATTAAAATCTTCCATAGGAATCATGGTATATATGTTTGCCAATAGTGCCTTTACACCACCTTCTGTCTCCAATAACTGCTCGGGAGACACTTTATCCAGCGGTTCAAGTTCCAAGAAGGCATTACAACCGGACAATCCCATCAATGCACATAATGAGAATATCGATAAAATATTTTTTTTCATGGTATTTCAGAATTAAAAGTTTATGTTTAACCCAAAGTTATAAGTTCTCATCAACGGATATGCCAGGTTGGCTCCCCAATCCCTTTCCTCACGTTCGGGGTCAGCATCCTTCAAAGCCTTGTTACAGAACGTAAGCAGGTTTGAACCATTGACAAAGATACGGGCACTGTTCAACCCGATTCTTTTCATAAATGATTTTGGCAGATTGTAACCGATCTCCATACTCTTCAAACGGAGATAAGTAGCTTGCGGAAGCCAAACGGAAATACCATAATTCCATCTGCTACCATTATCCGAAGTATTGGAGAAATTGTGGCGTAATGCCGGATAATAGCCGGCTACCCATTGTGTGGCAGGATTATACGGATCATCTGTTATATTTGCAGGATGCCAACGATCTACATATTTCGCAATTAAATAAGATTTATTTGTCTTGCCACCATATCCCCAAACATCATCATTGGCATATCCGATGGAGTAACCGGAAGCTCCTTGAAACAGCATATTGAGATCAAAATTCTTATAAGAAGCCGCCAAAGTCAACCCATACTGGATAGGAGGATTTGCACCGGTTGCCCAAAACTCCGGAACACGGTCACTGCTGTTAATCCTGCCATCACCATTCAGGTCAAGCAATCTGTAACTACCCGGAAGCATCTTAGAGTTACCCAAGTTTCCACCAATCAAAGGAGCCGTTTCATACTGTTCCAAAGAAGTATATTGGCCATCGTATTTATACAACCACATCACATTACTGTTACGGTTTTCCTTTCCATTCAGCCATCTATCCATAGAACTGGTATATTCTGCATGTTCCACATGCAGACTTCTTTCACGGGCATACGTAAAATTAGCACTTACTGAATATGAGAAGTCCTTACCGATTTGTCCTCTGTGTCCCAATTCAATCTCAAAACCCCGGTTCCGGTTAGAATTCAGATTTTCCTTCGGGAAACTTGCACCAAATGTATCAGGAGCAGATTGTGCACGGTCGGCCAAAATGCCTTCATTCTTACGATTGAACCACTCGATAGTACCACTCAACTTACCGTTCCATAAGTCAAAATCCAGACCTACATTGGAAATAGAAGATGTAACCCAAGAAAGCCGGTCAGTCACTACACCAGGAGCTACCATACCCATAATCTGGCTGGCACCATCAAAAACATAACCATTAGAAGCTGAATTATAAGCAGATACATATTGGAAAGGATCACCGGCATCATATCCACTTTGCCCAAAAGAACCCCTGATTTTCAAATTAGTAATAAACGGCAAATTGTCCTTGATGAAACTTTCTTCCGAAAGTCGCCATCCGGCACTTACCGACGGGAAGAACGTCCAACGCTTAGAAGGAGCATAACGATAAGAACCATCATAACGTCCTACTACCTCCAACAAGTATTTACCGGCATAATCATAGTTCGCACGCATCAGATAGGCTGCCAAACGGCCAAAACTACGATACCCTGAATTGGTAGCTGTACCCGGACTTGCCTGATTCAAAATATCATTAGTAAACAACTCTGAATATTGCCGGGAACCGGATAATTCATCGCGTCGTGTACTGCTCAACTCTGCCACAGCTGTCACATTCAAATTGTGCTGATTGAAAGAACGCATATATTGAGCCTGCACCCTACCATAAATCTTCTGATATATTCTCATCGTATTGGAATAAGCGTCAGTACTACCTCCCGTACCGGCAGGCGCATCTGTATAATAATCATACAACGGATAAGAACGATTTAAAGAAGAGTTGTTACGATTGTTACCGTCAAATGACCCCAAAAGACTCAATGACATCCCTTTTACAAAAGGAACTTGCCAATTCAATTCCACATCGGCAGAATACGTCAGACCTCTGTTCTTGCGATAACCGTCTATATCCGGATCAACCAACGCAAAAGGATTCTTGTTTTCAGGACCGATTGCAGAGAGATGATTGGGATTGTCAATCGTATGAGTACCGATACCACGGTCATTAACCATCAAAGTCTTAAAAGTCCACATAAAATCCTCTCTCGGCCTTTGGGTTTCATCCCAACGTCCGGACAGATTCACATTCAGTTTCAGCCCTTTCGTAAGCTCTGCAGTCAGGTTACTTCTCAGATTATATCTATGATAGTATTGGATACCACTCTTCAGCAAACCATTATCGCCATTATAGCCGAAGCTCACATAATACTTCACCTTATCCGTTCCGCCTCTCACAGAAACAGTATGCGATTGCTGGAACGCCAGTTTATTCATAAACATGTCAATCCAGTTATTGTCTGTATAACCCTTAGCCCCGGTTCTATACAGTTCCAGAATATCGTCGGTGTATTCAGGGGCAGCCTGGTCATTACGTGCCCTTTCATTGGCCAACATGCGATAAGTATAAGCATCTACCGTTTCTTCCATACCCGTGGCATTCTTCATACCGAACAATGCGGAGTAAGATACCCGGGTCTTTTCGGCTACACCTTTTTTGGTAGTAACAATGATTACGCCATTGGCCGCATTCATACCATAAATAGCGGCAGAAGCATCTTTCAAAATAGAGATACTTTCTATATCCTCAGAATTCAGCTGTGCAAGTTCTTCGGTACCTTCACGTGTGATGCCGTCAATTACCACCAACGGGTCACCATAACCGCGAATGCTCACCATATTGTCGAAAGTTCCCGGCTCTCCGGTTTTCTGGCGAATCAACAGTCCCGGCATCTTACCTTGAATATTGCTAATCAGATTCTCGGTCTTGGTCGTAGCTATTTCATCAGCGCCAATGGCTGCAATGGCACCGGTCAGTGATTCTTTCTTCTGTACACCATATCCTACAACAACCACTTCATCCAATATCTCAGCATCTTCTACCAAAACTATCTTGAACGAATTTCGGCCTGCAACCTTTATGTTCTGTGTCTTATAACCTACATAGCTTATTATAAGAGTAGCATCAGAGCCCACATTGGTCAGAATGAAATTACCGTCAATGTCTGTTATGACACCGTTGGTAGTTCCCTGCACCAGGATACTGGCACCAATCACCGGTTCACCGGTTGCATCGACCACAGAACCTTTCACCGTCGCAGCCTGCAAAGCCATCTGTACCCCATCAGCTCCTACAGCTTTATCATAAAGGATTATATTACGGTCCAATATCTTATAGCCTATATTGGTTCCTTTGAATACATCGTTCAGAACCTTGAATATGGTTTTGTTATTTGCCCGGACCGATACACGGCGCTTAACGTCAATCTGCTTGTTGTTGTAGAAGAAAACAAATTCGGTACCTTGTTCCAGCTCCGTCAGTACTTCATCAACAGTCTTGTTCTCAAGAGTAATGTTTACCATTGTCTTTTGAGCATAACCTTCATTGGCAAAAGTCATACCAACCAAACAAAACAACATAAATAATGTGCATCTCATAGCAAGAGGAATTTTTTTCATGCATCTCATCAGGACACTTTTTGCCCTAAATGATTGGATACAATAGTGTTTTTTCATAATTTTGTATTGATTTCTAGTGAAAAAATAAAGTTACTTTATCTGTCGCCAAACAGATATTTAAAAGTTACTGTGTTTCATGCAGGAAAATGCGCCAACATTTTCCTGCATGTTTTTCTAAACGGACTTGTGTTTCATCATACTACTTTTTAAAGGGTTAATAAACTTCTATTACCTGTCTCTCGGCATCCACATCACCATCTTCAACAAACTTGAAATGAATATTCGAGGATATTCGGAAGTGCTCCAATATTCGCTCCAAACGTTGTTTGGTAAATGTAGCCGTAAAGGAATTCTGCTTCAATGAAGCCTTTTTCAGAATGAATTCCACATTATACCTTTTGCTCAGACTCTTCAATATATCTTCAAACGGAGTGTTCCTGAAAATCAAGCGTCCGTCCTTCCAACATGTTTCCACGTCTACATTGACTTCTTTCACAACGACCTTTTCCCGCACTATATCATAAATAACCTTTTGCCCCGGTATCATCATTACATTATTCCTCCTGCCGTTATCCACATAGGAGAAACTGACTTTACCCGAAACCAAAGTGGTCTGTACCGTCCTGCTCCCTTTGTAAGCCTCTACGTTGAACTCCGTTCCATGTACCGCTATCTCGGAATTGTTCAGCGTGCCGACAATGAACTTCTTTTCATCTTTTGCGACAGAAAAGAATGCTTCACCCACCAACTTCACTTCCCTTTTATCATCGGCAAACCGGGAAGGATAGCGCAACGACGACGACGAGTTCAGAACGACTTCCGTTCCATCCGGCAATTCGACAGAAGTAGTCATTCCCGGATTTGTCCTGACTTCCATCATATGTATCTCTTCTTTATCCTTGTCCCAATAAAGGATAGACCACGATACCATCAAAGGGATGAATAAAATGGCGGCCGCCCGTTGCATCCCTCTAAATAATACCTGATACCTATTGACCTTTTTCTGTTTCATCTTACGATGTACATCCTCCAAGGCCTTCTTTACATCCAGCCTGGATGAAATCTGCGCCATGTCCGCTGCCAGACCGAGTGTCTGAACCTGGCGGGCTGTCCTGCGGTTCTCTTCCGATGCCTCCAGCCACTCCTCTACCAGAGCAGTTTCATCCTCCGTTGTCTCTCCTTCATAATACCTGAGAAGCAGATCCTCCATTCCCTCTCTTTTTACCATAATTTTTATTGCTAGCTTTAATCAAAAGACAAACGGGCGAAAAGAACTCCTAAACAAAAAGCTAAAAATATTTTATACACTTAGATTATAATGGGAAAAAAAGCTATTTTTGCCCAACAATAATGAACCCCCACCCTATGAGAAACATACCATTGGAAGATACATCTTTATTATCCGCCATACAAAAAGGAGATAGAAGTGCTTTTGATGTGTTATTTCAAAAGTACTATTCTGTGCTCTGCACCTACTGCTATCGTTTTGTCCGGTTGGAAGATGCAGAAGAGATTGTTCAGGACGTCATGCTATGGCTTTGGGAAAACCGCGAAAGACCCATTATCGAATATTCGCTCAAGCAATATCTGTTCAAGGCTGTCTACCATCGTTGCATGACCCGGATTGCCCAAAATGAAGTGAAGCAACGGGCAGACACCGCTTACTATGAACGAATGTTCACCATGCTGCAGGAGGTGGATATCTATCAAATCAACGAATTAAGCAAGCATATACAAAGGGCCATCAACGAACTGCCGCCTACTTATAGGGAAGCTTTCATCATGCATCGTTTCCAGAATCTGAGTTACAAGGAAGCTGCCGAACTACTCAACGTTTCCCCAAAAACGGTAGACTACCGCATTCAGCAGGCTTTGAAGATTTTAAGGGTCAAGCTGAAAGATTATCTGCCACTGATATTGATGCACCTGCTCACCTCGCATTAAGACCATACATAAGCGGAACGTCCCCTATACCTTGTCGGCTACACACCGGGACTTAGCCCTAAAGAGTATAGAACTGAGAGGTCAAAACATCCGGATGTTTTACCCCAATACATGGGGATGTTTTCACCCAAAACACCCGGATGTATTACCCCAAAACATCCGGGTGTATTAATGGAAAGGATGCGGATGTTATGACCTCTCAGTATACGGGTCAGACTGGTTCAGTCCTGATGGGAGAGGCACTAAGTCCCTATACATCCCGTATTCATTAATTATTCTAAAAAAAGTTAGGGAAAACTCCGGGCCACCGGTCATATAAGCAAGAAGCAACCCTATTATTATCATAACCTCAAAATGCACGCAATGAGAAAACTGATTATCCTATTGTCGGCGCTGGTGTACGTCATCCATGCACAAGCGCAATTTTCAGTGACAGCCCATCAGGAAGGATGGGACAATATTCCTCCACAAGTACAAAAACCGGGATTTTCCTTTCAGCAATCCGTATTTGCCAATATGGACGGGGACGATGCCCTTGAAGAAGTAATGCTTTTCGGACGTGACAACGGACACTACCCCACTTTCGACCTTTTCAAGGCCTACTATGCAATCGTAGACAACTATACCAAAGAAGTACAATACATTTCCGACGAGATTTATGTCACCGACAAGTACAATCTCCTTGTAGAAGACCGCAACAAGGACGGCATCTCCGAGCTCTACATATCCTACTTCAAAGACGGAAAGTTCAGCGTAGACGAACAAGGTTACAATCTGCGCACCACACGCTGCTACGACCGTATAGAATGGAACCCTACTGGCAAAAACTTTAAATCTTCCGGAAAATGAAAACAAGACTGACACTTATCCTGGTACTCCTTATTTATATAGGAGCTGCCTCGCACACACACGCACAGCAAAAGAAAGTAATCAAAACCATGATGATAGCCGGGCAGGACGGCAGCCATTACTGGCAAGGCGCCTGCGAAGCCATGAAGCAGATATTGGAAAACAGCGGAATGTTCAAAGTGGACTTCGCCTTTACACCCGACTTTGGTGGAGACATCGCTACCTTCAAACCCGATTTCCACCAATATGATTTAATCGTCATCAACTACGGCGGAGCTACATGGACAGAGCCCGTACGCAAGAATTTCGAGAAATACGTTGCCGATGGAGGCGGTGTGGTAGTGATACATTCTTCCGTCGTCCCGATGGCCGACTGGAAAGAATACAACGAGATAATAGGCATGGGGGCATGGGACGGACGAAACGAAAAGGACGGTCCGTATCTGTACTGGAAAGACGGACAATACGTCTACGACTACTCTCCGGGGTATGCCGGCTACCACGGCTTGCAGCACGAAACCGTCATAGAACACCGCGCCCCCCATCATCCTATCCTGCAAGGATTGCCTCCTCAATGGAAACACTTCAAGGACGAGATATATACCCGCCTACGCGGTCCGGTAAGAAACATGGAAATATTGGCAACCGCCTACGAACGCGGACGGCATGAACCGTTGATGTGGACAGTAAGCTACGGGAAAGGGCGCATATTCGTCGACCTCCTGGGGCACTGCGGCAACGACCCGAACATGACTTACTCCATGCGCTGCACCGGTTTCCAGGTGACTTTACTCCGGGGATGCGAATGGGCTGCCACCGGCGCCGTCACCCAAGAAGTTCCCGCAGATTTCCCACTGAAGGATACTTATACATTACGTCCGGAGTTCAAGGCTCCTTTTCATGCTTACCCTAAAACCAAACACTGAATACCATGAAATACATCATCCGAACACTACTGCTGGCATGCTGCTGCATGCAGGCACAAGCACAAGCTCCGTGGAAACCCGATACGGAACTGGAGAAACAATTACAGCAAAGCAATCATGTGCACCGCATAATGAAAGCTAATCCCGCACACGCCGGACTGACGCGGTGGGAAAAGAAAGAGGTATTGAAAAGCAGGGTACTCCCTCTGGCCGAAGATTTCGGTGCTCTGCGCCATACCGGACCCGGAACCATACATGTAGACCGTAAAGTCACTGTCTCAGGCAAAGGAAGTGTCCGTCTGGACACTCCTGCCTCCTTGGGCAAGAAGAATCCAACAAACCGGAATTACGCCACCCCGGAGATTATCCGTCCCCTCGACCGGGAAGACTTGCGGGAATACAACCGCTTTTCCGTTTGGGTATATGTGGATGCACCGGGCGTTTATCTGACCTTTGCCGGATTCACCCTATACAATGAAGGGGAGAAAATCATGCCGACTCCCGGACGCTTTGAAGGACAACACTTCGAGACTGTCTATCCCAACAAATGGCAGCACATCATATGGGAGATACCGGACCTATACCGTGACTGTGTCACCGGCTTTTCGGTAAACATCATGCTGGCAGGTGCTCCTGCAGGAGCCAGCGAATGCATGAGCCTATACATAGACGACATGCGCATCGAAAAGGTAGAAGCGGAAAACAGCCGGGGATTCGACCTGCGAAAAGATGCAATGGCCTACTGCCACAGCGGATACAAGCCGGGAGCACGCAAGCAGGCTTTGGTGCAGCACGTACCGGAAAGGACTTTCAGCCTACACGATGCCGCCACGGGACAAACCGTTTATCAAGGTAAGGCCAGTCCTCTGAATCAAGACAAGAAGCAGGACAAAGGATTTCTTGTGCTGGACTTCAGCAGTTTCAATACGCCCGGACAATACTTCCTCTCCATCGGTGATGTACAATCAAAGCCTTTCCCCATCGGAAATGATGCCTACCTGTCTACCGCCTGGCACACGCTGAACTTCTTCTTTTCCGAACGTTGCGGTTTCGACCAGCCCGGCATTCATCAGGAATGCCATCAGGATGTATTCGCCTATCATCCCGACGGACGGAGCATGAGCATTGCCGGAGGATGGCACGATGCAGCCGACCTGACTCAAGGAACGGGAAATACAGCCGAATCGTGCATCGCCCTCCTCGAAATGGCCGGTGCCGTACAAAGCAAAGACAGTATCTTCTACGAACGCCTGCTGGAAGAGGCACGCTGGGGAGTGAACTGGATTCTGCGTACCCGCTTCGGTGACGGCTACCGACTGGGTGGACTGATTATCGGCATTTGGACAAAGAATATCCGTGGTGACAAAGACGACATGCAGACAGAAGCACGAAATACGCCTACGGACAATCTGAAAGCCGCTTCCAGTTGCGCACTCGCCGCCCCTCATTTTGAAAAGAAAGACCCAGTGTTTGCACGGTGGTGCCGGAACAGTGCCATTGAGGACTTCCAATTCGCCATCGACCTGCTGGATACGCAAAGGACGGAACAGAACGAAACCGAACTTTATGCCCTTGCCACCGTCACAGCCATGCGTTTGTACCGCCTTACACAAGATGTTTACTATCTGGACTGGGCAACCCGGCTGGCACGTACCGTCATGGCGGGCCAACAGTTGGAAAAGCGTACCGACTGGAAAATCCCCCTGCGAGGTTTCTTCTATGAATCTTCCCGGAAAAAGCGTATTCTGGCCTATTATCACCAAAGCCAAGAGCACTTGATGGCCGAAGGACTCTCGATGCTACTGACAGATGCCCCCACCCATCCGGACGCCCCGTTGTGGCAGGCATCTTGTGAAGCCTATGCAGACTATCTACGCGGGGTTTCACAACTGATTGAGCCGTATGGCATACTGCCAAGCGCCGTATACGAGGTGGATAATACCGATTATAAGAATCTGTACCATGAAGGCGAGCAGGTAGGGCTTCCCAGTCTGGAAGAATACAATGCACAAGTGCGCAACGGTATCCCTCTCTCAAAGAACTTCTACCTGCGCCGTTTCCCCGTTGCCTACCAGTTCAGGGGATTCCACGCCGTTGTCATGGGCAAAGCCAAGGCTGCCTTTATCCTTGCACGCCTATTCAATGATAAAGCGTTAAGGGATATTGCAACCCGCCAGATAGAGTATATATTGGGCTACAACCCTTTTGCCATGAGTACCGTTTATGGAGACGGATATGACTACCCGCCACTTTACGGGGCCTATGCCGGAGATGTGGTGGGAGCTGTACCCGTAGGGATCGAAACATTCGAAAATGAGGACGAACCCTACTTCCCGATGCAAAATAACTGCACTTACAAGGAAATCTGGACACACACCACCGCACGCCTAATGTGGTGCGTAGCAGAACTGTTCAAATAAACAGTTCATTATACCGCTAAAAAAAGCTCCGGAGTTGAAGGTTCCGGAGCTTTTTCTCTGTTTTTATGTGTGATGGACAGTTATGCCTTTTTCAATGCTGCAATACTTTCCTTGAGAGATTTGATGATACTTTCAGCATCTGCCTGCTTCTTGCGTTCCATCTCAAGAACAGCGGCAGGAGCGTTGTTCACAAACTTCTCGTTACCCAGCTTCTTCAGCACACCCTGCAAGAATCCTTCCTTATGCTTCAGTTCGGCCTCCATACGGGCTATCTCGGCTTCCACGTCAATCATATTACCCAAAGGTACAGTATATTCCGTAGTACCTACCATGAAGGAAGCAGCACCGTCGGCCTTGTTCTCCACTATATTGATGGAGGAAAGGTTACACATTTTCATGATAACCGCGTTGAATGCCACAACCGGATTCTCACCGATAACCTGCAACTCAAGTGCCTCTTTTTGGGCGATGTTCTTCTGCAAACGGATGGAACGGATATTGCTGATAACCTCTTTCACCACTTCAAACTCCCGGATGATATCCTCATCTACCAATGCCGACATTGACAACGGGCTTACCATCAAGCTCTCACCGTCTGTACGGTCGCAAAGATGCTGCCACAACTCCTCTGTAATAAATGGCATGAACGGATGGAGCAGATGCAACAAGTTATCAAAGAAACCGATAGTTGCTTCATACACTTTCCGGTTGATGGGCTGGCCGTATGCCGGTTTAATCATTTCCAGATACCAGGAAGAGAATTCGTCCCAGAACAGTTTGTAAACAGCCATCAGCGCTTCACTCAAACGGTACTTGCTGAACAAATCAGCCACTTCGGCAGCTACTTCATTCTGCTTGGCCTCAAACCAGCGTACTGCCAGTTCTGAAGCTTCCGGTACCGGAACTTCCGCACTGACTTCCCAACCTTTAATCAGACGGAAAGCGTTCCATATCTTATTATTGAAGTTACGTCCTTGCTCACACAATGCATCGTCAAAGAGGATGTCGTTTCCGGCAGGAGCTGAAAGCATCATGCCCATACGTACACCGTCGGCACCGTATTTCTCAATCAAATCCAGCGGGTCGGGAGAATTACCCAACGACTTGGACATCTTACGTCCCAGCTTGTCACGGACAATACCCGTAAAGTAAACGTTCTTGAACGGCATCTTGCCTTCGTACTCATAGCCTGCCATAATCATACGGGCTACCCAGAAGAAGATAATGTCCGGACCGGTCACCAAGTCGCTGGTAGGATAATAGTAGCTGATTTCCTCATTGCCCGGATTATTGATACCGTCAAACAAAGAGATAGGCCACAGCCAGGAAGAGAACCAAGTATCCAAGCAGTCTTCGTCTTGACGAAGGTCTTCCTGTTTAAGACCGGCATTACCCGTTTTCTCTTTTGCCAAAGCCAAGGCTTCTTCGGGAGTGGCAGCCACTACATAGCCACCTTCCGGCAAGAAATAGGCAGGAATACGGTGTCCCCACCACAACTGGCGGCTGATACACCAGTCCTTGATATTTTCCAGCCAGTTCTTGTACGTGTTCTTATATTTGGCAGGATAGAACTTCAATTCATCATTCATTACCGGCGGCAAAGCCATGTCGGCAAAGTGCTGCATCTTCAGGAACCATTGCATGGAAAGCTTCGGTTCGATGGGCACATTGGTACGTTCGGAGAAACCTACCTTGTTGGTATAGGCTTCCACTTTCTCCAACAGACCGGCAGCAGCCAGGTCCTTCTCAATCTGCTCGCGCACATCGAAACGGTCCATACCGATATACAAGCCGGCAGCTTCACTAAGCGTTCCGTTATCATTGAAGATGTCGATGCTCGGCAGATTGTACTTCTCACCCAGCATGTAGTCGTTCACATCGTGGGCAGGAGTTACCTTCAGACAACCGGTACCGAACTCTATATCTACGTAATCGTCCTCGATAACCGGAATAACACGTCCTACCAACGGAACAATCACCTTCTTACCCTTCAACCAGGTATTCTTGGGGTCATTCGGATTGATGCACATGGCTGTATCTCCCATGATGGTTTCAGGGCGGGTGGTAGCAACCACTGCATAACGTCCTTCGGGGTCACCTTCTACCATATACTTCAGATAGTACAGCTTGCTGTGCTCTTCCTTGTAGATAACTTCCTCGTCACTAAGTGCGGTCAGTGCCTTAGGGTCCCAGTTCACCATGCGGACACCACGATAAATCAGACCTTTGTTATACAAGTCAACAAAAACCTTGAGCACGCTTTCACTGCGTTTCTCATCCATAGTAAAAGCTGTACGATCCCAATCGCAAGAAGCACCCAGCTTGCGGAGCTGCTTCAAGATGATGCCGCCATGTTCGTCAGTCCATTCCCAGGCATGCTTCAAGAACTCGTCGCGGGTAAGGTCTGTCTTCTTGATGCCTTGTGCGGCAAGTTTGTTCACCACCTTGGCCTCGGTAGCAATGGATGCATGGTCGGTTCCCGGCACCCAGCAGGCATTCTTGCCTTCCATGCGGGCACGGCGTACCAGAATATCTTGTATGGTATTATTAAGCATGTGTCCCATGTGCAACACACCGGTGACGTTGGGGGGCGGGATGACGACGGTGTAAGGCTCACGACCATCGGGTTTCGAACTGAATAATTTGTGGTCCAACCAATACTGGTACCACTTTCCCTCCACGTCAGCGGGATTGTACTTACTTGCTAATTCCATGTTTTTAAATCTCTATAATTAATTTATTGCGAATAACGGGCGCAAAATTAATGAATTAAAATTTAAATATATATTTTTGTCCCTACAAAATGAGTCAGGAGTTAGTAGGAGTTAAAGGGAGTTATCGCCCTCCGGGCTTAGGAGTTAGAGGTCGATAGTCCTCTTAATGGTAGGTTGAAAATAAAAATGAGAGACAAATTGAAAATCCGGTATGTCGTATTAATCGTATTACTGTCTGTTGTATGGGCAACGCAGCTCATTCCAATATTGGGAGAAGTATATGCACAGTCTGTATATCCGGTGATTTCCCATTTCTTGTCCTCCTTTTCAAAACTCATGCCTTTTGCCATAGGCGACTTGTTTATTTTCCTCAGTGTACTCGGACTTCTTTTCAATCCAATCAGGGCACGCTATATCCAAAAGAAAAAGTGGAAACAGATTCTGCTGAACGAAATGGAATACTTGCTGTGGATATATGCATGGTTCTATCTGGCATGGGGACTGAACTACTCACAGAAAGATTTCTATGGCAGGACAAACATTCCTTATACTGCCTATACTCCCGAAATCTTTCAGTCATTTGTAGACAACTATATAGACAAGCTGAATGCTTCCTATACAGATGTCACCTCCATTGACGAACCATTGGTCTGCCGGGAAAGCGTACACGGATACAACCAAATCAGCGATACGCTGGGGATACATCGCCCTCCCCACTCCTCTCCGCGCGTGAAGACCATGCTTTTCACTCCGTTCATTTCCATGGTCGGTGTTACGGGAAGCATGGGACCTTTCTTCTGCGAATTCACGCTGAACGGCGATTTGCTTCCACCACAATATCCTGCTACTTATGCCCACGAGCTGGCACACTTTTTAGGCATCACCAGCGAGGCAGAAGCCAACTTCTACGCTTACCAGGTCTGCACCCGTTCGCAGGTGAAAGAGATTCGTTTCAGTGGGTATTTCTCCGTACTCCCACATGTGCTGGGCAATGCCCGCCGACTGATGAGCGAAGAAGAATACGCAGAACTTTTCAGCCGGATACGTCCTGAAATCATAGAACTGGCCCAAAAGAATCAACAATACTGGATGGAGAAATACAGTCCGCTCATCGGAGACATCCAGAACTTTATCTACGACTTGTACCTTAAAGGAAACAAGATTCAAAGCGGACGCAAGAACTATTCGGAAGTGATAGGATTACTCATCTCATACGAAGAATGGAAAAACTAAATTTCAAAATCATGCATACAAGAAAAGAACAGATGGAAGCCTTCGGCCGCTTCCTCGACATACTCGACGAGCTCCGCGAGAAATGTCCCTGGGACCGCAAGCAGACCAACGAAAGTCTGCGCCCCAATACTATCGAAGAGACTTATGAACTTTGTGACGCCTTGATGCGCGATGACAAGAATGACATCTGCAAAGAGTTGGGCGATGTGTTGCTGCATGTGGCTTTTTACGCAAAGATAGGCTCCGAAACCGATGATTTCGATATGAAAGACGTATGCGACCGTCTTTGTGAGAAACTTATTTTCCGCCATCCCCATGTCTTCGGCGATGTAAAGGCCGAAACCGCAGGCCAGGTTTCTGAAAACTGGGAACAGCTAAAATTGAAGGAAAAAGATGGGAACAAAACAGTGCTGAGCGGTGTACCCGCTGCCCTACCCTCACTCATCAAGGCCTATCGTATCCAGGACAAGGCCCGTAATGTAGGATTTGACTGGGAGGAACGCGAGCAAGTGTGGGATAAGGTAAAAGAAGAAATCCAAGAATTCCAGGCTGAAGTCGCCCACATGGATAAAGAAAAGGCTGAAGCTGAATTCGGCGATGTCATGTTCAGCCTCATCAATGCTGCCCGCCTCTACAAAATCAATCCGGACAATGCGCTGGAACAGACCAACCAGAAGTTCATCAACCGCTTCAACTATGTAGAAGCGCACAGCATCAAGGAGGGCAAAAACCTCCATGACATGACGCTGGAGGAGATGGATAAGCTATGGAACGAAGCGAAAGTACTGGAAAAAGAAGGGAAACAAAATGATTCTTCTAAAGGTCAGGTTTAGCTGGCTAAAGTAAAGGTTTAGGGAACTAAAGTAGAGGTTTAGCAAGGCTAAAACAAGGTATCTATCATTTAAAAAAGAAGGTTGCTCACATCATTGTGGCAACCTTCCTTATTTGTATTCATTCACTATTCATCTTTTTCCTTGTGTTTTTCGTGGAGAAGCATCCCCCTTTTTATGCATGCCTTTCAGTAATTCACGGTGGAAACGCATTTCAGCCCTTTGCACCAGATAAATCTTTTTACAAGGCAATATTTTCTTGAACTTATCAAAGTAGGTCTTGTCCAACCGGTCAGAAGCGATACGGGCATCATATACACCTTCCATAATTTCCTCATACTGGGCTTCGGTTGTTTTTTCATCTTTCCCTTGTCGAAGCAACTTCCAAGCCTCGTCATTTAGCTGCTTTTTCCGGTCCTGCAATTCAAAATACAATGGGAAGAACTTGGCTGCCTCCTCACTCGTCAGTCCGGCTTTCTCCGTTATAAACGCTTTTTGTTTGGCACGAAACTCTTCAGGTGACAGATGCTGGTCACATCCATCGCTAGCCCAAAGCAGAGGCATAATGCCACATATCATAACCAATAAAACAATTAGTTTCTTCATTTTTAAATAGTTGAGTGTTGTTACCTTATTCTGCATCAGAGTCTGCCAAATAAACATACAATGAATAATCATCCAGCATGGAATTCTCTACAGCCATATTAATATATTCCATTTCTGTTTCCGTATCATCAGCAGCCATACGCTCTACAGATGGAGTATGCTCCGAAGAAGCTACACGGATAATCAATGCCGCACCTATAAACATGGCGGTCATATACAACCAAGGCCTTACCTTCTGCCACATTGTAGGCTCTGTCTGCACAGCAATGAGTTTCTCTTTTTCGGGAAGCCGGTTCATTACCTCTGAAGTAAGATTCTCAAAGTAGCCTTCAGGAACGCGGAAAGGATTTTCCGTCCCTATCTTTTTCTGTATTTTATCTTCTTCTTTCATAAGCTTTCTCCTTTCTGTTTAATTAGACATTGTTTTGTGGCAAAGGTTTAATACTCCTCACCCAAAAACTTTTCTATTTTCTTCACGGCATGGTGATAGGAAGCCTTCAAGGCACCTACGGAAGTACCAAATATATCGGACATCTCTTCGTATTTCATTTCCTGGTAATACTTCAGGTTAAACACCATACGTTGTTTTTCCGGCAAGGCAAGCAAGGCTTTTTGCAAAGCCATCTCTGCTTTATCACCGGAGAAGTAAGGATCACTTTCAAGCTTTTGAAGTGCATCTGCCTCGGGGTCATCCAAAGAGACTGTGGAAGCAGCCCGTTGTTTGTTCAGAAAAGTGAGGCATTCATTCAAGGCTATGCGATAGAGCCAGGTAGAGAGTTTAGCCTCTGCCCGGAAATAATCTATATTAATCCATGCTTTAATGAAAGTATTCTGAAGTAAATCATTGGCATCTTCATGAGAGAGGACCATACGACGAATCTGCCAATACAACTGCTCGCTATATTGGGTAACAATCATCTCAAATCCCCGCTTTTGTGTGCTTTCTTCTTGTAGAAGAGCCAACACTTCGCGTTCATTATAGGAAGGGGTCATAAATTTCTATTCGCATTTGTTGTTTTAGACTGCCAAAGATACGAAAAGTTTAATTCATACCGATACACAAAGTGTTTCTTTGGCAAGCTGAGTATCCGGAAAAATAGCGGATGCTTCTTGAAGCAAGACATTTTCATCTTCGTATCGTGCCGAAAAATGTCCTATCAACAACTTCTTCACCTCAGCCCTCCTGGCTATTTCGGCCGCTTGTGTAGCAGTTGTATGAAATGTTTCTTTGGCACGTGGCGCATCCTCATTCGCAAATGTCGCCTCATGAAAAAGTAAATCAACCCCTTTTATCTGCTCCACGATAGAAGGAAGATAGATGGTATCCGAGCAATAAGCATAACTGCGGGACGGAGCAGAAGGACGGGTCAACAAGTTGTTGGAAACAGTTTTTCCCTCCGGTGTCACGTAATCGGCCCCATTCTTTATACGATTCAATTCGTATACCGGCACTTGGTAGAAATCGACCATTTCACGGATAATATGGTTAGGACGCCGCTTTTCTGCAAACAAAAAACCACAACACGGCATACGATGACGCAAAGGAATGGTAGTAACCGTCAACGAACGGTCTTCATAAATCAGCATCGGTTCTTTCGTATCAAACTCATGGAAAAGGACCTTGTACGTCATCTGCCTATTAAAAAAATCCAGCATAGGTGTCAGTAATGTTTCCAGCCCTTTGGGAGAATGGATATGCAACTCTGCTGTACGTCCTAAAAGGTTTAGTGTAGAAATCAGTCCTAATAAGCCAAAACAATGGTCTCCATGCAAGTGAGAGATAAAAATATGATTCAAACGTGAAAACTTCAGATGTGATTTACGGAACTGCAACTGCGCCCCTTCCCCACAATCAATCATAAACAACTTGTCGCGCACGTTCACAATTTGAGACGTAGGGAAATGACGCGTTGTGGGTAAAGCGGAACCACAACCAAGAATATGTAACTCAAATTTTTCCATTCCAAACCTTCCGAACTGATTTCTACTCCTTGATTTATAGAAGAGCCTTTATCTCTGAAACTCCAAAGGATATTTCAAAAGTTTCTCCGGATTTATTCCCTTTATACAGATAGCCCACCCCTTTATCACACTTCACACATACTTCCAAGAACATGTGCAAGGCTGGATCGGAGGAGTTCAAAGAGTTCTTCACATTTGCCTTCATCTGTTCGGCATTTTCCTTCAAAGCAGACATCTGTACTACAGATTCGTCAATCGTATAATGATAAAGCACCTTATCCGACTCGATTGTCAGTTTATTGAGCATAGTGGCTTCATCCACCTGCATCGGGCACGATACGTTGGTCATCTTCACTTGCTCTTCCAGTTTCTTCTCGTCACTGCTGTCGGCAGATGCACCACCACCATTCAATATATCTTTCAAGTCCTGAGTAGTCAGATAACATTCCACTTCGTTACCGGATGTCTTTCCTTTATATATGAACTTTATACCGGAATCAGTACCGACAACCAAATCCAGCATCTCTTTAATGGACCCTTGTGGATTACCGAACATAACAGTCACAGCAGACTTCATTGCATCAGGATTCTCTTTCAAAGCGTCTATATTGAGGAAACTTTCATTCATAAGCAGTACATATACCACATCCGCCCCATCAAAAGTAATACTGGATATTTCGCCGGAAGCTCCCATATCCATGGGACATTGTTTGTTGGCAGCCGCGATAGCCAGCTTGAGTTTAGACTTCTGGCCGCATGCGGTTAGTAACATCAGTGACAGGCAAGTGAACAACACCGTCTTCCCTACATTTTTGAACATGTTTTTCATAATAAATGAAAATAAATTATTGAATATTTCTATGATTACAAGAGCAACCACCCTGCAAAGATAAACATTTATGGAAAAACCATCCTTAATTCCATAAAATTCTATTGACAAATCATAAAAAAGAAGGGCACTTGTTTGCGCAAGTACCCTTCCTTCATTTATAGAACGGAGTAATTATTTCTTTCCAGCTTCCATCTGTTCCTTCAAGGCAGCCAAAGCATCAATGTCACCCAGAGTAGTAGATGCAGCCTGGTTTTGGATAGCAGGAGCAACGTCTTCTCTCTTACCGGTTGACTTCTTAGTAGCAGCCTTCTTTTCAGCTCTTTCCTCTGCCTTTGCAGCATCTTCGAAGATACGGCTGTGAGAAAGGATGATACGCTTAGCGTCCTTGTTGAACTCAATTACCTTGAATTCAAGCTTCTCGTCCAACTGAGCTTGTGAACCGTCTTCCTTAACGAGGTGCTTCGGAGTAGCGAAACCTTCTACACCATAAGGCAGAGCAACTACAGCACCCTTATCCAGCATTTCGATGATAGTACCTTCGTGTACAGAACCTACTGTAAATACAGTTTCGAATACATCCCAGGGATTTTCTTCGAGTTGCTTGTGGCCAAGGCTCAAGCGACGGTTTTCCTTGTCGATTTCCAGAACTTGTACGTCGATGTCTGCACCAATCTGAGTGAATTCAGACGGATGTTTAACCTTCTTCGTCCAAGACAGGTCAGAGATGTGAATCAAGCCGTCAACACCTTCTTCGATTTCAACGAATACACCGAAGTTAGTGAAGTTACGAACCTTTGCAGTGTGCTTGCTGCCGATAGGATACTTCTCTTCGATAGTTTCCCACGGGTCAGACTTCAGCTGCTTGATACCCAAAGACATCTTACGTTCTTCGCGGTCCAAAGTCAGGACTACTGCCTCTACTTCGTCACCTACCTTCATGAAGTCTTGTGCAGAACGCAAGTGTTGTGACCAAGACATTTCAGATACATGAATCAAACCTTCAACACCCGGAGCGATTTCGATGAATGCGCCGTAATCAGCCATAACAACAACTTTACCCTTCACGTGGTCGCCAACCTTCAGGTTAGCATCCAGTGCATCCCAAGGATGCGGAGTGAGTTGCTTCAAGCCGAGAGCGATACGCTTCTTCTCATCATCGAAGTCAAGGATAACGACGTTGAGTTTCTGGTCGAGTTCAACCACTTCTTTCGGATCGCTAACACGGCCCCAAGAAAGGTCTGTAATGTGAATCAAACCATCTACGCCACCCAAGTCGATAAATACACCATAGGAAGTGATATTCTTAACGGTACCTTCGAGGACTTGTCCTTTTTCGAGTTTACCGATGATTTCCTTCTTCTGTTGTTCCAGTTCGGCTTCGATAAGAGCCTTGTGGGAAACAACCACATTCTTGAATTCCTGGTTAATCTTAACAACCTTGAATTCCATAGTTTTGCCAACGAATACATCGTAGTCGCGGATAGGTTTCACGTCGATCTGAGAACCCGGCAAGAAAGCTTCGATACCGAATACGTCTACGATCATACCACCCTTTGTGCGGCACTTGATGTAACCCTTGATAATTTCTTCGTTTTCCAAAGCAGCGTTCACACGATCCCAAGAGCGAGTAGCGCGAGCTTTACGGTGAGACAGAACCAACTGTCCTTTTTTGTCTTCCTGGTTTTCGATGTATACTTCTACAGTATCACCAATCTTCAAGTCAGGATTGTAGCGGAATTCATTCAAAGGAATGATACCGTCTGATTTGTAACCGATGTTCACAACAACTTCACGTTTGTTCATCGCGATTACAGTTCCGTCAACTACCTCACGGTCGTTAACCTTGTTAAGCGTACTGTCGTAAGCTTTTTCCAACTCTTCGTGGCTGGCACCACCGAAGGTTTCGCCGTTTTCATAAGCATCCCAGTTGAAGTCTTCAACAGGAGCTACATTTTTTAAGTTTTCCATTAAATAAAATAAGTTGTTTAAAAATTAATTGAGTGAGACATTATATTAGCTCATAAATTCGGGCGCAAAGATAGTAGTATTTTCTTGAAGAGCAAAAAGTTCCATCTGTTATTTCTCGGTATTTTTACATCCGGCTCGTATAAAAGTAGTGGGAACTTAGGCCGAGTGTTTTGTATAGAGAACGAAAATAAGGCAAAAACGTTCTGTATATATTGAGAAGAGAGACTTTGTGAATAAAAAAACGGATTCTTGTCAAGAGCAGATTTACATATTATTAACTCCTTCCGGCGGTTTGCGATAGTCAATCGCATCACTGGTATGCTTCTGAAACAGATGGTCTGTTTACTTTAAACAGATGATGCGTTTCACCCAAACAGATGGTGCGTTTACCACAAACAAACGGTCTAAATCCCACACGTTAATGAAGTAAATGCCACACGTCAATCCCCCAAATGCCACATGTTTCACCTGCTGAGCTATGGCATTTTACTTATTGAGTTGTGGCATTCGGGAAGCTAAGATGTGGCATTTCAAATGATATGAAAAGGGAGGATACAAATAGAGGAGAAGCAATGCCCCTCCTCTTATGCTAATTTAAAGTTGAATCTGAGTTTAAGATTACGAATACAAATATACGACATTGAAAAGCCGAAGTCAAGTATTCAAGCACTTTTCTTGAAAGAAAGCATAAATTTTAGCTCGTTCTATTAGTTTTCTACGGAGATTTCAGGTATCTTTGTCCAAACGATTGGATAAAAAGCAATCTTTTTCATCCAAAGTATTGGATAAAAAAGAGCTATTCCTATCCAATAGATTAAACAATATGGATAAGCAAATCTTAAAATCAGTCATGCTGGACAATCAGAAAGAGGTCCAGCGGTATGAAGTCTTCAAAAGAGACTTCCATTTTGATGACTTTGGGAATTATGTCCTCGTAGGCATAAGACGCGCCGGAAAATCGTTCTTAATTTACCAACGCATCCAGCAGTTACTTACCGAAGGCATTGGATGGGACAATATGTTGTATATCAATTTTGAAGACGAGCGTTTAGATGGATTACGAGTACCCGAACTCAATCTTATTATTGAAGCGCATCTTGAAATGTATGGTAAAAGGCCGATTCTCTTCCTCGACGAAATACAAAATATAGAAGGTTGGGAAAAATTCGCCCGTCGCTTGGCGGATGAAAAATATAAGGTATACATCACCGGAAGCAATGCCAAAATGCTTAGCAGTGACATACAGACAACATTGGGAGGCAGATACATCACAATCAATGTTTATCCATACAGTTTCCGGGAATTTCTGGAAGTCCACCACACGGTATATGACGAACTATCTCTATTGAGTACAGAATCCAGAGCTGCCGTGATGAACCGGTTTATTGACTATTTTCATAATGGCGGTTTCCCCGAAGGCGCACTTCTTGCAGCAAAAAGGAATTACCTCACCAGTGTATACCAAAAAATATATTTAGGAGATATTGCAGCCAGAAATGGAATATCAAACACTTTCGGCCTGAAGATAATGATAAAAAAGCTGGCTGAAAGTGTAAAACAACCGGTATCTTTCAACCGTATAGCTAATATAGTATCCACTACCGGTAGCAAGCTCAGTACAACTTCTGCCATAAAATATGTTGAATACGCAGAATCAGCTTGGCTACTTCAACGCATCAACAATATTGCAGCCAAACTGGCAGAGAAAGAGAGTAACAGCAAATATTATTTCACCGATAATGGAATACTCAATTTATTCCTGATAGACGGAAACACTTCATTACTCGAAAACTTAGTAGCAATCAGTCTGATTCGTCAATTCGGAAGAGAAGACTCCGTATTCTTCTATAATAAAGGAGTAGAAGTAGATTTCTATATTCCCGAAGAGCAATGGGCTATACAAGTATCATACAGCATAAAAGACCCGGAAACTAAAGAACGTGAAACTGATGCATTAATAAAACTATTCAAAGTATTACCTTGTAAACGACTCCTCATTATTACTTTTGATGAAGAAAGTATATTGCAAACCAACAGTGATATAGAAATAGAAGTTATTCCGATATGGAAGTGGTTGCTGAAAGAGACACAATAAGGGTAGCATTTCCAATGCATACAATAACAGGAAAGGAGGGATAATCCCCTCCTTCCACATCACTTAATCAGATAACCTATTTCTTTTCCTCCTGAAAGTAAATATCATTTTATAGCCACCTTCTTTCCTTCCAGAAAATAGAACCCGCTTGACAAACCAGTAATCGTATTGTTCCCTTCATGTATCTCCACCACTTGAACAGTACGTCCTGTTACGTCATAAATAGAAATACTCCGGTCGCGGTCACTGTCTATGTAAAGCACATTGCCGACAGTGTAGACTTTCAGGGATTCTTCTTCTTTCTTCATGATTTCTTCCAAACCGGTAATTTCACCACCTTCGCCGCCGATGCTATACATCAAAGGAGCGCGGGCGGCAGGTTCTTTGCTGGCAACATAAGCTTCGAAGGGTTCTACAACACGATAGTTCTTCACAAACGCACCACCTATAGGGATGCCATTATATTCTGAAGTATTCAAGGCATATACATTTTCCCCCTTGTCGACCGTTTCAAATGTAGGAATAAGTTTATAAGTATCCGTCTCTCCAAAAGAAAGCACCTCGGGAGTAGCGGAAATATTTATACCTGCTTCACTTTCGGCCGTGAAAGTAATTACTCCAGTGAGATTATATTCTTCCGGATATTCCGGATTATTAGGCATAGAAACGATATAAGGTTTGTTGGCTTTCAAAGTAGCAACTGAAGTATAACCATCCGCTGTCAGTTCACGAAGCCAAAAAGGCTTGGCTGAAAAGAAGTCACTTGAATTTTGTTTTGTGCCGTAGCGGAATGCGGAACAACAAGCAGGAATAGTAGTAGTAATCCCACCAGCAACAAACGTGCAATAGTACTGTTTGTCATACGTGTTTTTCTTTATTTCTTCCGTCTATCCTCTATCAACGGGATTTTTATATAAAGAAAGCCTAAACTGCTCGCTGCACTTGAAGAAGTTAAGATTTGTGATTCTGCTATTGGTTCAGGCGCATTCCCTATGGGCTTGCTCAATGAACTTTTACATTGCCGTGAGGTATTGAGTGGCGAGCATTACGACCGAGCTGAGATTAAGAAAAGCATTATCCAAAATAACATCTATGGTGTGGATATTGAGAAAGGTGCGGTTGACATTGCTCGTTTGCGCTTTTGGCTCTCTATCGTGGTAGATGAGGAGAATCCATCGCCATTGCCAAACCTTGACTACAAAATTATGCAAGGCAATTCGCTTATCGAAAGTTTTATGGGCGTAGATTTGAGCAAACTCACTTACGAAAAGGAATATAAGAAAGATAAAGGCGAAATTTCTCTTTTCGATGATGAGAAAAATCGTTTACAGAAAACCGTATCACACTTGCTATCGTCATACTACTCTTGTAGCGACCACGACAGAAAAGTAAAGCTACAACAAGAGATTTCAGACACCATCAACAAGCAGTTGGAGGCACAGGCATACAATCCTAAAATTCTCGCCCAACTTAAAGACATCAATCTTGCCGAAAATAACAAATTCTTCCTCTGGCACACTTGGTTTAGCGATGTTTTCAATCGTGATGATAAGGAGGGATTTGATATCGTGATTGGCAATCCACCGTATTTTCTATATCAAGAATCACATGTTGGAGAGATTGCAGATCTACGTAGTGATAAGGACTATACGATAGCATTTGGGGGTAAATTAAATACCTACAAACTCTTTATCGCAAATGCGGTAAAAAAACTCCTATCTACAAATGGCATAAATTGTTTTATCTTCCAAAATTCTTTTTTAGGAGATAGACAGGCTACAAATTTGAGAAAGTATATCCTCAAGAATGACAAGATTATCAAAATTGATTCGTTCCCCGAACGAGATAGTAAGAAGAAGCGTGTTTTTGAGAGTGTAAAGATGAATGTGTGTATATCATTAATACAAAACACTAAAGTCAATAGTGATTATGTATTCCCTGTATATGTTTGGGATGACAAGCATAAATCATCAGGGTTAAGTACTTCTTTTTCTCTTAATGACATTATAGCAATTGACTGTATTGATTATACAATACCACGTTTGAGACCTGAATACAAAACAACAGTCATTAAGTTGTTGAAGAAAAAAGAAATATCACTGAAATGTATAGAGGGTGAGTTAAATGTAACATTTCATGAAAAATTCTTTGGCTCAAATATTAGCAACCCTGTTATATTGAAGGGAGCTTCAATACAACGATACTATTATACTCATCAAATGAGCCAAGGTCAAATAGATTATCTCAAAGAAGATAAATATTTGTCAGAATATGGGACTACTGAGAAATCTGCCCATCACAAATATGAGAGAATTGCAATGCAAGGAATGACAGGTGCAAATGACAAGATAAGACTTGTTATGTCCATTGTTCCTCAAGGATATTATTTGGCGAATTCGTGCAATTACATCTTGCCATCACACACTATAGACCTATATTGTTTATTGGGTTTCTTAAACTCAAAAACCATAAATTGGTTCTTTAGATGTTTCAGTACTAATAGCAATGTTAATGGTTACGAGGTTGATAATTTTCCAATTCCACGGTTAGATTTAGGTGTCCAATTGAGGATTTCCGAGTTAGTGAAAGAAGTTATTGAAACTAAGCGTATTAATAATTTAACGGACACTTCTACAATAGAAAAGCAGATTGATGAGTTTGTTTATCAAGCATATGAGTTGTCAAAGGATGATATAAAAATCATCGAACAAAGCATCTAAACACGACAATAGCCTGCGGGAACGCAGGCTATTGTCGTGACTATGCTATTAAGGCAGAGTAGTATAACCACCAAAACGATTCACAACTTTATCTGAAGTCCAATATTTTATCTGAATATAATCTTCAAATTCAGGTTTCATATAATGAGCTATAAGACTTAGTTTATGATTAACGCTTGGAACATGGAAATTCATATTTTCAAAATCATAATCAATAAAATTCTTCAGTAGACACAGTAATAAATCTCCAAAATGCTTTTTCATCACTACTGAATATTTTCGCATCAGAAAAGCAATAAAGTTAATGCAGTTGTCAATATTTGCAGATTGTTTAAGGACAACTTTATTAATAATGATATTTATCTCAGCTATATGTTTATTAAAATCATCTGTTCTCAATTGTACATTTAATAAATCCAATGCAACATTTACTTCATTATAGTCACTTGATGAAAGGGCTTCTATAAAGTTCTTATATCCGCTTATTTGTTCAACCAAAGTGTTGACTTGATAAAGAATGTCATCTACATAAAATCCGTTAGTGTTTTGCATCTGTATCATAAATAATTTCATGTCTGAAAGAAGATGAAGGTACATAGAATTGAAAAAATTTGATGACTCTCCTTTGATCCTTTTATTTTCTATAAGCTTTATATTATGTTCCATATTCAGCCGCATATGTCGCCATTCTTCTTCTGACCATATCACTTTATCATCAAATAGTTCAATGTGTGATGGCATTGGGGCTGTATAACAAGAATCTGAAATGCCACAATTCCATATGTCATCAGAGAGAACGATGTTTTTTATCTTGGACATACTTTCAGAAGATAGAGCTAAATAACTTAAATTAACCAGAGCTATATAATCACTTCTTGAGAAGGAAAATTTTTCGGTTATTATTTTTCCATCTATTAATTCTCTTTGCTCAAGTGTCAATCTATTAACTCGATTGAACTCGTATAAAATGTGATATGACTGTGCTATAGGTATTTGATTTATAATATTAGATAAACATTCGCCCACTTCTGGAAATGTCGCTAATTCTTCATCAACTAGTAACGCATTGCATAACAACCGACTAATAAGATGTGGTGTTTGTGACATTTTATTCGCTAATTGGATAAATATTTCCCTTCTTCTTTCAATGCTTTTAACACATTGAATAGCAGAAAATAAGTTCTTATATATAGCATCCGACATACTAACATTTGCAGCATCTATTTCTACAACAAAATAATCTAAAACAGACTCCCTAAATTCATCATACCATACACTTTCTTCAACTGATGCATATAATTCTTGCGTTATATAATAAATGCTCGCATATAAATTTCTAGGAGTGCATTCCATTCTTAAAGCTCCCAGTAAAGCGTTTAGTAGGTCAGGGCGAACACTGGTTAAAAAATCATCATCACTATATGCTATCATCTGGCCTGCCCATCTCAAAGTTTTCTCTTCTGCATATTGCAATGTATAATAAACTGTAGGATAAGGAATGAAGTGTACCAAGTGCCGAAACACCTTCATCCAGTGTTCTATATTCACAATGCTATAAATGCCAAATTTTGTGGTTAAACCTGTATTTGCCAAATATTGCAATAATCTAATAGATTCGGGAAAAGAAGTAGAATCCGTACTGCCAAAAATTTGCGTCGAATGAGTTCCGAAAATCTGAGGCTGTATCTTTGTTTTGTCAATTCTTGCTGCAATGTATGAGATTATTTCACTTGGTTCCTCTACACCACGTTCCCAAAATTCTATATATTTATATGGTTGTGGAAATTGTTGGCTTGCAATATTATATATAAGGGTGGCCACAAATCTTTCGCTATCAGAATTCGCTTTATTCTCTATAAATGTTTTTACTGAATCCAGAGTGCCTTCATCTTTTCTAAATAAATGAACAAGTAGTGCTTTTTTTACAGTCCATATTCCATTAGGATTCCAAGCATTAATCAGTTCGAACATCGTGTCAAATTCAAACTTAAATGCTTTACAAAGAACTAATTCATACACACCTTCATCTGTCTCTTTATCAGATATATATGCATCATCAGTAAATCCACAGGCAAAAGTTGATGCACGAAACATCATGTTCTTATATTCAGGAATATCATTAAAGTCACCAGCTTGAGGGAGTTCTCCGAATAAAGCAGGCCATAGCCCCCTATCTCGTAATGCGTAAATAAATGCTCGTCGTTCGCAAGCATTCCATTGATTCTTGCTTCTTAATATGATATTTGTTATTTGTTCTTGATATATAACAGACTTTACATATGGATAGTGGTTCTTTAATTCACTAATATCATTAAGAATTCCAGCAATATCTTCATTCTTAGATAAGGCGCTGTTTAACTCCTTCCATTTATTTATGTATTCAATCTCAATGTGAGACCGAGGAGTAAGAGACGCTTCCAATGCTTGTTTCTGCTGAATAGAATCTAGCAGTATAGGATGCGAGATTTTATCGTTTATATCACTAGGTATTCTGCGTATTTTAATATCGTCTAACCTGTCCGTTTCTGTCATGCGGCTTTTCACATACCCGAGACATAATATCCTATTCTCATATCCTACAAATATTCCTCCTCCCGAACTACCCTTCATAACATTAGCGAATTCGACACCAGATGCAGTTATACCGTCCTTTATCGCATAAGTATCAGAAGCAACCATCTCTGTACAGAACTTACGACCAGATGGGTACGAATGTGTATAACCATAAATGCATGTGTTACCCGCAAACTCGTCGTTGCTGACAAAGCAAATATCATTTTCATAGTCAAAATTTGTAGGAAATCTATCAATATCAAATTGAACGGATAAAAGAGCAAAATCCGTATTATCATCCAAATTAAAATCTAAAATCTCTTTCACTTCTATTATTCCATTGCTGATGCGAGGAAGTGTTATTCGGATATTAATTTTGTCGTAATGTTCAGAAGTCTTATTATATTGAATACAATGAGCTGCAGTTATTACATAGTATGTATTTCCACAAGAGAACAGAGTCCCTGTTCCATTATTGACGACATGCCCTTCATTATCTAAGCATTCAATTTTTACAGATAATGATTCAAGTATTAAAGGATTAGGGCAATATGACGAATCTATCGGTTTCTTTGGGCTCATAACATTCAAAATTTAACTCTTTATCTAATTCTTTATTGAATATTTCTTCTTCTCTATTATCAACTATTGTCCTAAGTGGATAATTAAAATAGAAATGAACACTACGAGAGTAATCTCTTTCTGGATGGCATAAAACACTCGCAATAGCCTCTCTATGTGGATGTTTATAACCTTTACCTCCATTAGTACTTATGATGAATTTATCACAATCTATAATATCTAACAAATCATTGCTGATATTATTAGCACTGCCATGATGAGACATTTTTATGAAATCTACTTGCAACTTATTTTCTTTGCTATAACCTCTTTCAATAAGAGACAAGTATATTTCTTGCGGAAAGCTATCTCCTAATATTAATACGCTAAATGCATCACAACGTATTATCATACTTAGCGAAACCATATTGACAAGTTCTGAAGGCTTGTTCGGATTTCCTAAAGTCTTACCACGTTGTGCCAATTCACGCATGTCTATGTTGATGTCTGAATCTGTATTTATTTTATTTGACAGATTTTCTTCAGTGACGCCAACATTATACTCTTCTTTATAATTGTCAATAAAATACTTAAATAAATCTTTTCGTGGATTAATAATATCTATATCGGCAAAGGTTATAGTATCGTCCACAAATCCATTCAATCGGTATCCTTCCCAATCAAACTGTGTTTTTTGCGATATTGCACATAGAATATCAGCCATCTTACTTGCTTTATTAGATGACAAGTCTTCTGACGTATCAAAATCAACATGCTTTGCACAGTTCGCCCAAATTCTTTTAACGGGGAAAGGGACATCGTTTTGATGTCTCTCAATAAAGTCTTTTATTCCAACTAGATGATCATCATCAAAATGGGTTAATATCATTAAATCAATTGGAAGACAGCTCTCCACTTCTTTTACAAAAGGGTTAAAACGCGGATTAGGAGAAGGTCCTCCATCAATAACTATTACTCCTCTTTTATCGGATTTGTTACAATGCAAAATTAGTGCATCCCCATGCTTAGCTTGTAGAATTTGTATATAAGATTCTTGGTTATTGTCTATATTATAATGGTGCACATAGTTTATAGTCTTAATCCAATGCATTTTGAACAACTTTATTGCTTTTTCAATTTACTTCTTCTTCATTGGTGTTCAATTCCAAAGTTGTGTATATAAGGATACCTGAGTTTTGATAACATTTATCATAAAAATCGTCTACATCGTGTAAAAAGAGGCCACAAAGCTATAAATTTCTTACCCGTTTTTGAAGTTCCTCTATTCTGTACATGAGTGCATCAAACTCCAAAGAATCACCATAAATGAAGAAACGTCTCATATCTGCATAGTCATCTTGCCATGCACCTATAACCGATTCTGGTATTGTAAAGTTGATGGAAGATGGAGTATGTAAATCATAATTCACATATTTCAAAGCATAATAAGCCTTACGATGCTCAACAATGGCATCATAAAGTTTGCGATTCGACAAAGCTTCTACACCATATTCTGTGTCCATCAGTTTTTCCAAATCATAAAGATGGCGTGACATTCGGCCGCTCCGTGGCTTTTCTTTTTGAAATTCTTCAGCCAAAAGAAATAGCTTCTCAAGGAATGTACGAGTAGGGACTACGGTTCTGACCAAACTATCTGCATTGGTATCTTCGCCATCAAAACTTTCACCTATTAGAGAATGGATTTGTCGTAATTCCGTAGGTTCATCCATTGAAAGACAACTAATTTCAATCTTTACACGCGGAGGAATATAATTTATCGTATCCTCAAGAATGGACGGATAGTGTAATAGAATTACCGTAGGATCTTTATCTGAATCTATCGGTCGCCATTTTCCTTCTTTATCTTGTATCTGAGATACATTTTCTATAGTGTAACCAGAAACTCCTACTTCTTTCAAGTTGGCATCTAATTGAGCAGAAAAAGTCTCATGGATATACGCTCGTGACATTTTGCGTAATTTCTCACGCTGACTTTTACCAGTCTTCTCAATACCAAAGAATGAATGGCTGATTGCCAAGTCAATATCTTCAGAGAAACGCTCTATGATATTAAAACCTTTTGACAACGATGTTCCGCCTTTGAAGATTAAAGAATCACGGCAATCTGTTTGGAATAATGCCTTCAGCGTAACAGTTACCCACCAGTCCTTTTCAATAGCTACCTGATTAACACCAGGATGTCCTGCTTCCGTTTGCTGTAACATTGCCAAACGGTCTACTATTTCATTATTTAACCACAGTTTTCCCATATTATAAATCTATTTTAAGCGGTTAGCATTGGTTTTATAATTCGTTTCATCCACGCAGGCATCATATCTACATCTTTAACAAGGGGCTCCTTGTCAGTTTCTTTTAACACCAATTGTCGGATGACATTCAATTCACTTTCTCCTACATTCTCTTTTTTCAGAGCTTTCAGAGCCTGAACGAGTAAAGAGATGAGACGAGTACCATAACAGAAATTCTTGGGTACACCTCGTTTTAATACTACTTTTCTATTGGATAAGTTTATTGTTCGTTCGCTTCCTGTAGTAAGGTATGTGTAATTCATCGGTACTTGAGTCGATAGTCCTAATGCATTCAGAGCTGTCATACCTGATGGCAACACCTCTGCGTTATCTCGAACTGCAATTGCCTGTACTACCTTATCAACCGAAGGAAGCACAACACCGAATCGACTATTTCTTGGCTTGGCATATATTCCATGTGCAATTTTAACAAGCATGCCTTCAGTTGTCAACTCAGACAAAACACTCCCCACAAATTCCGTGTGGTATTCTGGGAAATCTGAGCGAAACAAAATGCAATCTTCAGGCATAGCTTCTATACGCTGTCTAAGAGTTGCACCATCTATAGAATATTCATTCGTCATTGCACCTTTGAATTTTTGATGATTTTTCAAATGCAAAGATATAAAAAGGATTCAAATAAATGATGATTTGCTAAATAAATTGTTCGTTTGACCTCCAAAATACATGTTTGGGAATGGTTAATATGAATACCGTTCCTCTAAATATTGACCATATTCCATATCGGCAACTTAATTATTTTTCGACTTACCGACCGACAATAAAAACATTGCTATAGAAATTTGCTTCTTGGGAAAATAAAAACAACGGGAACTCTATGGTATCAATTCATAAAGTTCCCGTTATTGTATTACTGATAATTAGTAAAGTATAAATCACATTTCGGTTCAAGCGTGAGGACTGTTATTGTCTATCATCTCTTCAAGGCTCTGGAAAATGCCTTTACCACAGATAGACAACAGCCCTCACGCCTATATTATAGAACATAGACATGAAGAAACTGTTGCTATTACCCCGTGGTATACGAATTTTCCAGATTCTGAAGAGGGGGATAATAACTTTTCGCTTCTTGCGTTTTTTCTTAAAATACAAAGTCACATTTGCCGTTTATCGCTATAACAGACCTGACTTCATCTGCAAATGTAGAATAATTTTCTTTATCAGAAAGAACTTTCTAAAAATAAAGAACACTTCAAGTTTGATTTCCTCCCAAGTGAAGAATATTTGTCACGGAAATCAGTGACAAGATTATTATTTTCGTAATCAAGCATTCTTCCTGATATACGCCAGCGCCGCCCCTATCGCCGTCCTATACTCCGCGTACTGTGGAATATGGAAACGAACCCCGTATATCTTTTCCATATTCGGAAAGACTTCATGGCATTGCGGGAATTTGGTCAGGTTACCAATCAATACAAAATCTTTAATAGGGCTATTGAAAGCAGACAGCACCGCCGCACCACCTATTGTTTGCAGCACCATATAAATAATTCCTTTCGCAATGTCCTCTTGCGAAGCATTACTATCCGCTTTTCCAAACAAAGAAGCGGTGGCATGCACCGGAAGGTCGGGCAAAGGGCGATTACAAATATCCCCGATCTGCAAATTCACACGGGTAACATCACCCTTCTCGGCAATCGCCGCAATCTGTCTGAAATCATGCGTCTTCAACAGCAAGCGGGAAAGTCCCTGCAACGTGCCTCCACCTATTGCCATTCCGCCGATGTGTTCTATCTTCTCCCCATTGATTCTCACGAAAGAAGTACCCGTCCCCATGCTGACGACAATCAGTTGGTCAATATCCGTGGCATGACGTGCCCCCAATCCGTTCGCAATAAACTCATCGACCTTATCAGTAGGCAAACCGTACAACGGACTGTCAACAAATGCACTGCCCACTCCCGTCAGCATCACCTGCTCTATATCCGAAAGCTGAATACCGTTATCATAAATATACTTACCGAAAGCTCCGAACAAAGAAGTCACCGGATCAGTCGCAGTGATAAACATCGGCGACTGTATCTGTTCTCCGTTTATTCCTACAATCTTTGTAGTGCTTCCGCCAACGTCTATTCCTATTACAATTCCCATAGTTTCAATATTGCATCCGACTGCAAAGGTACAAATTGTTTCATTGCCGAAGCATATTCAGACATTTTTTGTTGTATGCGCAAACAGGAACAATACATTTTGGTCAGGAACTCTTCCGCTCCCCATCAAGTCCACAATTTCTTCGCTCCTATACGGTAATAAAAACAGTGGAGCAAGTATGAGGAAGGCAAGGAGCAGATATGGACCGGGGATGGAGAAGACTGTTTTGTTCTGTTTTTCGGATACGATAAGACATACGATACCCATCAATCAGCAAAAAATAAAGACTCATCATTAAAAGCTCTTTTTTATCCTCAGACATACGTTTCGGAAAATTTCTCCGTTAATAGAATAAGTTATGAAGCATTTTTGGTTACTGACAGCTATCTTACTGGCGTCCTCCGTACCTGCCTTTGCCCAAACCAGCGTAAAGATAGGCGGAACAATTACAGACGACAACGGAAACCCGATTGAATTGGCGACAATACGATTGGAGGGAACGGCTATTGGCACAGTCAGCAACCTGAAAGGACGATATTCACTGAAGTTTGAAAGCCGGGACAGCGTAACGGTCATCTTCTCTATGCTGGGCTACCAGACCCGGAAACGGAAATTGGTAAGTCCGAAAGGAAATATCAGCCTGAACATCACCCTGCCCCCAATGAACTTCGAACTGGGCGAAGTAAGCGTAACGGAACGGCGGCGGCAAACAGGAACTATCCAGCAGATAGAAACCAAACAGAACCGCCTGGCACCGGATGCCTCGGGTGGAAGCATAGAATCCGTGATTGCCACCCAAGCCGGGGTAAGCAGTAACAACGAACTCAGTTCGCAATATAACGTGCGCGGCGGCAGTTTCGACGAAAACATGGTATATGTGAATGGTATCGAAATATACCGTCCGCTGCTCATCCGTTCCGGACAGCAAGAAGGATTGAGCTTTATCAACCCCGACATGGTGCAGTCCGTCGGTTTCTCCACCGGAGGATATGAGGCAAAATATGGCGATAAAATGTCATCCGTACTGGACATCACCTACAAGAAGCCCGAACGCCTGGAAGGCAGCGCTTCCGTCAGCCTGCTGGGAGCCTCAGCCTATGTAGGCATTGCCGGCAAAAAGCTGACATGGACGAATGGCATCCGTTACAAAACCAATCAATATCTGCTCGGAACGCTGGACACGAAAGGAGAATATGATCCGCGCTACATCGACTATCAGACCTATCTGAACTGGACACCCTCCAAGCGTTGGGAAGCAGGCATCATCGGCAATATCTCGGAGAACCGCTATAACTTTCAGCCCGAAGACCGCTATACCCGCTTCGGAACACTAAGTAATGTACGGGAATTCAAGGTGTTTTTTGAAGGACAGGAAAAAGACTTATTCCGAACCCTGTTCGGCACCGCTTATGCCACCTATCGTCTGAATGAGCAGAACAGTATCACCCTGCAAGCCTCCGCTTTCCACACCAAAGAACAGGAAACGTACGACATCACCGGACAATATTGGTTGAACGCCCTGGATGGAGGAACCCAGACAGACGGAAGTACCGGCGAAGATGAAACTTCCGAAACCATCGGTGTGGGCACTTATATGGAGCATGCCCGCAACTACCTCACCGCAGAGGTACAAAGTTACTCACTCACTGGGCACCATCGGCTGAAAAGTCACTCCCTGCAATGGGGCGCAGAATTCAAGCGTGAACGTATCAAAGACCGGATGCGCGAATGGGAAATGCGTGACTCCGCCGGATATTCCATCCCCCAGACACCCGAAGGACCCGAACTTTTCTACACCCTCCGTTCCCGCAACGAGACGGACAGTAAAAGGTACAGTTTCTATCTGCAGGACACTTACCGTTTCCGTTCCACCGCCGGGCTTTTCACCCTGACGGCCGGTGTACGCGGCAGTTACTGGGACTGGAACAAGGAGTTCATTTTCAGCCCCCGCGCCTCCCTGGCACTCATCCCGTCATTCAACGAGAACTTCACCCTGAGAGTAGCGGCAGGCGTTTATTATCAGGCGCCATTCTATAAAGAGTTCCGCGACACCACACAAGTAGGCGCAATAACCACCGTGTCGCTGAACCGCGATATCCGCTCGCAACGCTCCCTGCACTTTGTGGCAGGCGGAGACTATAACTTCCGTGCCATGAACCGCCCGTTCCGTTTCTCAATGGAAGTATATTATAAAGCATTGAGCAATCTCATTCCCTATAATATAGATAACGTGCGCATCAGCTATTACGGCCGTAATCTTTCCAAAGGTTACGCCACCGGCATCGACATGAAATTGTTCGGTGAATTCGTTCCCGGAACAGACTCCTGGCTGACCTTCTCTCTGATGAAGACCGAAGAGAAAATAAACGGACAATGGCTCCCCCGCCCCACCGACCAGCGCTACCGTCTTTCACTCTATTTTACGGACTATTTTCCGGGCAGCCGCAAGTGGAAAATGAACCTGAAAGGTACACTTGCCGGAGGTCTTCCCTTCGGTCCTCCGCATAGCGGACGCGAGGCCGCCGTGTTCCGCACGTCACCCTACCGACGTGTGGATATAGGCATGTCACGCTGCCTCATCGACCGCAGCGAACGGGAAAATCCACGCGGCATCCGCAGCCTTTGGCTGGGTGTGGATATTTTCAATTTGCTAAATATCAGCAACGTCAACTTCTATTATTGGGTGACAGATACCCGGAATAACCAGTTTGCAGTACCCAATTACCTGACATCCCGTCAGATCAACGTCCGCTTGCTGCTTGACTTCTGAACAGAAGTCTAAAAAAAACTTTCTAAACTTCAAATATCCAATAATTAATTGACGAAAAATTTCTTTATTAAGGAAGAAATCTCTTTCTTTGTGCTGTTTTATGCCTTTAATTAAGACATTATACCAACATTAATAAATATAGTTATGAAGATTTCACACATTGAGCATCTGGGCATTGCCGTAAAGAGCATTGAAGAAGCCCTGCCGTATTACGAGAACGTATTGGGTCTGAAATGCTACAACATCGAAACTGTAGAAGACCAGAAAGTTAAAACCGCTTTTCTGAAAGTTGGTGACACTAAAATCGAACTTCTCGAACCGACTTCTCCCGAAAGTACCATCGCCAAATTCATTGAGAACAAAGGTGCAGGCGTTCATCACGTAGCATTTGCTATCGAAGACGGTGTGGCAAACGCATTGGCTGAAGTAGAAGCCGCAGGTGTTCGCTTGATTGACAAAGCTCCCCGTAAAGGTGCAGAAGGTCTGCATATCGCTTTCCTGCATCCGAAATCAACTTTGGGTGTATTGACAGAGCTTTGCGAAAAGCCGGAATAATTCATTTAAATAGCAAATAGTATTAACCCATTATATTTAATAAAATGAGTAATCAACTTGAAAAGATTAAAGAGCTTATAGACCGCCGTACAGCTGCACGCATGGGTGGTGGTGAAAAAGCGATTGCCAAACAGCATGAGAAAGGTAAATATACAGCTCGTGAGCGCATAGCCATGTTGCTCGATGAAGGTAGTTTCGAGGAAATGGACATGTTCGTTGAGCACAGATGTACAAACTTCGGTATGGAAAAGAAACACTACCCCGGTGATGGCGTAGTGACCGGTTGCGGTACTATCGAAGGTCGTTTGGTTTATATCTTTGCACAGGACTTTACGGTTTCCGCAGGTTCACTGTCTGAAACGATGTCTCTGAAAATCTGTAAGATTATGGACCAGGCCATGAAGATGGGTGCTCCTTGTATCGGCATCAACGACTCGGGTGGCGCACGTATTCAGGAAGGTATCAATGCTTTGGCAGGTTATGCTGAAATCTTCCAGCGCAATATCCTGGCATCAGGTGTTATCCCGCAGATTTCGGGTATCTTCGGTCCTTGTGCCGGTGGTGCTGTTTACTCTCCTGCACTGACTGACTTCACGTTGATGATGGAAGGTACTTCTTATATGTTCCTTACCGGTCCGAAGGTGGTTAAGACTGTAACAGGTGAAGACGTAACTCAGGAAAATCTGGGTGGCGCAAGTGTTCACTCTACTAAATCAGGTGTAACTCACTTCACTGCCAAGACTGAAGAAGAAGGTTTGGCTTTGCTGCGTAAACTGTTGAGCTACATTCCTCAGAACAACCTGGAGGAAGCTCCTTACGTAGATTGCACCGATCCTATCGACCGTCTGGAAGATTCTCTGAACGAAATCATTCCCGACAGCCCGAACAAACCGTACGACATGTACGAAGTAATTGCTGCTATCGTTGACAACGGTGAGTTCCTCGAAGTTCAGAAAGATTACTCAAAGAATATCATTATCGGTTTCGCACGTTTCAACGGACAGTCCGTAGGTATCGTTGCCAACCAGCCGAAGTATCTGGCAGGTGTGCTCGACAGCAACGCATCCCGTAAGGGTGGCCGTTTCGTTCGTTTCTGCGATGCTTTCAACATTCCTATCGTTTCATTAGTAGACGTTCCGGGATTCCTTCCGGGAACAGGCCAGGAATACAACGGCGTAATCCTGCACGGTGCCAAGTTGCTGTATGCTTACGGTGAAGCTACTGTGCCTAAAGTGACAGTTACGCTGCGTAAGTCTTATGGCGGTTCGCACATCGTGATGAGCTGTAAGCAACTCCGCGGTGACATGAACTACGCATGGCCTACGGCTGAAATAGCTGTAATGGGTGGTGCCGGTGCGGTTGAGGTATTGTATGCCCGCGAAGCTAAGGAACAGGAAAATCCTGCTCAATTCCTGGCAGAAAAAGAAGCTGAATATACCAAGCTGTTTGCTAATCCTTACAATGCAGCTAAGTATGGTTACATCGATGATGTGATTGAACCGCGTAACACACGTTTCCGCATTATCCGTGCCTTGCAACAGTTACAGACTAAGAAATTGACTAACCCGGCTAAGAAGCATGGTAATATTCCTTTGTAAAACCCAGTAGACAAGGTCACAAGAAACAAGATACAAGGCTGCCTTGTCAACTTGTAACCTTGTTCCCTTGTCAACTCAAAAAATCAAGTTATATGAATAAAACAAAAATCGGAATATTCTTTACCTTGCTGCTGGTGTTAGGTGTATGCTCTTCCTGCGGAGAGAAAAGATCGAACAATAAGCTGCTGCTGAATGAAGTACTGATTACCAACGAAGGTAATTATCAGGACGACTACGGTTTGCACAGCGCATGGATTGAAATATTCAATAGATCGTATGGTAGTGCCGACCTCGCAGCATGCTTATTAAGGGCAAGCAGCCAACCCGGTGACACTTCCACTTACTTCATCCCCAAAGGTGATGTTTTGACTTTGATAAAACCACGTCAGCACTCATTATTCTGGGCAGACGGAGAACCAAGACGTGGTACATTCCATACCAATTTCACACTGGACCCAGAAAAAGAGAATTGGATCGGCTTATTTGATTCTGGCCGTAACTTGATCGATCAAGTTACTATTCCTGCCGGAGTATTGAAGACCAATCAATCTTACGGACGTGTTAGCGACGCTGCTTCTCAGTGGGAAGTTAAAGACGGTAGTGCAGAGAAATACGTAACTCCGAGTACCAACAACAAAACCATCGACAGCAATGCCAAGATGGAGAAATTCGAAGAGCATGACAGCAATGGTATCGGTATGTCTATTTCTGCCATGAGTGTAGTATTTTGCGGTTTGATCCTGCTTTTCATTGCTTTCAAGGTTGTTGGCAAAGCATCTGTAAGCCTCAGCAAGCGTAATGCAATGAAGGCTAAAGGTATTACTGACAAGCAGGAAGCCAAAGAAAAGAAACTGGGCGAAGCTCCGGGAGAGATATTTGCTGCTATTGCCATGGCCATGCACGAGATGCAAAGCGATGTACACGATGTGGAAGACACCGTTCTTACTATCACCCGTGTAAAACGCAGCTATTCACCATGGAGTTCGAAGATTTACACATTGCGTGAAACTCCTCTGAAAAAGTAACCACCTATAAATTGATAAAACGATGAAAGAATATAAATATAAAATCAACGGTAATACATATAAAGTTACCATTGGAGATATCGACGAAAATATCGCTCATGTAGAAGTGAACGGTACCCCCTACAAGGTAGAAATGGAAAAGGCACCTAAAGTGGTTGTTAAACCGGTAACACGTCCTACCACTCCGGCTCCTGCTCCGACCCCAGTAGTGAAACCGGCTGCTCCTTCTACTGGCAAATCAGGTGTAAAATCTCCGCTTCCCGGTGTTATCCTCGACATTAAAGTCAATGTAGGTGATACAGTGAAGAAAGGACAAACGATTATTATCCTTGAGGCTATGAAGATGGAGAACAATATCAATGCCGACAAAGACGGTAAAATCACTGCAATCAACGTAAGTAAAGGAGATTCCGTTCTCGAAGGTAATGACCTTGTAATTATTGAATAATATGGGAGAATTTATCACATTTTTAGGAAACAACCTTGCCGACTTCTGGACGTACACGGGTTTTGCCAATGCAACGGTGGGACACGTCGTAATGATCCTGGTGGGTTTGTTCTTCATATACTTGGCAGTAGCCAAGGAATTTGAGCCGATGCTGCTGATTCCTATCGGTTTCGGTATGCTGATCGGTAATATTCCTTTCAATATGGAAGCCGGACTGAAAGTCGGTATCTATGAGGAAGGTTCTGTACTCAACATCCTGTATCAGGGAGTAACCTCCGGATGGTACCCGCCGCTCATTTTCCTGGGCATTGGTGCCATGACGGACTTCTCATCCCTGATATCCAATCCTAAGTTGTTATTGATTGGTGCGGCTGCCCAGTTCGGTATTTTTGGTGCTTATATGATCGCTTTGGAAATCGGTTTCGACCCCATGCAAGCCGGTGCAATCGGTATCATCGGTGGCGCCGACGGTCCGACGGCCATCTTCCTTTCATCCAAACTGGCTCCTAACTTGATGGGTGCGATTGCGGTATCAGCCTACTCCTATATGGCGCTGGTACCTGTAATACAGCCGCCTATCATGCGCCTGCTGACTAACAAGCACGAACGCTTGATCCGCATGAAACCGCCGCGCGTAGTTTCCCACACGGAGAAAGTGATTTTCCCGATTATCGGCTTGTTGCTGACTTGTTTCCTCGTTCCGTCCGGCCTGCCTCTGTTGGGTATGCTGTTCTTCGGTAACCTGTTGAAAGAAAGTGGCGTAACCCGCCGTTTGGCAGAAACTGCCCGTGGTCCGCTGATTGATACGATTACTATCTTATTAGGTTTGACGGTAGGTGCCTCTACTCAGGCTTCCGAGTTCCTGACACTTGACTCTATCAAGATCTTCGGTCTGGGTGCATTGTCATTCGTGATTGCTACCGCTTCAGGTGTCATCTTCGTGAAGATATTCAACCTCTTCCTGAAGAAAGATAATAAGATCAATCCGTTGATTGGTAACGCAGGTGTATCTGCTGTACCCGACTCGGCACGTATCTCTCAGGTTGTAGGTCTGGAATATGATCCGACCAACTACCTGCTGATGCACGCCATGGGTCCGAACGTTGCAGGTGTAATCGGTTCAGCAGTAGCTGCCGGTATCTTGCTGGGATTCTTAATGTAAAAGATATGTTGTAAAATGACTCGCATCTCTGCGATTCATTTTACTCAGTTTATTGTAGCGCTCCTTCGAAAAAAGGGGCGCTACTTTTATTAGTTAATCTATCTAAAAGACACTACGAATATTTCGTAAAGTAAATCTTTTTAGTAACTTGCACCCAGTTAAGCAATACTTAAAAGATAAAAAGACTATGCGAAAACTCTTCATTCTACTCTTTTTCAGTGCCACTTCATTACTAATGGCACAGAATACGAATCCTATTCAGGAGGCGATGGCAAACTACGATTATGAAACAGCCTTGAAACTTATGGAGCAGGAGCCGCCAACTGTTCCGCTACTCTACCAGAAAGGAAGAGCATTGAAAGGATTGGGATATAATGACAAAGCCTTGCTTGTATTTCAGGAAATTATAGAGCAAGATTCACTCACCCCGCGTGCTTATATTGAAGCCGCCGAATGCTGCAAGTCCATCGCCAAACAAAGGGAGGCGCTGGATTATTACCAGAGTGCGCTCAATCTTAATCCGAGCAATAAATATGTACGAATACAATACATCAGCCTGCTGCTGAATATGAAAAGAAACCGTGATGCCCTGAAGGAAAGCAATTTGCTGGCCGAACAGGACAGTTCTGCTTTTGTACTGCACCTGAGAGCGGAAAGCATGTCACGCGTCTGTGACAACTCTGAGGTACACCTTGTCATAGAAGCCTATCAGGACATACAGGAGAGGTATCCCAAAGACTACATGGCACCCGCCATATTGGGAAACATATACATAGCCGCCCGCCAGTTTGATGAGGCTATAGGAACTACGGAGAGATACCGTTGCTTAGACAGCACCAACATTCTCGTAAACCGAGTCAACGCACAGGCTTATTGTATGAACAAATATTATCCGGAAGCTATAGAGCGATATAATTATCTCCTGCAAAACGGTGACAGCACATTCCTTACTTGCCTGTATGCTGGAATCAGTCACTACGCTACTGAAGACTTTTACAAAGCAAGAGATTTATTGAAAAAGGCAGTGAAGGAGGACGGTTCGAATGTAAATGCGCATTATTACCTGGGACGTGCCTGCTCCAAAACCCCGTGGACAAAGGAGGGGGTATCGCATCTGGAAACCGCAATCAATCTTACAATACCCAGTGACAGCACTATAGTCCCCCTTTATACTGGCCTGGCCGACTGCTACAAAATGGCAAACATGTATAAAGAGCAAGCCAATATCTTATTAGAACAATATGAAAGGTATGATAAGAATAAGCATAAACTGCTATATGATGCCGCTTACGTTTACTATTACAGTCTGAAAAACATCCCCAAAGCCGAGCAATGCCTGAAAGCCTACCTGAGAACCCGACCGAAGAATAACGATAAACTACAAGAAGTGGACGCAGACGGCGTACCCATCATCGGAGAGAACAACAGATATAATGCTGCCGAAGCCTGGTTGAAAGATATTCAGGAAAGAAAGAAAGTCGATAATTTCTTTCAAGGGAAAGGGGAAGAAACAAATAAATGACAACTTAGCGGCTTTGCCGCTAAATTCTTATTTACAGAAAACGTTTGCATAACATAATAAGGTATATAGTAGCAGAGTAGCGGCAGCTTTCTCCGCTATTTGCGTATATTAGCACCAAAATACGGATATAATAACGAAAAGCTAATATCATGAAAAAATTATTCCTTATCCTGGGAACGTTTTTACTTTCCCTTAGTACGTATGCAGCTATGAACGTAAACAAAATCGATCCTCCGTTTTGGTATACCGGAATGCAGAATCCCGAACTCCAGCTTATGGTCTACGGTGAAGACATCGGTAACTCTTCTGTTACTGTCAACTATCCCGGTGTTTCTTTGAGCAGCACTGTCAAGCTGGAAAGTCCCAACTACCTGATTGTCTACCTGAGACTGGAGAAAGATGTGAAACCCGGTAAAGTAGCTCTCACTTTTGCACAAGGCAAAAAGAAAATCGTCAAAGAGTATGAACTGAAAGCACGCAGCAAGAAGAGTTGTGAACACAAAGGTTTCGATGCTTCCGACGCCCTCTACCTGTTGATGCCCGACCGTTTCGCAAACGGCAATCCGGACAATGACCAGATTCCCGGCATGGCCGAATATAAAGTAGACCGCAACGATCCGAACGCCCGTCATGGTGGTGACCTTGCAGGTATCGAGCAAAATCTGGATTACTTCTCCGACCTGGGTGTAACTGCCCTTTGGTTCACTCCGGTATTGGAAAACAACATGACCGGTGGTTCGTACCACGGCTATGCTACTACCGATTACTATAAAGTTGATCCGCGTTTCGGCACCAACGAAGAGTATCAGCAACTGATATCCAAATGCCACGACCGTGGTATCAAGATCGTAATGGATATGATCTTCAACCACTGCGGCGTAGAACATCCATGGATTAAAGATATGCCGTCTAAAGACTGGTTCAACAACCCCGACCACGAAAAGAATTTCGTGCAGACTTCTTTCAAGCTGACTCCGCACGTTGACCCTTATACTTCCCAATACGATTTCGACCAGATGAACGACGGTTGGTTTGTTACCGCTATGCCGGACCTTAACCAAAAGAACCCGCACGTATATCGCTACCTCGTACAGAACAGCTTCTGGTGGATTGAGTACGCCAACATCGACGGTATTCGTATGGATACTTATCCGTATGCTGACTATGACGCCATGAGCAACTGGATGAAAGAATTGAATGAAGAATATCCCAACTACAACACCGTAGGTGAAACTTGGGTAACTGAGCCGGCTTACACAGCCTGGTGGCAAATGGATTCCAAACTCTCTGCCCCGAAGAACAGTAACCTGAAGACCGTTATGGACTTCAGCTTCTTCGATAGAATCAACACTGCCAAAAACGAGCAGACCGAGACATGGTTCAAAGGTCTGGACCGTGTATACAACAGTTTCGTATACGACTTCCTCTATCCTAACCCGGCTTCCGTACTGGCATTCATCGAGAATCACGACACCGACCGCTTCTTGGGCGAAGGAGACAACCTGCCAATGCTGAAACAGGCTTCCACCTTGTTGCTCACCACTCGCCGCATTCCTCAGCTTTATTATGGTACGGAAATCATGATGAACGGTGTAAAGAGCAAGAGTGACGGATACGTCCGTAAGGACTTCCCCGGCGGATGGTCTGGCGATACAGAAACCGCATTGACAGCCGCAGGACGCAGCAAGATACAGAACGAATGTTATAACTTCTACAAGACCTTATTGAACTGGCGTAAAGGAAACGATGTTATCGCCAAAGGTAGTATGGTGCAATTCATGGTACAGAATGGTGTTTATGCGTATGCCCGCCAGTACGAAGGTAAAACCGTATTCGTAATGCTGAATGGTACAGATGCCGAAACTACTGTTCCTTTGAAATTCTACAAAGAAATACTGAAAGATTCCAAACAAGGAAAAGATATTCTTAGCGGAAAGACAGTTGCATTCGGTGAATCGCTGACAATGGGACCGAGAGAATCACTGGTGATTGAACTGTAAACAGTATTTTACCAGAAAACAAAAAACGCAGAGATATATGGAGGGCCTGAAAAAGTCCCTTCGCCTTCTTAGTTACTAAATTTATCGGCACATATCCAGTATAAGCCTTGGATATGTGCCGATTTTCTTGTATTTTTTAGATATAAATTCCCTCGGTATGCTGCCGGTGTAGTTAAAGCAAAACAACGAATTAAGTAGTACAAGTTTTATAAGTGCCAACTGATTCCACACGCCACCTCCAGATAATGCACACGTACACGTTTTAAATAAGCGTCTTCCACTTCACCTGTCAGCAGATTCCTCTTTTCAAAAGTCTGTGTGGCCCGTTCAAAAGGGGAGATATATTTGGCCTCCACTGAGAGATGGATTTTGCGCCAGATGCGCCTCGACAACATAACCGAAGTTTGCAGAGCACTGACAAAACCGCCAGGTTCCACAGAGAATGTTTGGTCATAATCAACCGTACGAACAACATTGGAATTCTTCTCTTTAATATAAAAAAAGGAATCATGTTCCTCTGCCCCAATCAAGTAATACCCCAAGCGCAGTTGTACATCCCATACCGGTTTATTCAGCCGATAGGCGACTCCGAAAGCCATAGAGGGACCCGTGTCGTCATCAAGGTCATAGACATTTTCTATATAATGGTCGTTTTTATAGGGTTTTCTCAAATTATCTCCATTTCCCTCTCGAATCATGAGAGTTGCACCCATAGAAGAAAAGAGTCCCCAGTGCGGAAACACATAGAAAGTATAAGTAAAGTTCGCTGCAGGAACAGGGGAAAGCGATATCCAGGACTTCCCGCTCTGAAAATGACAAGAGACTCCAGTCGTTATGTCAAGCTGATGGCGGGAGATTCTATTTTGTGCCTGCACGTTCGTAATGCCCAGCAGTCCCACTGCCAGCATTGTGATAAATAGGTTTCTCATCTGCCCCTCCTTCATTGCATGGTGATCTCATCTGTTTCTTTGGTAAACTCTTCTCCGCTGCGAGTAGTCACTACGATTTTAAACCGATGTACCCCAGCTTGAGGAAGTATACGCGGTATTTTATAGAAAACAGTACCATGCGTATAACCGTATTTATAATCTATCATTTGATCCTTCTGCCACAAAGGGTAATCCATGAAGAGCTCGTTAACATCCGTACCGGCAGGATGGGCCTCATCATAAGCGGCAAGTGAGAAAATCTGCACACGGGCAATGGTATCGGTCAGGATGTATTCATAATATGTTCCCTCTACAATCTCTTTTTCATATTCAAAGTCCAAGGGTATCCGCAACATATATGCCTGGCGAGATACCACTCCGCCCACCGGAGCAACAGGCACGCTTCCGGCATTATCCAAGTGTTCTACCTCACCTATTCCGGTTAAAGTCACCTGACAGGGAATGTATTCCTCAAATTCCTCACAGCACATTGCCGTACAAAGCAAAAAGAGCAGTGCCAGTAAAATAGATAATTTGTTTTTCATATTTTAATTTTTAGTGATTCAACGGCTTTCCAGTCTTTAAGAAATGCAAGAAATTGTAAAATACTGCATAAGTCAAGCTATAGTTTTGCATATAAAAAAAAGCTGCCCTTTTTCAAGAGCAGCCTTCCACTTATATTCTAACAGACCTGTAGATTATTCAGCCAATTTATTGTCTGAACCCAGCACGTTAAGGATTTTGTGCATGTACAGTTTCTCCATATTGTCGCGAGCCGGACCAAGATACTTACGAGGGTCGAATTCTCCCGGTTTCTCAGCAAATACCTTACGAACAGCAGCAGTCATAGCCAGACGAGAGTCTGAGTCGATGTTGATCTTGCAAACTGCAGATTTAGCTGCTTTACGCAATTCATCTTCAGGAATACCGATAGCAGCTTCCAGCTTGCCACCATATTTGTTGATAGTTTCAACTTCTTCCTGAGGAACTGAAGAAGAACCGTGCAGTACGATGGGGAATCCCGGAAGTTTCTCCATTACAGCATCCAATACTTCGAATGCCAAAGGAGGAGGAACCAAGCGACCTGTAGCCGGATCAACGTGGCACTGTTCGGGTTTGAACTTGTAAGCACCATGAGAAGTACCGATTGAAATAGCCAAAGAGTCACAACCTGTGCGAGTAGCAAAGTCGATAACTTCCTCAGGGTCAGTATAAGTATGGTGTTCAGCAGAAACTTCATCTTCTACACCGGCCAAAACGCCAAGTTCGCCTTCTACAGTTACATCAAACTGATGAGCATATTCAACTACCTTCTTAGTCAAAGCAACGTTTTCTTCGTAAGGCAGGTGGGAACCATCGATCATTACTGAAGAGAAACCTGAATCGATACAGCTCTTGCAAGTCTCGAAAGTATCTCCATGGTCAAGGTGAAGAACAATTTCAGGATGTTTGCAGCCTAATTCTTTAGCATATTCCACAGCACCCTGAGCCATGTAACGCAACAGTGTAGCGTTAGCATACTGACGGGCACCCTTAGATACCTGAAGGATTACCGGAGACTTTGTCTCAACTGCAGCTTTGATGATAGCCTGCATCTGTTCCATGTTGTTGAAGTTGAATGCAGGGATTGCATATCCACCCTTGATAGCCTTCGCAAACATTTCTCTTGTATTTACGAGACCCAAATCTTTGTAATTAACCATTTTGTTTAAAGTTTATTGTTAGTGAATAAAAATTCTACGCAAAAGTAGTCATTATCTTCCAAAAGAAAGAACAGGTCGGGAATAAATTATCGCCTGCCACCCGTCAAAACAATTCTCTTTTAAAGCTATTGGATGATTTTAACAGAATATTGTAATCTCTATATTACAAACTCTTTTCATCTGTCGTTCTCATCCACCTTTTTGCGTATCTCCTTTTATATAACAAAAAACCGGAAAGCAAGTTTAACTTTCCGGTCTCCATTTACACATTATTATATATACTACTTCTTCAAATAGATGATGGTCGGCAGATGGTCACTGTAACCGTTCAGCCATACACGTCCGCCATGCGTACGCAACGGAGAACCTTTATATTTGCCGTCCTGCTGAATCAGATATTCACGGATAAAGACCTCGTTATGATCGTATTTTAAGCCTTTCTTAGCTTTCAGCAGAGGCTTGGAAATTACAATCTGGTCAAACAAGTTCCACTTACCGCGATAAAGCAGAGTCCCCACACCCTTATCTTCAAGAGTTTCCCACCAGGGATTATAGAATTCGCCTTTCTTCACCTGCTTGGGATATTTGCGTGCACCCAATGCTTCCATACTTTCGTCCATAGGATCATCATTCATATCACCCATGACTACCAGTTTCAGCTTCTTATCCTCACGCATCAGGGAGTCAGTCAGTGCTTTCACCTGTTTGGCAGCATGCACACGTACCGGAGACTTGGCACCGCGGGAAGGCCAGTGGTTCACAATAAAACAAATACGTTCGCCTGCCATCTGTCCGTCTACAATAAGGAAGCCGCGTGTCAGATGCACTGTATCGCCTTCAAAAGGAGTGGAAAGCACCAATTTGGAATTGGTAACAGTGAACTGTGCAGGGTCATATAACAAAGCACAATCGATACCCCGTTTGTCCGGTCCTTCATAATGCACAAACTTATAATTGGAAATAGCCGGCTGGTTTACTAAATCCGTCAATACCCGGTTGTTTTCAGCTTCCGCCACACCGATAACGGCAGGTCCTTCGGGCACCCGGTCGCGCGATACTTCACTCAATACTTTGGCAAGGTTCTTCAACTTGGCCTCATACTTCTGAGCCGTCCAGGTATAACTGCCTGTAGGCAGAAATTCAAGGTCATTCTTGCCTGCATCATGAATTGTATCGAACAGGTTTTCAAGATTATAGAACGCAACACTATACAGATTTCGCTCGTTCTGCTGGGCTCCCGCCGTCGTAACACAGAGCCATAGGGAAAATAGAAAAAGTAGCTTCTTCATGCTGAATATAAATTTTAATACCATGCAAAAATCTGAAATAAAAAGCGATAAACCTATTTTTTCAGGAAACTTTTTTCTAATCCAGAAAAAAGCACTGCCTTTAAACAGGATAGACCACGACTTAAGCAAAAATAAATCAGAATTTATTTTGTAGTATCTGCGACTTGCACTATCTTTGCGCTCTGAAAAATGAGACCATTACACTATTTATTACCAAAATAGTAACCGAATATAATAATTAAAAAACAAATATTGAAATGAAAAAAGGTATTCATCCTGAAAATTACCGTCCGGTAGTATTCAAAGATATGTCTAATGGTGACATGTTCTTGTCTCGTTCAACTGTAAATACTAAGGAAACCATCGAGTTCGAAGGTGAAACTTATCCGCTGGTAAAGATGGAAATCTCTAACACTTCTCACCCGTTCTACACTGGTAAATCTACATTGGTAGATACAGCTGGTCGCGTTGATAAGTTCATGAGCCGCTACGGTGACCGTAAGAAGAAATAATTCTGCTTCATGAAAGCAAAAAAGGGAGATTTTGAAAAAAGTCTCCCTTTTTTGTTATCCATAAGTTAAAGGATATAGGAAATTCCCTACTACTTTGTAGGGGAAAAAATAGGAAAGAGAGAAAACTCTTTCCTATTTTTGTATCTATAACTTTGATTACAAGCCAATAATACAAACCATAAACGAATCAATATGAAACGTCTTGTCACTTTCGTCATTCTTGCTGTCATTCTCTCTACAGCAGGATTTGCCGCCAAACAAAAAGATTTGAGCGGTCCGATCGCCATAAAAGGAGAGTTAAAACAAAAGTACGAAAATTATCCGGCCGGTACTCCTGTAGTTATCCGGAGAGTGGTAAAAATGAAATCAACAGATAAAGTTGGTTCCGACATCTTCTATGCTGCCGAAATCAACGGTATGCAAATCGCGGTTCCGGAGGAAGACATGAAAGACATTACTATTTTACCTCCCGAAACCGATCAGGAGTTCTGGCAACAAGTCTACCTGAAACAACATCTATACGAATACTTCAATCAAAATGGATATCATACCAAACTGCGACGGGAAGTAGATGAAGAATGCCGGGACTATCTGTACAAACTGGAAGAGATTAGCTATAATGACGACTTCATCACCTCATATGTACAGAACATCTTTGCCAAACTATCAGCTTCCGGCATTGACCCCAACCGCGAAGAGCCATTGAATGTACGTGTCATCCAGTCTCCGGAACCGGATGCTTATATGTTGCCAAACGGAACCATGCTCATCAGTACCGGCCTGCTTTGTACTCTTGATTCGGAAGATGAACTTGCCGCTATCATTGCGAGTGAAATGTCGCACTTTGTACTGGACCATCAGATTAATAATATATATCGTGCAGAACGCCGTGCCAAACGGGCTGCATTTTGGGGAACAGTTCTTGCCGTCACCGCCGAAGTAGCGTTGGATGTAGCATATTGGGACGATGACGACACAGCCTTAGGAATAGGTGCCGTTGCCAGTATCGGAAGTATCGCCGCCTTGTTAAATACGAATGTGATCAACCGTTTGGGAATGAAATACAAAAATAACCAGGAATATTCCGCTGACAGAATTGCCCGTGAATTACTGGTATTCAGAGGTATGAACCCCGACGGACTTTCTTCCGCCCTTGCCAAGGTCATTGGATTCTACAATATACAGAATCGCGCAGATAATATGCTCCGCTATGGCAGTGTCGATAACCTGAGAAAGCGGATAGAAAAAGGGGAGAAAGCAGAGAATCAAAGTAGCCGTCCTTATCTTAAAACAATGTCGGATGTAGTAACTTTCAACGCTGCCATGAACATGGCCGACCAACGCTATGAGGATGCAATACGATTAATTCAAAAGAATTTAAACAATAACCTTGCTTCAGATCACGACTATGTCATTCTGGTGAAATCGCAAATGGCGCTTTATAATACGGAGAAAGTCAATGAAGAGTGTGCAGCCTTGCTTTGGAAAGCCAGACAACTGGCAGGAGACAGTCCTAATCTGGACATCTATAAACAGGAAATCCTATTGCTGATGCGCATGAACAAACAGTCAAAAGCAGCCAGTACCCTGAAAGAATACCTTGACCTGCTTTCCCGTTATCAGGCACAGGGAGTGGAAGGAGAAGATAAAGAATGGGCCAACAAAGAAATTGGTTGGGCAAACCAACTATTAGATAAAATCAGCAGATTATAGAACACAAACAGGGCGCCCGAATCTTACCCGTTCAGACGCCCTGTTTTTTGAAGTTATTCTATAATTCACTTACGGAACGGGGGACGGACCACTACAGCTTTCAACTTACGTCCGCGCATATCAATGTTAATCTCCGTTCCTACTTTACTGTACTCCGGTTTTACGTATCCCATGCCGATACCAATCTTACGGGTTGGTGACATAGTGCCCGAAGTTACCACACCGATAGCTTCGCCATCCGCACTGAACAGCTCATATCCATGACGGGGAATACCACGATCTACCATCTCAAAGCCTACAAGTTTACGGACAGTGCCTTCCGCCTTCTGTTTCTCTAATGCCGGACGGTTTGTGAAGTTCTTACCTTCCACAAATTTGGTTATCCAGCCTAATCCGGCCTCAATAGGCGAAGTCGTATCATCCAGGTCATTACCATACAAGCAGAATCCCATTTCCAAGCGAAGCGTATCGCGGGCACCCAAGCCAATAGGTTTGATGCCAAACTCCTCACCCGCTTCAAACACAGCATTCCAAATCTTCATAGCAGCTTCAGGATAGAAATAGAGTTCAAAACCTCCTGCACCCGTATAGCCCGTATTGGAAATAATCACATCTTTCTCACCTGCAAACTCACCATGCGTAAAGGTGTAATACGAAAGTGACGACAAGTCAACACTCGTCAGTTTCTGCAGAGCAAGAATGGCCTTCGGTCCCTGCACGGCAAGTTGTGCCATACGGTCGGAAGCATTTTCCAACTCGGCACCTTCTGTGTTATGCGAAACACACCAATTCCAGTCTTTCTCTATATTTGAGGCATTCACTACCAGCAGATACTTTTCCGGTTCATAGTGATAAACCAGTAAATCATCCACAATACCGCCATCCTCATTGGGGAAGCAGGTATATTGCACCTTACCCGGAGTCAGCGCAGCCACATTATTAGAAGTCACTTTCTGAAGAAAAGCCAGCGCATTCGGACCTTTCACCCAGAACTCTCCCATATGGGAAACATCAAACACACCGACAGCATTACACACAGTCAGGTGTTCATCGATGATACCGGAATATTCTATCGGCATATTGTATCCCGCAAACTCGTGCATCTTAGCGCCCAGCGAGATATGTTTTTCAGTAAACGGAGTGGTTTTCATGTTTTAAGGTATTTAAATTATTATTTTGCAGCAACAAGTTCGGCAATCTTCACAATGACATTCATCGCCTTTTCCATATTCTGGATAGGAACAAATTCATATCGTCCGTGGAAGTTCAGCCCTCCGGCAAAAATATTGGGGCAAGGCAGACCTTTGAAAGAAAGCTGCGCGCCGTCCGTACCGCCACGGATAGGTTTTACATTCGGTTTCACACCTACGGCCTCCATTGCGGCAAAAGCCGTATCGATGATATGCATCACAGGCTCAATCTTTTCACGCATATTATAGTATTGGTCACGAAGTTCAAGTTTGGCAGTACCCTCACCATATTCAGCATTGATTTTCTGAACTAATTGTTCTATCTCTTTCTTACGATTTTCAAAACGGGCACGGTCATGGTCACGGATGATATAAGCAACTGTTGTCTGTTCCACATCACCATTAAAGCTGATAAGGTGGTAGAAACCTTCATAACCTTCGGTATGTTCCGGCGTTTCGTGACCGGGCAGCATAGCACAGAAACGGTTGGCTACACGGATCGAGTTGATCATCTTGTTCTTGGCATAACCCGGATGCACATTGCGTCCCTTGAAGGTAATTTTGGCTGATGCCGCATTGAAGTTTTCAAATTCCAACTCACCGGCTTCGCCGCCATCCATTGTATAAGCCCAGTCGCAACCAAACTTCTCTACATCAAATTTATGCGCACCGAGTCCGATTTCCTCATCCGGATTGAAACCGATACGGATTTTACCATGCTTGATTTCAGGATGTTCTTTCAGATATACGATTGCGGAAACAATCTCTGCAATACCCGCTTTATCATCTGCACCCAGCAATGTCTTGCCATTCGTCACAATAAGGTCTTCACCCTTATGATCCAGTAATTCGGGGAACTGTTCGGGAGAAAGCACCACATTCTCTTCTTCGCAAAGTACAATGTCGGAACCGTCATAATTCTGAACGACACGGGGTGATACATCTTTGCCACTCATATCAGGACTGGTGTCCATATGAGCGATAAAGCCTATAGTAGGCAACGGCTTATCAATATTGGCCGGAAGTGTGGCGAACAAATAGCCGTGTTCATCCAACGTTATGTCTTCCAGACCTAAAGATTCTAATTCTTCTTTCAAATACCTGGCAAATACCATCTGCCCCGGAGTACTTGGAGTCACCTCAGTCTCCTCACTGGACTGGGTGTCAAAGCTTACATACTTCAAAAAACGTTCTACTAAAGCCATATTAATAATGTTTTAATGTGATAATATGTCAATGTGCCAATAATGATAACAGTATAAATACCACGCAGCTAATTAGTATATTAGCATATTGCTCACATTAGCACATTATGTTTTGCCGTAAAGGTAAAAAAAGGGGCGTGAATAGCCAAGCAATTCACGCCCCTTTTTACAAAATGTTAGTATTTTGAAGTTACTTAGAAGCAACTGCTACCATCAAAGCAATGTGTACAAACCTTACATTTCGGCAACCCGATAGCCTCAACGAGGGTTTCCAGCGTATTAAACTTCAGACTGGTAAGTCCGAAACGCTCGGCAATGATGCTGACCATCTTCTCATATTCCGGAGAACCGGTAGTTGCATATTTTTCAAGATTCTTATCCGGATCGCCTTCCAATTCAGCGATAATGCGACGGGTAATTAATTCCAAAGGACTTTTTGAAGCTGTAAAACCAACAAACGGACAAGCGTAAATCAACGGTGGACAAGCAATACGGATATGTACCTCTTTTGCGCCATATTCATATAATACTTTCACATTATCACGAAGTTGCGTGCCGCGCACAATCGAGTCATCGCAGAACAGCACCCGCTTGTCCTTCAACATGGCACGGTTCGGTATCAGTTTCATCTTTGCCACCAACGAGCGCATCTCCTGTTTACTGGGAGTGAAGCTACGCGGCCATGTAGGTGTGTACTTGGAAATGGCACGATGATAGGGCACTCCTTTACCTTCAGCATATCCTAACGCCATACCTACACCGGAATCGGGAATACCACATGCACAATCTACCTGAGAGGCATCTTTCTGTCCCATCTTCAATCCGCTGGTAAAGCGCACTTCTTCTACATTACGTCCCTCATAACAAGAGGTGGGAAATCCGTAATATACCCACAGGAACGAACATATCTGCATCTTTTCTTCTGGCTTCCGCAATTGTTCTACTCCATCAGCAGTCATACGTACAATTTCACCCGGACCGAGATAACGGTCTATTTCATAATCCAGATTCGGGAAACTGCTCGACTCACTGGTTGCGGCATATGCACCGTCTTTCCGGCCGATAACAATCGGGGTACGTCCCCACTTATCACGGGCGGCAATGATACTGCCATCTTCCGACAACAGCAACATAGAGCAAGAACCTTTCACACGACGGAATACATTTTCGATGCCTTCTACGAAGTTTCTGCCTTGTATAATAAGTAATGAGATAAGTTCGGTTTGATTGGTATTGCCGGAACTGAGTTCGGCGAAGTGCATGTTTTTGGAAAGTAGTTCCGCTTCTATTTCTTCCAGGTTGACTATTTTGGCTACCGTAACAATGGCGAAGCGTCCGAGGTGGGAGTTGATGATGATAGGTTGAGGGTCCGTGTCACTGATGATTCCTATGCCGGCATTTCCTTTGAATTTGTCCAACTCGTCTTCAAACTTGGTTCGGAAATACGTGCTTTCCAAGTTGTGAATAGATCGCGCAAACATGCCCTCTTCTGCATCATACGTGGCAAGTCCGCCTCGTTTTGTTCCTAAATGTGAATTATAATCTGTTCCGTAAAATAAGTCCGTCACACAGCTCGCTTTAGCGACTGTCCCGAAAAATCCTCCCATAAATTCCTTATATTTATTATTGATTTTAGTATTGACGGGCACAAAGGTACAAAGAAGTTTCTTCTCCGCGTTACTTTCCGACGAGACAATTTCTAAAAAAACTTATTTTTATACATCTTTCCGAACACCGGATTGGACATTTTGTTTAATTCGCAGATAAAGTAATTTATATGGTTCAAGATGGAAAATCTCTGGAAACAGACGAAACGGATGGATTACCATTTCCACGGCGTATATGGGCTGTAGTAGCTGTTGGCTTTGCTCTCTGCATGTCAGTACTCGACATTAATATCAGTACTGTCATCCTCCCTACCCTTTCACATGACTTCGGCACCTCCCCTTCTGTAATCACGTGGATTGTCAATGGTTATCAATTAGCAATCGTCATATCCCTACTTTCATTTTCCGCTTTGGGTGAGATATTCGGATATCGCAAAATATTCCTTTCCGGCATAGCCTGTTTTTGCATAACGTCTCTCATGTGCGCTCTTTCCGATTCATTCTGGACATTGACGGTTGCCCGCGTTTTCCAGGGATTCAGTGCGTCCGCCATCACAAGTGTAAATACGGCTCAGCTCCGCCTTATTTATCCTAAAAAACAGATTGGACGGGGCATGGGTATCAATGCTATGGTAGTTGCCATATCGGCTGCGGCAGGGCCATCAGTTGCAAGTGGTATTTTGTCGATAGCTTCCTGGCACTGGTTATTTGCAATCAATCTACCGTTAGGTATTATTGCGTTGATATTAGGTATCAAATATCTGCCCCGGCGGGAAGAACTCTCCAAACGGAAATTCGATATCATCAGTGCCATTGCCAATGCGGTTACCTTCGGATTACTGATTTATACACTGGATGGTTTCGCTCATCACGAGCGCTACGATTATCTGATAATACAATTAGTGATACTCATCATTGTCGGCACGTATTATGTACGTCGCCAGTTAGGCCAGGAATCTCCTCTGTTGCCATTGGATTTACTGAAAATTCCCATATTCAGACTCTCAATATTAACTTCTATCTGCTCGTTCACAGCACAGATGCTGGCTATGATTTCATTACCTTTCTTCCTGCAAAACACGTTGGGACATAGTGAGGTAATGACCGGGTTACTCTTGACTCCCTGGCCTCTTGCCACTCTATTTGCAGCACCGGCTGCCGGTTATCTGGTGGAGCGTATCCATCCGGGAATACTGGGAAGCATCGGCATGGGAATCTTCTGTATCGGGCTTTACTCACTCTCCACTTTGGATGCAGAGTCATCAATTCTTAGTATTTGTCTGCGATTGGCAGTCTGCGGTATCGGCTTCGGACTTTTCCAAACGCCCAATAATAGTACTATCATCGCTTCCGCCCCTACAAAACGCTCCGGTGGAGCCAGTGGGATGTTAGGCATGGCACGGTTAATGGGACAGACTTTGGGGACGACTCTTGTGGCTCTTCTATTTAGTTGGGTGGTGGGAAGTGAGAGTACGGAGGTTTGCTTGATTACGGGAAGTGTATTTGCACTTATTGCGGCGATTGTGAGTAGTTTGAGATTGTCGCAGCCGTCGGTGCTTAAGGAATAAACTACGGTTAATTTCACCGCTGTGAAATTAACCGTAATTATAAAGAGAGACTATCTTAGTTATGTTACACTCATAAAGTTACTTTTTGATCTTCCGGACATAAAGTGGAATAAATAACCATTTCATCATCCCAAAGAAACGTTTTATCAATGGATAATACTCCATATAGTCAGAAATATAATTTTGAAATATTCCGCCACTGACCGATGCTCAATATACTTCATATTATAGCGTATCTTGTCCGGAAGTATCAACTCTACATATGCTTTATCCGCATCATCAGCTTGCCCTAATATCGTATTTTCATCCACATATTCAATGGACGCATAATCGGTTATTCCAGGACGCACGGACAAAACCCTTCTCTGTTCTTCCGTATATAAATCGACATACTTACGAACCTCCGGACGGGGACCGACCAAACTCATATCACCTTTCAGGACATTAAACAACTGAGGCAATTCATCCAACTTGTATTTACGGATAAAATAGCCAATACGGGTAATACGAGGATCACGCCCACCTACCGTTATCAAGCCTTGTTTATCCGAACCAATACGCATCGAACGGAACTTATAGACATAAAAGTCCTTGCCATTAAGCCCGACACGTAATTGCTTATAAAAGCCACCACCTTTACTTTCAAGACGAATGGCAACATACAAAAGCAAAAAAACAGGAGACAGGAACAGGATGCCTAAAAAGGAGAAAAGAATATCAAAGAAGCGAATCATCATTTATCACCGGTCACTTTATCATATGCGGACTTTACAGTCTTAATTATGAAGGATAATTGTTCTTCATCCAGCTGCGGATAAATAGGCAAGGAAATCTCTCCCTTAAAGTTCTCATAGGCTTGAGGATAATCCTTTATATCATATCCTAATGAGTTAAAGAAAGAGAGCATCGGCATCGGGATAAAATGGACATTCACAGCAACTTCGCTTTTGGCTATCTCATCGATCATACGATCACGTTGTTCTTCAGTAAATCCTTTGATACGCAACGCATAGATGTGGTATGAGCTCTCTTTTTCTCCGTCCACAGAAGGTGGCAGAACAGCCCAGTCACAATCCGCAAATCCTTTCGAATAGGTGTTGAAGACTCTTTTACGCTCTTTCAGCAGTTCCGGATATTCCCGTATCTGAGCCAAGCCTATAGCCGCATTTACATCAGCCATATTTATTTTCATTCCCAAACCGACTATGTCGTAACGCCAGCCACCGGCTTTGGATTTAGAAAAAGCGTCTTTAGTCTGACAATTCAAGCTCATCATACGGAGTTCTTTATAAAGTTCCGCATTGTCAAAGGGGGCAGGAAGATTCAGACAGATGGCGCCTCCTTCCGCAGTAGTAACGTTCTTTACAGCATGAAGAGAAAAGATGGCAATATCCGTTTCACATCCCGTACGCTGATTCTTACTGTAATAAGCGCCTAAAGAATGGGCGGCATCATTCATAACAAGAATGCGCCCTAATTTCTCCTGCATAGGCGAAGTTGCATGAAATAGATTCCGTATTTCAGGCTCATTAACGAGTTTCATGATACAGTCGTAATCACAGGGAAAGCCCGCAATGTCTACCGGAATAATGGCTTTAGTTCTCGGTGTGATTGCTTTACGGATAGCTTCTACAGAGATATTAAAATCTGTTCCGGAATCCACCATAACAGGTTTTGCACCAGCATGAAGTACAGCTAATGCCGTAGCACTATATGTATACGCCGGAACAATTACTTCATCTTCAGCAGTTACTCCCAACCAGCGAAGCATCATAATAGCTCCCGAAGTCCATGAGTTTACACAAAGCACTTCTTTTGCATTAGAAAATACTTTTATTTCTTCTTCCAATGCTTTTACTTTAGGACCGGAAGTGATCCAGCCGGAACGTAACGAATCAACGACTTCGTTGATGACCGCCTCGTCAATATAAGGGGGCGAAAATGGAATTTTCATGATCTATTATATCGAATTATTTTAAATGAATCAAATACGTAAGTCCGCAGGAAAAATATTCCCCTTTCTGCATCATTGCTTGTACTAGAAGATGGTGAAAGAAAAGATAATTCATTCCTATCAAAATATCATGTGAATCATATTCAGCTATTAATTTCAAATCAGGCAATCTGGAAGGAGAATAAGTTATTCCTCCGGCAATGCCATTCAAATGGTAATCTTGACGACGATTATAAAGATAAGATACATGTATTCCCAATTCTTCTTTATTCATAGGAATATGTTTTGTCATTGCAACATAAAAACGAGAAAAATATCCGTTGCCACCATCACCTGAAGGCATTATCTCCCCGCCTCTACTTTCTGTAAACGGATCAGAAGTGCCTAAAACTACTGCTGGCATATATTTAAAGAATTGCTCTTCTTCTAATACTCTTAACCGAAGAGAAAAATAACGATCTTGATTAGTAAACTTTCCCATTTGAGATTGCACTCCCCATTGAGGAGTTACCTTAAAAAGGGTACAAGTATATGCTACTTCCAAACAAGGGAAAATGGTTACATTCAAGTAGTAATTATATGTATTATAATTAAATCGAGGAGGAGTTAAGTTCTCATTTAAAAATCCCCCACCAATCATAATGGTTTTATCTTGCTGCATTTCCGCCGAAGGAGAATGCAACAACCCTGTAACTCCATAAGAATATTGAGGAAATAGATATACCGAATAACTACAAAAAAACAGAAGTAAACAGAGGTCTCTATATTTCATCTAATCCGATACAAGAACTTCTTCAAAAATGGAGGAGTAAGAGTCATTATAAACATCAAAAATGAAAAAAGATAAGCAGACCAATCATAGTGAAGAGCTTTATTTATCATAAATCGATCTTTCAACATTTTCTTCGCCCGCTTAAAACCATTTCTCCTATTTTTATAGAAATCATCAGTGACACGAAAGAGCAATACAGTTTCATCCAAATTTGCAAAAATGCAGCCATTCATAAATCCATCAAACCATAGCATGGTGTCTTGGTTTTTACGGTATTCATTCCGATAGCCTTTGGCTTTATCAAAAAAGGTTTTTCTAAACATCACGGCGGGATGTGCTAAGGGATCACGATATCTAAAGAATTTAAAACACTCTTGATGGGTGAATGGGTATGTAATGCTTTTACCATTCCTTTCCGATTGTTCATTGATTTCTTCGATTCGTCCTCCTACAACATCAACTTCGGGATGAGATATTAGAAAATCTAATTGCTTTTGAATACGATTATCTACAGAAATATCGTCAGCATCCATACGAGCGATATAATCGATTTTTTCTTTTAAACAAATGTCTAATAAATCATTTAATACGGCTGCTAATCCACGATTTTCTTCGAAACGAACAATACGAATATCTGATTTTACAGAGAACTCATCTATACATGTAAATATATTCTCCCCTACAGGGCCATCCAGTCCTATAAAAATAGAAATATTAGAATAGGTTTGATTTAACAAACTATTTATAGCACACTTCAAAAATGCAGAAATATCTCCTTTATAAACAGGAAGTAAAATCCCAACCTTAATAGACTCCGACATATACCAATTTATAAATCTATATAGTATAATTGGCGTTTTCCATTACAAACAGAATCAAAGAAAACTCTTTTAGCATCAGGCGACAATCTTGGATGAAGATCACATCTAGTTTCTTCGTTATAACTCAAACCGTGAAAAAAACTTCCTAATTCTTTGGCTTCCCCACTTTTTATATCATATAAAAGTAAATGCTGATGTAGTGCTTTATCTGGATATGAATCGGATAATATAAAACGTCCGTTGCTTGAAGGATGCCCATCACCATACTTTCTAAATAAAGAGTTATCAAACAATGTCATTTTTCCTGTTTGAATATCTATTGAATAATAAGAGTCTATATTATCGATACCGCGCAAATAAGCAAATATAGTATTTTCATTCAACCAACAGCAATGACTAACCATCTCGTTATCAGCAAGTACTTTCAACAAATTCCCTCGTACATCTGCCAGTAATAATCTGTCAAAACGCACATTTTTTTTCAAATACCGATGAATAAAAATGAACTTATCCCCAGTTTTATTTATCATTAAATGGTTTACCTTGTGAAAGGCATTTAAATCAACATTTTCTGTTTCAAAATTTGCGATTTGCTCTAAAGAATATAAAAGCAACGAAGTCCCCTTTGAATAATCAATCTTCCATATACCATCATTATTTAACTGTCGCAATTCTATATCATTCATTTTAGAAAGATTTCGATACCCATAATCTGGGCGTAATGTATTAATTCGCCTATAATTAATAGATAAAAAGTAATCAAGCCCAAATGAATCTTGAACTGGATAATTAAATCTTTTTATCTCTTTTAATTGAATTGCAGAATACACTCTTGCTATATAACGCTGTGCAATATCATCAAAATCATTCAATATAAAAAATTCATCATTCAACCAATGCGTCCTACAACCTTGTTGCCAATTATAAGTTCTAGTCTCAATATCCAACAATACTCTTGAATGTTCTATATCAAAAAGCAAAACATGAATAGTACGACTAGATAATGGGGGCTTTTGGGTAGTATATAATGTTGTATTCAATAATACTAAACCAAATTTATTCATAGGATATTTATCATAATATCCCCAGAAAGTTTCAAAAGCCTCTTTCTTATCATATAAGCAATCTCCCACTCTATGAATATTATAATCTGAGATTACCCGAGGAATCTTTAAGCCATAAAGACTATAATTAAGAAATGCATATCCTCTTTTCAGAAAGTTCTTTAATCGAGGCATATTATTCAAAACTTTAGCAAATTGTCGTTCTCTATATGAATAGGTTGACATTTTTATAAATTTTATATTTTCAGATGTTCTAAAGCAAAACGATGTAATTTCACATACATCATCAATAAATGAAAACGTTTTTTCAATACTTGAGTAAGAAATATACGCTTAACCAAAGGAAGATAAGAAATATATTTATTTGATATCCAAAAGGGATGTTTTTGTTCAAAATCATCTATTATATCTATAAATATATTTTTCCCTACACCAGCTCTTAAAGCATTTAATATAGCCCCATATAAAACATTTTTTATACCATGAAATTCTAAAGCTTCATCAAATTTTCCAACTATCATTTTCTCACAAGTATATTTATAAGACCTTAGAAAAGACTTATAAATATCAGCACTTGGTGTATTAGACAACGACTCCACTCTATAATAATAATTGTATAAAGGAGATGCTAATACAGATATATTCTTTGCCTTAGATATTAAGATCGGAATCACAGCTATATCTTCCGCATTATAAAGGGCAGGAAAAGTAACCCCACTCCAAAGTTCCGATTTAAAACACATATACGGTAAACATCCCTTAGCAAGTGCAATATAATCTGAATTTGTTTGGCAGTGATTAAAAGCCTCCGAATTAGATATTAATATTTTTTTACCTGTATCATAGGCTCTATATGCATCAAAAAATACAATATCAGAATGATGTTGTGACAAATGTGTATAAAGTAATTGCAAAGCTTCAGGTTCAAACCAATCATCACTATCCATAAAAAGAAGATAATCTCCTTTTGATTTATCAACCCCAACACCCTTAGTTATTCCTGGACCACTATTTTTTGTATTTTGTAATATTGTAGTCTTATAGGGAACACTTTTACTTATCGAAGCCAATATATCAAAAGTATAATCTGAAGAACCGTCATCTATAAAAATAACTTCAAAATCATTAAAAGATTGCTGTGTTAACATTGAAGTTGTTTTATTGATAAAGTTTTCAGAATTAAAACAAGGCACTATAATAGAAAAAAACATAAGTTATATCTTTATATCTGCTTTAGAAGCAAAAATTTGAATAATTCGTATTAGTTCTAATTTAACTTTTTGTGTAAAACGTAACTTCTTCAATGATTTCAGTTTTCTAAAAAGCTGATTATTTTTCAATTTCGTTCTTCTTAATACATCAAAATAAAGTCCTATAGCCAAATTAGGCCAAAATTCAGAATCACTTTCCGATGCATTATTACAGATATAATCAGCTATAAAAAGTTTATGTACTTGCTTTTTATATGAAGGAGTATGAACTATTGATGCAGCCCTTTGTCTATATACATAAAAAGCAATATCTGACTGCACAATACGAGTAGCATACTTTGAACATAAAAAAGAAAAGACCACATCCTCATGGTATAATCCTTTCACAAAAAGAATTTGATTCCTTTGCAAAAAGGTCCGGCGACAAAGCTTCAAGCAAGCAACTATAATAGTCGCATCATTTAAAGAATACCCATTATAAAATTCTCCACCTGTGGTAACCAAATGCCCCTCAACAGTACTCACCATTCTTGACTCTGATAAGAATTCACCTGTTTCTTTGCACTTTATATATCGACCTAACAACACATCTGTTTTATATTTATCTGCCAATTCTATCAATAGCGGAATCTTATTAGGAAGAATATAATCATCGCTATCCACAAAAAGAACATACTCACCAGATGAAATATTCAACCCCCGATTCCTTGCGGCAGATAACCCCTCATTAGCAGTAGTAATTACTGTAATATCCTTACCTACATATTCATTTATTATACTTAAACTATCATCAGTAGAACCATCATTGATAATAATTATTTCCTTATCACAAATTGGAATAGATATTATTGAATTTAAACATTCTCTTAAATAGTCTGCTGTATTATATACAGGAACTATAATACTTATTTTTTTCAAATTTGCGCACATTTATTTTGGGTTATTATAGTGAATACAATTAAAGGGATTATAAAAACAAAACTAGTAATGGCTTCTATAATAGTTATATTAAAAATAAAAGCAAAATAAAAACTTACTAAATATGTATTCAAAAAACAATTCCGATATTTACATAAAGGTCTACTCAATAAATATAGCAATGGAATACTTCCTAAAAATCCCCAATTTATAAACATCGCAATAAAACTATTATGAGCCGTAATATTTACATGAAAAAGACGATATATAATTGTAGAAGTAGAAGAAAATCCACATCCAAATATTGGATATTTTCCTACTGCCATAAGACCATACAGCCAATCATCCGTTCTTCTACTCTGTGAACCGTCATCATATGAATTTAGAAACAACCTTTCTAATAATTCTTCTGGTAAATAAATATATGCGACAGCCATTATAACAACAAGAACAATTATTAGTTTCTTTTTCTTCATTATATCACATAATATAGGAGAAATCCCTATCAATACTCCTACCATCGCCGCCCGACTACCAGTTGCTAATATTGCAGCTAACAATATTATATTTACAACGATACATATACATAATAGTATCTTCTTTTTAAGAGGCGAAATCCAAGAAAAATAAAAAGATAATAATGTAGGTAATAATAAATAACTCCCTAGAAAATTTGCATCATAAAATTCTGTTTCTGAAAAAAAAACAGTAAATCGAACTCTGCCAACATAAGGCATCTTTAATTGAAGAAATAATAAAACAGATAAAATTACGGCTGACAATACATAACAAATTAGTAGAAAATAAATTTCTTCTATTTTATACTTATGAATAGTGACAAAATAAAATAAAACCAGAACTAAAGAATAAGCTGCAACAATATCAAAGCTATAATACCCATATAATAAAACGGAAAGATATAAAAATACAAGCAAATATATTATCTCAACATTTTTCTTAGGATATCCCCCTCCTGTACGAATCATATGTACAAATAAAGATAAACACGAAACAACAATAGTCAAAGCCGGCAATACAAAATAATTTCCAAGTGAAAAATATTGTTCACACACATAAGGTACACATAGAATTGTAACCGACAAAGAAACTATTGGAAAAGAAATTTTTCTTAAAGAGAAAAACATTATTCACAAAATGATTTCATTAGCAACAATGCTCCGACAGACAGAGCAATTAATTCACATAATATTCATCCAATTATACAATTCCTTACATGCCTCTCCTTTTTCATAAGTACCTATTACTTGAGAATTAAAATATTTCATCCTATTTATATATTCCTCTGAATTAAAACAAGATAAATTATTCAACAGTTCCTCATTAGTAGTAGCTACAGGAAAAGGAAGAGTATTCAAATTTAAATAAGTCCCCCGATCATAACTTGCGACATCCGTAGAATAGATAAAACACGGACGATACAATAAAGCAAAATCAAACAATGAAGAAGAATAATCTGTCACTAATATATCAGATATAGCCAGTAATTCTTGCATATCATGATAATTTGTAACATTAACAACACTATCATTTAGATGTTTGGTTAAGTCGAATGAAGGATTATTTAGAAAATTAGGATGCAAACGCAACAATATACAATAAATTTCTTTATACTTCTGTTGCAATACACATTGAACATCTTTCCAATCAAATTTATAATATTCCAAATTATAATCTTTCCGGAATGTTGGTGCATAAAGCAAAAACTTCACATCAGGATTCAAATTATATTTCTTACATATTTTATCTTTAATATCTAACGAAGATTGAAAAAGAGCATCATTACGTGGAGTACCTTTTTCTAAAATCTCTCCATTATACCAAAAAGCTCTCCGAATAACTTCTGTCCGATATCGGCAACCGGATAAAATTAAATCACACATAGAAGAATCATATTGGGCTGCTTCAATATATTCGATAGACAAAGTATTTTCTACGTCTTTTTCTATCTTCTTAATTCCCATACTGGAATGCCACGTCATAATATAACGCTGCCCTTGTCTCTTTTTCAAATAAGAGCCAAACTTACCTAAACGAAAATTAGAAAATATAAAGGCGGAAGTATTGACTATATAAAAATACCTCAATGACCTCCATCTCACAGTTTTTATACCATAAGGAAGCTGAGGTATTGAAATCCCTTTTTTGAAACACCAATAAATTTCATACTCATCTGGACAGTTCTGTAACAGATATTCTGTTATATATTTAGGATTACACGAATATTTAGTAAAATCATAGCTCATGCACAATATCCGACTCTTGTGTACTTCCGTAAATGCTCTAAATAATAAAGATATTATAAAACAGATATTACGAGCTATCTTTTTAAACAACAACATAAATTTTGACAAATACACCACTTTACTTTATCAATTAATAACCCATTTTTTTTCTAAGCATTGTTGAAGAGACCCCCTGAGTATATGGAAAATACACAATTTCTGCCCCATGAGCATTCAAATATTTTTCTACACTTTCAAAAAGAGCATCACCTTTCCAATCATCTCCCACAAACATCACATCAAAATGAAGTCTTTCAAAAGCCGCTATTTTATCTCGATTTTCCTGTGCTATCACTAAATCTGCAAATTTAGTAGATTCGACAATGGATACCCTATCATTAAAGGGAATAATAGGTTTCTTATTCTTATATGATTGCACTAATTCATCCGTACTAACACCTACAATCAAATAATCACACATAGTCTTAGCTTGCTGAAGGATATGTAAATGACCGACATGAAACATATCAAATGTTCCTGTTGTATAACCTATTTTTAATCTAGTTTTTGCAATATAGGAAGAAAAAGAAATATCTGTATTAAGAGAAACAACATCAATATTATGCTTCAACAATTCATTCTTACTATTTTTCCAACAAACTGTTTCACTCCAATCATTTTCTATAAATACAACATCAAATCGTACATTTTTCAAGACTTCCGTTACATCTAATGTATCTACAATAACAACTTTATCAACTACCTTAACATTACATACTATTTTGCAACGTTCATTTTCATTAACTGTAGGAAACAGTTCTTCATCCTGCAAAACTAACCGATCGGAATACACCCCTACTACCAAATAATCACATTGTTCTTTAGCATGATTCAAAAAATTAAGATGCCCTATATGAAACATATCATAAGTGCCCTGAGTATAACCAATCCTATATTTTTTTAATACATCACTTTGTCCATCCATACACAAAAGGTATTTTTTTCATCATTAATAAATGTAATCTATAACATGTTGTAATAACCAAAGGAGTAATAATAAAAGCCTCCATCAATGAGACACGACTACAAAAAAAGGAACAAACAATCCTTGAAAACCCAATATCGATATTAGAGTTCTGGAAATATAAGTAAATAGAAAATTTGTTTCATGTATAATGCTGAAAAATCAACCAACTACCCATAAAACCATTCACATAAAACAACATAAACGAAAAAGAAAAAAAAGACTTCCAAAAGATACTCCCATCATAAAAATCCTTTCATTTACCTGTGTCAATAGTATAGTCACACAAAACAGCAATAGAATCACCCAATATCAACCAGCAAAATACGAGACTACCTTATATATAATTTCTATATTTTACTCCAACATAATAAAATAGAAAAGCCATCATTGCATTGCCCAACGAACTTTCAAACGCATCACTATCAGCAAAGCAAAAATTATAAGATAAATGAAATACAAAATGAATTTATTTACCTTCTGCTCCCCAACCATCATCAATCAAAAAGAATCTTGATTTCAAACAGGACAATTAAAAAACAACAATAATAATTGGCTAATTTTCTTTCCGAAAGAAGAAAAAGCCGGTTAACTTCAATTGGGACACTAAAAATAGATAAAACACTTTCAGGTAAGGGGTAATCACCATACTGCTGTTGAAAATCCCAAACGCCAAACTGATATAACGGAGTAGATACTAAAATAAATATGCTTATAAAAAAGCAATTGGCAACAGCAACTTTCTCGCCCCAAAACTACACTTCCTTTTTTATGCAACATACCACTCACCAGAAAAGAGAAAGGCCTGTGAAACGATAAACACACATCTGAATAATTTATAAACAGATAAACATACACAACTTTAAAAAACAGCTATAACACGCACTGTGTCCAAAAAATAAATCAGTTTTTCACAATCTGATTTCATAATAGCAATCTCAAAAATTACACTTTTCATAGCAATTTACGTACTAATTGGCACACAGCACCTCTCTCTTGCACATTTAAACCTACAAAAAACACAATTATAGTTGTAAATAATAGTGTTAACAATATTTGAATAACAGACATAATCAAGTTAGATGAGTGATAATTTATAAAATAAGCCAGAAACAAAGTAAAAACAATCACCTTCATGCAAGGAAACAATACACATATTACATACTCACGAACAGAATAAGCAATAAGTTCTTTCAGCAAATACAAACGAGCTCCATGAACTATAATAAGTACAAACAAGCTAACATACATTACACTTTCCGGCTGAAATTTCATTTTTAGAATAATATAAGATAAGGGGACTATGGACAAAATAATGGAACTACATATTATCTGAAACTTCTTCATACGCCCAGTAGCGTGTACAATCGTAGTGAGAGGAGATGCAAACGATTCTGTCAAAGCTATCAACAAAGACAATATAGCAAACAAAGCAGAAAGGGGTGGAACATCTTCCCCAAGCCATAATGATAATATGAAATCTATTTTAAATAACAAAGGAAGAATTATCAACCATAATAGTAAAAATGAAAAGCGGGATATTCTATAGAACAATGATATCAGTCCAGAAACATCACCAGCCGCATAGGATTTTATCATTTGAGGTCTTGCAGCCAGTTGGAAATTGCCCACAAATACAGTTACACCTGATTGAATTTGAAAAGCAATTCCTCGGGCAGCATTTACCACCGGTCCGAAAAAAACATTCAAGACTATATTAACTCCTTGTCCTTTCATTAAATGAGCCAAAGAACCAATTACATTCCAGCCTGAAAAACCTAACATTTGTCTCATCAGTCCCTTATCAATAATCGGGACAAAATGAAGATATGCAAATCTTGCATGCACAAAAAAAACATAACAAATAAAAATTCCAATGGTGACAAACGCCATCAATATTGCATAACTAACCAAAACATCATAAGGCACTTTGACTAAAACATAAGCAATTAAGAACTTGAACACTACCTCACAGATACCAATATATGCATAAAAATCCATCTTTTCATTCGCTATTATAATAGCATCATAAGGTGCGCGAAATAAGGTTATAATCAACATCAAGACAGAGCATTGATAAACCCAATTTGCCGCTACAATCCTATCCGATGGAATATTCATTGACGCATTCAAAAACCACAATCCCACTGTTTCCGCCAACAATAATATCAACAATGAAAGTCCGATCTGAATGGATAAACTAACCGAAAACATTCGTTTTACTGTACCAATCCGTTCTTTACCCAATTCAAAATTGAAAAAACGTTGAAAGCCATTGGCTATAGATGTATTTAGGAAAGAAAGCATAGAAACAAAGCCACCTACTACATTGTATATTCCAAAATCCTCCACACCCAAGGATTTTAATACAACGCGAGAAGTATACAATGTTACCAACATTATCAATAACATCCTAAAATACAAAAATAATGTATTTTTAGCTATACGTTTATTATTAATCAGTTGCATAATAAATAGTAGATACTCAAACAAGAGACATTGTTCTCTATAGTTCTATCCAATGCTCTCCACCCCATAAAGAAATATATCTACATAAACCAATTGTGTACAGAACATAAAATTAAATCTAAAACTTACATACAAAGGTATTTTGAACTAATATTTCTGCCAAAACCCCATTAGAGGACGTTTACTTTCATTCATCTCCCGACACAAGCATAAACAATCTCCAGCTCTTGCAATTCGGACTTCTCATAAATATTTCTTCCATCAATCACCACCGCCTGCCTCATCGTCTTCTTCAGCACTCCCAAACTCGGCATCCTAAACTCCTTCCACTCCGTCACCAGCAACAACGCATCCGCATCCAACACCGCATCATACATATCCCTAGCATAGCCAACCTTGTCCCCTATCCTACGTTTACATTCATCCATCGCAATCGGATCATAAACCTTCACGCTTGCGCCAGCCTCTATCAACTTATCAATCAAAACCAATGCCGGAGCCTCCCTCATATCATCCGTTTCAGGCTTGAAAGCCAAACCCCATAAAGCGATTTGCTTACCTTTCAAGTCTCCATTATAATGCTTCAACAATTTCTCAAAAAGAATACTCTTTTGCTTCTCGTTCACCTCTTCCACAGCCTTCAACACACGCATCGGATAACCGTTCTTTTCCGCAGTCTTTATCAGCGCCTTTACATCCTTTGGGAAACAAGAGCCACCGTATCCACAACCGGGATACAAAAATTTACTGCCAATACGGCTATCCGCTCCAATACCTTTGCGAACCATATTCACATCAGCACCAACCAACTCACAGAGGTTAGCAATATCATTCATAAAGCTAATCCGTGTAGCCAGCATAGAATTAGCAGCATACTTTATCATCTCCGCACTCGGAATATCAGTAAATATCAACCGATAGTTATTCATCATAAAAGGCTTATAAAGACGTTCCATTATAGCCTTAGCCTTTTCTGACTCCACACCTACTACCACACGATCGGGCTTCATGAAATCATCTACCGCATCACCTTCTTTTAAAAACTCGGGATTGGAAGCCACATCAAACTCTATCTTTACATTACGCTTGTCAAGTTCTTCCTGAATGGCAGACTTCACTTTTTGTGCAGTCCCCACAGGAACCGTACTCTTAGTCACAACCAGCACATACTTATTCATATTGCGCCCAATGGTACGCGCAACCTCCAACACATATTTCAAATCAGCACTGCCATCCTCATCAGGAGGGGTACCGACCGCACTGAATACAACTTCAACTTCATCCAGACACTCCTTCAAATCCGTTGTAAATTTCAGACGACCGGCAGTATAATTACGATGAACCATATCCTCCAAGCCCGGCTCATAAATGGGAATAATACCTTTCTTCAGATTTTCGATCTTATTTTCCTGTACATCCACACAAGTCACGTCAATACCCATCTCCGAAAAACAAGTACCTGTCACCAAACCGACATAACCGGTACCAACTATTGCTATTTTCATATTATCTTAGTTTACCTTTAATTACAATTGATAAAAAGAACGATACCAGTCTATCGTTTCCTGAACTCCCTCTTTAATCGGCTTATCAGGCTTAAATCCTAACTCATTCTGTAAAGCCGAAGTATCCGCATTCGTTTGATAAACGTCTCCCGGCTGCATTGGAAGGTATATTTTCTCAGCCGGATGACCGATCGCTTCTTCTATGGCCTGAATAAAATCCATAAGTTTCACCGGATGAGAATTACCGATATTATATAGTTTATAGGGAGCAGTAGAAGAACTGGGATCAGGAGCCTGAGCACTCCAGTCAATATTAGGAGCAGGAATGTGGTCTATTACACGAAGAACTCCTTCAACAATATCATCAATATAAGTAAAATCACGCAACATATCACCATTATTGAATACCTTTATCGGCCTCCCGTGCAACATGGCATCGGCAAAAAGGAAAGGTGACATATCCGGACGTCCCCAAGGACCATAAACCGTAAAGAAGCGCAAACCGGTAGAAGGAATACCATATAAATGGCTGTAAGTATGAGCCATTAATTCATTGGATTTCTTTGTCGCTGCATAAAGGCTTACAGGATGCGCTATGCTGTCTTTTTCTGAAAAAGGAACCTTTCCGTTCAGACCATAAACGCTACTGGAACTGGCATAAATCAAATGTTTCACCTGATAATACCGACAACCTTCCAACACATTCAAGAAACCATCTATATTACTTTCTACATAAGCATACGGGTTCTCTATGGAATAACGCACTCCTGCTTGAGCAGCAAGGTTTACAACCTTATCAAAATGCTCATTGGCAAAAAGCATTTGCATAGCCTGTTTGTCTTCCAAATTCATACGGACAAAACGAAACTGCTCGTACGTATTGCTTTGGACAAATTTATACCAATCAACAGTATCTTTATCAACGCCTAAACTCCCTAAACGTCCGTACTTCAGATTAACATCATAGTAGTTGTTAATATTATCAAGCCCTACCACCTCATCTCCGCGAGAAAGCAGGCGTCTACAAACATATGAGCCAATGAAACCAGCAGCCCCCGTAACAAGAAATTTCATATAAAACTATGAATAAGTATTAAGGAATAAATTCATTTAAAAGTTCCTGTTGTTCAACAGTTAGCGAATCACCCCAGCCGTCCATAATCGCACATACTTCTTTCGCCAACTCCTCATCAAACGTCTCTCCATAGCAAGCCACCAACAATTGGCATTTCAACAAAGAATCAGATATTTTATTCAGAACCTCCCAACTACGATCAAGCAGTATTTGAACTTTTTCTCCTTTATCGCCACGATCATAAATCGTTGCACTATAAGCTTTCAAGAGAGTAACACAAAGAGTCGCTTCTTCTTCATCATTCCGAGCTTTTTGCCAATACAAGGCTTCCGCCTGATTATAAACATCCGAATTCAGTTGACGAAAACGATCCGCATAAATGGGTTCACCATCCATACCAAGATAAAGAAGCTCATGCGTGAGTTGACGCAAAGCATCGATTTGAGACTTCATATAATTAAAATTACAAATTATGAACTACGAATTACAAAGCGTATAAGTAACAAAGTACAATGTGCAGAATTATGAATTATTCTTCTGTTATCGGAACAATAAGGGAAGGATGAATAAAAGTGGTAGCTACCGCCATAACCCCCTGAATAGAAACAACTACCCTACGATCACCTTTCACCCGGACAAATATACCCTCAACGCCTTCGAAAACACCACCGGTGATACGAACACGATCTCCTTTCTGCATGGAATATTCTGTAGGCGGCAAGTAAATTACCTGTTGGTCGTAAGAACCGGCAATAGCTATAAAATGACGCATCTGGATTTCCGGAACAATAATCGGCTGCTTCGTCTCCCGATCCATTATATAACGAAGAGGCAAAAGAACTGCATTCTCCTCCTTAATTTCGTCAATCTTCTTACGAGTGGAATAAATGAAAACCAGGTTATGTATGACAGGAACGAGTTTACGAATACGCTGCTCCTTCCGCATTACATATTCATAACGCATAGGAATGAAGTTTTCAATATTATTCCTGTCCAAAAACTCTTTCAGAACGAGTTCCCGGCTATAGGTGATACGCAATGCATACCAGTGAAATTCAGTATTTAGGATTGAAGATTGAGAGCTCATCAATAATTAACTATTCTCGTCAGGATATTCTTTGGGGACACCGGGGAATGAAAATCCCTTCCGGTTAAAACGTAAATTCGTGATGGTGAATTAGCTACGTTCAATGGCCAAAATTCAAACTCCCTATCGCAGGAAGTACAAACAGGCACTTTTGAAGACTGGAAAAGCTGATTTTGCTGAAAAAGCACAGTTTTCTACTTCTTATATACTGTAATATACTGTAAACGAAAGATTTAATAGAATAAAGCGTACGATTAATCGTTCGTTTAATGAGCGCAAAGATAAGGGGGATTTTCGAAAGAACAAAATGTTTAATAAAAATAATTTCAATGAATCTTGATTTGACATATTAATGAGTTGATATACAGAATTATGACTTCTAAAAAAAACATTATTATCTATACAATTTATATTCCTTATAATTTCTTCTATTTTTACAGCTGAATAAATACTATAAATAGTCATTTATGCCCCTCCCCCCAGCTACAAGTACTTATAAGAGGCCTCCAAAAGGGCTACACCTTTTATCCCGGATGGCTACACCCTTTTATATGCAAGGCTACACCCTTCGAGGCAAAAGGTGTAGCCCGATACAAGCAATGCTTATCATACAAGACAATAAAGAAATTTATTTTACATATCTTCATTCATCATTCCAGCAATAAAGCCAGATTCAAACCCCACTGAGAATTAGTCCTTTACAAGGAGTTAAGAGTTTGTCGACAAGGAATTAACTTCCTGTCAACAAACTCTTAACTCTTTGTAAGCAGACTCTTAATTCCTTGTACACAGAACAATATCAGTCATACAACAAGACCTCTAAAATCCATTCTAATTTGACAACAAACAATAACTCAGTACATTATTTACAATAAAAAAAATACCCCACAGAAAAATATTCCTGCGGGGTACAACCTAATGCCTAATAAAAAACCTCTTTTTACCCTAATTTGAGAGTACTTCTTGATTTGAGAATTTTCTTCTTATCTCCATTTCTTCACAGCCTTCTTATCTGCCGGTGTAGCCTCAATCAGACTGAGAGCAAAACCACCACTACGTGCCAGTTTCACAGACATCTTGGTCTTGTTCGTCACAATACCCTTCTTTATCTGATAAGAAGTAGGATTCTCTTTGTAATCAGCATCTTTTCCATCAGCATAAAGAGTCGCTACATATTGTTTTCCCGGTTCTAAGAAATCCAGAGTAAAATTAGAAGTACGTGCATTCTCATCAGTGATACCACCTACAAACCAATTATTCGTATCTTTTGCCTTGCGAGCCGCTGTAATATAATCACCCGGTTCAGCTTCCAGATACTTACTGGCATCCCAGTCCACAGCTACATCCTTGATGAATTGGAAAGCATCCATATGCTTCTCATAATTCTCAACCAAGTCAGCAGCCATCTGCAACGGGCTATATAACGTTACGTAAAGAGCCAATTGTTTGCAAAGAGTAGTCTGTACTTGTCCATGAGGTTTGTCACCCATGAATTCCAGCTTCGTATCAAAGATACCCGGAGTATAATCCATCGGACCACCGATAAGACGGTTGAACGGAAGCAAAGTGGTGTGGAACGGTTTACTGCCACCGAAAGCCTCATATTCCGTACCACGGGCAGACTCATTACCGATCAGATTAGGATAAGTACGGCAAAGCCCGGTAGGACGTACTGCCTCATGAGCATTTACACAAATCTTATAATCAGCAGCTTTGGTTATTGCATAAAGATAATGATTGTTCATCCACTGGCCATAATGATGCTCGCCACGAGGAATCATATTACCTACATATCCACTTTTTACCGCATTATAACCATTGTCTACCATAAACTGGTAAGCTTTATCCATATGGCGCTCATAGTTGCGTACAGAAGCGGAAGTCTCATGGTGCATCATCAGTTTCACGCCTTTACTCTTGGCATAATCATTCAACATTTTCACATCAAAGTCAGGGTATGGAGTCACAAAGTCGAATACATAATCTTTGGAATGACCGAACCAATCTTCCCAACCTTCGTTCCAACCTTCCACCAACACTTGGTCGAGACCATGTTCGGCAGCAAAATCAATATAGCGTTTCACATTTTCATTGGTAGCGCCATGTTTACCGTTAGGTTTGGTCTTGGTATAATCCGTCTCACCCAATTTCACGGAAGGCAAATCATCCGTATAAGCCCACGTGCTCTTTCCGGCGATCATCTCCCACCATACACCAACGTATTTCACCGGTTTAATCCAGGAAACATCTTTATAAGCGCAAGGCTCGTTCAAATTCAGCGTCAATTTGGAAGCCAGAATATCACGGGCATCATCACTTACCATAACCGTACGCCACGGAGATTTGCAGGGCGCCTGCATGTAGCCTTTATCTCCTTTCGCATCGGGAGTCAACCAAGATTCAAATACGAAATTCTTATCATCCAGATTGAGGTGCATACAAGAATAATCTATCAAAGCAGCCTCATGCAAGTTGATATAAAGCCCATCGGCAGTCTTCATTTGCAGAGAAGTCTGTACACCTGTCGGAGAGAAAGTGGTTTGCGAGGAGTTTGGAGTGATTGCCCCATCCATCAAGCCGCGGATTTCAGAAAGTTTAGACTCTGTATAATCATATTCCTGCGTATCATAATCACCCGGTATCCAGAAAGCAGTATGGTCGCCGGTCATGGCAAACTGAGTATGTTCTTCCTTGATAACGAAATAATTCAGGTTCTTGGACAAAGGAAACTCGTAACGAAAACCTAAACCATCGTCAAATAGGCGGAAACGGATAATCATATTACGATCTTGCGCTTTCTGATTCAGCGTCACAGCCATTTCGTTATAATGATTACGGATTTGTTTTACTTCGCCCCACACCGGCTCCCAAGTTTCGTCGAAAGTGGAAGTCTTGGTATCTGCCAGTGTAAATCCATTCATCAGTCCCGGAGCATCTTTCAGTTCCAGACCAAGTTTAGAGGGTTTGATTACAGCTTTACCTTTGTAGGAAAGTTCATAGATCGGTTCACCTTGTGCGTTTACTGAAAAATTCAGTTGCAGTTGTCCATTAGGAGAGGTAATACTCTCAGCCATTGCCCAATTGCCCACAAACAAAAAGAGCAGGAGACAGAACAATTTGATAACTTTCATGTTTTTCATGATTTGAATTATTTTAGAATGATAATCGTGATGCAAATATAAGCAGGAAAAGACATGCAAAAGAAGGAATAAAATGAAAATATAGATGTTTTACCGGCAAACGTTTGCATAACTGGTTTAGTTTCTGTTTTTTAAGTACAAAGGAGAAAAACAGGAATATAAACCCGATATAAATGAAAAATTGTACCTTTGCGGACAATGTAAGCAGAATATATAATTAAAATGAAAGAATTGATATACGTTTTTCTTGGCGGCGGAACGGGGAGCGTACTCCGTTATTATGTGCAAGAACTCCTGCACGAACGAATTATCCCCTACTCTTTTCCCTGGGCAACGTTCACAGTCAACATTTTCGGGAGTTTCCTGATAGGGTTGTTTTACGCACTCTCCGCCCGTTTCAACCTTTCCCCCGAAGTACGTTTGTTATTGACTGCCGGATTCTGCGGCGGATTCACCACTTTCTCCACTTTCTCTAATGATGGGCTTACTTTACTAAAAAATGGATTTTACGGCACATTCATATTCTATACCTTAATAAGCATCACATTGGGAATACTGGCGGCACTGGCAGGAGGAATGGTTAGCGGAAAATGATAATCTAATTGTAATTACAGGACTATTTTCCTGAACAAAAGCCGATTGTTTCTTGTTCCTTATTTAAAATAGTTACAAATAATATCATAATTATGAAAATAGCAAAGATTATCGGACGTGAAATCCTCGATTCAAGAGGAAACCCCACAGTGGAAGTAGATGTAATTCTGGAATCAGGCTTTATGGGCCGTGCCTCTGTCCCTTCCGGTGCTTCTACCGGTGAACACGAAGCTTTGGAACTCCGTGACGGCGACAAACAACGTTATGGTGGCAAAGGCGTGCTGAAAGCAGTGGAAAACATCAACGATGTTATCGCTCCGAAGTTGATCGGAATGTCTGTCCTCGATCAGATGGGTATCGACCATACCATGCTGGCACTGGACGGAACCAAAACCAAATCAAATTTAGGTGCCAATGCCATTCTCGGCGTATCTCTCGCCGTAGCAAAGGCAGCAGCCGCATATCTCGACATACCTCTGTACCGCTATATCGGTGGTACCAACACTTACGTGATGCCCGTACCGATGATGAACATCATCAATGGCGGTTCTCACAGTGACGCCCCGATCGCTTTTCAGGAATTCATGATACGTCCCGTAGGTGCGACTTCTTTCCGTGAAGGTTTGCGTATGGGTGCCGAAGTGTTCCACGCATTGAAAAAGGTTCTGAAGGACCGTGGTCTGAGCACTGCCGTAGGCGATGAAGGAGGTTTTGCTCCCAACCTGGAAGGTACGGAAGATGCCCTGAACAGTATTATCGCCGCTATCAAGGTTGCCGGATACAAACCAGGCAAAGATGTCATGATTGCCATGGACTGCGCCTCTTCCGAATTTTACAAAGACGGTATATATGATTATACGAAGTTTGAAGGTGAAAAAGGCAAGAAACGCACAGCCGACGAACAGATTGATTATCTGGAACAACTCATCAATCAGTTCCCTATCGACTCCATCGAAGACGGTATGAGTGAAAACGACTGGGAAGGCTGGAAAAAACTTACCGACCGTATCGGCGACCGCTGCCAATTGGTAGGTGACGACCTTTTTGTTACCAACGTCGACTTCCTGGCTATGGGCATCGAGAAAGGTTGCGCCAACTCCATCCTGATTAAGGTAAACCAGATCGGCTCCCTGACCGAAACTTTAAATGCCATAGAAATGGCTCACCGCCACGGATATACGACCGTAACTTCCCACCGTTCCGGAGAAACGGAAGATTCAACCATTGCCGACATTGCCGTTGCCACTAACAGCGGACAGATCAAAACCGGTTCGTTGAGCCGTTCCGACCGTATGGCAAAATACAATCAACTGCTCCGTATCGAAGAAGAGCTGGGTGCTAATGCCGTTTACGGTTACAGACGTATCAAATGACCCGACATAAACAGTTAGTAGAATAGCCATTGTATCAACTGCAAGAGGGGCGAACCATCACGGTCCGCCCCTCTCTTTTTTAACCTTAAAATCACCAATCAATCTATTACCTTGAAGAAAACATTTTCACCGGATTGGCTGTCGGAAGCCACCCAAAGAGCAAAATCTCCCGGTTCTACAACCTTAGCCATATCAATGTTCCAAAATGCAAGCTCGCTGATGGGAAGTTCGAACGAAACACTCTTCTTCTCACCCGGTTTCAACGTCACGCGGGCAAAGCGTTTCAGTTCTTTCACCGGACGTGTTACGGAACCGACTTTATCTTGTACATACAATTGAGCCACTTCCGTTCCTTCATATTTACCCGTATTTTCCAAATCAAATGTTACTGTCAGCACTTCATTCTTCTTCAATGCAGCCGAAGACAGCTTGACATTGCTATACTTGAATGTAGTGTATGACAAGCCATAGCCGAACGGGAACAAAGGATCAAAGCCCGCATCCATATAGAAAGAAGTACATCCCAATGAGGTTTGCCCCGCTTCAACAGCTATATCATTCAGCAACACTTCATTTCGCGTAGCCGGCCGACCTGTATTATTATGAGCATAGTACACCGGAATTTGTCCTACCATCTTCGGAAAAGTAACCGGCGTTTTTCCGCTCGGAACAGCCTTGCCCCAAAGCAGGTCTGCCAATGCTGGTCCACCCATTGTGCCCGGATGGAACGAATAAAGGACAGCAGCGGATTCTTCCACTTCTTTACCGATAGTCAGCGGACGACCTGCCATCACGACAGTCACTACCGGTTTGCCGGTTTTCGCCAAAGCAGCAATCAGAGCTTTTTGGTCACCTTGCAAATCAAGGTCGGCCAGACAATGCGCTTCACCCGAAAGGATAGATTCTTCACCTACAAAAGCCAGGATAACGTCTGCACGTGAAGCAGCCGAGGCAGCCTTTGCCACGCCTGCCGGATTCTTTTCACGACTATACGCCAAGCCCTGTTCATAGATTACCTGCACCTTATCCCCAACCATTTCTTTAATGGCATTCAACGGCGTTTGAGTACGGATCTTTTCACCATCAAATACCCATGTGCCCAACTGCTCGTATGGAGCATTAGCCATAGGACCAACCACGGCAACTGTTTTTACTGATGATTGCAACGGCAATATCCCCTTGTCATTTTTCAACAGAATTGCCGATTCAACAGCTGCCTGTTTAGCCGCCTCCAGATGAGAAGGAGCATACATCACCGTAGATGAAAGTTTTTCATCCACATAAGGATTATCAAATAAGCCCAAACGATATTTGATGCGCAATATATTTCGGACAGCCTCATCAATTGTGCTTTCTTTCACCTTTCCTTCTTTCACCAGTTCAGGTAATTCTTTCACAAAAGTATAACTTACCATCTCCATGTCGACTCCTGCATTAACAGCTTTCATAGCCGCCTCCTTCGGATCTGCCGCAAAACCATGACTTATCATCTCACTGGCAGAAGCCCAGTCCGTCACTACCAATCCATCAAATCCCCATTCACCGCGAAGTACATCTTTCAGGATGAAGGTATTTCCAGTTGAGGGTACACCATCATTGTCATTGAAGGAAGTCATGAATGTAGCTGCACCTGCCTTGGTAGCCGCTTCGAACGGTGGCAAATAAACATTGCGCAAGCGGCGTTCAGGAATGAATGTAGAATTATAGTCACGCCCGCCTTCGGCTGCACCATAGCCCACAAAGTGTTTGGGGCAAGCAGCTATCGATGTCGGATTATTCAGAGAATCTCCCTGAAAACCTTCTACCATAGCGGCTCCTATCACGGAAGTAAGATAAGTATCTTCCCCGCATCCTTCGGCAATACGCCCCCAACGGGGATCACGGGCAATGTCAATCATCGGTGCAAACGTCCAGCGAATGCCCACGGAAGAAGCTTCGATAGCCGCTACCCGTGCACCGTCTTTCGCAACCTGAGGATTGAACGAGGCCGCCTGTCCCAACGGAATAGGGAAAATCGTTTTAAACCCGTGAATGACATCACGTGCCATCAGCAGAGGAATCCCCAAACGAGATTCCTCTATCGCTACGCGCTGCAACGCATTGATACGCACCGGGTCTATCTCATTCAAAATAGAACCGACTTCACCTTTCTTAATCAAACTGCTCATATCCTCGATATTGCCATAAGAGGAAATCTGGTTCATCTGACCAATCTTTTCCTCCAAGGTCATCTTGGATAACAGTGCTTCCACTCTTTTCTCTGTTGCCGCATCGCCCTTATTAGTTGCTACTTGGGTGCAAGAGGCAAAGGGCAGCAGAAACAGGCAAGCGGAGAAAAATTTCATAGCTTTCATACTTCTTCAATTATTTTTTTTGAAACACACGTACATAATCAATTTCATAAGTTGCCGGAAGGGCGGATTCATCTATGCCCTGGGCACCTCCCCAGTTTCCACCCCACGCAAGATTCAACTTCAGGTTAAAGCTGGTAGTAAAGGGCCAAGTGGCAGTACCTGTTTTGTCATTCATATAGCGAAAATGTTCTTTTCCATCTATAAAGAAACAGAGATAATCTTCTGTCCATTCAACAGCATACACATGAAATTCAGTCTGAGCAGTAGCAATATACGAACCATTTCCTTTCTGCTTCCCATTACTGCCGTTATAAGCTCCGCAATGGATGGTAGAAAGTACTTGGTTAGGGTCATAACCTACCTCTTCCATGATATCAATTTCTCCCCCGTCGGGCCAACTGATAAACGGGTCAGGCAGCATCCAGAAAGCAGGCCAGGTGCCTTTTCCTTTCGGTAGTTTCAAACGAGCCTCAAAGTAACCGTATTTCCAATTTGTTCTGGTATTCATGCGGACAGAATAAACTTCATCACCTACTTTCTGTGCAATAATTTTCAGCGTACCATTACTAACATCCGCACACACAACTCCATCTTTAGAACCGGCTATGTAATTTTGGATTTCATTATTTCCCCATCCATCAGTACCATGCCCAGTTTCATATTTCCATAAACTCTCATCAGGAGTCTTTAAAGAAGCATCATTAAACTCATCTTGCCAGATAAGTTTATATCCCTCGGGAACCGAAATAGTGGGGTCAGTCGGTTCTTCCGGTTTCGCTTCTTGTGACACCGGAACCGAAATGCGTGTCGCTCCAGACTTCACTATGATATTGCCTTCACGGGATTGATTATTGGCATTAGCTTTGATTGTTACTTCTACAGTGCCCTGTGTGGCAGTGGAACCGGACATCTTACAACTAATCCATTCCTTACAGGCGTCATCACAAAAAGCCGTCCATTCCCGCTCTGAGGTAACCGATAAAATCGTAGTAAACCCATCATAAGTAGCCGATAGTTTATCAGGCGCCACATTAACAGTAGGAGCCGTTACATCCGGTTCATCATTGCTATTTCCACATGCAACAAGAACTAACACAAAAAACAATAAAGTATATAAATCTATACGTTTCATATATAATGTATTTAAACGTGTACAGCTAATCCAATATGCCTAACTGTACACGTCAATTATTAACTATTATTCGTTACAACTTGATTCTTTCAGAATTATATCTCTGACGGTGACTTCCGTGTTTTCCGGATTGCTACCAAAGTCGAGTACCAAGTCTACATTAGCCATATCAAGCCCTACCATAGCTGTCTGTTCAAATACATAATCTTCGTAAGCAGCCAAATCCACTCTTTCCGCAAAGTAGAATGTATTGTCATCCCCATGCAGTACCAGCTTTAAAGTAGCCTTCAAACCTTGTGATGCATTCAATACGCAGTGGAAATCATACGATGTAGCAGCGTTGGTAGCCATATCCGTAAAGAACTTCACTTGAGCCTGCCATTGGTCAGTAGTTGCAGTAGGTAATGTAATATTAAAAGCACTTCCATCAACTCCAAAGCCGGGATTATCGACTTGCACCCATCCCGGAGCATAATAAAAATCATTCGTATATCTGGAACTCTTCCACATATTACAAGCCGAATCATAATTCCAGTTCACTTTTACCGGTCCGTTATGCTCTTGCAGAATAATGCCGCTTATTGTAACTTCTGTATTGGCTGGACATCCACCGAAATCGAGTACAAGATCTACAGCCGACATATCCAGCCCAGCCAGACTTACCTGCTGGAAAGTTATATCTGTATAAGCTTTCAATTCAACCTTTTCTACAAAGTAAAATGTATTATCATCTCCATGCTGTACTAATTTCACCGTTGCTCCCTTTATATCTTGTGTAGAATTCATAATAATACGGAAATCATAAGTCTTGTCCGCACTGGTTTGCATGTTAGTAAGGAATTTCACTTGCGCCTGCCACTGGTCAGTAGTGGCTTCAGGTAAAGTTACCTTATAAATATTACCATTAGCCTCAAAACCCGGATCAGCAATCTGACTCCAACCTGGAGCATAGTAAAATTCATTCGTAATTGTAGCGCCATTCCAGAAATTGGCAGCACCATCAGGAGTCCAGGTTACGTCCGGTTCCGGTTCTTCTGTTGGAAGTACCGTACCATCATCACAACTATGCTCCTTCACTACGATATTCTTAATAGTTATCTCCGTATCGGCCTCATTACCACCAAAGTCAAATACTACCTTCACTGTATTAATATCAAGACCAGGCATATCAGATTGATAGAATACATAATCTTCATAAGCATTTAATTTTACATGCTCTTCAAAATAATAAGTTCCATCATTAGTACTGTCTACCAGTTTCACTGTCACATTTCCATGATTCTTACTTGAAGTCAGTATTACTGAGAAATCATAGGTTGTAGCGGAGTTTGTAGTTACATCAGAAGCAAGAACCATTTGAGACTGCCAAGTTTCAGTAGTAGCTACGGGCAGAGTCACTTTATAAGTACTGCCATTGTGTGTATATTCAGGATCAGCAACCTGCGACCATCCCGGAGCATAATAGAACGTTGGTTCAGCAACCATAGCCGATTTCCACATATTACAGTCATGGTCATATTTGAAACCTGTGAATGTTTCTGTATTATCGCATGTCAAGATATAATGCCAGGCAATAGCTCCGTTATCAGAAACCAGTTCCATCTTCTTGGTGTCCATTGAGAGCACCTTATAACGTGGAGTCTGATAGATTTCATCATTGGCAATATAAGGGAAAAGCGTCTGTGAAGGGAAAGTTATATAAAGGTCATCGCCTACTACATCAAAATCGTAAGCAACTTTTTGTTCACTGACGGTAGCCATAAAGTCTTTTCCATCATTTGAATTAAATTCGCTAAAAATAGAGCACCCCGTATTCACAAATATAGTCCCTCCCTCACCCGGATTATAGGTGTAGTTCTTTTTCGAGTCAAACGTCAAGATGTCATCATAAAGACCAAAAGCTGCCTTCTCGCCAGGTGTGGCAGAGTACCAACCAAGACCATCAGTCCCTGTGTCGCCACAGCCTAAGTGTCCAGCCACATCTTTAGCCACCATCCACTCTTTGGATGTTCCGCCACTCAAGAAAGTAATATACTTGGTAAAGTCTACAATCGTATTATCGACATGAAAAGTCTTTGTAAACGTTCCGTCACTAATACCATTTGCATTGGCAATCTTTACATCTACAGTATAATCACCTGCTTTAGTATAGATTTTCTTCAATCCGTTAACTGTAGAATAAGTTTTTCCATCAATAACCCAAACAGGCATACATCCCTTACCATTCAGATTAAAAGTAACCTGATTAGTTTCCTGATCAACAAGAATTTCGACAGCATTTTCATAAGATGAAGCTACCGGTATTCCCCCTTCCGAAACAGAAGGAAAGGCTTCTGGAGAGCAAGCTGCAAAAACAATAGCAACCATCAGCAGCAAACCTCCGATATAGTTATATATCTTTTTCATAATTTTCCGCGTTTTTAGTAATTAGTAATTATTTTGAGTCAATGAACCTTGTGCCGAATCAATAGCACTCTGTGGAATAGGTAGATATTTCTTATTCACAGTCCAGGTATTGGTACGATACCCATATTCATCGGGAACCAACACAGTAGCAGCTTTGCCTGTACGAACCAAATCCCAATAGCGTTTACCTTCACCTACAAATTCCAAATGGCGTTCTTCAATGATGTTGTCAACTGTTGGTTCCAACTCTACTGTCAATCCGGCACGTTTACGCACGCGGTTCAAATACTCCTTCGCATCACCCGAACCTGCATTGCGAGCAATGAGTTCTGCCGCATTAAGTAAAGTTTCCGAGAAACGATAAATACGGAGATTATTATTATAGTTTACTTGCGGGTCATTACTACAATCTGCATTATCGCCATAATGAGCTGTGTATTTTTCAAGGAAGAAACCCGTATCCTGATAACGCGGATTGTAGGTTCCAACAGCAGCAGCATTCCAACAAGTACCATCACGGCGAGAGTCCCCCTCACTAAACATATTATAAGTTTCCGTACGCACCGGGAAAGTCCCCCAACCGTTATTATGTCCGTCTGTTCCATCAACCCATCCATCAGGCCCCATCATTGTGGGCAATACAGTGCCACCGGCAACAAATACATTATCCGTATAATTACGACTGGCCTGGTCATCCTTAAAGTTTATTTCAAAGATAGATTCAGTACCCCATTCACCCGATTCTCTGAAAATACCGGCATAATCGTCCACTAAATTATATTTACCACTGCTAATAATATCTTTCATATATTGCAAAGCCGTAGCATAACGGGAATCATCATTTTGATACATTACAATTTCTGCATAAAGCATGTAAGCCATTGCCAAAGTTACACGACCATAATTTTTTGCTTCTTCCCGCATTGGCAATGCTTTAAGGGCGATAGCACCTTCCAAATCAGCAATCATAGCATTATACACTGCATCTGCCTGGAACTGTTCTGTCAGATAAGGAGAAGTCAGATTTACCTCATAATAAGGTACATTACCATAGAACTTCCAAAGCCATGTATAGTAAAATACACGAAGAACACGAGCCTGTGCTTCATAATAAGTAGCATTTGCTGTCGTAAGATTATCCCCAGCCCAGCCAATATAAGTGAGCACATCATTACAGCGCTTTACCCCTTTATAGGCTGTATTCCAAATATTACGCACACAATTGGTAGGTACTGCTTCATAATTGGCACTCAAATGCAAATGTGCCTGGTCCGTCTTACTGGCAGATCCTACCCAAAGGTCATCTCCCATAACATCGCTCGCCTGTAAAACCGGAGAATACTGATCACCATCCCAATCCGTCCAATGCATAGGTGCATAAGCTGCAACTACAGCCTCTTGCACGTGCTCATCGGTAGTGAAATACGTATCAATTGTTTCCTGAGTCTTTGATTCAACTTCCAGAAATGACTCTGAACATCCTGTCACTAAAAAGGCAGATGCGACTAAACCTGCTGTTATAGATCTATATTTTTTCATATCTTTATAGTATTTAGATTCAATTATTAGAATGTTAAGTTAGCACCTATCGTCCAGGTTCTTGATTGCGGATATACACCACGGTCGATGCCAAGTGATGTACCACCGGATGAAATCTCTGGATCGTAACCATGATATTTAGTAAAAGTCAACAAGTTTTCTGCTGCTACATAAATGCGCAATGAAGAAACAAAAGCCTTCTTTGTCCAACTCTTCGGCAATGTGTAGCCCAACTGAATGTTCTTCAGACGCAAATAACTACCATCATAAACGTAGAGATCAGAAGAAAGCCAATTGGTATTATCACCCCAAGCGAAACGGGGATACTTGTTCGAAGTACCTTCACCCGTCCAACGATTCAACATCCATGAAGGAAGATTTGCATTAGCAATATCTATAGGGCGAGTAGCATCGTATACATCATTACCGATAGTCCCTTGCCACATCATGTTCAAATCGAAATTCTTCCAAGACACATTAACATTTAAGCCGTAAGTCCAGTCGGGCATGCCCTTACCAATGTCTGTACAATCATCTGCTGTTATCTTTCCATTGCCATCTACATCCACAAAACGCACGTCACCGGGAACTGCATTAGGTTGAATCATTGCACCGTCTTTATTGACATAAGCTGCCACCTCATCCATATTCTGAAAAATACCGGCAGTCTTGTAACCATAAAAATAGGGATAAGGCTTGCCATTCTGCGCACGACTGACAGTACCCGCTGTGCGAAAACTATCGAGATTATCCCATCCTGTTTCGTTACCGTATTCAATCAATTCATTCTCCAAATAAGACAGATTGCCTGCCAGACGGAAGTTCCAGTCACCTTTACCGAACTTATAAGCAAGCTCCATCTCAACACCTCTATTCTCCATTGTACCCACATTACCCCAAGGCTTTTCCTCACCTACATAAGAAGGTATATTCATTTTCATCAACATACCGTTGGTCTTTTTCTTATAATAATCGACAGTAAATGTCAGCGCATTGTTGAAGAAACCAAAATCAAGTCCAAAATCTAGTTGCTCAGATTCTTCCCATCTCAAATCCGGATTAGCAAGACCAGAAGCCTTCACACCCAGTGATGTACTTTCATTCTGACCAAAAAGGACATTATGTCCTGTAGAAGTCAATGTTGTATATTTAAAATTACCTATATTTTCATTACCATTCTTACCCCAGGAAAGACGAACTTTAGTAGTTGTCAACCATCCCGGACGCTTTTCCATAAATTTCTCATTGGTAAGATTCCAACCTAAAGAGAAAGAAGGAAAAGTAGCATAATGATTATTGGCTCCAAAACGGGAAGAACCGTCACGACGAACAGTTACTTGCAACATATAGCGCTCATCAAAGTTATAACTGAGACGGGCAAACATAGAGGCCAATGTAGCGACATCATTAGGACCACCGTAAATTCTCATCTGACCTTCATCAGACAACCCATTAGAAGCATCAATATAAGGACGGTCTAAATTGATAATATTATCACGATTACCACCTAAATATGAGCCTGTCGATTTCTTAGCAGATTGCCCCAGAACGACAGAAAATGAATGCTTATCAATAGTCTTATCATACATCAGCACATTTTCCAACTGCCAAACAGTAGCATCTGTCTTTTCAGAATAGACATTAGACTTTGACGAATTGAGACCTGATGCCAAATAGTACTTTTTAGTATAACCATCATTATTGTAAAACTGAACATCCGCACCATAAGAAGTTCTGAACTTCAAGTTATCCCAAAGTTGCAGTTCGGCTGAAAAGTTAGCTACAAATTTATTAGTTTTTGAAAGAGCACCAGGAAGTGATAAAGAAGCCAAAGGATTAATCATTTCATTAAAATCACCACCAGGAATCGTATAAAGCTTACCATCCGGACTATAAACTGGAGTATAATTAGAATCACCTGCATACTTTTCTAACTGAGCCTGAGCTGCATCACCTTCCGCATAAGGAGTTAAAATGGGAGATAAAGCCAAAGCCGAACCTAACGGAGAATAATAGGAAGAGTTGGCCTCAATAGCTCTAGCCCTCACACGCGCATAAGATAAATTTGAAGTAATCTTCAAATTATTCAACCAATTACGATTCTTACTTTCATCAAAAATGGTATATTGAGTATTACTACGTAAAGTAAGACGATTATAATTGGAACGATTAAAATTACCACCAACAATGCCTTCCTGTTCGTAATAACCTAACGAAAACATATAGTTAATTTTCTCAGATGCCCCACTTACACTTATCTGATGATTCATTACAGGAGCATCATAATTGAATGTTTCTTTCTGCCAATTAGTGCCTACACCAAAAGAATAAGGATCATTATATTTGGGTGCTTGCCCAGAGTTAATTGCACCTTCATTCATTAAAATAGCATATTCCGTAGCATTGAGTACATCGCGTTCTCTCCAAGGGTTCTGCCAACCATAAGAAAAGTCATAAGTCACCTTCGCCTTGCCTTCCTTACCTGTTTTTGTTGTAACCAAAACGACACCATTAGCAGCACGTGCGCCATAAACAGCACCCGAAGCAGCATCCTTTAAAACTTCAATAGAAGCAATATCATTAGGATTCAAATAATCAAATCCACCCTCAAGCGGCATACCATCTACAATGTAGAGTGGATCTGAATTATTAACTGTACCGATACCACGTACACGAATCTGTGCTGCCGCACCCGGCTGACCGGAAGATGAAGTAACCGTTACACCAGCTGCCAAACCTTTCAAAGCATTATCTACGCGTACAGGAGCGGTAAAAGCTAAATCGTCAGCCGAAACTTTAGCGATAGCTGCCGTTACCACGCTCTTCTTCTGCACACCGTAACCTACCACCACCACTTCATCCAGCGCTTCCGCATCTTCCTGCAGCACGATTTTAAAATCATGTTTGCTATTTACCGAAATGTCCTGTGATTTAAACCCTATATAAGAAATGGAAAGAACTGCGTCGGAAGGAACCGACAAGGTAAATTCACCGTTTATACCGGTGATTGTTCCTGTAGCGGCATTACCCTTCACCACCACATTTACTCCGGGCAAGGGTTCATAGTCTGTACCGCTTACCACCGTACCTTTTACCTGTATATCCTGCGCATACACAGAAGCTAATAAGGTAAAGCTTAGTAAAAATAAAACTGATAATAACTTTTTCATAAGTTTCACTAAATTAAGATTAACAACTCTCGGTTTCGTTCTCATTTGAACACTGCAAACATATGATAAATGAACGTAAAAGCAGCTTGAAGTACCCATTCTTAAATACGCCAATTCAAAATTCAGAATACGTTATCAATACGTCAGCATCAATTAAACAACTGAAAATCAAGAAAAATAGAATACTTTCAACACATACGTCATTGCATGTTATAGAACACAAAACTGCTTTTTTCAAAACTACAATAACATGTAAACAGGTAAAATCTAAAGGAAGTTAATAAGAGAAAAGTGCAAATTAGACTTATTCACATATCATCGGTTAAACAACTCGAACGTGAATTTACAACCTATTTCCTGGTATTTCCAATTGGCGAAGCTACAGAAAACTCCAAAGTCGAAAATATTTGTACCGATGCCATAACCAACCTCAATGTAAGGATTCAGATGCGGCATGACTAATGCATTCAGGTAAAGACGCTCATTCAGCACATGCTGCGTATATTTCACCAAATGGCGCAGCAGCAAGAAAGGTGACTCATACGTCAAGTGACCACGAAGATACTTGCGGGAAGAGTTATACCAACGCCCATCAAGCAACTGGAAAACACCGCCAATCTCATCATTCCAACCGACCGGAAGGTTGGAACGGGTCAGGTTGGCAAAATCCACAAAGTATATGTCTTTCTGATTGGTAAAAGCCCCCCACCCGAAACGAAGATAAAAATCGCGCATCAATCCCAAAGGAATGGAGTGCTGAATATCTACCTCGATACGTTCATACGTACCGGTACTTTTAAAGACCCCATCAATGCCCCTCTCCCAATCTACCGAAAAACTGGGATATTTGGAATGCAAGTTTACTTTTCGGTCACCATTCATATAGTAGTACTGACCGGGAGTCCACGTAAGACGCACACGCGGGGCAAAGCTATTATATGAATGACGCATCTTTTCTTCCCATGCAGGAGGAGTAGTGGTAGACCCCTCTTCCTTCTCCGACTCCGACTGGACGGACTTTGTAGTGACAAACAGCGAACGATTTGCCTCTGTACGCTTATGCATCGAGAAACCGAGATCCAACGACAAGCCGTTTACGATTTCCCAACTGTGGCGCACCTCCAGATACAAGTCATTGAAATAATCCAGATACACCCGATCGAAATCGAAAATACTGTCAGGCATATTTTTCAGTTCATCCAACATCCGGCTACTGTAAATACGGTGCCCATTGCCCACACTCACGTGAAATGCCGCACGTTTGCGTGGCCAGTAGTCGAAGTCCGACCTGACCGACCAATAAAGCTCTTTATATTTAAAGTTATAACCCAGCCTGGGGACAATACGCAACAAGCGGTCACCCGTAAAAAGACGATTGTACTTGAATTCCTGCCGGTATGAAAAACCGTTATTCCCGCTATAACTCAATAAGAACGGATTGATAAGCGGCGAGCAACGTACACTTCCCATTTTCGAAAGATCCACAGTGTAGCGGCTGATAAGCGCATCACCAATCTGCCCCCAAAATTCCAGATTCTTATTTTTAGGCTTCTTATATCGTTGCAAAGTATCACGGCGCAGAAAGAAATCCTGATATAACTCCTGCTCATGCGAAGAAAGCGGAATAGGACGTAAACTCGCAAAATAAGCACTGTCTGTCTTGTTAGCATTCGTATCGGTGCGCAGCGTATAGGACTCGGACAGATCGTATTTGCTCTTCAACCGCTTTCGCTCCAACTGGGAAGGATCTTTCTGAATGATGGATTTATAATCAAGGGCAGCAATATAATTGGCATCAATCACATTGCCCAGAAAACGGAAAGTAGCATCCACATCGTAATGCACAGGCAAGAATTCATCCGACTCGCCCACATCACCCATACGTATCATATTGTTGAAACGCAGCATTTCAGAACGTCCGATAAAGTGCATTTCGCGTACGCTCCAAACATTCTCACTCACAACCATGTGTCCGCTAACCAATTGGAAACTCTTACTTTTCGGTTTGAAACTGATCTTATACTGCAATTCGTGCATCTTCCCCATGACAGAATCTATATGATAAGAGTAGTACTTCATCGCATTCGGGGCCAAAGGCGAAAGAAGTTTATCACATAATAAGGTGGAAGCATAGATATTGACATGAAAATATTCCGGCAAACGCCCGTCCAACTCCCAAAACTCGGAAGAAGTGCCGACACTGGCTTTTATTTTCTGGTCATAAATATCGGGAGCGGTAAAATGCAGGTCACTATAGGTCTCCATCAGATATTCCCGTACCCCCTTTCTGATGCGGAACATCGTGGGAATGAAGCGGAGGATATGGTTTTTCTTACGGATATTCACCTTTCCTTTAATATAGAGTTCCGCCCGATAATCGTCGATGATAGTTTCGTAAAAAGGAGCAAAGAAGATGACTTTCTTCATGATAGAGTCCGCCGAGAGCGATTTTATATCATAAGGAGAAGGCATAGAAGATGCATGCACTTTCAGAGAAACAGAAAGCAAAAAGCATAGTAAGGTTCCTATATATATGATGTGTCTCAACCGTATTACCTCCAAATATATAGGGACAAATATAGAAAAAAAGGTTGTAAAACGATGAAATACCTCTTTTTTTAAGAAACAACATGAAAAAATACAGAAGAAATTACAGAAGTAATACGGTTCAGATACACCGCTAACACAGATAAAGGACATAAATCATTAAATGTAAAAAGCATTTTCTCACAGAACAGCCCCACAAAATTAGGGGTACATACAGAAAAAACATACAATTTTCAAAGAATACCCCTCAAAACATAGGGGTACTTTCAGAAAAAACATATAATTTTGCGCCCAACAACCAAAAAAGGAAGACTAATATGTCAAAAATGAGATTTTATGCCTTGCAAGAGCTCGCCAACCGACGTCCTCTTGAAGTGACTACTCCTTCGAACAAATTATCCGATTACTACGGAAGCCATGTGTTCGACCGTAAAAAGATGCAGGAATATCTCCCCCGGGAAGCTTACAAAGCTGTGACAGATGCCATTGAGAAAGGTACTCCCATCAATCGCGAAGTGGCAGACCTGATTGCAAACGGTATGAAAAGTTGGGCTAAATCCCTTAATGTGACCCATTACACCCACTGGTTTCAGCCTCTGACAGACGGTACAGCCGAAAAGCATGACGGCTTTATCGAGTTCGGAGAGAATTCAAACGTAATCGAACGTTTCTCCGGCAAACTGCTCATCCAGCAGGAACCGGATGCATCTTCTTTCCCCAACGGAGGAATCCGCAATACTTTTGAAGCCCGCGGATATACGGCATGGGATGTTTCATCTCCCGCTTTTGTGGTAGATACCACATTGTGTATTCCCACCATCTTCATCTCTTACACCGGTGAAGCTCTGGACTACAAAACTCCATTGCTGAAAGCGCTTGCTGCCGTAGACAAGGCTGCCACAGAAATCTGCCAGCTATTCGATAAGAATGTGACCCGTGTGTTCACCAACCTGGGCTGGGAACAAGAATATTTTCTGGTTGACTCCGCACTGTATAACGCCCGCCCCGACTTATGTCTGACCGGACGTACACTCATGGGACATTCATCTGCCAAAGACCAACAACTGGAAGACCACTATTTCGGTTCCATCCCGCCACGGGTGACAGCTTTCATGAAGGAGCTGGAAATAGAGTGCCATAAACTGGGAATCCCGGCAAAAACACGGCACAACGAAGTAGCGCCCAATCAATTTGAACTGGCTCCCATCTTCGAAAATGCCAACCTTGCCAACGACCACAACCAATTGGTAATGGATTTGATGAAGCGTATCGCCCGTAAACACAACTTCGCCGTCTTGCTGCATGAAAAGCCTTACAGCGGTGTCAACGGTTCGGGAAAACATAACAACTGGTCGCTTTGCACCGACACAGGCATCAACCTTTTCGCACCCGGCAAGAATCCGAAAGGAAATATGCTTTTCCTCACTTTCCTGGTGAACGTCCTGATGATGGTCTACAAAAATCAGAACTTACTGCGCGCTTCCATCATGAGTGCGGGCAACAGCCACCGTCTGGGCGCTAACGAAGCTCCCCCCGCCATCTTGTCCATCTTCCTGGGCAGACAATTATCCGCCATTCTGGATGATATCGTACGTCAGGTAGGCAACGACAAAATGACGGCAGAAGAAAAAACAACTCTTAAATTAGGAATCGGACGTATTCCCGAAATTCTTCTCGATACGACGGACCGCAACCGTACTTCTCCGTTCGCCTTCACCGGCAACCGCTTTGAATTCCGTGCCGCCGGTTCTTCTTCCAACTGTGCCGCTGCTATGATTGCCATCAATGCTGCCATGGCCAACCAGCTGAATGAATTCAAGGCATCCATTGACAAACTGATGGAAGAAGGAATCGGTAAAGATGAAGCAATCTTCCGCGTTTTGAAAGAGACTATCATCGCTTCCGAAGCCATCCGCTTCGAAGGTGACGGTTACTCGGATCAGTGGAAAGAGGAAGCCGCCCGCCGCGGGCTGACCAACATCTGCCACGTGCCCGAAGCTCTGATGCATTACACGGATAATCAATCCCGCTCCGTACTGATAGGCGAACGCATCTTTAATGATACGGAACTTGCCTGCCGCCTGGAAGTGGAACTGGAGAAATACACCATGAAAGTGCAAATCGAAAGCCGTGTATTAGGCGATTTGGCCATCAATCACATCGTCCCCATCGCAGTCAGCTACCAAAACCGCCTGCTGGAGAATTTACGCGGGCTCAAGGAGATTTTCTCTCCCGAAGAATACGAAGTATTGAGCGCCGACCGCAAAGAGCTGATACGTGAAATATCCAAGCGTGTAACCGCCATTAAGGTTTTGGTACGCGAAATGACGGAAGCCCGTAAAGTAGCCAACCACATGGATTGCTACAAAGATAAGGCTTTTGCTTATGAGGAGAATGTCCGCCCGTATCTGGAAAAGATTCGTGACCACATCGATCATCTTGAAATGGAAGTCGATGATGAAATATGGCCGTTGCCGAAATATAGGGAACTGCTGTTTACCAAATGATAGTTTAGCGGCTTTGCCGCTAAACTATCATTTTCACACCCTCAAACTGCATCTTTTCCTTTCTTTTGTGCAATATTTAATTTTTTCTTTTTACATTTGTGCTGTATAACACAGTTTTGCAGCAGTTATGGTAAAAATGAATTTGTCAGACGTGAACGTTCCGGAGCTGATAGCCGATATGTGGGAGCCCCTGAATGAAGAGCAGCGGGAATTTCTCGCTAACCATTTTACGCTCCAGAATTATAAGAAAAATGAAGTCATTCATTGCGAAGGTGAGACCCCGAAATACCTCATGTGCCTCTTGAGTGGAAAAGTCAAGATTTACAAGGATGGTGTCGGAGGAAGAAGCCAGATTATCCGCATGATTAAACCCGTTGAATACTTCGGTTACCGCGCCTACTTCGCCAAAGAAGACTATGTTACTGCCGCTGCAGCTTTCGAACCCTCTCTGATTTGTCTGATACCAATGAGTGCAATCACTACACTGGTAGCACAAAACAATGACCTTGCCTTATTCTTTATCAAACAGTTATCCATCGACCTGGGCATTGCCGACGAGCGCACTGTCAACCTGACTCAAAAACATATCCGCGGAAGATTGGCCGAATCGCTCCTTTTCCTCAAAGAAAGTTACGGACTGGAAGAAGATGGTTCTACCCTCAGCATCTACCTGTCACGCGAGGACTTGGCAAATCTATCCAATATGACAACTTCCAATGCTATCCGCACCTTGTCACAATTTTCTACAGAACGATTAATTACCATTGACGGACGCAAGATAAAAATCATCGACGAAGAAAAGCTGAAGAAAATAAGCAAAATAGGATAAAGATCCAATTTATAAACTTAACACACATTAATGCCATGAAAAAAGGACTAAGCTCCTTGCTTTTAGCAAGTTTGCTGCTAACCTCCCCCGGTTGTCAGCAAAGCCAAAAAGAGGTAGTGAACGAGTATAACGTCGTTCCGATGCCTAATCAAATGACCCCTCAGGAAGGGCGTTTCCAACTGAGCAATAAAGTATCTGTCGTCACCGCCGGTTGTACTCCTGAAGTGCAAGCCATTGCAGACAGCCTGATTGCCCGTATCCAGCTAATCTCCGGCATCTCCCTGCAAGCCAGTCCGCAAGAGAATGCGGAACAGCCTGACATCCGTTTTGTTACGATAGACGGAATGCCTGAGGAGGGATATAAACTATCCATCGCTCCGGATGAAATCACCCTCTCAGCATCCCACCCCAACGGCTTCTTTTATGGCGTACAGACCATGTATCAACTCTTACCCCCTGCCATTTATGGAAAGGAAACCGTGAAACGTGCCGACTGGTCTCTGCCTGCCGTAGAAATTGAAGATGCTCCCCGTTTCCCCTATCGTGGTCTGATGCTGGATGTCTGCCGTCATTTCTCCACTACCGATTATATTTATAAATTCATCGATATGCTCGCCATGCATAAGATGAACACTTTCCACTGGCATCTGACAGACGACCAGGGCTGGAGGATAGAAATCAAGAAATATCCGAAACTACAAGAGGTAGGTTCGAAACGGAAAGAGACACTGATAGACTATTACTACGTCAACTGGCCGCAAATCTTCGATGGAAAAGAGCATGGAGGTTACTACACGCAAGAGCAAATAAAAGACATAGTGGCCTATGCAGCAAGCAAATATATCACCGTCATCCCCGAAATAGAGATGCCGGGACACGCCATCGCCGCCTTGGCTTCTTATCCCGAACTATCTTGCAGGCCGGACACCACTTATGAAGTAACCGGCACATGGGGAGTATTCGAAGAAGTGTTCTGTCCCAAAGAAGAAACGTTCCAGTTCCTGGAGGGAGTATTGGATGAGGTCATGGAATTGTTCCCCAGTTCATATATCCATATAGGTGGTGACGAATGTCCTAAAGACGCCTGGATAAATTGCGCCCACTGCCAGGCGCTAATCAGGAAATTAGGTCTGAAAGACGACACTACCCCGAATGCCGTTGACGGCAAGAAGCATACAAAAGAAGAAAAGCTGCAAAGCTACTTCATCACCCGTATGGAGAAATACCTCAACAGCAAAGGACGGAACATCATCGGTTGGGACGAGATTCTGGAAGGTGGTCTGGCTCCCAATGCCACAGTCATGTCATGGCGCGGAGTGCAGGGCGGCTTAAACGCTGCGAAAGCCGGACACGATGCCATCATGACTCCAAGTCCCTACGCATATCTGGATCAATACCAGGAAGAACCGGAAACAGCACCCACCACCATCGGCGGATATCAGACGCTGAAGAAAACATATAGCTATAACCCTGTTCCTGATGATTCGGAAGAGTTGGTAAAGAAGCACATCATCGGTGTGCAAGGCAATATATGGAACGAATATATGCAGAATGACGAACGCCGCGACTATCAGGCATTCCCCCGTGCCGTAGCCATAGCTGAAACAGGCTGGACGCAGAATAACAGGAAAAATTGGGATTGCTTCCGGAGCCGTATGGTAGAAGACTTCGAACGTATGGACGCCATGAATGTGAAAGCCTGCCGCAATTTCTTTGATGTGAACATCAATACTCATGTTTACGACGGCACGTTGAAAGCTGTGCTGGAGACATTCTATCCCGACGCTGAAATCAGATATACAACCGATGGAAGTGCCCCGACCGCCAAGTCCGACCTCTACACCGAACCATTCATCTGGGAAGGCAGTATCGATTTGCAGGCGGCGGCTTTCAAGGATGGCAAGATGCTGGGAAAAGTGAACGGTAAAAAGCTATACGCAAACCTGATAGCCGGAAAACAATACACTACGGTTCCGCCTTGCGGCTGGATGAACGGCGACATCATCGGAGAGAATGACGTGTTAGGTGCAGACACCACTACGCTGGGGCTGACAAATGGCAAACGCGGCAACATCGCTTCTTTCACACCGTGGGTAGCTTTCAGCCTGAACGAGAACAACAACAATGAACTCGTATTCTCCGTTGACATGGAGAAGCCAGTCACTATCAGTAAAGTAACTTTCGGAACGTTTTATAACCCCGCTTTCCGCGTACTTCCTGCAAGTGCTGCCCGCGTAGAGGTATCAAATGATGGCAAAGAGTTCAAAGAAATAGGGCAAGCCTCCTATACCACCCGCGAATATCCTGAACATGGCAGAAAGATGTTCACCGACACTGTGGAATGCACTCCGACTGAGGCACGCTATATCAAAGTGACTTTAAAGAGTGGCGGAACTCTGCGTAACGGCATAGACTGCCGCAAAGACACACCGGAAGATATTGTTCCTTCGGACTTATATGTAGACGAAATAGAGGTGTACTAATAGAAAAAGAAGTATATTAAAAGAAAAAGAGGCTGTGCAGCATTTGAAATGCACAGCCTCTTTCTTTATCTGTCAGAAATCAGAGAAGACATTTGGAAGAAAGGTATCGTTCTGCCTCAAGCGCAGCTTTACAACCGCTACCCGCAGCCGTAATAGCCTGACGGTAATGAGGATCAGCAATATCACCGGCAGCGAACACACCCGGCACTTTCGTACGCGGACTGTCCCCCTCGGTAATGATATAACCCGTTTCATCCGTATCCAGGTAAGCCTTGAAAATGTCCGAATTCGGCTGATGACCGATAGCCAGGAAGAAACCGTCGATAGCCAAGTCGTAACGTTCTTCATCCGCTTCACCCATACGTTTCACCAGATGAACACCTTCCACACCATTCTCCCCGAACAGCCCTACCGCATTATGTTCAAACAGCACTTCAATATTCTCATGCTTCATCACACGCTCCTGCATAATCTTAGAAGCACGCAGGAAAGGCTTACGCACAATCAGATAAACCTTCTTTGCCAGTCCGGCCAGGTAGACAGCCTCTTCACAAGCCGTATCACCGCCGCCAACCACAGCTACCACTTTCTTACGATAGAAGAAACCGTCACAAGTGGCACAAGCGCTGACACCCATACCGGCATATTTCTTTTCGTCTTCCAGTCCCAGGTATTTAGCCGTAGCGCCTGTAGCGATTATCAATGTATCTGTTTCAATCACTTTTTCTCCATCAATCGTCACTTTATAAGGAGCTGCGCTTAAATCAGAAGCCGTAGCAACACCATAACGCAGGTCGGCACCGAAACGCTCCGCCTGCTTGCGCAAATCATCCATCAATTGCTGGCCACTGATACCTTCCGGATAACCGGGAAAGTTCTCCACATCCGTAGTAGTTGTCAACTGACCGCCGGGCTGCAATCCTTCATAAAGCACCGGAGAAAGGTTAGCACGTCCCGCATAAATCGCAGCCGTATAGCCGGCAGGGCCAGAACCTACAATCAGACATTTTACTTTTTCTGTTTCCATAATCATTCTATTATTTAGTATTTCAACACTTATATCATAAATTATTCAGATCTCGAAGTATCCGTTATTCTGCGACAGATAGTCCTTACCTTAAATCAATCACTTCCGCAGTCGGATAAGCCTTCTTGTCAAAAGTAAAAGAACTGTCATTATAAACCTGTCCCGATTTATAAGACGTTATGCGGATAGCCACGCTACTTCCCCCTTTTTGTGTCATACTAATGCACAAAGGGCGGAAAGTGGCTTTGTCAACATAGAGAATGACGCATTGCAAATCCTGCTTTTTGTCAGTAGCCGTCAATATCACCTCATAGGCTGATTTACCACCATAAGTATTCGTCTTACCTAACTTTATATGGTATCCCTGTTTGTAAATAGACAATAAGGCATAAGGATTGATGCTCTGCAACTCTTCCGGAGTAGGTTCGGAAACGTTCACTTCATCACTGCCGGTAAGATAACTCCATTGTGTACGACCGTCAAACCAGGTCTTCACTCCGTCAGCCTCCAGTTGAAATTTCTCTCCTTGCAGACGGATGACTCCGGTAGAAGTCCCTTCCAACACACCTTTTGCATAAGTCCGGACAGTAAACTCCGCCTGTATGCCTCCCGCCTGGCGAAAAGCATCAGTCGTACGGTCCAATATCCCTTTGGCATCCAATTGCTGCGCCGAAACCGGAAGCAACAGGCCGAACAAACATATATAAACTAAAAGAACATTCTTCATCATTTATTTAACAGGAATTACAGTAAATTGTTCAGCCGCATTTGCAGGTCGTTTTCATCGACACAGAGCACTTCACGTGCTTTACTGCCTTGCGCCGGTCCCACAATACCGGCTTTCTCCAGCTGGTCCATCAATCGTCCTGCACGGTTGTAGCCGATAGCGAACTTACGCTGGATAAGTGAAGTGGAACCTTGCTGATGAATGACAATCAAGCGGGCAGCGTCTTCAAACAGCGGATCGAGACGCCCCATATCCACATCTCCCAAATCACTGCCACCATCTTCACCTACGTATTCGGGCAGATAGAAGGCCGTAGGATAGCCCTGCTGCTTGGCAATGAATTTAGTGATTTCCGCCACTTCCGGCGTATCGATAAAGGCACATTGCACACGCACCGGGTCAGCCCCTTGCAGGAACAACATATCACCGCGACCAATCAGCTGGTTAGCACCCGGACGGTCGAGGATGGTGCGTGAGTCTATCATGGCAGACACACGGAACGCGACACGTGCGGGGAAGTTCGCCTTGATTGTACCCGTAATGATATTCGTGGTCGGACGTTGCGTAGCGATAATCATGTGAATACCTACCGCACGCGCCAACTGGGCGATACGGGCAATAGGCAATTCAACCTCCTTACCTGCCGTCATGATCAAGTCGCCAAACTCGTCAATCACCACCACGATATACGGCATAAATTTATGTCCTTTTTCGGGGTTCAGCGTGCGATTGATGAACTTCTCGTTATATTCCTTGATATTACGCACATGGGCAGCTTTCAGCAGGTCGTAGCGGGTATCCATTTCCACACAGATAGAATTCAGCGTCTGCACTACTTTGGTCACATCCGTAATGATGGCATCCTCCCCGTCGGGCAATTTGGCGAGGAAGTGATGTTCAATCACCGAATAGATGCTGAACTCCACCTTCTTCGGGTCTACGAGCACAAATTTCAATTCCGCCGGATGCTTCTTATAAAGCAGGGAAGTAATGATGGCATTTAGTCCGACCGACTTACCCTGACCGGTGGCACCTGCAACCAGCATATGCGGCATTTTGCACAGATCAACCATGAAGACCTCGTTGGTAATCGTCTTACCCAAGGCAACCGGCAAATCATAAGTGGACTCCTGGAACTTCTTGCTTCCGATGATGCTCTGCCCCGAAACAATCTTCGGGTTAGAGTTCGGCACTTCAATACCGATGGTTCCTTTTCCGGGGATAGGCGCAATGATACGGATGCCCAATGCCGAGAGGCTGAGGGCGATATCATCTTCCAGACCACGGATTTTGGAGATACGCACACCTTGTTCCGGAGTAATCTCGTACAGCGTCACCGTAGGACCTACAGTTGCTTTTATCGTACTGATTTCAATGCCGAAGCTGCGTAATGTGTTTATAATCTTATCTTTATTGGCATTCTGTTCCGCCATGTCGATGGTAGGCTCGGCATTATCGTAATGTTTCATCAAGTCGACGGACGGGAAACGATAATTCTCAAGGTCAAGACGAGGGTTATACGGCTCCTTTTCAGGACCTTTATATTCTTCATCTTCCACAGTCTCCACCTCAAAACTGGGCTCGGCAACCGCAGGTTTCTCCACGACAGGAGGCACAAGATCCGGAGCAGGAGTCTCAATTATCATGGATACTTCCCCATGAGACGGCTTGACAGGTTCTTTTTCAGTCACACCACCTAAATCCAGCGTTATTTCGTTCTCCGGTTCTTCCACAGGTTCAGGGACTTCAACGGGAGTTTCATCTTCCTTGATATCAGTTTCCGCCACTTCTGAAGCAGGAACAGGCTTTTTCTTCCCCTTTGCCGTCCAGGAGTCTGTAAATTCTTCCGGTGTTTCTCCTTCTTCTTTTTCTTCTTCCTCTTTTTGTTTGCGTTTCAAGAAGCTGAGACTGAACAGCTTACGCAGCCAAATGACAGTACGCGCACTGAGGTAGATAAGGAAACAGATGGCAGTCACCAGCAAAATCATCCACACGCCCGGCGTACCGACTTGCGACACCAGCCAACGACTGATATTATATCCGTGCATACCGCCCAAATACAGGAAAGAGTCCTGATACTGTTCCACAAACGCGAAACCGAAAAAGACAGAAAACCAAATCAGCAACAGCGAGCAGCCGATAAACCATTTCCAAAGGCGGACCACACGCACACGCATCAGCTTCAATCCTGCCACCGCAAGGAACACAAGAATGAAGAAAGATGAAATGCCGAAGCAATCATTAATCAGATAGTTTGCCAACTGCGCACCGCGCGAACCGGCATAGTTTTTCACACCATTATTGACGGAAGCCAGTTCCTGTGAGTTAGCGGAGTCGATAATACTCTGGTCCGCCGCCCCCGTAAAGAAGAACGAAGAAAAGGCCAGCAACAGATAGACTGAAAATATGACCAGTACCAGTCCGACAATAAAGTGAATGGTTTCGTTTTTGAAGATTGCCCTTATTTTGCCAAACAAGGAAAGAGATTGCTCCGTATCTTTTGTAGAATTTTTCTTAGCCATGAAATAGAATTCCTTAGTAAATGAATGATAGATTGGTGCAAAAGTAATAAAAATATTGCTCTCTTCTCAACCTTGTCTTCTAAAGATTCTTTAGAAGATGCAAGAAAACAATCACATTCACAAACAAACTTGCCATCTATCTTCACTGTTTATATATGCTTTCACTTGCATACTTATACTATTTAGGATACATAACAGACGATCAGTAGTAAAAAAACATAGTGGTGGCAAGCATTAGAACAGCTATATAACATAATTCTGAATCAGAAGCTATACTGAAATAAGTATCAAAATGACACCCAAACTACAATATTAAAACAATACAAAAAGCACCCCACTTTGATTAAAATTAGCATTTATTTAATATATTTGAAAAAAACGATATACAGTAAGGGTTTGCATGAACTATTGCTTTGTGTATTATCTAAAAACTATATATTACTAGAGAAAGCTAGCAAGATGAACAAAAGGGAGATTAAATGAGCTGCGAATAAAGAGCTGTATGAAATTCTACGTAAAATTATTGCACTTTTTTACTAAAGATAATATATTATATAACGCACCTTTTTAGCAAGGAGCACAACAATTGTTCATGTATGAAAAAACTTCTATCATCATTATTCACCCTGCTGCTTGCAGTAATACTACATGCTCAGGAAGTCACAGTGAGACATGAATTGTTTGTAAGTTACGGTTTAGCGCCGATAGCGTCTGTTCTCGAACCGAATCTACCAGTGAATGCCACTGTAAATGCCCCATACTCCACTAATAATAAGAAATTTTCCGGTACAATTAACATAGGATATCTGTTTCATGTTTCTGATCCTTTGGCAATCGGCATTTCTTATTCTTATAATACGGTGAAACGGGATATTGTTTTGGGCTCATCCATACCGTTGGCAGAAATCAAAAACACATGCCACACAGTGATGTTCACCGGCAAATATACCTGGCTCCGGTTAAATCAATTTTCTTTTTATTCACGTGCAGGCATCGGATTGATGTCAGTAAAAAAAGGGAAAATGACCCTTTTTGAGCCCTCATCTGAGGGTTTGGATTCATCTTCCACCACTATGGAAAACGATAAGTGCATAGCTTGGCAAGTGATGCCGATAGGTGTGGAGTGGAACTTCGCAAAACATCTGGCTCTTTTTGCCGAAGGTGGCGCAGGAAGTACCGGTTGTGGCATGGTGGGTATGAAGATACTGTTTTGAGAAGAAAGAAGGGGTTAGGAAATCAACTATAAATGGCGATGAAAGCGTTTCTTTTAACTGTATGGCTGTTCTTCTTAAGCAATTTGCAGCTTGGTGCACAAACAGTTTCAGTCACCGGATATCTGAAAGATGCAGTATCCGGTGCAGCACTACAGGGAGCCAATGTCTATTCTAAATCCGAAAGATACGGCCAGACGACGGATAATGCCGGGTTCTTCAAATTCCACTTTCCACCGCACAAACCGATAGAGCTAATTTTCAGTTATGTGGGATATACCACACAGACGCACCTTCTATCACCCGGACAAGATACTCTGCTTGTGATTAAAATGGTTCAAGACAACCGTCTACCAGACGTACAAGTATATGCTCCCAGACGTGATTTTGGAGTAAATAATTCACAAATGAGTGCAGTAGAGCTTCCGGTAGCACAAGTCAAAGCGTTACCGGCTTTATTTGGCGAAGTAGATGTTATGAAAGCTTTGCAACGACTACCTGGCGTGCAGTCTGCCAGCGACGGCACTGCCGGTATCTTTGTGAGAGGTGGTAATTATGATCAAAATTTGATAATATTAGATGGCTCCACTCTATATAATTCCGAACATTTGAAAGGTTTTGTGTCTGCACTGAATACAGATATGATTGAGAACATCATCTTTTATAAAGGCGCTTTTCCGGCACGCTATGGCGCACGGCTTTCGAGTGTGGTAGATATCGGCATGAAAGAAGGTAACTTTGAAAACTATCAAGGACTTATAAGTCTGGGCATGCTATCATCAAGAGTGCACTTGGAAGGTCCCATTCGCAAAGGTACCACTTCGTTCAATGTGGCGGCACGTTTATCTTATTTTGACGCTATAGTACAACCTATGCTAGAAAAAGTATATGATAAGCCGAACGTTCTACAACCCTATTCACATATGAATTACTATGATATCAATGCTAAACTGGTACACAAGTTTTCTGTTAAAGACAAAATATCCGCTGTCTTCTATTTGGGAAAAGACGTGAATAATTCGGCGCCAACAGACAGCAGGCAACAGTATCGAATTAACGAGAACCATGCAGATGGCACCAGCATGCACAAATATGACAACCAGAAAGCTAATTCAACTGACAACATATGGGGAAACATTGTTTCAAGCCTCTTTTGGACGCATGTAACCAATAAACATTTCTCGATAAATACTAATCTGAGTTACAGCCGATACAATTACCGGCTAAAGATGACATCCGGAATTCATAACCGCAAAGACGATGTAACCAACGCTCTTTCAGAAAAGCTAATTCGCTTGTATGAAGAGAATTCTTATGTGCAATACAATTCAGGTATTGACGATGCAGCATTAGCGGTAGACTTCCATTACATGCCGCAGATACGGCACAATCTTCGCTAGGGGGCCAAAATCTCTCTGCAAAAATTCACCCCCATAGTGGATGTTTATAAACGGACATACACCAAAGCATGGTTGGATGACCACTATGAGGAAGAAGAGCAATCGGTAGACACTCTGTTAGGAGAGAAGCTAAATCTGAAAACCGTAGCTTTCTATGTAGAAGATGATTGGATGCCGGCAAAACGGTGGAAAATAAACGTGGGATTACGCTACACATTGTTTGCCGTGAAAGGCAAAACACTCCAGTCGATAGACCCCAGAGCTTCTCTACGCTACTTATTGACTGATAATATGGCACTGAAACTTTCTTATGCCCGTATGGCGCAAGGCATTCATCTTTTGAGCAGTAGCAATCTGGTAATGCCTTCCGACTTATGGGTACCTATTACCCGAGACATTCCACTGATGAAAGCAGATCAATGGGCATTGGGCTACAATTATGCAGTGAGTAAAGACATAGCTTTTTCAATAGAAGGATATTACAAGCTGACAGACAATGTAATGGATTATCGTGAGGGTGCTTCTTATATGACTTCTTCGGGCAACTGGCAGAAAATGATCGCATTAGGTAAAGGATACGCTTATGGAGCTGAATTGCTTTTGCAAAAGAAGATAGGGAACACAACTGGTTGGATAGGCTACACATGGTCAAAATCATTAAGAAAATATGCTCGTACAGGGCAAGAGATAAGTAGCGGACAGAAATTCTATGCAGGAAATGACCGTCGTAACAATCTGAACATCGTGATATTACATCGTTTCAAGAAACATTGGGAGATTTCTGCGGCATGGACCTATCAAACCGGCAGACGAGGTATTTTGGCTACTACAGCTATGTATGGCGGAAAACTGGATGAATACGACCCATACGGACAAGCCTCTTCCGGTGACTCGCATTTAGGCGGTGACCGGTATGGTGATGGCCCCGACGGAGTGGCTTATTTCCGTAAATTTTCCCGTTATTACACCTACTCTGAGCGTAATGGCTATAAACTCCCTGATATTCACCGATTAGATGTCAGCGCAAATTACTCTATAAAGCACCAGAGAGGAGAAAGTATTCTTGGATTATCCATTTATAACCTCTATAATCGGCAAAATGTGTCGGATATCTATATCGGGTATGAGAAAAACAAGACAGTGCTAAAGGGGATTTGTATGTTCCCCTTCATGCCCTCATTAAATTACACCTTAAAATTTTGACGTTATGAATTTCAGAACATTAATGATAGCCTGCATGTCCGTTCTCATAATATGGGGATGTGAACACGTGATAGACTTTCAAGAAGGTGATAGTAAATTACAAGGCATTACAATTAATGCTCTGGCCGTTACAGATACAGTTTTCACTGCATCAATTTCTCGTGCATATCTGTTCACGGAGGTACCAGCTCTCAATTATATGGATTATTGGGAATACGAAACACGCCCTGATCCTTTTTATGAAAAAGAAGCTGTCATGTCCGAAGCTGAAGTAGAACTGACTGTCAATGGGCAAGAAAAATACACCATGCGCTACACCTCCTTACACTTTAATTATACAAGTGATTATATCCCCAAAAGTGGTGATCACATAGCACTACGTGTAAAAGCAGATGGTTTAGAACCCGCTTTTGCCGAAACAGTTGTTCCGGGTATCCAACAATTAGAAGTACTAAACTGTGAGAAATATTATGAAAAAGGACACACAAGTTCAGGTTCTTTGTCTGACATGTCACAAGATACAGTAGCTCGCATTACACTTCGTATCACTGATCCGGGTAATGAATCTAACTATTACCGCTTAAAAGTGAGAAGTATCGCATACGACAAAAGAGCGGATGATTCAGAAGAGATATTGCAATACAGCGATATTTATTCTTCATCTGATGTTATCTTCATGAATGAGCAACTAACTAAAAGCTATGGTGGATGGGCTGCTTACTTTTCCAATGTATTCGATGATCATTTGTTTAACGGCAAAAAATACACTTTTTCGATAGAAACCCGTTTGAGGCTTGGCGAGCACCCTCACGCCGTTATCGAGTTGCAGTCTATTACACGCGATTTATATTATTATCTCAAGTCTATTATGCTCTACCGGATAACCGATCAAGATGCTTATACGGAAGCAATACAAATACATTGCAACATAAACAACGGTTGGGGGATACTCGGTGGAATGGAAACGGAGAAACAAATTATCCGTTTAGGGCAATAAAGCCAATGAAATCGTTTGTCGCATTTTATAACTTGAACTCAGGTAGCTGGAACAGCTTTTCCTCTGCCACTTCCGCGCAGCGGCAGAAGGAGAAGAAGGTGTATGGATGACCCCTATGGAAATTATCTCTTTTCTACAAAAAAAAGACCAAGGACCGGCTGTCCATCAACAAAGTGGCTTACTTCGGACGTGCACTCCACAAACTCGGAATCAGCAACCGGAGAAAAAAACGGGGAAACGAATATCATGTGATAATAAACAAAAGTATCTAAGGTATAAGCTACTTTCTTAGGAAGAAACAAACCTTTTTCATACCTTTGCTCTGCGAAAATAGGCCGCACCTCAGCAAAATGCAAATAAATTTGCTACTGCATTCGGTTTGCACTATCTTTGCGTTCCAAATCAAGCATATATGAAAAAAGAAAGCCAAGTGATATTCGACCGTAATGTAGTGGAATTCGTCACCGTAGCCGCTGAGTTCTGCAAGTTCCTGGAACAGGCGGAGACGATGAAACGTGATATATTTGTCGATACCTCATTAAAGATACTCCCACTACTCTACCTCAAGGCAGCTATGTTGCCCGAAACCGAAATGCTCGGTGACGAAGCACCCGAAAGTTATGTAACGGAAGAGACGTATGAAGTGCTCCGCATCAACCTTGCCGGCATCCTCGCCGATAAGGACGATTATCTGGACGTATTCATACAAGATATGGTCTACAGCGACCAGCCCATCAAAAAGAATATTTCCGAAGACCTGGCGGATATTTACCAGGCCATCAAAGACTTTATTTTTGTCTTCCAGCTGGGCCTGAATGAAACCATGAACGACTCCCTGGTCATCTGCCAGGAACAGTTCAGGGAATATTGGGGACAGACATTGGTGAACACCCTCCGCGCCCTGCACGACGTGAAGTACCACCAATCTGACGACGAAGAAACGGAAGACGAGGATTTTGACGACGACGAATGCGATTGCGACGGACACCACCATGACCATTGCGATTGCGACGATGATGATTGCCATTGTCATGGTCACCATCATCACGAATAAAAAGATAAATTATGGTTATCAAGAGAACAATCAATAAAGAAACGATCAAAAATATGCCGAAAGTACTCTTCCCGGGACGGATACACGTTGTCCAGACCCCCTGGGAAGCCGAAAAGGCTGTAACCTACCTCAAGCAATATCCTTTGCTGGGAATCGACAGCGAAACACGTCCGTCATTCACCAAAGGGCAATCGCACAAGGTAGCCCTGCTGCAAGTATCTTCGGAAGAAGATTGCTTTCTGTTCCGCCTGAACCTGACAGGACTGACGCTTCCCATCATTTCATTACTGGAAAGTCCGTCGGTTACCAAAATCGGCCTTTCCTTGCGGGACGACTTCATGATGTTGCACAAACGCGCCCCTTTCGAACAACGTGCCTGCATCGAACTGCAAGAGTATGTCCGCATGTTCGGCATACAGGACAAGAGTTTGCAGAAGATTTACGGTATACTGTTCGGAGAAAAAATATCCAAGGCACAACGCCTTTCAAACTGGGAAGCCGAACACCTGACCGAGCCTCAGAAGCAATACGCAGCCACAGATGCATGGGCTTGTCTCAACATCTACAACAGATTGCAGGAATTGAAAATCAGCGGTGACTATGAACTGGCACCGGACGAAGAAAAAGAAGAAATAATCAATAGTTAATAATCATCTCCAACCATGTACAAAGTATATCTCAAATCAGGCAAAGAAGAGTCATTGAAACGTTTTCACCCCTGGGTGTTTTCCGGTGCCATCGCCCACTTCGACGGTGAACCCGAAGAAGGCGAGGTAGTTGAAATCTACACTTCCAAGAAGGAATTTATCGCCAAAGGACACTTCCAGATCGGTAGTATAGCCGTGCGCGTACTTTCTTTCCGGCAGGACGAAAACATCGATGCCGATTTCTGGAAACGTAAACTCAGCATTGCCTATGAGATGCGACGCAGCATCGGCATTGCCGGGAATCCTACCAACAATACTTACAGACTGGTACATGGCGAAGGAGACAATCTGCCCGGATTGGTAATAGACATCTATGCACGCACCGCCGTGATGCAAGCACACTCGGCCGGTATGCACCTCGACCGCATGGAGATAGCCGAAGCCCTCAGCGAAGTGATGGGTGACAAGATAGAGAACATCTATTATAAATCAGAAACGACCTTGCCCTTCAAAGCCGACCTCTATCCGGAGAATGGCTTCCTGAAAGGAGGCAGCACGGACAACGTAGCCATGGAGTATGGACTGAAATTCCACATCGACTGGCTGAAAGGACAAAAGACAGGCTTCTTTGTAGACCAGCGCGAAAACCGTTCTTTGCTGGAACGCTATGCAAACGGGCGCTCGGTACTGAATATGTTCTGCTACACGGGCGGTTTCTCCGTTTATGCCATGCGTGGCAATGCCAAACTGGTACATTCTGTAGACAGTTCCGCCAAAGCGATTGACCTTACCAATAAGAATATAGAGTTGAATTTCCCGGGTGATAGCCGTCACGCTGCCTTTGCCGAGGATGCCTTTAAATATCTGGACCGTATGGGCGACCAGTATGACTTGATTGTCCTCGACCCACCCGCCTTTGCCAAACACCGGGATGCCTTGCGCAATGCCCTGCAAGGCTATCGCAAACTGAATGTGAAAGCTTTCGAGAAAATCAAACCGGGAGGCATCCTGTTCACTTTCTCCTGTTCGCAGGCTGTCAGCAAGGAAAATTTCCGCACAGCTGTCTTTACGGCTGCCGCCATGTCCGGACGTAGCGTGCGCATCCTGCACCAATTGACGCAGCCTGCCGACCATCCGGTGAATATTTATCATCCCGAAGGGGAATATCTGAAGGGATTGGTGCTGTATGTAGAATAGTCACTAACCAATCATTCCCTATCGTATAATCCGACTCATTCTTCACCCCGATAATCATTCTTTGATTGATATCGGCGTGAAAGAGTGCGTTCAGCTCTTCCCAGGTAAGTTGCTCCACAGGCCGGAAAGCATCAGACTTTACATATCGTAGCAAGGAGGTACGGAAGTGTTTTCCTTCAGGCATATCGGCAATGGCCCGAAGATTCGTCATACAGACCAATATTTTCCCTTTGCCGACAGCAAACTCGAAGACCAATCCCAACTTATGGTTTCGCTCGATGTTATCCACCACCTGAACCAACGGACGGTATTCACTGCGAGTCGCATTCAGTATCATAGGGCGTGAATTACGAGTGATGCTCCACCATTGCCAATCACTATGATCCTCTGTTGGAAAGTATTTCAGCAACGGATGCATGGGATCGGTCAAGATGGACAGTGTTCCGGGAGACACTTCCTTTCCGGCATTCTCGGAGATAGTCTTGAACATGGAATAATTCCAATAGTCAGGAGTGAACATACCGCCCACACTCTGCGCAAGAATACTGTCATGCTCAGGAATAAACAAAACGGACGCACCGTTCTCCAACTTCTTTTTTAAGTCGCCGTCCAACCGGGAAGTTACATAGACAGCACCTTCCGGTTCGGCAGATTCGTCGGGATATACCCAAAGATGGTAATAATTGCAATACTCACCTGTGGACAGAGTCAATGTCAGACGCCGGGCTTCCTTTATCGCAGAGAGGGAAAGTTCAATACTCCCCACACGTCCCACCTCACCCTGAGAGACGGAAGCGGACAATTGCCCTTCGCGTTTCCAACCGCTATCATCCGAAACCAGACTCCAACGGACAGGCTCGTCCCAATCGCCCTCCACATAATTGGAAAGAGCGACATTGATATGCAGCCGCTGCGTATTCAGCCAGCAATGATCTTTCATCAGCGCCAAAGGAACAAGCGGCGCACAAAAGCCATAGAACGTTTCAGGCTCAACAATACCTTTACTGTCCATAAAAGCATCCAGAATGCCTACCAATGCAGAACCTTGTCCGGGATAATCCTGCAAATCGAGCAACTGGAACCCTCCGAAACCGGGAGTACGGAAAGCATATTCCATATCCGCTTTGTAACACTCTATCGAGAAATGTCCGGTGGCCTGATGAAAACTTTTCGCCTGAGAGGACAGATGATTCTCTTTCAACCTGTCACGGAAGATTTCAAGATTATAAGGATAAAGCACACCGGTATATTTGGAAATCTGACCATAATCGGGATATATCTGGAACTGGCAGTTCTCATGCCCCACCACCGGACGCGGGCAGCGGGCGATGGCACCGGAATAGTCCTTATCGGTAGCCGGACGGGTATTATTCAGAATACCGCCTTTCTCAGCATCCACATAAGCAAAGGAAGCACGCACATGGGTGGTGTATCCGTCTCCCCCACCCACACGGCAGGTCACAAAGAAATCTTCCCCCTCCTGCGGGCCCTTCCAACCCAAGTTATTATTAGAACCGTAGCAATACAAATGCCGGTTGTCACGACTGCGGAAATCATCCAGCCACTCACGCACCACATCTATCTCCGCATCCAGTTCATTGCCCAGACCGAGCATCATGAACGAAGGATGGTTTCCAAAATGCTCCAGCAACATATCTCCTTCCCTCTTCAGAAAATCATTCAGCCCCTTATTCTCCCGCTTGATGTAACCCCACAAAGGAAGCTCTATCTGATAGTAAATGCCCTCTATGTCAGCCGCTTCAAGTGCAGCACGCGGCGGGGTGAAAGAGTGGCAGCGATAATGATTGATGCCATACTGTTTCGCTATGCGGAAGACACGCTGCCAGGATGCCACATCCATCGGTCCATATCCCGTCAGCGGAAAGACGCAAGCATCGTGCTTGCCCCGCATGAAAGTTTTGTAACCATTAATCACGAACTGCGTGCCCTGTACCTCAAACTTACGCATACCGAAATCCACCACACGGTTATCCCGGTTCTTTCCGGAACGAAGTGTCACATTCAGTTTATAAAGCGCAGGGTGAAACTCACTCCACAATAAAGGGGCATCCCCCATACTTATGGGTATCTCAACCTTGTTTCGTCCTTTCTTCAAATGTACAGCAAGTTGTTGCGGCAATAAAGTATGCTTTCCGGGAGTATTCCAGGCATATCCCTCAACGTCAAGCGTGCCTTTTCCATCTTTCTCTGCATCCACTTCCACAACCACCAATGCCTGTTTCTTATCCACTTGCGGATATACCTGCACCGACTGGATGAAAGCATCCGGCACCGCTTCGATATAAAACTCTCCCAAAATACCATTCCAGTTTGTCTGTGTGGCATCTGTCCATGCGTGCGAACCTTGTATTTCTTTGGGAACGGAAGTCGGTGAATTATCAATCCGTATTCTCAGCTGATGCTTTCCGGCAGCCAAAACGGGTAATTCATAGCGATGAGGCGCATACAAATGTCCGTAACTGCCAATACTGTCGCCATCCACCCATAAAGTACTTGGTTTGGTACGCTCCATCACCAGAAACAGTTTCTTGCCCCGGAAAGTCTTGGGAATTTCTATCTCACGGGTATAGGTCACCTCGCCGCTATAAGGATAGAGACGCGTCAGCTGATAGGTAATCAAAGTATCCTTGTTTTTCTCCCCCAAGCGGTTTTCATCCGTCGTACCCGGTAAACGGCAAGGGCCTAAAGAACTCTGCCATTCTCCCGCTAACTGAATTTGCTCTCGTAAAGAAGTGAAATTCTGAGCTGTCAACTGTGCCATTATACTCAGACCGAATATGGCAACTGATAAGATTCTGCTTTTCATAAAGCAAAGATAGGCAAGTGAAGTAAAAGTAGCTAATACTATCTTAGCAAAAACTGCACTTTATCCCCTACAACAAGGCTAAAAAGCATCATATATAATAAAAGATGTTAATACAAAGTAGAAAATAAGCCAAACATTATGTTGTATAACATAAAACCCACTATATTTGCACTGTGTTTTTCATGGTATTAGATTTAAGGTTAATAAAGATTGGCTGTCTGGGATAGATAGCCTTCTTTTTTTATATACCCCTAAGTACTCCGCTTTTTACCATCTATTCTTCACCTTTCTTCACTTTTATGCGCTTTTTATTAATTTGATTGCTCACCCAATCAACGAAAATATTATATTTGCATCTAATATTAATGTGAAAAGAGAAACACAAATTTAGAAAAGTCATGAGTATAAAAGTTCGTTTGATTATCATGAACTTCCTGCAATTCTTTGTATGGGGGTCATGGTTAATTTCATTGGGAGGTTACATGGGTAGAGAACTCCACTTCGAAGGAGGCCAAATCGGCGCAATATTCGCAACCATGGGCATTGCCTCTCTAATTATGCCCGGTATCATTGGTATCATTGCCGATAAGTGGTTCAATGCAGAACGTTTATACGGACTTTGCCATATTATAGGAGCTGCCTGTCTTTTCTATGCTTCTACCGCCACGGGATATGACCAGATGTATTGGGCAATGTTGCTCAATTTATTGGTATATATGCCGACTTTATCACTGGCCAATACAGTTTCGTACAATTCGCTTGAACAATATAAGTGTGATTTGATTAAAGATTTCCCTCCCATTCGCGTATGGGGAACCATTGGTTTTATCTGTGCGATGTGGGCAGTAGATCTTACCGGATTCAAGAACTCAAGCGCCCAACTTTATGTAGGTGGTGCATCTGCACTAATGCTGGGACTATATTCTTTCACCCTACCGGCATGTAAACCTGCCAAAACAGGAAACAAATCATTGCTTTCTTCTTTAGGACTGGATGCATTTGTATTATTCAAAAAAAAGAAAATGGCCATTTTCTTCTTATTCTCCATGCTTCTGGGAGCAGCGTTACAGATTACCAATACGTATGGCGACCTTTTCCTGGGTAGTTTTGCCAGTATCCCTGAGTATGCAGATTCCTTCGGAGTGAAACATTCGGTTATCCTGCTATCAATCTCGCAGATGTCCGAGACATTATTCATTCTCGCCATACCTTTCTTTCTGAGACATTTCGGAATCAAGCAGGTTATGCTGATCAGTATGTTCGCATGGGTATTCCGGTTTGGATTGTTCGGCTTCGGAGATCCGGGTTCCGGCCTGTGGATGTTAATCCTGTCCATGATTGTTTATGGTATGGCGTTCGATTTCTTCAACATTTCGGGTTCGTTGTTTGTTGAACAAGAAACCAGTTCCAATATCCGCGCCAGTGCCCAGGGGTTATTCTTTATGATGACCAATGGTTTAGGCGCCATTATTGGAGGATATGCCAGCGGTGCCGTAGTAGATGCTTTCTCAGTATATGCCGATGGCAAACTGGTAAGTCGTGAGTGGCCCGAGATCTGGTTTATCTTTGCCGCCTACGCACTGGTTATCGGTATCTTGTTTGCCTTGGTATTCAAGTACAAGCATCAGCCGGAAAAAGGAATTAGCAGTAAGCAGTAAGTAGATAGTAGTAAGTAGTAACTACTGACTACTAATTACTCAAAAAAGCCTCCTTATGGATAAGAAGAAGAAAGTAGAACTGGAAGTACTAAACATCTCCAACAGTCAGGAACAGGCAGGAGCTTATGCACTGGTGTTGGGAGAAGTGGACGGCGCACGCCAATTGCCGGTGATTATCGGTGCGGCGGAAGCTCAGGCGATGCTAATCGGTCTGAAAGGGATCGTTCCGCCACGTCCGTTGACACACAACCTTTTCGCTTCATGTCTGGAAGTATTAGGTGTAAAGATGATGCGCGCGCTTATTTACAGAGTGGATAACGGTGTATTCTATTCCTATATTTATCTGAAAGCAGACGACGCCATCATCCGTATGGACGCCCGTACATCCGATGCAGTGGCTATGGCTTTGCGGATGAAAGCCCCGATTTTCATCTACGAAGAGATATTGGAATCGGAACAACTTAAAACCGGAAAAGAAAATGAAGCGGGAAGTATAGCCCCAATGGGAGAGAATCCCGCCCCGCACGACGACGAGTTTTTTCATGGAGACACCATGGAGATGCTACAAAAGGCCTTACAAGAGGCCGTCGCCAATGAGAACTACGAACGCGCCGCCCACATCAGGGACGAAATAACCAAACGAAAAAATCAGCAATAAAAACTTATGCACGTATTCTATACACCCGATATACAGACTCATGCCGAACTTCCCGAAGAGGAAGCACAACACTGTGTCCGCGTGTTACGCCTTAACATCGGTGACCAAATAACTCTGACTGACGGCAAAGGTAACTTCTACCGCGCAGAAATCAGTGCCGCCACCAACAAGCGTTGTATCGTAAATATCCTGGAAACCACCTATCAGGAACCCCTATGGAGTGGGCATCTGCACATAGCGATGGCTCCCACCAAAAACATGGACCGCACGGAATGGTTTGCAGAGAAAGCCACCGAGATAGGCTTCGACGAACTGACTTTTCTGAACTGCCGCTTCTCCGAACGGAAAGTCATCAAAACGGAACGTATCAGCAAGATACTTGTGTCCGCCATCAAGCAATCTCTCAAAGCACGTCTGCCACAACTGAATGAAATGACCGACTTCGATAAATTCATCACCCGGTCTTTCAAGGGGCAGAAATTCATCGCACATTGTTATGAAGGCGAAAAACCTCTGTTGAAAGATATATTCCGGAAAGGAGAAGACGCACTGGTGTTGATAGGCCCAGAAGGAGATTTCAGCGAAGAGGAAGTGAAAAAGGCTATGGAGAACGGCTTTACACCTATCAGTCTGGGAAGGTCGAGGCTGCGCACGGAGACAGCAGCTTTGGTAGCCTGCCACATACTGAATTTACAAAATCAATGATAATCACACTAAAATCAAGAATGATATGAAGAAAAGTTTGTTTCCCCACTTGGCGTTGATGGCTGTATTGATGGTCTTTGTCAGCGCATGTTCCAAGAAATCGGAATACACGAATGTGATTCCTGCCAATGCCACTGTAGTAGCCAGTATCAACATGAAATCGCTGGCCGACAAAGCAGGACTCAACGACAAGGAGAACAAAGAAGCTAAACAAAAGCTGATAGATGCCTTGAAGGATGGTATGAATGCCGCCACATTCCAACAAGTAGAAATGATACTGAAAGACTCTCAGAAATCGGGAATCGACATATCGGCACCCATATATATTTTCAATTCCGAGTCATTTCCTTACTCCAGTGCGGTAGCCAAAGTTATCAACGAAGATGACCTTCACACTGCGCTTGAAACACTGGAAAAAGAAAAGATCTGCCAACCGATCAATAGTGGCGACGGATATCAGTTCACCCAAATGGGTAACCAGGTATTTATAGCCTATACTCCTTCTACTTTAATGTTGATCAACTATAAAGGCGCCACTCAACTTGAGAAAATCAAGCAAGGCCTACCCGCTTTGCTGAAGCAGACAAACGAAAACAGCATTGTTTCGACCAGTGCCTTCAAAAAGATGCAGAAGGCAAATGGAGACATCGACATATTATTCACTCCGGGAAGTCTGATGGGAGCATATTCTAACCAGTTCAATTTCGGTATGCCCCAAACCTTCGACATGAAAAGCTGTCAGGTACTGGCAAATATCTCTTTCGAAAAGGGAAAAATCAGTATGAAGTATAACTTCGTCACGGAAAGTCCCGAACTGCAAGCCATGCTTGACAAACAAATGAAAGCAAGCCGGCCGATAGAGAACACCTACCTGAAAAACTTCCCGAAATCTACCCTGATGCTTATCAGCGGAGGAGTCAATGGAGAAGAAGTCTACAACCTATTATCGGAGAATGAAGAATTCCAAAAGAATTTCTCTATAGCCAAGGCTAATGAAGTAAAAGAATTGTTCGGCACATTCCAGAAGGATATTACACTGGGATTGATCAATGTTACCATGAATAATGCTCCTACCTTCCTGCTATATGCCAATGTTAAGAGTGCCACGCCTATACAAATGCTGTACGAGAAGAAAAACGAACTGGGTCTGAAACGTGGAGAAGACATCCTGAAACTGGGAGAAAATGAATACGTATATAAATCCAGAATGATGAATATTTTCTTTGGGGTACATGGAAACAATTTATATGCTACGAATGACGAAATGCAATACAAAAACATAGATAAGACAGTAGATCCGTCAGCTAAGGATACAGAATATGCAGCCGGCATAAAAGGTAAGAATTGTGCTCTCGTACTGAATATGGAAGCAGTGCTTGCATTACCGGTAGTGAAGATGATGAGCGAATACGGCGGAGCACAATATGCGACTGCCATTGCTTTGGCTGATAAGGTTTCATATATGGAAATTGTCTCAGAGAATAATGCAGAAATGGTCATTCAGCTGAAAGACAAAAACGTAAATGCATTGAAACAGATTGTAAACTTTATCAAAGAGTTTGCAGGTATCTAATCCCTATCAATAATGGAAATCATTCATCTGCGGCAAACACTTCCCCAAGTGTTTGCCGACCGGGATGCCATCACATCCGACGTATGGCACCGGGATTTTGTGCTGCGAAAGGGAGAGCGGTATCTGATTGAAGCCGCTTCCGGCACGGGTAAATCTTCTCTATGCAGCTATCTCTACGGGTATCGCCGCGACTACCAGGGTATCATCAATTTCGATGAACGGAATATCCGTTCGCTGTCCATCCACGAATGGGTGGAGTTGCGGAAACATTCGTTGAGCATGCTGTTCCAGGAATTGCGCATCTTCCCCGAATTGACAGCGCTGGAAAACGTACAATTAAAGAACCGCCTTACCAACCATAAGAAGAAAAAAGAAATCCTTTCCCTCTTCGAAACGCTCGGCATCGCAGACAAAGCAGATGAAAAAGCAGGAAAGTTATCTTTCGGCCAGCAGCAACGTGTAGCCTTCATCCGTGCGCTATGCCAACCGTTCGACTTCATCTTCCTGGATGAACCGATCAGTCACCTGGATGATAATAACAGTGCACTCATGGGACGCATGCTGACCGAGGAGGCCGCAAAGCAAGGTGCGGGAGTGGTGGTGACCTCTATCGGGAAACATATAGAACTGGACTACAATAAAATATTAAAACTATAAATGATAATTTAGCGGCTTTGCCGCTAAATTATCATTTAACAATAACCTCAAACTTCAATGAACAGACTTGTTTGGAAACTTCTTCGCCAACACATCAGCATCGGGCAACTGAGCGGTTTTTTTCTCGCCAACATCTTCGGAATGCTGATTGTACTGCTAAGCGTGCAATTTTATAAGGATGTCCTCCCCGTCTTCACGCAGGGAGACAGTTTCATGAAGAAGGATTATATCATCGCTACGAAGAAAATCAGCGCCCTCGGCAGCCTTACCGGACAAAGCAACACTTTCTCCAAAGAAGAAATCAAGGAACTGGAAGCCCAGCCCTTCACGCGTAGCGTAGGCGCCTTTACCCCCACCCTTTTCAAAGTATCGGCAGGACTTGGAATGCAACAGGCCGGCATCCGCATCTCCACCGATATGTTTTTCGAGTCTGTTCCCGATGCCTTTGTCGACGTCAGTCTGGACAAGTGGCATTTCGACGAGGAGACACAGACCATACCTATCATTATCCCCCGCAACTACCTGAACCTTTACAACTTCGGGTTTGCACAAAGCCGCAACCTGCCGAAGCTGTCGGAAGGCGTAATGGGACTGATACAGATGGACATCATCATGCGCGGCAACGGACGCACGGAACAGTACAAAGGAAACATCGTCGGTTTCTCCAACCGCCTGAATACCATCCTCGTTCCGCAATCGTTCATGGAATGGGCAAACAAGACGTTTGCTCCCGAAAGAGAAGCACAGTCTTCACGCCTTATTGTAGAAGTAAAGAACCCCACGGATACAGCCATCACCGACTATTTCCAGCAGAAGAACTATGAAACCGAAGGAGATAACCTGGACGCCGGAAAGACAACTTACTTCCTGCGCCTCATCACAGGTATCGTTTCGGGCGTGGGACTGTTCATCAGCATCCTGTCTTTCTATATCTTGATGCTGAGCGTATTCCTGCTGCTCCAGAAAAATACCGCCAAGTTGGAAAACCTGTTGCTGATAGGCTACAGTCCTTCCAAAGTGGCAATGCCCTATCATATATTGACCGTAGGATTAAACCTTCTCGTGCTATTCCTCGCCATCTGTGGTGTGGCATGGCTGAGAAGTTACTATACAGGCGTGCTGCAAACCCTTCTTCCACAACTGGAAACGGGTTCCCTGCTGCCCTGCATTCTTGCCGGAAGTATCTTGTTCATAACCGTATCCGCCCTGAACATACTCCTGATACGCCGGAAAATTCTCTCGATATGGAAAGGCAAAGAATGAAAAGAATAATAGCGGTTACTTCCGCCTGATTGCAGAAAGGCTTATCCCCCTTGATGCGCCTGCATATACTCCTTAGGTGACATTCCGTGAACCTCCTTGAAAGAACTTGAGAAATGTGACAAGTTCGTATACCCCGTCGCATACGCCACTTCGGACACCGTCAGTTTCTTTTCTTTCAATAGGGCGGCAGCTTGTTGCAGACGGATATTCTTGATAAAGTCGCGTGCCGAGAGGTTCGTCAGCTCTTTCAGTTTCCGATGCACATGAACACGGCTCAAGCCAACATTCGCTGCCAACATTTCCACATTCAGTTCCGGATTGGAAAGATTCTCATTAACCACCTTCATGATCTTACCCATCAGTATCTCGTCCGCAGACTTCATCGACAACTTCTGTACCTTATCCTCCTGTTGCTGCGCACCGCTGAATTTACTCTTCAGCAGCTTCCGGTTAGCAATCAGATTGGCAATTGTACTCTTCAACAACTCTGTGTTGAAAGGCTTCACCATATAAGCATCCGCACCGGTCGCCATACCCTCCATCGTATCTTCCGGCTTGGACTTGGCCGTCAACAGAATAACCGGCACATGATTGACATTCGTATTTTGTTTTATCTTCCGGCACAGGGACAAACCGTCCATTTCCGGCATCATGATATCACTGATCACCAAGTCGGGAGCATCCGCAAGAATCGTGTCATAAGCCTCTTTGCCATTCTTGCACATCACGATCCGGTACTCTCTCTCCAATTCCTCTTTCAGATAAGAGAGGATTTCTTCTTCATCTTCCGCTATCAATATACGCATACGGTTCTTCGATTTGCCCGCTTTCTTTTCCTCCGTATCTTCTTCCTCAAAAGTTTCCTCAAAATCCGGTTTCTCCGGCTTCACAAATACGACATGAGGCGTAGCTGCCACTTCCACGTCTTCCAGTTCGTCAGTCCGCAGATGTGCCGACCCCAGTGGAATACGGATGACGAAACGGCTTCCCGCAGCATCTTTCCGGTTCTCCGCAAAGATAAGCCCATGATGTAACTCCACCAGCGAACGGGACAGGTGCAATCCGATTCCCGTACCGAAGTTAGACTTCGTCACATCATTATCTATCTGATAGAAACGCTCGAATATGCGCTCTATTTTTTCCCGGTCGAGCCCGATGCCGCTATCCGTCACCGTGATTTCAAAATATTCCTTCAAGGGATCCCGGCGGGTGGCATCGCGCCCCGTGGAAAGTTTCACTGTAATCTCTCCCTGTTCCGGTGTGTACTTGAAAGCGTTGGAGAAGATATTCATCAATATCTTGTCGAAGTTATTCATATCCACCCATACCTTCAGTTGCGGCATGGCATGTTCAAAGATAAAATGTATCTTCTTTTTCCGTGCCAGATAGTCGAAAGTCAGCATGATGTCTTCAATGAACCCCACCATGTCCGTCTCCCTGAATTTCATGAACATCTGGCCCTTATCCAGCTTACGAATATCCATCAACTGGTTTATCAGCCGGAGGATGCGCTGTGCATTCCGGTAAATCATCAGATACGTCTTCTGCACCTCTCCGCCTTTCTTTTCAGCCAGTAACTTCTCAAGCGGATTGATGATGAGCGTCATCGGAGTGCGTATCTCGTGGGAGATGTTGATGAAGAACTGCAACTTTGCCTCATTCAGTTGCTCGGCATGTTCGCGCTTCATGATCTCGCGGCGATGATGCATACGGGACACTATATAGTTGACAATGCCCAACACCAACAGTCCGAACAGGAACACATAAATGCAATACGCCCACCACATCTCATACCAGGGCGGAGTAATCAAAATCTTGACAGTACGTATCTCCGAAAGATTGCCATGGCTCAACGCGCGCACGTGGAAGGTATATTTGCCCGGCGGAAGATTATTGTAGGTCACCCGGTTCACACCCGGTTCGGTACTGAGCCACTGGTTGCTCAGTTCTTCAATCTTATACTGATAGGAGATCTGTTCCGGATTGTTGTACTGCAAGGTAGAGAAAACAATGCTGAATGTATTGTCATAATGAGCCAACTGGAACAGATTCGCATCGAGCACGGAAGTATAAATAACGGGATGCCGTCCTGAATTCGTGTTTTTGCGGACAGGCTGGTTGAAGATAAAGAAGTCCGTAATCCAAACCCGGGTATCCTTCAAGGCGCTACCTATGGAAGAAGGCACAAAACAAGTAATGCCGTTAATACCGCCAAAATAGATTTTCCCTGCCTGGTCCTTATAGAACGCTCCGTGCGTGAACTCATTTCCCTGCAAACCGTCTCCCGCATAGTAATTGATGAAACGGTTGTTCTCCACATCATACCTGCAAATGCCCATGTAGGTGCTAATCCATATATTATGCCTTACATCCTCACAAAGCCCGCAAATCACATTATTGGGCAGACCGTCTGCCATCGTGAAGCATTTCAATTCTTCGGTCTTCTTGTCGAAGCGATATAATCCGTCGGTTGTGCCCGCCCAAATGTTTCCGGCATGGTCTTCCTGCAACACATATCCCACCCGGTCTTCAATCAGAGAATTCACCTTACGGTAGTTGATGAAACTCTCATTCTCCGGATTGAAACAACTGATGCCTTTATAGTGTCCCAGCCAGATCAATCCTTCACTATCACAAAAGATATAATTCACCCAGTCGTTGGCCAGTTCATTACGTGTCAGGTCGCCAGTCTCGTCTTTCGACGATTCATAATGTTTCAGTGTTTTCGTCACCAGGTTATATTGATAGAATCCCGAACCGAAGGTTCCGATATACAGATTTTTATGGCGGTCTTCCGTTATAGAGAATATCTTCTCGTTGTCTATAGGCAGCGGATATTCACATTCTCCTGTCCGCCTGTTCAGTTTTGCCAACCCACGTGTATAAGATCCCAGCCAGAAGTCCCCGTCCGTATCTTCATACATGCACATAATGGTGTTGGCAACGGAGCGTGGACTGCTGCCCGGCTGATAATGCCGTAGTCTTTTCCCTTCGGCACTCAGTTCGTATACCCCTTCATTGTCGGTTCCCACCCACAAGTGGTGGTTAGTATCCTGATAGATAGACATCACGCACCCCTGCCCGATAGGATTATAATAAATGGACTTGTTGCCGTAATATTCAAATGGATTCTCCTGTTTCGGAATCAAAGCAATTCCCCGCTGAAACAGTCCCAGCCACAGATTCTTGTCCCGGTCTTCCAATATGGAGTGTATCTTCCCCTCCGAGAAGTCCAGAGGAGCGGAGTTGATACTGTAATCTTCTATCGTTCCGGTCACCCGGTTATACGCTTTCAGTCCTTGCCCGTCAGTGCCTATCAGTAAACGGTCGTCCACCACAGTAAGGCAATAGACGGACAAGGTTCCACCGCCTTCATAAGGCACAGGCACAAACCGGTTCCGTTCACGGTCGTAGCGTGAGAGTCCTTGTTTCTGTGTTCCCACAAACAGGTTTCCATATTTATCTTCCGCAATAGCGGACACGTAATTGTCATTAATCACCGGATATTTGTAGACGCGCACTTCCTTCGTTACGGGCAGATAACAAATAAGTCCGTGTCCTTCGGTGCCTATCCATATATTGTAATGAGAGTCCTCGTAGAGATTCGACTGGAAGTTATAGTTCACCTGCCTCATGATTTCATCAATGGACAGCGCTTGCTGCCGCTGTTCGTCAAGACGGAAAATACCTTGTCCGGTAGTTACTATCCAGATTTCACCGGTATGTAACTTCTGCATTTGCGTGACGTGTGGAAAGACCTGTTTACCGGCACGCATCATCGGTATCTCACAGAAGCTATCCGTCTCCGGGTCATACTTCATCAGTCCGTCGATACACCCCACCAACAGATTTTGCTCACTGTCTTCAAAGAGTGTACGGACATAATTATTCTTTATGGAGGCAGAATCACCGGAAATGTGTTTATAGTTTGAAAAGCGAAGCCCGTCGAACTTGTTCAGCCCATACTCCGTTGCAATCCAGATGAATCCTCTCTCATCCTGGAATATCTGATTGATAAGACTACTGGAGAGTTCGTTGTTGGTGGAATAGAATTTGCCGGTCTGTGCCGACATCGGCAAGCCAACCAAACATAGCAATAAGATTATAAGGAGAATTTTGTTATGAGCTGTTTTCATTGCATTTCATACTTAAAGGTAAGCAAAGATACGAAAAACTTTCGGAATGTACCTGACTATACAGGTAACCATATCAAAAAATGATTCAGTACGATGTGGATTGAAGTTATCAGTTTTTAGAGTAAATGCAATATACAGACAATCTCAGTTCACCTTATCCGATATCCCCCAAAAGTGCGATATTCGCTGAAAAAAAGTCGATACGTAACACCAGCAAATGATTTTGTAACACAGGGAAAAGTCATGTTACATTTTAATGTAACACAGGCTACAATTTATCATCCATATATCCAATTTATCAAATACCTTTGTTTCAAGCAAAAAGCAAAGTTTAACCCTTTAAATCAATGAATGCACATATGAAAACCTGAGAATGAAAAACATGTCTTCACATCTTTATTAAAGAAAGGAATATTATTGTTATCCAACTAAATTAATTTCATTATGAAATGCACAAATTATTATTTTAAGCCATTGGGGCTTCTATTCTTATTATGCCTGATACCTATATGGGCATTTTCACAGAACGTGACTGTGAAAGGTGTTGTAAAAGACAGCACAGGAGAGCCGGTTATCGGTGCAAGTGTAGTGCAAAAAGGCACCGGCAACGGTATCATTACGGATATCGACGGTAACTTCACACTGAATGTTCCATCCAACAGTACCATCGTAATTTCATTTGTGGGATATAAGGCACAAGAGATTCCCGTATCCGGAAAGACACAAATCAACGTCACCATGAAGGAAGATACCGAAATGCTGGATGAAGTGGTGGTTGTGGGGTACGGACAGATGAAGCGTTCGGACCTGACAGGTTCCGTAGTATCGGTGAACGATGCAGCCATCAAGAAATCGGTTCCGACTTCTATTGACCAAGTGTTGCAAGGCCGTGCTGCCGGTGTACAGATACAGGCCAATTCCGGTACTCCGGGTGCAAGTTCTGCCATCCGCATCCGTGGTATCAACTCACTGAACGCCACGAATCAGCCAATCTTCGTGATAGACGGTGTGGTAGTGGACGCTGCCACAGACGATGAAACCAATAACCCGCTGTCCAGCATCAACCCTTCGGACATCGTTTCAATGGACGTATTGAAAGATGCCTCCGCCACTGCCATCTACGGTGCACGTGCCTCCAACGGTGTCATCATGATTACCACCAAACGCGGACAGGCAGGCGAAGCTACCATTACTTACGACGGCTACATAGGCTGGCAGAACATGCCCAAGCACCTCGATATGATGAATCTGCGTGAATATGCCGAACACCACAATGCCCGTGCGGCGGCAGGTATCGTCACCCAAAGCAGTGCTTTCGTACGCCCCGATATGCTGGGTGAAGGAACCGACTGGCAAGATGAACTCTTCCAAAGTGCCATGATGACCAGCCATAACCTCTCGATGACAGGCGGCAGCGACAAGGCAACCTATGCCATCAGCGCCGGATATCTGGACCAGGACGGTATCGCTTTAGGCTCAGGCTTCAAGCGTCTCTCACTGCGCGGCAACATCGATGCACAAGTGAAGAAATGGCTGAAAGCAGGTATCAATTTCTCATTGTCCGACTCGAAACAAAAGGTAGGTTGCGACAACAATATTATTATGAATGCCCTGCAACAGCAACCTTCTGTAGCCGTAACCAATGCCGACGGTGGTTTCGACGGACCGGATGACGTGTGGATGCCGGTTAACCCCGTAGCCTACGCAACCATCCGCGACAACTATAACAAGAAGATGAACTTCCGTATAAGCAGCTATCTGGAAGCGACACTGATGGACGGACTTTCCTTCAAGACGGAACTTTCCGCTGACTACAACCTGAACAAATTCTACTATTATGAACCGGACTATAAGTTCGGCGTTATCACCAACGAAACCCGTACCGGACGCTGGACAAAGACCGATACTAAATACTGGTCATGGCGGAATATCCTTACCTATAATAAGACCTTCGCCCGTGTTCACAACATCAACGTCATGGTGGGACAGGAAATGTCACAATCGCACTGGGAAACACAGGTGAGCAATGCAACAGGCTATCTGAGCAACTCTACCAAAGATCCGAGCGCAGGCGACATCTCCAAATCAAGCGGTACCGGTTCGCAAAGTGACAACTCCATCGCTTCTTTCTTCGGCCGTGGCTTCTATTCGTATGACGACCGCTATCTGCTCACCGCCACCCTACGTCGCGACGGTTCTTCTAAGTTTGCCAAAGGAAACCGCTGGGGATGGTTCCCCTCCGCTGCCCTGGGATGGAAGATTTCCAATGAATCGTTCCTGAAGGAGAATGATGTAATCAATAATCTTAAACTCCGTTTCGGTTGGGGTGCAACAGGTAACCAAAACGTAGAAAGCTGGGCTTACATGGCTATGCTCTCTTCCAAAACCACTCCGTGGGGTGTAGGTGTGCTGACAGGAAACACAGCCAATCCCGAATTGAAATGGGAGACCACTTATTCCACCAATATCGGTCTGGACCTCAGCCTCTTCCAGAACCGCATCGAATTCATTGCCGACATCTACTATAAGAAAACCAAAGACCTGCTGCTTCAACTCCCGTTGCCATCATATCTGGGTTCGGCAGGAGCCGGTGCAGCCAGCAATCCGTGGGCAAATGTAGGTTCACTGGAAAATAAAGGTATAGAATTGACTCTGAACACCGTGAATATCGATAAGAAAGGTTTTCAGTGGCGTTCCAACTTCGTGTTCTCACTAAACCGCAACCAGGTGCTCGAACTGGACACAGAAAGCGCTTCTATCGAAAAGACCTATAGTGTGGGCAGTGAAAACAACGTGGTTACACGTACCATCGTAGGACAACCCATCGGACAATTCTGGGGATACAAGGTAATCGGCCGTTTCGACAAAGCCGAAGACTTCTACTATAAGGATAAGGAAGGCAACGTGAAACCCGTCGCCCTCCCGGCAGGTTCTTCCATCGAAGAAGGAAAGACCTGGATCGGTGACTACATCTTTGCCGACCTGAACAATGACGGGGTCATCGACAACAACGACTGTACCTTCATCGGCAATCCCGAACCCAAGTTCACCTACGGCATCGGCAATACATTCTCCTGGAAAGGTTTCGATCTGACTATCTTCCTCTCCGGCTCTTACGGCAATGACGTGCTGAACTACAACCGCCGCTATATAGAGAATCCGCGAGTAAACAACAACCTGCTAAAGAGCGCAAGCAACTATGCCCTTGTGGAAAGAATAGACCCGAATGGCCCGGATGATTTCCGCAATCTGTACGTCGCAAACGGAAACAGTACTATCCTGCCACGTATATCAGCTTCTACCACCAATGCCAACAATCGTGTCAGCGACCTTTACATTGAAGATGGTTCTTACCTGCGTATTCAAAATATTTCACTGGGCTACACACTGCCCAAGCAATGGATCAGCAAGCTGAACTTGCAGAATGTGAAGATATATGCCAACCTGCAGAACGTATACACCTGGACCAACTATTCCGGCTACGATCCGGAAGTGGGCTGTATGTACGGCGATGCTCTGATGAATGGCTTGGATTATGGCCGTTATCCCTCACCGCGCATTTATGCATTCGGGTTAAACGTTTCTTTCTAACCTAAAAAACGAGAAAACAATGAAAAGCAAATTAATTCTTATAATGGCTTTGGCCGGTGGTATGTCACTGGCTGGTTGCGAAGACTTCCTGGAACAAGAAAATACAACCAACCTCAACCAGGAAACTTTCTTCGACAGCGATGCAGCCATCACGGCTGCAACAGCTCCTCTTTACAACTATGTATGGTCCAGTTTCAACGAGAAAGCCTACTACTCCATGGGTGACGGTCGTGCCAACAACATCACCGCACAGTATTCCGATTACATCTACCCATACACCAACCTGAACGAGACATCACTTGCAGCAGGTCTTGACGATGCCTGGGGGGCATTCTACTCGGTAGTGTCACAGGCCAATAATACGATTAACAACATCAAGAACTACTCTTCACCGAACGTAAGCGAAACAGCCAAGACGCAAGGTATGGCAGAAGCACGCTTCATGCGCGGAACAGCTTATTGGTATCTGGCTTCCCTCTGGGGACTAGCTATCATATACGAGAACACAGCCGACCTGGTAAACAATTATGTGATTCCTGCCAATAACCGTGTTGATGTAATGGAATTTGCCATCCGCGATCTGGAATATGCAGCCAAATATCTGTCGGACACACCTGCACAAACCGGGCGAATCACCAAGTACAGCGCTTTCGGTATGCTGTCACGCGTGTATCTCTCCATGGCCGGTCTGACAGAAAATGGCGAATACAACGGAAGTAACGTAGCTACCGACCCTAACCGCGGCACTCGCAACACGTATTATCTGGACCTGGCACAGAAAGCCGCCCTGAAAGTGACAAGTGCCTCTGCATACGACCTGATGGAAAACTACGGTGACCTTTTCACTTACGCAAACAATAACTGCAAGGAATCGCTCTTCCAATTGCAGTGGCTCACCGGCTCTAAGGATGTTCTTCCCTGGGGAAGCATGCAATCCATCACTACTTTCTTCGGATGGTCTACGATGGTGACAGATGCTACCAACTGGGGCGGTGCCACTTACTGTTCATGGGACTTGTGGAATGAATATGACCCTAAAGATGTAATCCGTCGCCACTACTCCGTGGCTTCTTACGGAGAGCACTATCCGGATATGAATGTACGTGGCGGAGGCTACACATACGGCGTGACGGAAAACCGCGGAAGCCAGGGTGCAAACATCAAGAAGTATGTCATAGGCACCAATGCCGACAATGGTGTAAGTTACCAGCAAAGCAGCGGTCTGAACACCCACATGCTAAGATTGGCAGAAGTTTACCTGAATCTGGCGGAAGCTATCTTAGGGAATAACACATCGACCGACAATCCAACCGCCCTATTCTTTTTCAACAAAGTGCGCACACGTGCCGGCATGTCGCCCAAGACTTCCATCACATATGAAGACCTGCGCTACGAACGCCGCATCGAGCTGGCCTTTGAGGGACAATATTGGTACGACCTGATTCGCCGTTCCTACTACAAGCAGCAGGAAGTGGTGAACTATATGAACAACCAGAGCCGCAACGCCAGCTACGATTATAACGAAACTACCGGTGTATACGAAATCAGCGAAGACTATGTCGCTCCCGGCAAGGGTGTGGCTACGGCTACTGCCAGCAGCCTGACGCTTCCGGTATCCGACGTTGATCAGAATAAGAACCATTATCTCCGTGGCGACATTCAAACCGTAGCCTACTCTTTCGGTGAGAGAGAAGTGTCTGCAAAAGACTTATATAAATAATTTAAAAATCAAACAGATATGAAAAACTTGAAATATATATGGCTTTTATGTCTTGCGCTGACCACCGTTTGCTTCGTATCTTGCGATGACGACAATGCCCAAGACAGCAAACCGATCCACATCACACAGATTTATCTGGAAGACTATAAGTCCGCAGTTCCCGACCGCCCGATTGAGTTTGCCCGCCTGGGGCAATTAATCCGCATCGAAGGTAGTGGCTTCTTGGGTATGAAGAAGGTATATATCAACGGATATGAAACATTCTTCAACGTGGCTTATGTAGCCGACAACTCTATGCTGATTACTATTGATAATAAGACACCTGTTGTAGATGCCCCGGAAGATGTGCGCAATAAAATACATCTAGTAAAATCCGGTGCGCAGTTAAAGCATGACTTTGAAATCCGTGCTGCCGCCCCAAGCGTTTCACACATCAGCAACACACTGCCACAAGTTCAAGAGAAAGTGACTGTGTATGGAGCGGGACTGCATGAAACAAGCAAAGTAACCTTGCCCGGCGGAATCGAAGTCACCGATATAGAAAGTGACGAAGACGGTGAATGGTACTCATTCACAATGCCCTCCGGCGTCACTGCCAGTGGTTCCATCTATTCGGAAGGAGCTAACGGTATTGCCGCTACCCCCGCCTATTTCAATGACAATCACTGCATGATACTCGACTTCGACGGTAAAGGCAAACAAGGTTTCTGGAGCTGGAGCGAGACAGGTTCTATGATTAATGATGAAGACCTCGTGAGCGACCCTGAAAATTCAGGACGCGGCAAGTGCTTGCAGGTTGTGCCGGACCGCTTACTGAGCGGCAACGGTGTAGCGGCGGGTAAACCTCGCGTTACAGAATGTTGGACCGTAGGTACCGGTGAAGATGAAAGCGTGGACTGGACACGTATGTATTCCTATATTCCGGAAACCACACCTCTGACAGACGTTGCCTTCCAGTTCGATATTTGTGTTCCCGAAGCATGGATTGGAACCGGTCATATCGAGATTTGCCTCTTCAACAACTTCAATTTTGCCGGAATAGGTTCTGATGACGACGGGCAACGCACCGCATTCTATGTGCCTTACATCCGGAATGGAGCAATTGTTCCTTTCACCACGGAGGGCTGGCAAACCGTAACCATTCCTTTCAGCGAATTTGGTTACTACAAGAAGGAGCTGGAAGAAGGAACCACCGCACCCACTTTCAAAACTGTAGTTGAAGATCGTCTGGCAGCCAAGTATCAGAACTTCGGCGTGGGTTTTGTGAACACCGACTTCACTTTTGACGGGGTCAGCATCACTTCTACTATCTTCAAAACCAAAGTTTATCTGGATAACTGGCGCGTGGTTCCCTGTGCAAACGTTATCATCTCAGACTTCGACGATGAAGAATAGAGGAAGCTGAATCACTTTTTTGTAAAACGAATAAAGAATATAGATTATGAAACTAAATAAAATCATTCTTCCGGTAGTGGCTTGTGCATTGGCATTTGGCAGTTGCTACGATGAAAAGATGGAATGGGGAAAACCTGACGGCCACGGTGATGTCAATATCTCCGATATTCCCCTTGCGCTAAAAGAGAAGTTAGCGAACTACGATTATATCAAAGCATATGCCAAACAGTATATGCCGCACGCAACCATCGGCCTCGGTTTGGGAGCCGACCTCTATATCAGTGACCCGCAATACAAACAGGTAGCTGACGAAAACTTCCAGTTGTTTACGACAGGGAATGCAATGAAACATGCGTCTGTAGTCAAAAGCGATGGTACACTAGACTTTACCACGATCGATGCATTTCTGAACCTTGTCCCTTCCGACATCCAGGTGTACGGGCACAATTTCCTGTGGCATACGCAGCAAAAGCAGGCATATCTGAAATCGCTAATTGCTCCGGAAGTAGTGATTGAAACCGATCCTGCCGACAATGTGGAGAATATCATTGCGAATTCCGACTTTGAAGCAGGAAACATCGATGGCTGGGGAGCATGGTCAAGCACAGGTTGCACAGCTAATATTTCCGAAGCAGGAGCAGGATATAAAAGTGACTATGCAATGAAACTGTATAATCCGGTGGCAGGTACCAACTTTTCCGCACAAGCCTATTATACTTTGCCCGAAATGCAATGGGAAGCCGGAGCAACTTATATTGTATCTTTCTATGTGTACTCAGAAAATGCCAACTCGCAATTCCAAGTACAGTTGCAAAACCGCACATCGTACAACGGTGATTCTTATCAGTCTAAAGAAGTTCCTGCCAAACAATGGTATTACTTTGAATCAGAATTTGAAATGCCGCAGTCAACCATAGACCTTGCTCCATCTCATCTGACCATTGACTTTGGCTTTGCAGAAGGAACCAGTTATATTGATAATATCAAGTTCGGAAAGAAAAAAGAAGGACCGACCAACTATTGTCAAAACGGCTCATTTGAAAATGGAACCACCGGTTGGACTTTAACGAATCTGGGTGCCGGTGTAGAAGCTGTCGGTTTAAGTGACGCCCCTGATGGAAAGAAAGTTTTAAAAATGACGGCAAGTTCTACCTCATCGGAAGCACACAATCTGCAAATCACCTCTTCCGACATGCCTACCCTACCCGGAAAGAAAGTTCAGTTATCATTTTATGTAAAATCGGACCAGGCAGGTAAGGGACGTGTGACTTTTGATACAGGTATGCAGAATCGTTGGCCTTGGATGAACTGGACAGGTAATCAATCCGGCTGGACAGAAGCATTTGAGACCACGACCGATTGGCAATTGATCAGTGTTGTTCTTCAAAATTTCAATAATGACTTTGCCGAAGGGGCAACCACCTGGAAGTGTAATTTAGAATTCGGTTACTTACCCGATGTAACCTATTATGTAGATAACATTCAGATAGTTGAATATACAGAAGGGACACAGAATGTTTCTGCCAAAGCTGTAACCCGCGCCGGTGGCATCAGCTACAAACTGAAGACTCCGGAAGAGAAAAAAACGGCTTTACTTGGCGCCATGGAAGCCTGGATTAAGGGTATGTTGGAGCATACCGGTACCCGCATTAAAGAATGGGATGTAATAAACGAACCCATTGCAGACAACGGGCAATGGCGTGGTATCGGTGGAAACTTTATGAGTAATGGTGATGAAGCACCTGACGCAGCACCGGTGGAAAACGAAGAAAGCGGTCTGAACCTGAATTGGGCAAACGATCACTTCTATTGGGGGTACTATATCGGTAAAGAATATGCGGTGAAAGCTTTCGAATATGCCCGCAAATATGCAACAGCCGATGCCAAACTCTATGTGAATGATTACAATCTCGAATCAAGCCCGAACAAGCTGACTGCCTTGATTGACTTTGTGAACTATATCGAAGACAACGGCCAGAAAGTAGATGGTATCGGTACTCAGATGCATGTATCATCCAATATCACGAAAGCTCAGGTAGACGCCATGTTCAAGACCATGGCTGCAACAGGCAAGTTGATTCGTGTGACGGAACTGGATGTACAGGTAGGTACCACTACCCCATCTGCCGAACAACTGGCAACACAGGCAGGAGTTTATCAGATGATTTTTGATTCTTACAGAGAAAACGTACCACAGGCACAACAGTCAGGCATCACCATCTGGACACTGAGCGACAACACGAAAGAGCATGAATACTGGTTGTCTGGCGATGCCCCTAACTTATTCGATGCAAGCTATAGCCGCAAACATGCCTATAAAGGCGTATGCGACGGAATTGCCGGAAAAGATATAAGTGAAGACTTCAGTGGTGAAGACTGGAAGAATGCATATGAAACAGAAGAGGAGGAGACTCCCGCTGAATAATGAGTGAAGACAGGAAATTTGGTAAGGCTGAAGCCTTACCAAATTCTCCATTATACAATGACCAAAACACCCCTTTTTACCCTCTGAAACAGGAAGATGTACGATAAACGAAAAATTATGTAACATCCGACAGGGATAATGTAACCGAAATGAAGTTTTCTGCAACACTGCGGAAAGCTTTCTAAATTATAGCTTACTATCTTTGTTGCTATAGAAAACAGCTCAAATCAATACCAGCAAACAATGAGGAATTGGATTTTATTTTTGGCAATCAGTCTTATATTCGTACACGTAAATGCTCAGAAAAGCACACTGCAAAAACAAGGTACTGCCACGCAATTGGTAGTAGACAGCAAGCCTTTTCTTATTTTAGGTGGTGAATTAGGAAACTCATCTGCTGCCTGTCCTGGAGACATTGAACGTATTTTCCCTAAACTGCAACGCATGGGACTGAACACAGTGCTTGTTCCGGCATACTGGGATTTGACAGAACCGCAAGAAGGCCAATTCGACTTCACACTTACAGATAAAGTCATCAACCAAGCCCGGAAGAACGGTCTGAAAGTAATCTTTCTCTGGTTCGGAGCCTGGAAGAACTCTATGAGTTGCTATGCTCCCCTTTGGTTCAAGGAAAACTATAAGAAATATCCGCGCGCCTATACGCAAAACGGAAAACCACTCGAAATAGCCAGCGCATTCTCCGAAAATGTCTTTCAGGCAGACAGCCGCGCTTTTTCCGAGTGGATGAAACACATCGCAGCCATTGATAAAGAGGAAGGCACCGTCATCATGATACAGATAGAAAATGAAATAGGTATGCTGGAAGATGCAAGGGACTACTCCAAAGAGGCTAATGCGCTGTTCAATGCACCGGTTCCTGCTGAACTGATGCAGTATCTACAAAAGAACAAGAAGACGCTTCATCCCGAAATGCTCCAAAAATGGGAAAGCCGGGGCTGCAGGAAGCAAGGCATCTGGCAGGAAGTATTTGGAGCCGACGTCTATACCGACGAACTTTTTATGGCCTGGCACTATGCCCGCTACGTAGAAAAAATGGCACAGCAGGCCCGATCTATCTATAATGTTCCGCTTTATGTGAATGCTGCCATGAACAGCCGTAACCGCAAACCCGGTGAATATCCTTCTGCCGGTCCGTTAGCACACCTCATCGATATATGGCACTGCGGAGCACCCAGTATTGATCTACTTGCACCCGACCTGTACGACAATGGTTTCACAGACTGGGTTGCAAAATATAAGTTGCACAACAACCCGTTGTTCATTCCCGAAATAAAACTGACGGATAATAATGGTGTGAGAGCTTTCTATATCTTCGGTGAACATGATGCCATCGGCATCAGCCCGTTCTCCATTGAAGACGGTTCCGACTCCCCCGATGCTCCGTTGGTAAAAAGCTATAAAATATTGAAAGAGTTAACGCCCCTCCTGACCCGATATCAAGGCAAAGGGGTAATGAAAGGGGTGCTCTTCGACCAAGAGAACAAAGAAAGCATCCTCTTGCAGGGGGATTTAAAGATTATCTGCCGCCACTTCTTCACCCTCCCCTGGGACCCGCGCGCCAAAGATGGCAGTACTTGGCCCGAAGGAGGTGGTGTACTGCTGAAAATCGCTCCGGATGAGTATATCGTGGCAGGCAGCGGCATCGTCATCGAATTTGAGAAGTCCACTGAAAACCAGACCAAGCCACAGGCTTTGGGTGAAGACGGTTTCGCCCAGACTGGAGGAAGGGGGAACAAGGTGAGTAATCAAGTGATGTGGAAAGGTGCACGTTGCGGAATTGGTTCCGTAGACGAAGTAAAGGTGAATGAAGACGGCAGTTTCTCGTATATCCGCCGCCTGAATGGCGACCAGGATCATCAAGGACGCCATGTACGCATCTCAGTGGGAGATTTCCGTATCCTGCACGTAAAGTTGTATGAGTACGAATAATATACCCAAGGAATCTAAAATAAAAAAAGACATACTTATGAAAAAGGTTAGTTATAATAAAGTTAGGTTGATTGTGGCAGCGCTGCTTTGCTTTTGCACTACTTCCATGGCAGATGCAAAAGTAAAGTTGCCTGCCTTGATTTCCGACGGAATGGTACTGCAACGCGAACAACCCGTTAGAGTGTGGGGAACGGCCGATGCAGGAGAAAACGTACAGGTCAGATTCCTGAGAAATGCCGTTCCTAACGGAGTGAAAGGTGGAAAGTTAAAAGCTACCTACACAGCTACGGCAGGCGCAGACGGCAAATGGAGCATCACCCTGCCGGCTATGAAACCGGGCGGTCCCTACGTCCTGCAAGTGAACGACATCGAACTGAAAGACATTCTGGTGGGAGACGTTTGGTTATGTTCCGGTCAATCCAATATGGAACTGCCTGTCAGCCGGGTGACGGATATGTTCAGAGATGAAATCGCTGCATACGAGAACACGAACATACGACTGTTGAAAGTGCCCAATATCTTCAATTTCCATGCACCGCAGGAGAATCTTCCGGATTATGCAAGCTGGAAAACTCTCACACAAAAGAATGTGATGAATTTCTCGGCACTGGCTTACTTTTTTGCCAAAGCAATGTACGAGAAAAGCGGTGTCCCCATCGGAGTGATCAATTCCAGTTGGGGAGGAACACCCGTAGAGGCATGGATTAGCGAAGAAGGGCTGAAAGAATTTCCAAAGTATATCAACGATAAACGGCAATATGAAGACGATGCTTTCCTGAAAAGTATCAAGCAAACGGAAGGCCAAAGTTTCCATCGCTGGAACACTTCACTCTACCGCGGAGATGCAGGATTGCATGAAGCCACTCCCTGGTATGCCGCCAACTATGATGACAAGAACTGGAAGACGGTCGATTTATATTCCACCGGCTGGGGAAGCAATGGCTTGAACCCGATCAATGGTTCGCACTGGTTTCGCAAGGAAGTGGAAGTGCCGCAAAGTTGGAACGATAAAGAAGCCACCCTGCGCTTAGGCTGTATAGTAGATGCGGACTCCGTATATGTGAACGGCACATTCGTAGGAACGATTTCTTATCAATACCCACCGCGCATTTACACCATTCCCGCAGGTGTGCTGAAAGCCGGAAAAAACACCGTAACCGTACGCCTCATCAGCAACAACGGTTATCCGCATTTTGTCAAGGAGAAACCTTACAAAATCATCTGCGGAAACGAAGAAGTGAGCCTGCTGGGAGAATGGAAATACAAACTGGGCGCCGCCATGCCCCCTGCCCCGGGAATGATGTTCTTCTGCTACAAACCGATATGCCTATATAATGCCATGATTGCCCCGCTGCAACACTACGGCATACGCGGTGTGCTCTGGTATCAGGGAGAATCGAACGTAGACCGCCGCAACGAATATGCCGACCTGTTGACAGCCATGATTGCCGACTGGCGACGGACGTTCAGCAATCCGGAACTGCCTTTCTATATCATCGAACTGGCAGATTTCCTGCCAAAAGACGACACAAGAGGACGTCAGGCCTGGGCTGAAATGCGCAAGGAACAGGCACGGGTAGCCGAAATCAATTCCAACACCCGCCTTATCCGCAACAGCGATCTGGGTGAATGGAACGACATCCATCCACTGGATAAGAAAACGCTGGGTAACCGTGCAGCCGAAAGTGCATGGAAAGATTGCCAAGAACTGAAAACTAAAAAATAACAATAATACAAGAACTATGAATGCACTAAGTCAAAAAGTGTCTATGGCCGAGAAAATCGGCTATAGTTTAGGAGATTGCTCTGCGAACCTCGTGTTCCAGATGATGATGATTTATCAAACCAAGTTTTATACCGACGTTTTCGGCCTGGAAGGCGCCATTGCCGGATCGGTCATGCTGATTGCCCGCATTGTGGACGCTTTCGTCGATCCGACCGTAGGTATACTGTCCGACCGGACACAGAGCAAATGGGGAAAATACCGCCCGTGGGTACTTTGGACAGCACTGCCGTTCATGGTGTTCTACGTATTGGCATTCTACAATCCCGGCATTGAAGACAAAGGACTGGTTGCAGTATACGCGACCATCTCCTACACCTTATTAATGACACTCTATTCCTTCAACAACACGCCGTATGCATCACTGGGCGGTGTGATGTCTAGCGATATCAAGGAACGCACAAGCATTACTTCCATCCGTTTCGTAGCTGCCACTATCGCGCAGTTCATCGTACAAGGTCTGACGCTGCCGTTAGTAAGCAAATTTGCGGGTGAGAGCGGTGATAAAGGACACGGCTGGTTGTGCACCATCTCCCTGTTTGCAGTGATAGGATTCGTGTTCCTAGTCATAGCCTTCTTCTCCAGTCGCGAACGTATCACACCACCGGCAAGCCAAAAGACAGATACCAAGAAAGGTATAAAGGATGTATTCAAGAATGTCCCCTGGCGGGCGATGTTCATCCTGACGCTCTTCCTCTTCACGACATTGGCCATGTGGGGAAGCGCCATGAACTACTATTTCGAGAATTATGTAGATGCAGGGGCGCTGTATGCATTCCTCGATAAACTCGGGTTGGTAGCTACACAGGCCGGTGACAGTATAGGCTACACGGTCTTGAACGCCTTCGGACTCATTGTCAGCAGTCCCGACAAGGCATATGAAGTCGGCTTCGGAGTATTCAATATGCTGGGAGCTGTCGTACAATTCTTCGGTGTGATCTTCCTGTCCGGCTTCCTGGCAAACCGTTTCGGAAAGAAATCGGTATTTATCGTTTGTCTGGCGTTGACGGCCTTGTTCACGGCATTCTTCTACTTCCCCAACGAAACGGATGTGGAGACAATGTTTGTGCTGAACTTCCTGAAGAGTCTGGCATATGCACCTACCGTTCCGTTGCTTTGGGCAATGATTGCCGATGTGGCCGACCATTCGGAATACGTGAACCACCGCCGTGCAACAGGTTTCGTATTTGCCGGTGTAGTGTTCGCCTTGAAAGCCGGTTTGGGTGTGGGCGGTGCTATCCTGGGCTTCCTGCTATCCGGCTTCGGATATGTATCGGGAGCGGGCATAGCCCAAAGCGAATCGGCCATTCATGGCATCGTACTCTCGTCCAGCATCATTCCGGCCATAACTTTCTTTGTAGGTGTCATAGCATTGTGGTTCTACCCCATCACGAAGAAGTATAATGAACAGATACAGGCAGAATTGACCGAACGTAGAAACAAAGCTGATTATTAATCATACTAAATTATAACATGAAATTAAAGAATATAGCCCTATCCGTTTGCACTGCCGCACTGATAGCTTGCAACAGCGACAAACCCGTAGCCGCAGACCCGACTCTGAAAAATATCCTCGGCGATAAATTCTTTGTAGGCGTCGCCCTCAACTCCGAACAAGCAGCAGGACGCGACACAAGCGCAGTCCGCATCGTGCAGCGTCATTTCAACTCCATTGTGGCAGAAAACTGCATGAAGAGCGAAGTGATTCATCCCGAAGAAGACCGTTACGACTTCACCCTGGCGGACGAATTCGTCAAGTTCGGTGAAGAGAACGGAATGTCCATCATCGGGCACTGCCTGATATGGCATTCACAACTATCGCCGTGGTTCTGTGTGGACAATGAAGGTAAGAATGTCTCCCCCGAAGTCCTGAAACAGCGAATGAAAGACCACATCCACACCATCGTAGGCCGATACAAAGGCCGCATCAAAGGTTGGGATGTAGTGAACGAAGCCATCGAAGGGGACGGAAGTTATCGTCGGAGTAAATTCTACGAAATACTGGGTGAAGAATACATCCCGCTCGCCTTCCAGTTTGCCCATGAGGCCGACCCGGATGCAGAGTTATACTATAATGACTATGGCATGCACGAGCCCGGACGGCGGGACAGTGTAGTACGCATGGTTCGTTCACTGAAAGAAAAAGGCTTGCGTGTAGATGCCATCGGTATGCAGGGACACATGGGGCTGGACTATCCTACCATCGGTGACTACGAGACAAGCATCCTCGCGTTTGCCGCCACAGGTGCCAAAATCATGATTACGGAATGGGATATGAGCGCCCTCCCCACACTGAACCGTGGAGCGAATATCGCTGATAAAGTAGCTTTCGAGAAAACCTTGAATCCTTATCCCGAATCTCTTCCGGACAGCGTGTCACAGCTATGGAACGCCCGCATGAAGTCGTTCATGGAACTTTTCATCAAACATTCCGACGTCATCACCCGTGTGACAGCCTGGGGAGTATCGGACGGTGACTCCTGGAAGAATGACTGGCCCATGCCGGGAAGACGCGAATATCCGTTGCTCTTCGACCGTTCGTACCAGCCCAAACCTTTCCTGAAAGAGATATTGGAACCGACCGCTGACGGCATCACCGATAAAATGGCAGGCATTTGCGCGACAGGTAATTATGAAAATACCGATAACCGAAACAATCAGTAACTTAAAAATAATATCACCATGAAAAAAGAAAAAAGATATTTAGTACCCGAAGATTATATGGCAGACCCTGCCGTTCACGTATTCAACGATCGTCTTTACATCTACCCGTCACACGACTGGGAAAGCGGCATCCCCGAAAATGACAACGGTGACCATTTCAATATGAAAGACTATCACGTCTTCTCCACCGATGACCCGATGCACGGAGATATCACCGACCACGGCCTCGTGCTCACCACCGAAGATATCCCCTGGTCGGGACGCCAGCTTTGGGACTGCGATGTGGCGGAAAAAGACGGCAAATATTACATGTACTTCCCCCTGAAAGACCAGAACGACATCTTCCGTATCGGCGTTGCCATCAGCGACCGTCCCGAAGGTCCGTTCATCCCCCAGCCCGACCCGATGCGCGGAAGCTACAGCATAGACCCCGCCATACTGAATGACGGTGACGGCAACTATTATATGTACTTCGGCGGTCTATGGGGCGGACAACTGCAACGTTATCGCGACAACAAGGCTTTGGAAAGCGGCGCTACTTTCCCCACAGACAATGAACCGTCCATCCCTGCACGCGTTGCCAAACTCAGTGCGGACATGCTGCAATTTGCTGAAGCCCCCAAAGCTGTAGTCATCCTGGACGAGAACGGTCAACCGCTGACTGCCGGAGATAACGACCGCCGTTTCTTCGAAGCCTCCTGGATGCACAAGTATAACGGAAAATACTACTTCTCCTATTCCACCGGAGATACCCATCGCCTGTGCTATGCCATCGGTGACACCCCTTACGGCCCGTTCACCTATCAGGGAGTTATCCTTACCCCGGTAGTGGGCTGGACCACCCATCATGCCATTGTGGAGTATAAAGGCAAATGGTATCTGTTCCATCACGACAGCGTACCTTCCGGCGGACGTACCTGGCTGCGCAGCCTGAAAGTATGTGAACTGGAGTACGATGCCGACGGACGTATCATCACCATCGAAGGACTGGATTAAGACAACAATTCTTGTTTATGAAAAAACTACTTCCCCTACTTTTTATAATATGCTTTCTGATTCCCGTCTCGGCCGAAAACGGCAGCCGCCTATGGCTGCGATACTCCACAGACGGGAATGCAAGCATATCTTGCAACAAGCAATCGCCCATGCTGGACATCGCCACCACCGAGTTGCGTAAAGGCTGGAAAGGCATGCCTGTTACATTAACCCTACAACGTAACAAAGAAACCCGTGCTTTAGGTGAAGAAGGATATTGCCTTCTCACTTCTGATGACGGCCGGAAGATAACCATCACCTCCGCCGGAGAACGCGGCTTGCTTTACGGAGCCTTCCACCTGCTGAGGCTGCAAGACACCGATAGTGCGGACTTGTCCAAACTCGATATCAAGGAAAGTCCCGCTTACGATTTGCGCATACTCAACCACTGGGATAATCTGGATCGCAGCATTGAGCGGGGATATGCCGGACGCTCTTTATGGGACTGGGAAGCTTTGCCTTCCACCCTCTCCGACCGTTATGCGGACTATGCCCGCACCAATGCTTCCATCGGCATCAATGGCACAGTCATCAACAACGTAAATGCCTCCTCACAAATTCTTTCCACCGAATATCTGGAGAAAGTAAAAGCGCTGGCAGACGTATTCCGCCCGTATGGCATCCGCGTGTATCTCTCCATAAACTTTGCTTCTCCCATGCAGTTAGGCGGTCTTCCCACCGCCGACCCGCTGGACAAAGAAGTCATCGCCTGGTGGAAGAACAAAACGAGAGAAATCTACCGCCTCATCCCCGACTTCGGTGGCTTCCTAGTGAAAGCCAATTCCGAAGGGCAACCCGGTCCGTGCGACTTCAACCTCACCCATGCCGAAGGTGCCAATATGCTGGCTGATGCAGTGAAACCCTACAAAGGCATTATCATGTGGCGCGCCTTCGTTTACAGCCCCAGCGATGCCGACCGGGCCAAGCAAGCTTATCTGGAGTTCCAGCCGCTGGACGGGCAATTCCGCGATAATGTCATCGTACAGATAAAGAACGGTCCTGTCGATTTCCAGCCGCGCGAGCCATACAGTCCCTTGTTCGGTGCCATGCCCAAGACCGCACAGATGGTTGAATTCCAGATTACCCAAGAATATCTGGGCTTCTCCAACCACCTAGCCTATCTTGCCCCGATGTGGAAAGAGTTCTTCGATTTCGTACAACCTTCTTCACTGAAAGCAATGGCAGGCGTTGCCAATATCGGAACAGATGCCAACTGGTGCGGACATCCTTTTGCACAATCCAACTGGTATGCTTTCGGCCGCCTCGCCTGGAATCCGGAGTTATCTTCCGAAACAATAGCGGAAGAGTGGTTGAAACAGACATTCTTTGATGCGCACAACCCACAACATGCCCCTATTGCCTATGAAGTATGGCAGATGATGATGCAAAGCCGTGAAGCCGTAGTAGACTACATGATGCCCCTCGGCCTCCACCACCTGTTTGCCTGGGGACACCATTATGGTCCCGAACCTTGGTGTGACATCCCTGGTGCACGTCCCGACTGGATGCCGTCCTATTATCACAAGGCTGATAAAGCGGGAATCGGATTCGACCGCAGCCATACCGGAAGCAATGCCACCGCGCAGTACCCTGACTCGCTTTGCCACCTCTACGACGACATCAATACTTGTCCGGATGAATACCTGCTGTGGTTCCATCACGCCCCGTGGAATCACACTATGCAAAGCGGACGTACACTATGGGACGAACTCTGCTACCGTTACGACAGGGGTGTGCAGCAAGTCAGGAGTTTCCAAAAGAAATGGGATTTAACAGAGAATTATATCGATACGGAACGCTTCAAAGACGTGCAGTCACGCCTGAAGATACAGGCACGCGATGCCGTCTGGTGGAAAGATGCCTGCCTGCTCTATTTCATGGAATATTCAGGTGTGCGGATTCCTTACGACATCGAACGCCCGATACATGAACTGGATGACCTGAAACAAGTGAAACTTCCGATTGACAACCATGAATGTCCGACAAGGAAGATGCTGAATGACAAGAGATGAGAAGACAGTACCTGCCACACAACGTGCCAGAATCATAGACCGTTCGTTTCTTTCCGTCCCTCCCATCACCGGGACTGAAATATCACATTCTCACTATGCAAAAAATGCAAAGTGTCAAAACAAAAGGAAAGAAAATTAGTCTCCCGATTATAAAGAAAATATAGAGGAGATTCGTTATCTTTGTAGTCATAAATGTAATACTTATGAGAATTATATCTATACTATGCCTATTGGTTTTATGGCTATCTATCCCATGTTACGGACAAGAAGGAAAAATGTTCACTACGGATAACGAACTATCCAGTAGTATGATTAATAAAATTTATCAGGATAAGGACGGAATCGTATGGATAGCGACCGAAGATGGCCTGAACCGATACGATGGAGCAAAATTCACAGTATACAGGAATGAAAAAAACAATCCGCATTCGCTGTTGAACAACTATGTACGTACCCTCTTCGAAGACAATCACGGGCGTCTCTTTGTCGGAAGCCTGAACGGATTGCAAATATACGACCGCGCAACAGACCAATTCGCCACCGTCCCGATGAGATTCGTAAACGGTGAACACGCAGACCCCAATGTATCCACCGTATTTGAACGGAAGAATGGAGATATACTGATCGGCACCGCAGGCCATAGCCTGTTTATACTGGAAACACAAGGCGATACAATAAAAGCCAGACAAATCAACCGACTCGTATCCAGCAACCTGATCACATGCCTCTACGAAGACCGGGAAAGAAACCTATGGGTGGCAACCGGTGATAACGGGATATTCCGTGTGGACGGTACAGAACAAGTAAGGCATTATTCAAATGGAAACAGTGTAGCCCTCAACACCATCTCCAGTATATGCGAAGATGACCACGGACATCTGTATATGGGCAGCCTCAAGAGAGGATTATTCTTATATCAGCCACAAACAGATTCATTCACTCCCATCGCCTATGCTCCCAACCCTAAACTGCCTGTCAAAATCCTGTACCCGTACAGCCCGAACGAAATATATATCGGCACGGACGGCGATGGAATGAAGATATACGATATTCAGGCGAAAAAGATAAAAGAAGCTAACTTCAACACCGCTATCTTCAACCTGGAAAAAGCAAAGATTCATTCCATCCTGAAAGATAAGATGGGAAACATGTGGCTGGGGTTCTTCCAGAAAGGAGTCATGATTATGCCTGTTATAACTAATAAATTCAATTATATAGGTTATAAGTCCTCCATGCACAACATCATCGGTTCCAATTGCGTCATGTCAGTATGCAAAGACCATGCAGGCGTCCTTTGGGTGGGAACCGACAACGATGGAATCTACGGCATATCTCCCGACGGAACGCTGAAAGCCCACTTTGCCCCCACGGACGGTCCTCATTCTGTTCCCGCAACGATAACGAGCATCTTTGAAGATTCTAACCACAATCTCTGGATAGGTTCTTATCTGAACGGCATGGCCAAACTGGACACCCGGACCGGACGATGTGAATATATCAACTTACTGGACGAGAAATCCAGCCCTGTGCAGAGTGTCTACAGCTTTGCCGAGGACTCTCAAAAAACGCTTTGGATAGGTACGATGGGATCCGGACTTTATAAAATAGACATTAATACCGGAAAAGTGACAAACTGCTCCACCCCATCCGAAGGGTCGGACTGGACCAAAGTAAATATGCTGCATAACGCCTGGATTAACTGCCTGCTGCATACGTCCGATAACAGATTGTACATCGGTACTTATGACGGTTTAGGCTGCCTGGACATTAAGAAGATGGATTTCGTCTCTCCCCTGAAAAACAGAAGAATATTATACGGAGATGTGGTGTATGCCCTTTGTGAAGACCACAACGGCTGCCTCTGGATAGGAACCGCCAAAGGACTGAAATACCTTAACCCGAAGACGGACGAGATACGCGAATATTCGATAGAAGACGGGATTCCCAGCAATTTTATCTGTGGCATCAAAGAAGATGCGAACGGTTATCTTTGGATCAGCACGAACTACGGCATCAGCCGGTTCAATCCGGACACCCAAAATTTCATCAACTTCTATGCAAGCGACGGGTTACAGGGAAACGAATTCAGCAAAGGAGCAGCTTTCGTCAGCCCGGAAGGTGAGTTCATTTTCGGAGGAACGAACGGAATAACTTACTTCGATCCAACCCAAATAAGCAATCCCAACAAGCAACCGGAAATCCGCATCACCGACTTTTATATCCACGATAAAACGGTGAAGAAAGGTATGAAATCCGGAGGCAGGGATATCGTAGATACGGCCGTGATGGATGCCAAACATTTTCACTTAACCCACAAGGACAACTCGTTCAGCATCGAATTTTCAGCTATGGAGTTCTATAGTCCCGAACGAATCACTTATATGTACACTTTCAACAATAACAACTGGGTCAGTCTGCGTCAGGGCATCAACCGGATATCATTCAGCGATTTGGCACCCGGCACTTACCATTTTATGGTGAAAGCTAAAGATTATACCTCTTATTCGGATACGAAAGAGATTGTCATCACCATCTCCCCAGCCTGGTATGCGTCCATATGGGCCAAGATTATTTATGTGTTGCTGGCATCGGCCATCATCTATATCTTTGTTGTACAGATACGCCACCGCATCCGTGCCAAACGGGAAATACTGGAACACATACATACCGAACAAATCAATGAAGCGAAGCTACAGTTCTTCATCAATATATCTCACGAGATACGCACACCGATGTCACTGATCATCAGTCCGCTACAAAAGCTGATGGCTATAGATAAAGACAGTGAACGGCAGAAGAGTTACTATACGATTTACCGCAATGCCGATCGTATTCTGCGCCTGGTGAACCAATTGATGGACATACGTAAGATAGATAAGGGGCAGATGCAGCTCAAATTCCAGGAAACAGATATCGTAGGATTTACCCGTGATTTATACAATACGTTTGAGCATCAGGCAAAATCCAGAAACATCGCTCTCAACTTCCAACCGGAAGTGCAGGAGCAAAAAATATGGATAGACCCGAAGAACTTTGATAAAGTCATCATGAATATACTTTCAAATGCCTTTAAGTTCACTCCAGAAAAGGGTGAAATCAACATTTATCTACGTACCGGCAAATGTCCGGAGGCTTCCCAGCCTCTGCAACATTACTTAGAAATCGTGGTAGAAGACAGCGGCATAGGCATCAAGCCCACAGAGATGGGAAGGATATTTGAACGCTTCTATCAGATACACAACAGCCATAACAACTCTAATGTAGGTACCGGCATCGGACTGCATCTGTGCCGTTCGTTAGTCGAGTTACATCACGGAACCATAGAAGCCGGAAACAATGAAGGGAAGAAAGGTTCTCATTTCATCATCCGCCTGCCTTTGGGCAAGACACATCTGAAGCCGGAAGAGATAGAAGAAGAAATGCAGGAGCCCCCCACTCCGGTACATACCGTTACGGCATTACTTTCCCAACCGGAATCTGATGAAGAAACAGAGAAAGTACGTTCGCGGACAAAAAGCCGGGTGCTGGTGGTCGAAGATGATGAGGAAATACGGAAATATATCTGTCAGGAATTGGCCGGAGATTTCCATATGCAAGAGTGCGCCAACGGCAAAGCAGCGCTCAGCCTCATCCTGAAGAAAGCACCGGACTTGATTATCAGTGATATCATAATGCCGGAAATGGATGGATTGACCCTCTGCCGGAAAATCAAACAGAATGTAACCGTCAACCATATCCCCGTCGTGCTGCTGACGGCAAAGTCAAGGGAAGAAGACAATCTGGAAGGCCTGGAAACGGGCGCAGACGCATATATCGTAAAGCCTTTCAACATTGAAATACTGAGAAAGACAGCTCTGAATCTGATTAAAAGCCGGGAAATTCTGCGGAATAACTTTAGAGGAAATCAGATACAGGAGGATAAATTGCAGAAACTGGAAGTTCAATCGCCTGACGACAAATTACTGAACAAAGTAATGAAAGTTATCAATGAAAATCTCAGTAACCCGAATCTGAACGTTGAAATGATAGCCACCGCAGCAGGCATAAGCCGTGTACATCTGCACCGTAAACTGAAAGAGCTTACCAACCAGTCTACCCGTGACCTGATACGTAATGTACGCTTGAAACAGGCAGCAGCGCTATTGTCCGACAAGCGCCACAACATTACGGAAGTAGCCACCCTTACAGGATTTACAAACATAGCCTATTTCTCTACGGCGTTCAAAGAGTTATACGGCGTCTCTCCGACGGTTTATATGGATGAACGACTGAACTCTTCTGAAGCTGAAACTAAAGAATAAATATATAAAGAACCGCCGTTCGCAGAGCCCTTTTATTGACTTACTGCAAACGGCGGTTCTTTATATAATAGAGATTCCTTTTATTCCGCTGAACGTTCCAGATAATAATCTTCGCCTTGCCGGGTCAGGATATCATACTCATAAACACGGTAAAGGAGAGGACTCTGCAGACGTACTTCTTTTGAAATCACAGGTTCCTTGATAACTGCCGGTGCATACAGTGGATTAGGACATGCACCATTGGCCGGTCGTACCCCTTTCCCCTTCAAAGGGACATAAGAACGGATACGCAACACGCCACCGATACGAGAGTGTATCTTTGCTTTGGACAGTTGGGTACCCTCCCATTCCATATCTACAACGAAACCTCCACGGGCAACCAATCCTTTCACTGCTCCTTTTCGCCACACTTCGGGCAAAGCGGGCAACAGCTGTACTGCGCCATCATGACTCTGCAACAACATCTCCGCAACCCCTGCCGTATATCCGAAATTACCATCAATCTGGAAGGGTGGATGGGCATCGAACAAATTAGGATAGGTACGTCCTTGAGGATACTCCCTTTGTACCTTATCGTTCGGCAACAGATGAAGCATATTCTGTATAATCTTATAAGCATGATTACCGTCCAGCATACGTGCCCAGAAATTGATTTTCCAGCCAATACTCCAGCCAGTAGCCATGTCACCACGCTGTATCAAAGTATTCCGGGCTGCCTGAAACAATGCCGGATGTGTGGTGGGAGATATTTGGTTACTGGGATAGAGCCCATACAGATGTGATATATGCCGATGGTCATCCAAAGGATCGTCGGCATCAACCAGCCATTCCTGCAACTGATTATATTTGCCGATCTGCATCGGTGGAAGTTTAGCCAGCATCGTTTCTAAAGAATCCTGATACTGCTTGTCTCCGCCTACAATCCGGGAAGCCTGAAGAGTATTGTATAAGGCATCGAAAGCTATCTGATTATCCATAGTACAACCCGCAGTAATAGTAGTCGGCGAACCTTTATATCCGTGTTCCGGAGACATGGAAGGAGCCGTTACCATCCATTTATAGGTAGGGTGTTCCACCAGATGGCTCAGATAAAAATCAGCTGTCCCTTTCAGTACAGGATAATACTTTTTCAGGAACTCCTTATCACCCGTATACAAGTAATGCTGCCACAGATGTTGCGCCAGCCAGGCTCCACCATTAGGCCACATACCATAAATCGCGGCATCTACCGGGCCGCAAGCACGCCATAAATCTGTATTATGATGCGCCACCCAACCTTTGGCTCCATAAAGCACCTTGGCTGTTTCCTGTCCTGTGACCGCCAGTTCCTCCACCATATCGAACAAAGGCTCATGAGTCTCACTCAGATTAGTGACCTCGGCAGGCCAATAGTTCATTTCCGCATTGATATTGATAGTATATTTACTATCCCAAGGAGCATACTGACTATGATTCCAGATTCCCTGAAGATTGGCAGGTTGTCCGCCGGGTTGCGAAGAGGAAATCAGAAGATAACGGCCAAACTGGAACATCAAAGCCGCCATTGCCATATCTTTACCTTCAATAAAGCGCTGTACACGTACAGGAGTCTCCAAAGCTGACACATCAGAACTTTCCAAGGTTAAAGCCACACGGTCATATAGCTTGCGATAGCGGGCTATGTGACTCTTCAAGGCTTGCTCGTAAGGAATGCGGACAGCTTTCTGCAAGCAAGCAGCGGCACGCTTCGATTCGTTTGCGCTGACATCGCGGTAATTCACAAAATTCGTAGCCGCTGATATGTAAAGTGTAGCCTCAGTAGCCCCTTTAACGGCAAGTGCACTCTCCTCTTTATTCACCTTTCCGTCTGTTTTCACCTGCACCTGGCATTCGGCACGCATGGCAGCCGGCACTCCTTCGTGTTCGGCACCCTGACATGAGATTATCAGTTTACCGCCTTTCACCTCTGTATTTGCATTTGCCGGTCCATTGTATCCCACAGAAAAGTTCAATGCTTTCGCTTTATCCGCCTGAATACGGACAATAATCACATCATCGGTAAAGGAAGAAAATGCCGTCCGGATGAACTTCACTCCATCCACTTCATAACGGGTAGTGGCCGTGGCATTCTCCAGATTCAAATCCCGGTAATATCCGGAAGGATTCTCATGTCCCGGAAAATTCAAAAAGAGACTGCCTAATGTCAAATAGCGCATGCCATGTTGAGGCGTCATATAATTCTCGTCAATGAGTTTCTGAGCTTCCAAAGTCTTACCTTCAAATATCATACGACGTATTTCGGGCAATACCTGTAATCCTTTAGGGTTATTATTATTATAGGGACCTCCTGCCCAAAAAGTTTCCTCATTCAACTGTAATTCCTCACGGGCAGTACCGCCGAATACCATAGCGCCCAAACGGGAATTGCCTAATGGCAAAGCTTCCAACCAGTTCTGAGCCGGACGGCTATACCACAACTTCATGTTCTGAGCCGAGGTCCAATCCCCATATCCCATAATGGAAAGCATTTGGGCGGCATAACGCGCTCCCAGCATCCTGTACCCTTCGGCCGTGAAATGCAAATTGTCGCCCGCCGCCGGACAACCGGCAGAAGAAATGACATGTGCATTCGGAATTTCCTGCGGCAAAGTGTTGATTATTGCATTCATACTTGCACATACACCTTTCTGATCGGCATGTACCACCTCACCAGCCAGCAAAGGTACGCCAGCGGCAGATAGTCCTAAATCCTTCAACAGATTTTCATACACACCTTTCACTTTCCGGGGCCATTCTTTATCACCGGTGTTCGACTCTCCCTGGTGCAACAGAATACCTTTAATCACTCCATCTTTTTGGGCGAGCTTTGCCAGCCCGACCAAACGCTCATAAGGATTGCCATCATATTCTTTCACCATATTTTTCAGCCAGTCGGGAGAAGTTTCCACGTATGACTGGAAATTATCCTTGTCGAACAGTTCTATCCGGCAACCTCCCACGGCCACATTGATAATCCCCACCCGTACATCGGACGGGAGATTGGCCACCATCGCTCTGCCAAAATAATCTACCGGTGTCAAACCTGTATGACAACGCACCAAAGGAGGAACCGCCTTATACCATTGCCCCTTCACCCTGCCAAGCTCCGGGCAATCTACAGCTGCCATCACCCGGAAACGATTATCAACTCCACAAGTATCTTGTGCTTCGAACTTAGCATTGCCTTCCATATTCGACTGCCCCAAACAAAGGTAAATATGGAAATTCTTGTCCTGAGCGAACATCACTATACTTAATGATAATAAGTATGCAAATATCAATACCTTTTTCATATACAATAACGACTTTATTTCTTAAATGAATTTTTCCCCAGCATTTTGTGCTTCCTGCACGTTCTTCACAGAACATGCAGGACAAAATTATTATAAAATGCACAAATTATCGAGTCCCTGAAAAGGAGAGACTGATATTTCTGTTAAGTAACGCCTTGAAAAGAAATGACCTGGCACTTCATACAATTCTCCGCTACAACTGAATTGAAGTGCTTCTTCACTATATTCACCGCACCTGTGTCACGACTTGACGACTGCCAGGTATTCAGAGCAACTCCTGCCAGTAAACCGAATAAAATGTTTATGTTTCTCATGTTGACTAATTATTATAATACTTAATTTTCCAAAGAAATATTCGCTATCACAATCGGCTTTCCACCTGTTGACCAAAAACCTGCAATGTAAAGATGCGAAGGATCAATCTTCCCTCCGTTCTTATCTTTCATATTGTTCAACTCCACTACAATCTTACGCGAAGAACCGAAATCATATGCAGCAGGCTCACTCCAATAATTGTTTTTATCAAACAGACGGAACGAAACACTACTTTCATTATCGTTACCCAATTCTACGGTCACAGTCTTATATCCCGACAAATCAAGTCCACTGTCATATTGCCACCCTCCGAAACCATACTGTCCCGTCACCAATGTGCGGGTGTTCTCGTCGAACGTGCCTTTCTCCCATATAGAAGGGTTGAAGACATCCGCCGTCAGTGAAAAAGGAGAAATTACCGTAACCTGCAATGTCAGTTGCTTACTGACTCCGGTAGCCGATTGATATGTAACGGTTACCGTAGCTTCACCGGGTGCCACGGCTACTAATTTGGCCGTCTGTTCTACTCTCAACACGTTTGTATCAGAACTGTTGACAGTCGCTTCCGCAGTCACCATCCGTACCGTTCCATCAGAATAAACAGCTCTCACCTTGAGATAATTCGTACCTCCCATTTGCAGACGAAGTTCTCCCTCTTGTCCCATCAACTCCAGCTTTTCCAGTTCCCCATTCACTACTATCCCTTCAGCATATTCCTTGAACCAGTGGTACATCGCCCACGGACAGGCCTCGGGATCATTAAGGAAAGTGTAATTGCCCGGTTCACCCGGCACATCTTTAAACGTCGCTAGTTCATGTGACCTCGTTGTGAAGAATAACCAGGAAACATTACCTGAATTATCGGCTATATATTTGAAGTTGGCACCAAAACCTTCACCACCTGCCGTTCCTGTAATACTTTTACCCCAAGTGGCATCATATTTCTTCGGCGCCCAGTCTATCTCAGTCACCATGATAGGAGCGAAAGCCGCCACAGGACCTACTTGCGCATCCCACCCCCGCTGAAAAGCTTCATAACCTCCTCCTGTGGAAGAGCCGATTCCTTCACCGCTGTCTTCCTCAGCGTCGCTACCATACCAACCGGGATAGCAGTGAACAGCAAAGCCTATGTTCTCCCCTTCGATACGGTGAATGGCATATCCGGCGTAAGATGACTGATAAGACAATCCCGGCACCCAAACAATATTGCGGCAGTTGGCACGTATTTTGTCTACTATAGCCTGAAAGTAGAGCTGGAGATTCTTGAAATGACCGTCACCGCTACTGCCGTATGTTCCGTCAGTACCTTTTATCCTGACAGGTTCATTGGCAAGCTCGAACATAACATCCGTATTATTTTTTAGTTTAGGATGTTGCGAAACAATATCCCACACTTTAAGCAAAAATTGCTGATAAGTGTCTCCTATTTCTATACCTTGATAGGGAGCATCAGCCGGACAGACCCCGGGCGGACGCATCACCACATACATTCCTTTGGAAATAAAGTATTCTGCCATCGGCACAAACAACTCTTCAAGATACTTCCGAAAGCGGGTTTCGGAGAACCGTTCATGTCCTTCATATCTCACGGACTGCATGGAGGGGTCATCACTCCAATACGGGTCGAGGTGCATTCGCACGAAATTGAACTTCCATCCGGCAGCCACAATTCCGTCCACCATACTCTTATTATACCTGAGGCATGCCTGCACGTCATAGTTACCCCAGGCATTGTTATTGAAGAAAGGACTGTAAGTCTGCGTAAAACCATGCAGATTGACTATCTCTCCCTTTTCATTTTTAAGATAACGCCCCTCTACACGCAATATCGGCAACTTGGCTTCAGCAGGAGTCTCAGGTTCCGGGTCCGGTTCGACAGGTTTTTCCGATTCCGGCTTCTCCGGCTGCACGGGAATAACGTCGTCCGAACAAGCCGCCAAAGACATCCCTAATATTAGGGTCAACAAATAAATTATTTTTTTCATAATATTCTTCATTATTTCAGGGGTTTGAATCAGTAGTAAACAAGTTGACAAGGGAACAAGGTTCCATGCAGCATAGAAGCATCGCGCAGCCCCTTGTTCCTTTGTCCACTTGTTCCCTTGTTACTCCCTTTCTTTTCGGTTTCAAATGTAACAGATAACAATGAAATAATCCGTATCGTTATGTTACACAATTATTCGCTGACGTTACATCTTTTATCGAAAGCCCAAACAAGCTTGCTTATTATAAAGCTCTATTATTTTCCAGCCAAACCATCAGCAAAACCTGCATAGGTATGCTTACGGTTGTAGTTAGAATCCCATAAACCTACAGGTTCACCACCGCGCCAACCAGAGTCACTAGGAGCATCAGTAGCACACCACTGAGTGATACCATACCGCTGAGCAGCAGGAATTATTTCGAAGTACTTCTTCACGATGAACTTATAATATTCTGCCATCGCTTTATGCTGAGCTTCGGTCATATTCTCTGTCTTCACACTGGTACCGTTCTCGTCTATATAGCCCATATCAAGTTCGGAAATCTTCACGAGTTTACCACTTGCAGCTAAAATTTCGAACATCTGCACCACATGATCTTCCTTACTCTTCTGAGTAGCAGCATTAGCATAACAGCTTACATGCATCTGTGTGCCGATACCGTCAATCTTCGTCTTACCATCAGCCTCCCATTTCTCAATCCAATGCACCAAACTCTTGGCCTTCTTGTTGTCATCCGACTCCAGATTGTAGTCATTGATAAAGAGTTTCAATGGAGCCGTACCACCGTTCTCGGCATAATACTTACGAGCAGCAGCTATCACAATACGAACATAGTCTTCGTTACCCAAGTAATCTTGCCAGTAGAAATTGTTCTTTGCATCATCACCAGCATTAGATGCAGATTGCAAAGTGTAGAAACCTTCACCATCATCACCACCACCGGAAATAGCTTCGTTCACTACATCCCAAGTAGTTACATAACCAGCAGTGGATTTCATCATACCATCTATCCAGCTGTGCATAGCACCTGTAAGGATTTCTTTCTTTTCTTCGGGAGTTTTCTCTATAATCTGGTCAGGGGTTCCACCGAAAACATAACCTTCTCCCTCCTCAGATAAAGAATGATAACCGTTACTATTCCATCCATTTACGTTACCAGCTTCAAAGTCGCTATTATCAATCAGGTTTTTATTGCTTCCTGACTCTACAAGTTTAACATTGTCCAAGAATAATGTTCCAACAAAATCCCCAAAATTCAATGTTACTTTGTCCTTATCACTATTCTCTAAAGTAAATGAAATCTTGATTTCTCCCCATGTTTGCCCAAAATCCAAGGATGGTTTATACTCTTGAGCGCCTGTAGCCTCACATTGTAAAAAGACCGCAGAAGAATAAGATTCAGAAGCCTTGCCCATAGCAGTTAAAGTATATTCAACCCCCGCCGATAAAGGTTCACTCAACTTATACCATGCTTGAGCTCTCCAATTATCCGTTTGTTTTGTAGTGTTTGTTATCTTCAAACAATAACCACCATTGCCACCACCCGAACTTTCGGTTTCAACAGAATAAGTAAAAGCATGCCAAGAATATTTTTCCCAATTTGTAGTTTCTTTGGTCTCAAAATCACCATTATCTATCAGATTTTCAGTATCTCCATCAGCTGTCAAAACCATGTTATCTATATCCCACCATCCAGCATAATGTCCAAAAACAAGTTTAAGGTTTTGACCATTTTCATAATCGGGAGTAAAAGAGACAGAATAATCATCCCATTCTTTAGAAATACTTACTTCAGGAATTCCATATTTGTCTTCCGAGCCAGCAGTCATCACCCAAAGATTCAGGTTAAATGGACTTTCTGCTCTAGCACGAAAAGATAAATTGTACTTTTGACCTTGTTGTAAATTATTTAACAGTTTACAATATAACTGACCATCCCAATTATTTGTTGCTGTCGGATTAACAATATGCAGATATTTATTTCCCGATGAATCAGGTACTCCAGGAATAATAATCGGTTGAATCAGCGAATTCAGATACTTATTATTCTGCTGCGCATGCCAAGCCAATGTATGTCCATAAATGGTAATTCCAGCAGCTTGAGCTGCAGAAACAAACTTTTCCACAGTCCCAAAATCCATATCACCTTTATCGTTTACACACGAAGCGTATTTCATGGCATTGCCTGCCGTCATCTCATCGAAATTGGAGATAGCCATAGTACGCACCATTTCTCCTTTCAGAAAATCACTCGCTGACAGTGCAATTCCCAACTTAAAGTCGGGACTTGCACTTCGGTCTATATATGTTTTCAATGCACCGTAAGCATTGAGATATTCATATTGGGCTATACTTTCCGGCTTCTCAGTCTTGAAGTCAACGATTTGGTCATCGGCACAAGAGGCAAGCGACAGCAATAAGCCCAAGGATAATGAGTATTTTATTGTTTTCATTGTATAATCATTTATTAACATATTTCTTATTCTTTTCATCAATATGCAATTAAGGGTAACGATAAATGGTAAATGTGAAACTCCTATCATTCACCACCGAAGACATAAAAATGTAGATATTAAAATCTTTTTCATGATTGAATATTTTTAGTTATTATCCAACATTATGCTAATTAGTCGTTTAAACGTTTCCGTTCAATTGGCACGATACTTAGGGACAAAAGTTTCTATCTTGTTCGTTCCGCGCGTCTGCATCACCAAAGTATCTTTCGTGGCATACTTCCGAATGCCAAAGTCAACGGTATAGTCCAGATAAAGCGCATCGCGATCTTTGTTTCCCCATGCTTTCTTTTCACCGTCCACCACGTATTTACCTGTCCCCGAAGCAGTCATCCCCGATGTCTCCGTAGTAATGGAACATTCACCCGCATCGTTAAACGTCAACAGCAAATCACATGTCATTGTTGTTCCATCAGCCTGTTTCGCGCTAACCGGAAAAACAGCTGCCGTCAGTGAACGAGTGGTAATGCCACACACTTCATCTTTTTCTACAGACTGGGCATGACGCACAACAGTAGTTGTAGTCCCACTTTCTGTAATCTGATCTATGCCGCGACGCAGATAAGAAGCATGCCATGGATTCATATACTTTACACAATAAAGCACATAGTCTTTAGGTAACACACTCCAATAATCCGAGTTAGGACGTGCCGGAGCATCGCCTTCAATCAAAGGAGTACCTGTCAGAATGCGGTCGGCGCCAGTCTGTTTTTTCATCACTACAGGAATTACATAATTGTTGCTCAGTGCTTTTTCGTCAGCAAAGAAAGCATCGGTAAGCTGCACCTCCACATTTCCCCAGTGTTCACCGTTGTAGCTAATTTTATCACCCGCCAATGTATAATATGTAGAAGGCATGGGTAATACTGGTGATCCATCTTCAAAAAAGAGGTTATCACAAAGCGTATTGTCAACGGCAATGTCTATAGTGACATTCCTTCCACCGTACGCTCCTCCCATTGTAGCATAAATGGCACACTTGTGCTGACGGTCAGCCGAATTATCTACCACAGGGTCATTACCCAATACAATCGTACGTACCGGATATTGATAAGCAAAATAGACATTCACACCACCCTCATAATCGGAAAAAGAGTTGCTTGCATTCTCACATGAAGAGAAAGCAAATGACATGGCACCCAACAATATTACAGATAATAATTTATAGATTTTCATTTCCATATTCTTTTTACATTTTATAATTATGTGATTACCATCCTTTGTTCTGTTGTAGATTACTCCACTTCAACATCTCACCATAAGGTATCGGTCCGTAATTCATATACTCCTTGTAGTTTCTATTTTCTACATCGATTACAGTATAATTCAAGTTTTCACCCACTTTGTCAATCCGCATTCCCTTAGCAGTTTCTGCCAATGGCATCTGCCAACGACGAATATCCCAAAAACGCTTATTTTCAAAACAAAGCTCTATGCGACGTTCGTTACGAATAAGTTGAGCCATCTTTTCTTTATCTCCCTTGATATTCTCTAAATAAGCGTCACCGTTATTAGTTCCTACGCCACCACGGGCACGAATAGCCTTAACTACATCATAAGCACTATAGTTATTGCTGCCTTTACCCATCGGCCCCCATGCATCGTTGGCTGCTTCAGCATAAGCAAGGAATATTTCCGTATAGCGGATACGAACAGGAATATGAAACTTGGCATTAAGTGAACTCGGATTGGCATTACAGTCTTCACGCAACAGTTTACGTAGATAGTAACCCGTACGAGTAGAGGTACTCAATTGGTTCAAGTTGTTATCTTGCTTGTTGTCCGCATCAGGATAAGTACCTGTAATGATAGCTTTGTCCTTAAATTGAGCCCCATTGAATAAAATGTATTTCGCTAAACGCGGATCACGATTTTCATAAGGAGCATTTTCCGAATAACCACTGTTAGCCTTGTCCGTAACAGGATAACCGTTAGCCATAGGAAAAGCATCCACTAAATTTTGCGTAGGATTAATACGTCCGCTACCATAAAGTGTAGGAGGAAAGTTATCTTTCTCCTGCTTAATACCCATATCCCAATCTTCCGTTCCATTGCTCTTATTTCCTCTCCAAAGGATTTCAGCAGGTACTTCTCCCGAACCAAGATTATCAAGATCACTCGTATTCATATACCAAGTGTTACCCGTCGGATCAAGACCGGATACACCGCCAATACGGTTCAATACAGTGGCGGCATAATTTGCAGCAGTTTCCGAAGTTACTCCTGAACCTTCCCGGTAAGCCGGACTTGCCGCAAGCAAAGCTACCTGCGTCTTTATCGCTTCGGCTATTCTGGCAGTAATACGTCCGCGTTGATAAGTTCCGAATACAAGATTATAGTTACCCATCTTTGCACCTATTTCTTTATATTTTGCAGGTACCTCAACATCACTTTTTATATTCTCGTAATCCACTGGTAACAAATCAGCTGCTTTATTTAAGTCGGTAAACACCTGTTCTACACATGCACTGAAAGACGCACGGGGCTGATTAAAATCTGAATTGTTATCTTCCGGTTCCAGAAGTATCGGTACACCCAATAATTGTCCATCTGCCGTCCAACCTCCATGAGCCATCAGGAGGTAGTAATAATTCAAGGCACGCAACGCATAAGCTTCTCCGCTGAGTTTATCAATGAACATCCTGTTCGTCACTTCATTCTCAGCCCAACTCACTTGTTCTACAATACCTAAAAACGTATTGATATATTGTATAACCGCCTTACGAGCTTGCCACTGCTCCATTGGATTATTATTCGACGCCCATGAGCCAAGAGCCATTTTTGAATAACTACTCTCTTTATCATTGGTCACTGCATCGTCTGTAGCTACATCACTTACACTAGAGTTGTCGTACGGCAGCATAGCATAACCATACCCCAAAAGTCCCACAGCATAATTAGGATCTGAAAGCATCTCTTCAACACCGCGGTTATTCTCCTTGGCAGGTTCGAACATATCCTCGCAAGCAGAAAAAGTTGCCAGTAGCACTGTAGTTAATATAATATTTCTTAGTTTCATTTTTATCATAATTTTAGATTAGAACACAGCTTTCACACCAATATTATAGAATCTGCTTTGTGGAGCACTGCCCACATTCATCTCCATGTGTTTACGTTCTTTCGAGATTGTCAGCAGATTTGCACCGCTTACGTAAGCAGATAATTCGTTGATGAAAGTGTTACGCAAAATACGTTTCGGCAGATCATAAGTAATCTGTACTTTCGCCAAATCGAAACGGTCAGTCTTGTACAACCAATAATCCGAAGCACGGAAGTTATTACTTGAACTTCTAGCAGATAAACGGGGATAAGTAGCAGTGGCTGCTGTTTCAGGCGTCCAACGATTGCGGACTATGGTTGAGTATTTATCATCGCCATCCACCCAATAATATGAACTGTTTTTCAATCCATAAGCACCGAAATTACCGGTACCCAACACAAAGAAAGTCAAGTTCTTCCATTTGGCAGTAAAATTGATACCGAGTGTAAAGGGCGCACCATACCAACCGCCTTTACCCAAAAAGACTTCATCTTTGTCATCAATTACATTATCTCCATTCTGATCTACATACTTGATGTCACCAGGTTGAACCGTACTACCCAGTTTCTGTTCAGGACTGCTCTCGATATCTTCCTTGCTCTGGAATAATCCAGCACTCTGAAGTCCCCAAATACCATCAACAGCTTTTCCTTCACGATAACGATAGGCATCATCATAGATTTCATCACGCTTAGTAACCTTAGTATCGTAGTATGTTCCTGCCACACCCAAAGACAAGTCTACCTCTCCAAAACGCTTGTTAGCATTTATATTGAAATCAAAGCCTACGCGCTTGTTGTTGTTATAGTTCATCACAGCCATAAACGATGCTGCCGGATACCCGGTATTCAAATGTGACGGATAGAAAGTAGGTTGATTGATCAAATATCCCTCCATAGAGTTGATGAAAAATGAAGCATCGGCTGTAATCAATCTATTCCAAAGCGAAGTTCTCAGGTTTACAGAAAACTCTTTGCGCTTGATAAACGAAAGATCATTGTTCTGACCTCTGGTAGAAATAGTATATTTACCGGCCGGACCGTCATACCATGCATAACCATCGTTTTGAGTCCATACCGATTCATAGAGATAAAACTCATTATCCCCCATTGCCAAATCAATGTCTTGGTTGAGGATACTACCCGATACGCTCAGCAATAAATCATCTACCACAGGAGAATCTTTCAGAAAGTTTTCACCGCTTAAACGCCAGCCCAACGTCACTGAAGGAGAGAGAGCCTGACGATGTCCTTTAGCAAGCTTAGCCGAATGGATCAACGCCGCACCAAAATCTGCATAATAGCGTTGCTGATAGTTATAGCCCGCCTGTAATGCCAAGTTAGCATTGCTGATACGATGATACTGTGCAGAAACCGTCTGCTGGTAACCGTTGGCTATAAGCATAGCCGATACATTATGATACTTATTGAAAGTGTTCTGATAATTGAACTGTCCAGAAAATGCAATCGTTTGCTTATCCGCACTTCCACCCACATTCTGGGTACCCGGCTTTTCATCATTCCCTTCCTTACTGAGCGCCACTATAACATCTTTACCGCCATAGTTGGACCAAGTAGGAACAAACACTGCATATTTATTATCAAAAGAAGTGGAGTAAGAAGTGGCATAATCTACAGCAAACATAGCATTAAACGAAAGTCCTTTCAAGACTTGATTAAGGTTGACGTCCACCCCCGCATCAAATTGAAACTGACGACTCGTCCACTTGCTGCTCCCGGCAGCATAACTGTCAGCAAAAGCATTCGTAGAATTAGCCTGTGTACCAGCCAAAAAATACTTTCCATCAATAATATTGGAGGTAGTGCTCAGCAACTCCCAAGCGGCTGTGGCATTGGGATCAATCATATCCAATGGAATAAGCGGAGCCGCATATTCCGGAAAATTCGGACGTGCAGTCGATGCTATGTTCCAATAATCACCTTTTGCCGTTTTTGAATTGTAAAATGTAGCATTGGCATTAATGTAGGCATTAATAAAGCTATTGATATTTACGTCTACATTACCACGTACGTTGAAACGGTCCGTCATATTATTTTTGGCTTCGCCAAAATCAAGGAAATCTCCATTGCGATAATAACTCACATTACTATAAAAACGCGCACGCTTTCCACCACCAATGATCTCGGCAGTTACTTCCGAACGATTGTATGCCTTCTTTACATAATCAGAAGAATAGTAATTCATGTTTGGATAACGATATGGATTCAGCCCTGAACCATGATTGTAAATCTGTTCAGCCGTATAGCGAAGATTTGCTGCGGGATCATCATTTAAAAGGGCTTCATTGTAAAGTGTCATGTACTCAGCCGAACCTAAGTATTCAGGAAAAGCCTTCGCAACATGAAATCCGGTATTAGCTCTGACACTAACGTTCAACCCCTCTACATTACCGCGTTTTGTAGTGATTACCACCGCACCTTTAGCAGCTTTACTACCATAAAGGACCACAGCCTGGGCACCTTTCAAAAATGAAATCTGTGCTATTTCAGACGGCATAACATTGTTTGCATCACGAGGCACACCATCTACCAAAACCAAATAACCGGCATTGTCACCATCCATTCCCCACAATGAGTTACCATTCCAACCGCCTACATAGCCCTGCATATTATCCAGGCTGTAAGTATTATAATTCTTCTTCGTAAGTTCTTCCACATTGACTACAGAAACACCACCCAAAAGGTCTTTTTGAGCTACCTTACGAAAAGCGACCTGTACCATCGGGTCTTTTTCGTTTGCCAATGAATCGGTCTCATTCCAGTCTGTGGCCTGCGCACTGACAAACATCGGAGAAACAGCCAGCATAGCACAAAGAATGAATTTTGCTTGTATATATTTCATTGTTTATTCATTTATTATTAAACATACTTTTTAGTCCTCCACGATTACCAGCCGGGATTCTGTCCGAACTCAGGATAAAGATAAACATCATCATCAGGTAAGGGGAACCAATAATGCTTCGTACCGTATATGCGTTTCACAATCAGTTCGTGACGATAGTTAGCCACTTCAGCTTCCGCAGGGTCATTATTTTTATAGAAATCCGCACTCTCTACCCGATCGAATTCTACAGAATACTTTTCGGTATAAGGTGACTCGGTCAGCAACAGCCAACGTTGCAGGTCATTGAAGCGGAAACCTTCCATAGAAAGTTCAACAGCACGTTCACGACGAATCTCGTCCATAAACTTCTTGCTATCTTCAATATAGGATGCATGTACTCCCTCAGCCCCACAACGGGTACGAATCTTATTGACTGCATCCAGTGAAGTAAGTGTACAGTTATCAGACTTGGCAGATGAACCACCAAAGGCAGCACAGCTCTCAGCATACATCAGGTAAATATCCGCCAAACGCATATAAGGCAGATAGGTATGCAGGTTACTACCCCAATCATATTCTTTATCACCTTCATTGCAAGTGTGTGGAACAAGTTTCTGGAAGAAATAACCGGAACGGCTTCCCAAATCAATCGAACGCATATCCGCTCCCGTATAAAGTTCACAATAAGCATAAGGTTTTTGTGCATCTGACAACTTATCTTCTGCCAAAACATACTGGAAACCATCAAATACGATGTCATGATAGAAACGCGGATCCCGATTTTTGAAGGGATGTCTCTTGTCGAATCCTGATTGCGGATCGTCGAGAGGAAGCCCATTGGCCATGCCATACATTTCTACAAGATTGGCTGTGGGCAGGTGTATAATCTTATCATGAGCCACAAGACCTGCAACTTTCGGTCCCCATAACTTTGTCATATTCCAGTTACTACCATTATAATCTGCAGAAGGACCACGGAAAATGGCCTCTACCGAACCTGGCATTAACCAGTTCTGCCGACGAGTATAGAAAATATCGGAGTAACTAGTCTGGGCACCTTTTGCCTTCTCATGATCATAGATATTACTATAATTAAACTCTGCAAGCGCATATTGAGTCTGCCCACTCTCTACCAAAGCCAGCAACTCGCCAAATGCCTGTGCAGCCTTCTTACAATATGCTTCATCATAGTTGTAAGTCTGAGTTCCTCCCAACTGTGCACCATTCTTCATCAGAGGACTTCCTGCCCATAGATAATTCTTACCCAAATAACCCAATGCCATAATTTTATTGATACGCAACTGGTTCTTACCCTCCGTAGCCTTACCTGCATTGGTTTTATCCCAATCCACCGGCAACAGATCGGCAGCACGACGGAAATCTTCCGCAGCTTTATCAGCACACTCCTGATAACTCAATCGCGGCAAATTCAGTTCTTGCGTAGCATCAAACACTTGGTCAACGTAGGGCAATCCTCCCCAATAAGTCATCAATTCAAAATGCCACCATGCACGAAAGAAATAAAGTTGGCCTGCAATCAGATCTTTTTCTTCCTGTGTGCCCACCAATTTGTTTAAATTGGCAAGCCCTACATTAGCCTTGCGAATGCAATACCAGGAATGCGGCCACAAAGAATGCTGAAACTTATCAGTAGAAGCAGGATTACTTGGGTTTCTATACAACCAACATTGACCATTGCTTTGCCAAGCACGGAAATTACCTAAGTCAGCCTGATGCGTCATGTGAGCATCTCCCATGGAGTTGAAGAGTTCGTCATCACCCCAATTCCAAGAAGTACAATAGTTACATTTCTCCTTATCAGGAATACAGTTATAGATTTCTTCTATGAATCCCTGAAAATTGCGGAAATTCTTGAACGCATCTTCTTCGGAAACAGTCGATTCAGGACTCTTATCCAAATAGTCTTCACAGGACGTCATGCCAAATCCTACTGCCAGCGACAAAAGGCCTGAACATAAAAGAGTCTTATATGTATATTTCATCTTGTTCATTATTATAATGTAAATTTAATACCTAAGTTATAACGTTTCACTGTAGGATAAGCTCCCAGATAACCAGCTCCGGAAAGGTTAGCTTCACGGTCATCCGGCATACGAGTCCATAACCACAGGTTATTACCATTAACATAAATTTTCAAGTTACTTAACCCTATTCTCTTGATCCAGCCCTTATTCCAAGTATAAGCTAGCTCAACGTTCTTCAAACGAACGTAAGAACCGTCATAAAGAGATTGGGTTCCGTCATTATAGCTCGGCGTAGAGTTCCAGCGAGGTACTACCACGTCGGCATTAGGGGTATTTTTTGACCACCAGGTACCAGTGTCAAACACTGTATTCAGTTTACTGCCAAAACTAGTAAGCCCCACATCACGGGTTACATTGGTCACACCATAGAATTGTGCAAATGCACTGAATCCTTTCCACTCGAAACCTACGGTAGCATTAAATGTATTTTCGGGTTGACTAGTATAACCATAAGGAGCCTGATCTTTGTTATCCACCACACCGTCGCCATTAAAATCGATAATGTAGTAGTCGCCCACCAGTTTTTGAGAATCATTAGCATCATGAGCAGGGCTGCCATACAACTGGTCATAGTTTTGAATGTATCCTGCATCAATATAAGAAGTATATTGACCTACACCGAAACCGGCCGCTTTCTGATAGGCAGGACGCATAGCCTGGTCATCTTTCACCAACACTTTATTTCTAGCATGCGTCATACTGAAGTTACCCCAAACACGCCAGTCATTACCAAAGGTTTTATTTACACGCAACTCCAATTCATATCCATTCGTACGAATCTTACCTTTGTTAATAGAAGGAGGAGTTCCACCAAAATAAGAAGGTATGGAACGGTCTCCACCATAAACAAAGATATTAGAACGTTCATCACGGAAGAATTCCAAACTACCAGCCAGTATTCCTTCAAAAAGCGAATAGTCAACACCAATATTCAATTTTTTCACAACCTCCCATTGTATATCCTGGTTGCCAATAGCAGACTCACGATACCAGGTATAGATACTTTCAGTATGGTTCAGATCCATAGTAGTGTGACCACCATAAGCCCACTGGTTCATGTACAACCACCTCCGACTTGAATCGAACGGGTCAGGGCCTAACTGGTCAGAACCAATTTCACCATAAGAAGCACGGACTTTCAGCATATCGATAATCTTCTTTTCACGGAAAAACTTCATAAAAGGTTCTTCACTGATCATCCAACCGATGGCACCTGAATTAAAAAATGCGAAACGATTTTCCGGGCTGAACTTTTCAGAACCATTATATGCACCGTTGTATTCGATGAAATAACGATCAGCATAATTATAAGTAACACGGAAAGCCCAGTCTTCACGATAGGTAGGCATCACACTGCCCCGCGCATTTTCCTGACGGCTGAACAATCCCATAGCCGTAGCATTATGTTTGCCGAAACTACGTACCCAGTTCAATTGCGCCTGATAATAAAGGTTACGTACTGTCTGACTATTATCCACTGCACCGGGGGAAGTACTCCAATTAACCCCTTGTGTCCAGTTAAAACCATTATTTGTGTCATATGACTGTTCATATCTCACCTGACCGGTATCCGGATCGATCCACTTGCGCTGCGCACTATTAAACAAGTCATTGATACCGCGATTATTTTCAACAAATATATTATCCCATGAAACAGTAGCCCGGGCAGAAAGTCCTTTTGTTATAAACTTCAAATCCTGCTCCAGTGTAAAGTCTGTATTGATACGAGTAGTCGTGAGCTGCATCGTACCACCTAAAGAAATATTTTCTGCAGAGTTTGTAGTATTTGAAACAAGTGGATACATTCCCCAGCTACCATCAGCATACTGCGGTAAGAATACATCCGGGGCTATATTGTATGCACCTGACCACTGTTGTCCAATCTGCCATTCCGAATTACCTGTATTGCTCCATGGAGCCTTACGAATAGCATTGGATCCCGCAAGGTTCATCTTCAGTACAGTAGTCTTCGTTATATTAAAGTCCAGATTACTACGCACATTGATACGATCGTATCCATAACCGGAGTTATAGTCACGACCATTATCATAAATTCTAAAGAGGTCACCCTCATGTACATAATCGGCTGAAGCAAAGTACTTCACGAATTTGGTACCACCGCTAATATTAAGGTTAGCATTGTAAGACATCGTGTTATCTTTAAACAGAGCTTTCTGCCAATCCACATTAGGATAACGTTCTCGCTGTTCAAGGGTTGTCTGATTACGATAATTATTGATGAACGATTGAGAACGAACGTATTCCCATGAATCGGGTCTCAAAGCCAACTCATGTTCGATAGCCGTATTGCGAAACATCAAAGCATCATAAGAATCGTACTTATTGGGTAGTTTGGAAGGAGACTTCAGAGTGGCATTGAACCCCACATCAATCTTTGCACTACCCTCGGTACCACGTTTGGTCGTTACAAGAATTACACCATTGGCTCCCTTCACACCATAAACGGCAGTTGCAGATGCGTCTTTCAATACGGAAATAGACTGTACTGAACTGATATCGACTGAACTCATCGGACGTTCAATGCCGTCAACCAATACGAGCGGATCTTCATTATTATTCCAAGAACTTGCACCACGAATCGTAATTTTAGGTTCTTCTTCACCAGGCATACCTGTACCTGAAGTGGTAACCACACCCGGCAAGTTACCCGTCAGTGCCGCACCAATATCGCTGATACCGGCTGCACGTTCCAGAACTTTACCCGTGGTTTGTGTAATAGCACCTACTACACTGGCTTTCTTTTGCTGACCATAACCTACCACAACCACCTCTTCCAGTTGCTGTGAGTCATCTTCTAAAGTGACTTTTAACATCTTTTGGCCTGCAATCTTCACCTCCTGCGATTTCATACCAATAAATGAAACTACAAGAGTTACTTTGTCATTAGGAACAGTCAACGTAAAATTTCCATCTATATCTGATATCGTACCTATTGAATTATTTCCTTTTACAACGATGGAAGCACCGATAACCGTCTCACCGTTACCATCCAGCACTGTTCCTTTCACAGTCACCCCATTTTGCGCTAAAGTTGGCAAGCAACTTAATAACAACAAAAGAAACAAGCAAGGGATCTTTTGAATTTGTTTTGTTACATTTTTCATTACCATTAGTTTAAGATATTAATAACTACATTCTCTTTCATTACATTAGCTATTAGTAATAGCCTCAGCTGTCATCATACTTGCATTTCATAATTCAGTTACATTTAAGATTATAAAATCATCAATTGATATTTATATCAGTATTATTACATTTATTCACAATCCAAATCTGCCCGTATATAATAATTACAACCACATTATTTCTCCTTAGTCATTAAGAAAGACTTTTTACAGCCGCAAATGTATTCAACTAAAACGAAACAGTAGGCACAATCATGCTACACAGTTTTTTGATAGCATTACATCTTTCTTTCCAATGTTACATTTTCTTTTGACCACATTACACATATACATATAATATTCTATATATCAAAAGCATACAAGCAACACAAAAGCAGTAAAAACAAGCAGTTTTATCTATAAAAAAGGCCTGTTCGGAAAGGAAAAAGCATAAGAGAAGAGATATATGAAACAACTCTACGAAAGGAGGAAAAAGGAGATAGTAACACACTCCAAAAGATTTGTAACCCATCTGTTAAAGCGGAAAAACAACTTTACTCTCACTCCATTCCGCGAACCGTTATTTAACACTTTTAAAAAGATAGTAATTCAAGTTTCGTATGCTGCTCTACTTCTTAGTTGACAGGACATCAGTTGACGAGGTTATGAGAGACCTTGTTCTCCTGCTACCTTGTCTACTGCGGAACTTGAGTAAGTAACAGCCCAATTATCAGCATATAACATTTACATGCAAATCACCAAACAATGTAAAAGCATTTACCGCAGGAGGTAACAGCCTTTACCCCATATTGTAACGCTCTTAACCTCGGTATGTAAAGAGTTTTACCTCGGCATGTAACGGAAGTTACGCTGTGGGGTAACGGAAGTTACGTTGTGAGGTAACAGAAGTTACGCTGTGAAGAAAAAAAAGTCCCCCCGCGAGATAACAATTCTCACGGGAGGAAACAAACGTATGACTCATAAGCTAGCCGTACAGTTTAAATTGATTCTTTTCCGCACAACCATGAAGTATGAATAATGCGAATCTGTCATTCAGACATCTTTAATATATCACTTTCAGGAGCACCGAGGAAAGAAGGCTTCAGACCTCCGAAATCAATCATAATCTTCTGCATAACGAGAGCAGGATCGAGCGGACGGATACGCAAGGTATGCTTCCGCTTCTTATCACATTGATGTTTCGTCTGAGTCGTAATGATGTGCTCTGCCTGCAATTTACCAAGCTCGCCTTTATAGTCACCGTTGATGTTGACAATCTGTTCCTCGCCCCCATCCAGGCTGGCTGCATAGCGCAACCCTTTATAATCATTAAAGTTCAACGTCGAAGAGAAACGTATGATGACGGTTGCTTCACCACTTTTTTCCGTTTCAAAATCATACTCCAGATACATGCCTTCTTCCGGAATAGCGGTGCAAGGCGAGGTCGTGACAGCGGACAAGGTACGCCCAAGATTTGGAATTGTTATCCATCGGGCAGAATTGCAGTTGACAGAACGGGTGTAATGCTCCGCTTCCATAGATACATATCCATCCTTTTCAATAAACACCGGAGGTGCGGGAGCTATGCGAGGTTCAGGCACCATACTCACTTCAGGCATCGCGTTATATTTCGGATCATTCCAGAATTTGTAGCCGATGTGCGTCTGATCCATGATATGGTTCCATTTGCCGCTGCTCATAACATAGTTATAATGATAGGTGAGTACGGAATCGCGCTCAAAACATTCGCGTACTTTGTCCGCCCCCCGGTTAGCTTTCACATCTCCAGTCTTCGCCAACTGACGGTTCATTGCCACGGCGTAGTACATATCGTAGAGATTGGCGCAAGCCTGTATCGGAAACAGCACCAATTGGTCGAAAGCATCCCGATAGTCAGCAGGCATCAGATAGTAGAGTTTCAAGGCATCCAGACTCAAAGCGGCATAGTCATCTTTCACGCGTTTCCATTCATGATAGTTTTCCAGGCTGAAGGTCTTGTCATTCAGCATTTCAGGAGTGACCCTGCGGTTATATTTGGTATAAGTATCGATAAGATGCGCCGCTTCTTCCGCATAGTTACCGCCCAATTGCTGTTCGCAGAAGTCTACCGTATGCTGAAAAAGGTTGTGCTCATTGAAACGTTTCGGATTCCAGGCCATATCCAGGAAGAAGGTTATCGGATATTCCATAGGTTTCAGGTCACCTACATTCACAACCCACAGTTCGCGCACACCATATTCATACGTCAGGGTCATCTGTTCCCAGGTACGCTGTATCTGAGTAATGTTTATCCATTTGGAGTTACGGGGAGCTCCTACATAATCAAAATGATAATACATGCCATAACCGCCTTTCCGGGGTTTGGCCTTTAAATCGGGCAACTTTCGTACGTTTCCCCAATTATCGTCGCACAACAGGAGCGTCACATCATCGGGCACACGCATACCCTTATCGTAATAATCCTGCACTTCTTTATAGAGCGCCCACACCTGTGGCGTTTCTTTCGCCTTCTTGCGGGTCACTTTCTCTATTATCTTCCGCTGATCCTTTACTATATTCTGCAATAAAGAGATGTTGGCATCCTCGCTCATCGGTTCGTCACCGTCACCGCGCATGGCTAAGGTAATCACCGATTCCCAGTCTTTGCAACGCTCCATTCCCTGTTGCCAGAAGTCACGCAATACGGCACCGTTTGTCGAGTAATTCCATGCTCCTGTTCCGCGACGCTTCCAGTCTTGCTGGGCCAGTCCCATCGGCTCGTGGTGGGAAGTCCCCATCACAATTCCCATCTCGTCGGCTAACGGACCATTTTTCGGATCATCATCATAGAAAGCACTTCCCCACATGGCAGGCCACATAAAGTTTCCTTTCAGACGGAGCAGCAGTTCAAACACAGTTTCATAGAATTTGCTGTTGAACCCACCGAAAGTAGCACTTGCCCAACCGCCCAGACTGGGCCATTCATCATTCAGGAAGATACCACGATATTTCACAGCCGGCTCACCGTCTGTATACGTACCTTCTTTAATAGATATGACATCGTGCTTTTCCACCGGAACATCCGCCCAGAAGTACCAAGGTGATACTCCCATCTGCTGCGACAGTTCATAGATACCGTAGATTGTCCCCCGTTTATCACTGCCGGCGATAACGATTGCCTCCTCTACCCCTTCTAAAGGTTGCTTCACCGTCTGAAGGATATATTTCTCACGTTTCCCTTGCAAATCGGACGCATTGATTTTTCTGGCCTGCGCCAACTGCCTGATCCATGAACTATTCTCTATGGAACCGATAATCAGCATGCGGCTTGCGGAAGCAGAATTTATGACTTCGGGGGTAATCCCCGTCACTTTGCCTGCATCCGCCTGCAAATTAGTTACGGCCCGCACCACTCCTTTATCTTCCTGTGGGTCTATCAATATCGGATAAGCCTTGCCCGGCCGTATCCATACAAAACCGCTCCCTTCATTTGCCACAAAACGTTCCGCCGCGGACAACGGCTGCAACAGCAGCAAACTCACTAAACAACAGAAAATCCAACCAAACTTTGTTTTCATGGTATGATACTTTTTAATTAATTTTTGTTTTGTACAAAAATAAGCCATTACAATATATCTTCCTGTTCTCTGCGTTCCCACTTACTATAGTCAATGTTACATCCGGAACTTTCATGTTACATAAACTTTTATTCATGTAACATCGTCCCGATGCACAGGCCGGATTACAAAAAAACTCCCTTTTATGTGATTTATTCCTCCGCTCTCAGACTAATAGAACAATATACATCTTTAATCTTCATTTATATGAAACATTTATTCCGTGGTTTATTAGTTATAGCACTGATTGTATGCTGCAACTTCCAACAGGTTCTCGCACAGCAAATGCCTCCTATTCCCATCGACTCAAACGTACGTATAGGAAAGCTGGATAACGGCTTAACTTATTACATCCGCAAAAATACTCTCCCTGCTGACCGGGCTGACTTCTATATCGCCCAGAAAGTAGGTTCCATACAGGAAGAGGAAAACCAACGCGGCCTCGCCCACTTCCTCGAACACATGTGTTTCAACGGAACCACCCATTTTCCGGGTGATGCCCTGAAGCAATATCTGGAACGCATCGGAGTTAAGTTTGGTGAAAACCTGAATGCTTACACCTCAGTAGACGAAACCGTTTACAACATTTCCAACGTTCCCGTCAATACTCCGGGTGCCATTGATTCCTGTTTATTGATTTTGCACGACTGGAGCAACGATCTGACTTTGGACCCGAAAGAGATTGATAAAGAACGCGGCGTGATAAACGAAGAATGGCGCACACGCATGAGTGCAGTGCAACGTTTCCAGGAAAAGTTACTTCCTGCCATGTTTGCCGGCACCAAGTATGCCACTTGTTTCCCCATCGGAACCATGGATGTAGTGATGAACTTCAAACCGCAGACACTAAGAGATTACTATGAGAAATGGTATCGCCCCGACTTGCAAGGCATCGTTGTAGTAGGAGATGTAGATGTAGATGCCATCGAAGCACAGATTAAGAAACTATTCGCTGATGTTCCCGCACAACCCAATGCTGCCAAACGTGAATATTATCCGGTAAATGATAATAAAGAACCGATTGTGCTGATTGCTCAGGATAAGGAACAACCCCATATCCAGGCTATCATCTTTAACAAACATGAAGCCACTCCCGACTCGGAAAAAGGCAATATGGGTTATCTGGTGCGAAACTATGCTACCGACCTCATCAATAACATGCTGAATGCCCGACTGAATGAGCTGCTCCAGGCTGCCAACCCTCCATATATCTACGCAGGAACCTATGATGGAGATTTCTTCGTTGCAAAAACCAAGCAAGCCTTTACCGGTATCGTTGTTTGCAAAGAAGATGCAGTGGAAAGTGGCATCGCTACCCTGATGCGCGAAATGGAACGCGCACGCCAGTTCGGCTTCACCGAAAGCGAATACCAACGTGCCCGTGCCGAATATCTGCGTACTATGGAATCCAACTACAACGAACGAGACAAACTTAAGAACGAGCAATATATTGATGAATATGTACGACACTTCCTCGACAACGAACCTATACCGGGCATTGAAAACGAGTATGCCATCATCAACCAGATAGCTCCCGCCATCCCCGTACAAGCTTTGAACCAGATGATGCAGACGTTGGTAACAGATACCAACCAGGTAGTCGCCATTTTCGGTCCCGAAAAAGAGAATCTGAAAATGCCTACGGAAGAAGCTATCAAGAAGATTCTGCAAGACGTAAAAGCCGAGAAACTGACTCCGTATGTAGACAAAGTATCGGACGAACCTTTAATGAAAGAAGCTCCAAAAGGTGGAAAAATCATCTCCGAACAAAAAGATGACGTATTCGGTACTATCATGCTGACGTTATCCAACGGAGTAAAAGTTATCATTAAGAAAACCGACTTCAAAGCAGATGAAATTACCATGAAGGGTGTAAGCCTGGGTGGAAGTTCACTCTTCCCTAACTCTGAAATCATCAATATCAATGGTCTGGATGCCGTTTCAGCAGGCGGTTTAGGCAATTTCAGCGTTGTAGATCTTGAAAAGGTATTAGCAGGCAAAAGAGTTTCCGTAAGTTACGGCATCGGTGATAAGACAGAGACCGTCAATGGCTACTGCTCTCCAAAAGATTTTGAAACAATGATGCAACTCACCTATCTGACGTTTACCGCACCGCGCCGGGATGACGATGCTTTTTCATCCTATAAGAATCGCAACAAAGCCGCATTGCTGAATCAGGAAATGAATCCCAGCACAGCATTCGGAGACAGTATTACTTATGCCCTGCAAATGGGACATCCACGTACTATACGCATCAAGTCTGACATGATTGACCAGATGGATTATGACAAGATTCTGGCAATGTATCAAGACCGTTTCAAGGATGCCAGTGACTTCACCTTTATCTTCGTAGGTAATGTAGACGTTGAAGAAATGAAACCGCTTATCGCCGAATATCTCGGAGCATTGCCCGCGATCGACCGCAAGGAATCATTCAAAGACAACAACGTCGAATATCGCAAAGGAGTTTACAAAAATGAATTCATCCGCAAACAGGAAACTGCTAAGGCTTCCAACTTCCTCTGTTTCACCGGTGCATGCAAGTATGATTTAAGAAATACTGTCCTGATGAACATGACTTGCCAGATTATGGACTTGGTTTATACCGAGAAAGTACGTGAAGATGAAGGCGGAACTTATGGAGTATATGTAGGTGGCAACCTCTCCAAATATCCTAAGGAAATAGCCGGAATACAAATCATTTTCGATACAGCACCATCCAAAAGAGAGAAACTGATGAAAATCATCTTTGCTGAAATAGAGCACATTTCTAAAGAGGGACCGTCTGAAACCAATCTGAATAAGGTGAAAGAGTTCATGCTGAAGAAGCATACCGAAGACCTGAAAGAAAACAGCTATTGGATGGAAAGCATCGATGAGCATTTATTCACCGGAATGAATCCCGTAAAAGACTACGAACAGATTGTCAACAGCATCACGGCTAAAGATATTCAGAAGTTTGCCGATGGCCTGTTCAAACAGAAGAATGAAGTAGAAGTTTCAATGATTAGTCCTGAATAAGGAATAAGCAGAGATTAATACAGTTTAAAAGGGAGGGCGTCTGTATGCGGATACCCTCCTTTTTACTTCTCAGTAATTTTACACATTTTCATAAATCGCCTTTGTTATTCAATAAAAAATACATAACTTGCCACGTCTTATAAAACAGACAAACTATATCATCATGAAAAGAAGATAAAACTATGCAGTATAAGAAAGATGAAATTTATTCCCTGAAGATTACGGGCACCATGATAACAAATGATTCCCATTATTATCTGATAGAAAATGAAGGAATCAAATACAGAGTGAAAATGCTGAAATTCCAGCACAAGCTGCCGGTTCCTGCAGAGGTGAAATGTATTGTCTATGGCTATGATGCCGATGAAACTCCTCTCTTCGCACAACACAGAGGCGAAATTTCACGCAAACTTTACACAGTCGGAAGTACTTACCCCTTTACCGTGCAACAAAGACCGGGCTACCAGTCCGGACACCGCAATATCTACTACGGATACGACACGAATGGCATCCGGGTCTTTATCCAGGTGGGATTGGGAAAAGAACTGACCATAGGAAGAAATGTCCGCTGCACAGTCAAACATATCAATCCGGATGGAGTTTTGGTCGCCGTTCCTGTCAACCAGGAAATGGACGATGGAACCAATTTCCTCACTATCGAGCAACTGATGCATAACATCCATACCGAACAACTACCCTCCTGCATCTGCCTGGAAACCCTGAACACCAATCCGGCCGGAGACCCGAAAGTGCAACAGATGCTGAAGCAATATGACAACCACGAAGGAGAATGGCTGCTGACATTCCTGAATATCCTGCTTGCCAAAAGAGAAGAAAGAATCGAAAATAAAGACTGGGAAGGAGTTTGCGAGTTAATACACTACCAACTCCTTATCACCGAATGGATACTTGAAGATTCATTGTTCCTCACATTCTATTCGTCATCCGTAGTACAATCCATTCGCGAAAAGGGAGAACGGGAAATTTCCGCCTGCGAAGCGATACGGAAAGCGATAGAACTTATCCGTAACAACACCGTGGATGATTTCCTGAAACAGATATTCACCAAAATACGCATTTCGGGCTATTTGTCCGACCGGAACCGGAAAACAGAACTGTTCACCGCACTGTTCCGATTAGACGATACGCTGGTGGATAAAAACATGTTTACCTTGACGGAATTCTGCCAATACATAGCCTCCAACACTTCAGATGCGGAATCTTCCGCCCTGACATCAGTCACGGAACTCATCAGAAAAATAATAGAGAAAAACAGGCAAGTACCCGATGCCTCTCCCATAAAAGTCATGCACTTGCTGGCCGTCTACCTGCTGCTGTGCCACAACCGCGACACACACCTCTCTCTATATCGCGTCATGCTTTATCGCTATGCGGCCTTGGCAAGCCCCCTTCTATCGGGATTCTGACGGATAAAGCGTATGATGTACTGACGCGAGCAAACCAGTTCTACCGCCCGGAATTCGACTGGAACGATGTCGTGCAATTCAAGCCCGAGGCTTTCATAAACAAGTTACGCTCATTCATGACGGACGTTTCTGACGATAAGGACAAGCTGATAGCCCAACACATCACACAAGGGGGGCGTATACTTCTGCGCAACGGGACATTCGGGCTGTATGCCGGCTGTAATCCCGGCGCACTGTTGCCCGAACATCAAAAGGTGACAGAAATGATGTCCGTATTCGATGGCAGAATCAGCATATATGCCAAGAAAGACATCAAACCGAAAGCAAGCGAAGTGCAGAATGTATTTGCTTTAAAGAATTTCTGGGAAACACTTTCCGGACAATTGTCCGCACGCGTGGTTACTTCCACCCCAAAAGCATCGGAGAAAGTGTTACCTTCAGAAGGGATGCGCGTCAGGATTACACTGCAAACATTCAATCCGCGTTTTCCGCTGATGATGTTTGCCGAGGTGACGGAACCCGGATACGAAGGAAGCGGCGCACTCCTCGTCAATGAAGTCACCCGCAGCCATATCCGCAGCCTGGAGGGCATTTTCTATGAGGAGGATACTTTTGAAGCCACTGTAGTAAAGGTCGGACCGAATGGACGCCTGACATTCAGTATTCTCCGGGAGTTATTCGAATTTGTGACGGCGACGGTGAAATACGGCAACCGGGTATATGCAAAGCTTATATGGATATCCAAGGGAAACGGCGTCTGGATATGCGAGGAAGGATACACGCTTTTCACGCCGGGTGCGGCACCTTATCCGAATGTCGGCACAGTAGCTCTGCTGGAAGTGAGAGACATCAATGACGCAGGGTACATCAATGCCGCCTACATTGAGAGTACAGATAAAAATATAGATGAGAACGAGGCTCTAGCTAAATTGATCAGCGAATATATCGACTTTTGTTCCCCGCAGGCAGAAAAAGAAGAGGAAGAAGGAAATTTCGGACAAGTATTCACAGACGAAGATGTGATGATGACCGAAGAACAATTATCACTTCCCTTGATGTGCGAATTGCCCTGGTTACTGGTTGTGACGGCATATGCTGAAAAGTTGCTGGTGAAGCGTTACAACTTGTTGGGGACAGCCCGCCTGCTGGCCGAAATGCTCAATGATTCGGCCTTGAAGGAATATTTATCGCTACAAATGAATTACGAGGAGAATATCTATAGTTTTGCCACCCACAATGGGCAAACGCGATGGACACACTTTTCGCATATTGACGATGCGGCAGTTTCCCGCTATCCTTCACTACGGTCTAAAAAGGAGCTGCTGCAAATTATCAGCTTGTTCCACACCCACAACTTCGATCCGGAGCTTGCAGTAGGCATTGCAACCACCAAAGACGAGAATAAGGAACATATAGTCCGGCTGGTGCTGGCCCACACTCTCCTGCTCAATTCACTGCCAGCCAAAGCATTAATCCCTCTACGCAACGAACTCTTGCAGCGCATCGGAGCCGGTGAATTTGTATCGCCCGACGAACAGACATCAAGTTCTCCGGTTGCAGCAGAATCCAAAGAAGACATTCCCAGCATAGGAAGGGAAAATGACAGAGTAGAGTTTAAATCATCCATAGTATACCCGGCAGGGCGCACCATCCCCGACATGAAGCAACAATCGGAAGTGATACTGCGCACCATTGCAGGATTTCTGAATGCATCCGGCGGCACACTGTATATCGGTGTATCTGATGCCGGAACCGTAATCGGACTGAAAGAGGATTACAACTACATGGCATGTGATTCGGATGCTTACGAGCGTTTTATCCGCCAACGTATCATAACCACCCTGGGAAAGGACATCAACAGCATCATTAAAATAGGGTTTCCACGGTATGGCAACCGCGAAACATGTTGCATCACGGTGCCCTGCTATGGAAAACTGATCGAGCTAAAAGGAGTGATATGGCAACGGCAAGGCAACTCCACAGTAATACTTGACGGCAATGCCCTGACCAAGCAACAAAAAAGGAAAAACAACACTTTGCAGGCAGAACTCAGCCAGATTGCAGAAAAAGAGATGGAATTGATCAGTGAAAACCTCTTGCAAACGGGAGAAGCGCAAACGGCGGTTGCCGCTGCTTTCGCCGCCAGTCTGGAAAAGAAGAAAAAGAAGGCGAAAGCCGGACTAAGGAAGACCATGATACAAACGTCTCTGATACGCCCTAATCCATATACGGAAGAGGGAGAGCACGATGTGCAGATAGCGGCTTACTTGTCTCTGCTTGATAACGGAGGATATCTGTTGAAAGATGCGCCTGCGCACATAGACAATGCGATTCTGACATTAGCAATCAGTGTGGAGGAAATCGGTGGTGCACTGCTCCTCTGTTATGAGAATGGCTACGTCAACCGCGTCCCACTGAAAATACTATTGCAGAAGAAACGTGACTATATTTATAAAAATGGGGTGAACAAGGATTCACATCTGATATTTGCCAGCATAGAAAATGGCGAACCGTATGTCCTGGTACATACTGTCCGGCAGAAAAATGAATATCTGAAAATGTTTCCGGTTAACAGAATAAAACAGAATATGGACTTAGCCCTGAAAGGTACTCCTCTTTTCTCTTATGACTTTGGCAAGGTAATTGCTTGGGAAGTGATTCCGGAAATGGAATCTGAAAAACTTCAGAAGCTTTACAATAACAATCCTGCCCATCAAGGTTATTCAATTACATCAGAGGCGATATCTAAAGAAACGGAGTTACTACAGGTAATGGGTTGGAAATTAGGAACCTCCGACATTTGAAATAACATTGCTTGTTTCATGATATAACTATGCTTGAATTTCGTTCTGTCGGGCAAGCTTGCCCTCTAATAAAACAGACTTGCGCTGTCCGAACTTCCCGGTATACGCGGCATGGCAAAAAAAAGGAGTACCGCTGTACTCCAACCTTTGTTAACCTTAAATCTAATACTAT
>OKSG01000026.1_pt1 | contig 152546 bp, 136 predicted proteins | sample 1606411 | NCBI WGS metagenome assembly OKSG01 (sample SAMEA3879586, study PRJEB24766) | human gut metagenome | biome: human-associated habitat; feature: feces | place: USA | collected 1985/1987
TATAAGATAAAAGCCTTTCAGGCTTAGGGGATGCACGCTGATAAATTATCATTTAGTTTCCTGCTTCCGCATTCTTAATCATCTGTTCGCTGGCATACATATAAATATCCACGCGGCGATTCTGACTTGCCGTCATGCTGTCATCATACTGATTGTAGCCCACGCCTTCCACTTTCTTGAACTGTGAAGGAGACACACCACAATCTTGCAGATAATTTTCTACCGTATACGCGCGGTCCTTTGAAACTTTCATGTTAGCTTCATACGTACCCACCTTGTCGGTATGTCCTACGATAGCGATGTCCGTTGTCGGGTCTTCTTTCAGAATCTGAGCCAGTTCGCGCAGTGAAGCTTTAGACGTATTGCTCAATGTAGAAGAGTTGAAACCGAACAGAATGCCCGATTCAAAAGTAACCTTTACCGCAGCGAGTCCGTTGGTATCTGTCACTTTCTCTACTTGTGCGCCTTCAATCTTGGCAGCTTCGGCAGCCTTTTTATCCATCTTATGCCCGATGGCAACACCTGCCCCCGTACCTACTGCCGCACCGACAGCCGCACCAATGGCCGCACCCTTACCTTTACCGATAAGTCCACCGATGATTGCACCGGCGGCAGCACCGGAACCACCACCAATCACACCGCCTTTTGCGGTATTGTTCATTGTACTACAACTTCCTAATATAATGGCACAACTCAGTAACAGTGCCGTAAATTTCATCTTTCTCATACTTTTTCTATTTAATATGTTACCATAATTAATAATACAAATTTAGATATATAACAATTATCCTGTAGCTATGTTCAGGTCGTTTGTTCGTCTTTTTTAGAGAATTTTTCTTTTTATAATAATAAACCACAGTGTGAGGATGATTCCTTTGGCAATGGTTGTTGCACTTACAGCCCACCAGATGGCATCCACGCCCATTCCCAGATGTACCAGGAATAAGGCAATAGGGATACGCATGTAGTTGCATGATATGCTGATGATGGCAGGAGGAACCGTTCTTCCCAATCCGTAGAACACACCTTGCATCGTGATTTCCAGCATCATGAAGAGTTGTGAATAGCCGTCTATACGCAGGAAGTCGCCACCCACACGGTATGCTTCCGGTTCGGGCACAAAGATGGAAAACACTTCGCTTCCGAAGAATATGAATAACAATGAACAAAGTGTACCGAATATAGACGTCATCCATAGCGTTGTGCGCCAGGCTTTCTTCACCCTCGATTTCTCTCCGGCAGCATAGTTTTGTGCAATGAAAGTACTCAATCCGGTGGAGAAACCTTGCGAGGTATTCCAGGTGATGGCTTCTATTTGTCCTCCGGTAGTGAAAGCCATAAGCCCGAGGTGTCCGCCCTGTTCCGATGCGGTGCGCGAAAGGAACATATTGACGAAGGCAAACAGCGTGTTGAGCGTAGCTACCGGGAGTCCCAGCTTAAAAATACGTTTTGTATATTTTCCCTTCAGCCGGGTAAGGAAAGGGAAACCACCCAACAAATCGTCCTTGCAGCGTAATTGATAGATAAAGATACCGAACACCGTTGCCTCAGACAGCCATGTGGCAAGCGCCGCACCTACTGTTCCCCAACCGAAGCCGAAGATGAAAAGCGGGTCGAGTATAATATTCATAATCAACCCAGTGCCACTGATGTAGAAGGGAGTCTTGCTTCGTCCTGCCGCATTATATATCCCCGTGAAAGCGGCAGAGAGGAATACGAAAGGAAATCCGGTTGAGACTATGCGCAGATAAGTAATGGCGTTTTCCGTGATATGCTCTTCCAACTCGAATATGTGTAAGATAGGGCTGGCAAAGAGGAATAACAAAGCTCCCCAGCATACCGAAATCAGCAATGCAATACTGATGTTATGCGAGGCGAATTGCCGCGCATCCTGTTCGCTGCGTGCCCCGATAGACTGCCCTACACTGACTTCCGAACCTACTTTGTTCAGCAGGGCAATAGAACCTGACATCCACGTCAGTATTCCTACCGCACCGACCGCAGCAACGGCTTCACTACCCAAACGGCCTACCCATGCCATATCCGTCAGACTGTACGCCATCTGGATGAACGAGGTAGCCATAATGGGTATTGCCAGATTGAATAACTGGCGGTTAATAGGCCCTTTTGTCAGACTTTTTATTCCTTGCATTCTCTTTTTGCAGACTATATATCAAATACGGGCTGCAAATTTACGGATTATTTGTTAATAATACGAGTTTTTCACCACAGAGTAACACAGAGTATCACGGAGTTCTATTTCTTTTGATTTCAAATTGATTAAACTCTGTGAGACTCTGTGTTACTCTGTGGTGAATTAATTCATAACTACATAATAATAGTGCTGACTTTTTCAAACTTTTCTATGGATAAACTTTCCCTTAATCCAGTAAGTGGCATGATTGGCTTTGAACTTTAAAATCACATAAGTCGGATCAGTCGGTCCGCCGGGAAAATGATTGATGAACCAATCCTGCCAAAGTTCCAGTTTGATGTCCGCATCTGTGATTACCTCTACATCACCGGTCATGCAAACGCTGTCTCCCTGGGCGTAGAAGCATAAACCGCCTTTGGGATTCTTGCGGAAATCCTCCGTCTTCCACGAAGTGTCTCCGGTGGACATCCAGACAGTGGAGATACCTTCGGCTTTTATCATGCTCATCGGTACAGGGCGGGGATACCCTTCCTTGTTTATAGAAGTGAGAACTACTACCTCGCTCTTTTGAAGCATTTCTGCGGCTTTCTTTTCAAGTGTTTCCATTTTATAATCTATTTAGTTGATTGATGGTACAAAGATAAGCGGCCGGAGAGATTACTTTATTGTATAAAAACGACATTTATGCCTCTACATAAGTCAGCGTGGCTTCTTCTTCCGATGTTGGCCGGCTCATAAAGGAACAGGCGGTGCTACCGGACAAATTCTTTATCTCCCTTGACAGGTGTGGCACGTCATAATACCCTGCATGGACAGCGGTCGACAACAAACTGTCGCAAGTATTGTTTCTCAGTAGGTCTACGGCATTTTTGAACTTCATAATCCTGCTGTATATCTTGGGAGTATATCCGGTGTTCATCTTGAATTTGCGTTCGAACTGTCGCTGGCACAGACAAATATCATCCATTAGCGATTGTATAGGGAGCTTCCCCTGATATCGGTTTATCCGTTCTATGGCAAATGTAATCTGCGGGTCTGCCGGTAAATCATGTTTGTATAATGACCTGATGAACAATTCTTCTATAATCTTCACCCGGTCTCCCAAACTGCTTTCTTCACACAATCTTTCGGTGAATGAGGCATCGAAGAAATTGCTGACTTCGTCGGCATTTATTCTCTGGTTGGTGAGTTCGTGCAGGGGAAGCCGGATGAAACGGGATAATCCGCAAGGCAGAAAGCGGATGCCCAGCATATGAATCGTTTCTGTATATGCCGCTAATTCCGAATAAGTATTCATTGGCCCGATGAAGTAGGCACGGTAGGGTTTCATCCTCAAATCACTGTTTACGGCTTGTGTCGCTTCTCCAAGAGTGAAGATGAAGTCTGTACACCCGTCAGGCAGTATATTGATGCGCATTCCATATCCGGGATTGCCTTTTAACTCCCAATATTTGTCGATATAGGGAGCGAGCAGGGGGCAGGGCGAGTATTCCTTATACATATATAATAGGTCTTGTGCACAAAGATAGCAATTTTTATTTTTCCATCTCCTTTTCCAGTCGTTTGCTCGGCATCACCCACAGGCAAGCCATCAGGAAATATAAGAAAATAGATATCCATACACAGACAAAAGCAAGCGGTATGGCACTGAAATAAATGAGAATGGATATCTTTTCTTTCTTTCCTCCGGCGTGGAGTCTTCTCAACGGGAAATCTTCGCCATGATAGCGAATCAATGTGCTTTCGAGTATGCGGAAAGCGACGGCACTCATCAGCAATACTCCTCCGTAGAAAGCTACAGGTACGGGTGACAGATGATTCTTGCCAATCCAGTTTGTAGTGAAGGGTATCAGTGACAACCAGAAAAGCAAATTCAGGTTTGCCCACAAAATGACACCGTTGATGCGGTGCGTCACCTGCATAATGTGATGATGGTTAATCCAATAAATGCCGACATAGATATAGCTGAGCAGATAGCTCACAAATACCGGAACCACCGGAAGCAACGCCTTTAATGTCACTTCATCGGGGGTATCCATAGCCAATACCATGATAGTGATGATGATAGCCATCACCCCATCGCTAAAAGCTTCTAATCTCCCTTTGTTCATATTCGTTTGTATTACACTTCTGAATATACAACAAAGACGAGGCAGTTTCGTTTTCCGTTTTCAGGGATTTTTTTCCCAACTTGGGAGCTTCCTTATTTCTGCTCTTTTTCCGGTATGTCCAGATCACCCTGGAAGCTGATGGACTGGCGATTCTGCATATTCACAAATATAGACGACGAACCGTTACTGAAAATATCAATGTTGAAGCTGAACCTGTCCTCTGTGCTCCGCGCAATGAACCGTACTTTGGCGGTTCCCTTTTTGTCCCACTCTATCTTATAATCACTGATTGGAGCTTTGAAGTTCAGTCCTTCGCCACCACCATACGGGATGGAGTAGGCGCGTCCGTAATAGGGGAGGTGGGATATTACAGAGTCATTTCTTATCTCTATTGAATAAGGGGAAGTCAGCGAAACGGAACGTCCTCTTGCGGGGATTGCCCTGTCTACGTCTATTTTATACTTTTCAGATAAGACCAGTTCCCTGACAGCTTTCTGTTTCATCTCTTTCTTTTCCTTCTTGGTCTGTGCGGAAAGAGTAGGGGCGCCGATTACTGCTACCAGCAGTAAAAAGAAAATCGTTCGGATTGTTTTCATACATACTATGTTTTAATCGTTTATATATGAGTAACAATCAAATATACAGATTATGCCGGACGAATGAGCACTCTTTTAATGATATTTAGATTAATTTCTCCGTGAACAAGAGTTTCCTTTTTCCATAATAGTTTTACCGATGCTGTTCTTTATAAGTTATCCTTGCGATTATACTAAAATACACTTACCGACACCCGGGTGTTGGTAGTACTTACATGGGGGTGTTGGTAGTACCAACATGGGGATGTTAGTATATCCAACACCCGGGTGTTGGTAAGAGGAAGTATTAACGAAACACAGTATATTCTTTAAAGAAGACGGATAAGGGAATATATGGAACGAAATATTAAAAAGCATAAGGTTCTGCCGAAAATCCATTATATTTGTATCCCGAACAAACAATTCCTATTACAGTGCCGGTGAATAACTTGAAAAACATAAAGATAGCATTATTTCTTTTCTTATGCCTCAGGATAACGTTGACGACCTGTGCCGCTGATTTCCTGTTTACATCTATCAATACCTCACAAGGTCTGAGTGACAATCAGATACGCTTCATTCTCCAATTGCCGGACGGAAGAATGGTATTCACCACCAGTGGTAATGTCAATCTGTATGACGGCGTACACTTCACTTACCTGCACCGTACTGCAGAAGACGTATACCCATTGCAGCAATACGATGGATATTATCGCATCTACCGGACTGGAGACTCCCTGCTGTGGGTTAAAGACAATCATAAACTGATGTGTATTGATCTCTATAAAGAACAATACGTCACAGACTTATCTTCCTACTTTCGGGATAAACACATATCCTGCCCCTTGAAAGACCTTTTTGTAGACGATCTGGGGCGTACATGGCTACTGATACCCGGCGCTTTGCAAGAATTAAGTGGCGGAATGCGTATTCCTCTTCCCGACAATGGCTCAAGAGTACTACAGGATGTGAATGCAAAGGATGATGCCCTTTATCTATTCTATGATACAGGCGAACTTGTCTGCTACGACCTTGTGAATCAGAAAGAAGCATATGCCGCCTCCGCTTATCCTCCGTCCGAACGGGATGATTTTCGGAGAACTTCCCTTGTCGTCAAAGGCAGTAAGGGATTTTACCAGCTACGGAACGGGCATAAAGGCGGCTTATTCTACTTCGATTGGCAGAACCGGAGCTGGAAGAAGATATTTGAGCAAAATTACACACTGAATACCCTGGTTATTCTTCCGGGTGATGAGAAAGCGTACATCAGTTGCGTCCACGGCTTTTGGATTATCGACTTATTGGATGGAGCACATCAATACCTCCCTTTGTTGCAGACCAGGAAAGGCCAGATTGTCTCAACAGAAATCAGTACCATCTTTCAGGACTTTCAGGGTGGATTGTGGGTAGGTACCTTAAACCGTGGATTGCTGTATTATCATCCGGCTATGCACAAACTGGCATATATCGGGCGCAATTCCTTCCCTGTTCCTCCGGAAGAAGATGTAGCTGTCGAATGTTTTGCCGAAGACAAAGCGGGCAATATCTATCTGAAAAATCATTCCCATATCTATCGGTTGGCCGATGACAAAAACGGCTCTTTGTCTCTGATTCCGGTAGCCGCTTCTTCCGTCCCGTCTGAATTATCCGCCCCGTTGCAAAGAAATGCTGCGAGCTACCATTTCAGAGGTAAGGACTATACCGCCCTCTGTACCGACTCACGTGGCTGGACTTGGGCGGGAACATCCGATGGACTGGAACTTTTTACAGATAACGAACAGGCATCTCGCATCTTCTACTGCGAAAACGGCCTGAGCAACAACTTCGTGCAAGCCATCCACGAAGACAGGCATCATGATATCTGGGTAACCACCAGCAATGGCATTTCCCGTATCCACGTCAATCCGGACAGCCATGACATCAGTTTTACCAATTTCAACCGGCAGGACGGTGCTCTGGAAGGAGAATATATGCAGGGAGCTGTTTTTGAAGCCTCTGACGGCACTCTCTATTTCGGAGGCATCGATGGCTTTAATGTATTCCGTCCGGACCGTGAGCCGATAGCTCCGGGGCTGCCTTATGCTCCTGTTTTCACCGCCTTGCGCTTATACGGCGAAAAAGTAAATACAGGCGAAAAGTATGGCGACCGCATCATTCTTCCCCAAACGCCCCCTTACACGGAGAATATAGAACTGGATTACAACCAGAACTTCCTTACCTTTGAGTTTTCCGCCTTGAACTATCTGAACGGTGAGCGTACTTACTACCGCTACCGGTTGGAAGGTGTCGATAAAGACTGGATTCGTGTCTTTGCCGGTGAGCAGAACGGTGGAACGGACGGTACAGGCATTCTTCAGGCTTCCTACACCGACCTTTCTCCGGGCAAGTACACTTTCATGGTTATGGCCTCGGATAACATCCTGCAATGGGATGGGAGAGTGACGGAGGTGTCGCTCGTCATCCATGCTCCCTGGTGGAAAACGAACACTGCTTACACCTTATATATAATAGCATTATTATTGGTAACTGTAGTCGGCATCCGACTTTACGTCTACTGGACCCGCAAAAAGATGGAACGTCGGCATAAGGAAGAAATTCTTTTGCTCCGCATCCGCAACCTTATAGAGCAATGCAACAGTTATGAGGCTGAGCAGAAAGCCCGTTCGGAAGACAACAATCCCCCTGCAACCTGTAGCGTTGTTGAAACGCCCCATGCTCCTAAGCAAGATGCCGCCGAGTCCGTATTCCTTGCGCGCGCCATCGAACAGGTGGAAAAGAACCTGCACGTCTCCGGTTACTCCGTTGAGCAGCTGAGCCGAGACCTTTGCATGGAACGCACCGGACTTTACCGGAAGCTAGTGACTATGCTCGACCAGTCGCCCAGTCTTTTCATCCGTAACATCCGTTTGCAACGTGCAGCCCAATTGCTGGCGGAAAGCAATCTCAGTATAACCGAAATTGCCGAGCGTACAGGTTTCAGCAGTTCCAGTTATCTGAGCAAATGTTTTCAGGAAATGTACGGTTGCCGTCCCTCCGAATATGCCGAAAAGATGAAGAAATCAACATGATTGTTGTTGCTTTCAACGTGGTTGTTGTCCGCCAGAGGCCTTTCTGCCCTACTTTTGCAACATCATAAAACACTTAAAAACCATGAAAATGAATTTTATTAAAAAAGTCGGCTTCTTGCTGGTATTGGCGGCCATTGTTGCTACAGGCGGCGTAGCGCAGAATGTGCAACGCACGCCCCAAGGCATCAAGTATGCTGCACAAGGAATGGACGTCAGTGTGGAATTTTATTCGCCCGCCATCGTCCGGGTTTATAAAACACCGATGCAGACGTCCTGCAATAAAGAAAGTCTGGTCATTATCAAAGCTCCCGAAACTACCCTGGTAACTTTCGGTGAAAACGGCGAAAACGTGACGTTGAGCAGTGATGCCGTGCGGGTGGAAGTGAATACGGAAACCGGAGGTATCCATTTCTTCGATAAGTCGGGAAAACGTATGCTGACGGACAAGGATTACGGAACGCAGTTCACTCCGTTCGACGATGCGGGAGTTCCTTCTTTCAATGTCCGCCAGGCTTTCCTGCTGGATAAAGATGAAGTCATCTACGGTCTGGGACAACAGCAGACGGGCAAGGTGAACCAACGCAATCAGAAACTTTTCCTTCGCAATCAGAATATGAGTATCTGCATCCCGTTCGTTCATTCTGTCAAGGGGTATGCTTTGTATTGGGATAATTATTCTCCCACCACCTTCCTGGATAATCCGCAGGAGATGTCGTTTGATTCGGAAGTAGGGGATTGTGCCGATTATTATTTCATCTATGGCGGCAATGCCGATGGTGTGATAGCCGGTGTGCGCGACCTGACCGGACAAGCTCCGCTTTATCCTCTTTGGACTTTGGGTTTCTGGCAATGCCGCGAACGCTACAAGAGTCCCGACGAACTCTGCGAAGTCGTTGACAAATACCGTGACCTGAAAGTGCCTTTGGACGGTATCATCCAGGACTGGCAATACTGGGGATGCGACTCGAACTGGAACTCCATGAAATTCCAGAACCCCCGTTATATCAACAAGATGGGTGATCCCGAATATATGAAATATCTTCCGAGCGGTGAAGACAAGAATGCACGCTACGGCACTCCGCGCATCAAGAGCCCGAAGGAGATGATAGACTATGTGCATAAACAGAATGCCCACATCATGATTTCCGTATGGGCTTCATTCGGCCCCTGGACGGAGATGTATCAGAAGATGGATAGTCTGAAAGCCCTGCTGCACTTCGACACATGGCCACCCAATGCCGGTGTGAAACCTTATGACCCGTTCAATCCGGTTGCCCGTGAAATCTACTGGGCCGAGATGAAGAAGAATATCTTCGACCTGGGCATGGATGCCTGGTGGCTCGACTCAACCGAACCGGATCATCTGAACGTTAAAGACCAGGATTTCAATACTCCGACCTATTTAGGTTCGTTCCGCAGGGTACACAATGCTTTTCCGTTACTGTCTAACAAGGGAGTTTATGAGCATCAGCGTGCCGTGACTTCTGATAAGCGTGTCTTCCTGCTTACCCGTTCGTCTTTCCTGGGACAACAGCGCTATGCTTCGCATTCCTGGAGTGGTGATGTGGTTTCGGACTGGTCTGTCATGCGCAGACAGATTGCGGCAGGTCTCAATTACTCCTTATGTGGTATTCCTTACTGGAACACGGACTTAGGCGGCTTCTTTGCCTGGAAGTATAATAATACGGTGGATAATATCGCTTATCACGAATTGCATACCCGTTGGTATCAATGGGGCGCATTCCAGCCGATTATGCGTTCGCATAATTCCGGTCCGGTGGCTGTGGAAATCTATCAGTTCGGCAAGAAGGGTGACTGGGCTTATGATGCATTGGAGAAATACACGCATTTGCGTTATCGTCTGTTGCCTTACGTTTACAGTACCTCATGGGAAGTGACCGATAAGGCTGGCAGTTTCATCCGTCCGTTGATGATGGACTTCCCCGAAGACAAGAAAGTGCTCGACATGGATACTGAATATATGTTCGGCCGTAACTTCCTCGTTCGTCCGGTGACGGATTCTCTTTATACCTGGCAGGATAAAGACCGGAACGGTCATCTGAAAGATATGAGTAAGGTTGGGAAAACAGATGTTTACCTGCCTAAGGGTGCCCGCTGGTTTGACTTCTGGACGGGACAGACACTTGAAGGCGGACAGACTATTCAGCGCGAAGTCCCTATCGACATCATGCCTGTGTATGTTCGTGCAGGCTCCATCCTTCCCTGGGGACCGGCTGTGCAGTACTCCACCGAGAAGAAATGGGATAACTTGACAGTCCGTATCTATCCGGGTGCTGATGCCGAATTTACCCTTTACGAAGATGAGTTTGATAACTATAACTACGAAAAGGGCGCTTACACTACCATTATCATGAAGTGGAATGACAAGGAGCGTACACTCACGATTGCTGACCGCCAGGGTAGTTATAAGGGGATGCTGAAGAACCGCAAATTCAACTTTGTGGTGGTGGAGCCGGGCAAAGGCTGTGGCGATGAAGATACGACAGCGTTCGATAAATCGGTTTCTTACAGAGGAAAGAAAGTGGTTGTGAAATTGTAATTGAAGAATTGTATTTCATATTATAAACAAAAGTAACTCCATTCTCCTCTCCGAAGGAGGAGAATGGAGTTACTTTTGTTTATTTTGAAATCCTATGGATATATCTCATTCCAACTCCCTCGCACAAATATTAATTGTCCGCAGCGCATCCGATATCTCAGCCGGACTCATCCCCAGACATTCTATTCTTAATACCTTTTCCCAGTCTTCAAAATCTACGTTCCATCTATGAATCTGAGGATATTGTGCAAGCAGTGCTCCTACTCTTTTCACATCCTGTTTCCTGACTATAGAGGTTCGGAAAATTAAAATACAGTCTTCCATCTTTCTCATTGTTTTTAGTGTTTTGGTATAGGGCGCAAAGATAGTCTCGAAACTACATGCAAAATAGGTCAAGTAGACGAATTCCTTTGCCATTTCCGATGAAATAAGGAAAATGGGGGATGAAATCGGTGCCCTCAGATAAAATAAAACGAATCGTTCATTGGCCCACATTTTAGAAAAATGACGTTTTTATAGGTTTTATTTTTGAATCTAAAATAAATGCATATATTTGCAAAACATAGGACCTGTCTCATCAGAGTCTGAAGTGATCTTTATATTCAATTTATTGTTATTAATCAAACTATGAAATTAACGGAATCCGAACCAAGCCAAGTCGATATGGAATTGGAACAATATCGCACTCGGCTTGAACAAATGGTCGAGGAGAAATCCAGAGACCTGATCGCCAGCCAGGAAATACTGGAAGCAACCAACCGTCGCCAAGCATTATTCATCAAAGTACTGCAAATACTGCAACTGGAAGCAGACATACCCACAGCCATGAACATGGCACTTGCCGAAATCGGACGTTATACCGGCGTTGACCGTCTGGCAACATGGGAAAATCACTTGGATGGAGTTACGTATGGCTGTACCAACGAGTGGTGCAACAAAGGAATCGAACCTGCCATAGACTATCTGCGGAGCATGACCATTGAAGCAGGTAAACCTTGGTTCGATATGCTCGAAAAAGACAATATCATCTGTACATCCGATATCTATTCACTTGATCCCTTCATCACTCAAATGCTGGAGATACAAGGTGTGAAAGCAATTGCCGTCTTTCCGTTGTCGCAGTTGGGCGTACATTTCGGTTTCCTTTCATTTAACTTTTGCTGGAACAAGCAATGGGACGAAAAGGATGTGGAACTGATGAGCCAGATATCACAAATCGTATCTACCGCTACCAAACGCTGGCAAGTTGAAACCACCTTGCAACAATCACAGCAAACGATGCAAAAGGTATTAGACAATATCAATGCCAATATTTTTGTTAGCGACTACGATTCGCTGAAGGTGCTTTTTGCAAATAAATCTTTCAGAGAGGAAGCCGGACAAGTGTCTGAAAGTACGGAATGCTGGAAAATGCTGAATGCGGGATTGAATAATGTGTGCAAGCACTGTCCGAAGCCGAATCTGTTTGATGCTGACCATCAGCCCACAGGTGTTCATTTCTGGGAAGACTATAATCCTTCCACTGATCGTTGGTATACCATTCAGAGCACAGCGCTCAAGTGGATTGACGGACGGCGGGCAATCATGGAGTTGGCTACTGACATCACTACCCGTAAGCAAGTGGAACTGGAATTGATTCAGGCGAAAGAAAAAGCAGAGGAATCGGACAGGCTCAAATCAGCCTTCCTGGCAAATATGAGTCATGAAATACGCACTCCGCTCAACGCTATCGTTGGCTTTTCGAGCCTGCTTGCCGAGACTAATGAGGAGGAGGAACGCCGTGCATACATGTCTATAGTAGAGAAGAATAATGAACTGTTACTCAATCTGATTTCTGATATTCTGGATATTTCGAAAATAGAGTCCGGCACGATAGAACTTACCGTGGCAAGGGTGGATGTGTTTCAGCTTTGCCGGGAGATAATCAGCACTTTTTTGTGTAAAGCTCGTGATAAGGCGGTAGAACTTCATTTCGATGAAAGTTCACCTCAGATAGTGATTGACGGTGATAAGAAATTGATTACGCAGGTACTCTCTAATTTTGTGAACAATGCTTTGAAGTTTACTGCCGAGGGATCGGTCACTCTTTCTTATACTTTAGAAAGTGACGATCAGGTACGCTTCTGTGTTACGGATACAGGTGAAGGTATTCCCGCCGAAAAGCAGGATGAGATTTTCAATCGTTTTGTGAAACTCGATTCGTTTGTACAAGGTGCCGGTCTTGGATTGGCGATATGCCAGAATTTGGTAGAGAGAATGGGTGGAAAGATTGGAGTCGAGTCTCGTGTGGAAGAGGGTTCGTGCTTCTGGTTTACACATCCATGTGTGATGAAGGTTTAATTTTTGAGGCAAAATGGAAGAGTTTACACAAAGGTTACAAAACGTGGTTTTTAAACTAAAAAAGCAGCTGTCTGAATTAGATAGCTGCTTTTTTGTGATCCGCCTGGGTCTTGAACCATGCGGCTCACAAGTCTTAAAATCAATATCTTAACGTACCTCAATCTTTTAAGGGGTACGAATTAGGCACTTTTTTCAGAGAGCTTTTGTCTTCCCTTGTCGGGATTGTGTCTGCCTTTATCTTCGGTTCAAAGATACGGCTTTCTTTTGATATGTGCAAATCATTGAAAATAAATCTTCTGCGGTTAGTGCAAGGTGCAAGCTATATATAAAGATATATACTTGCACCTTGCACTAAATTTATTTTCCATGTTTCTTTTCAAATAAGGCTTTATTCTTTTCTCCCCACGCAATCATCGAATCCAAAATCGGAAGCAATGAACTGCCAAGTTCTGTGATAGAATATTCTGACCGAGGTGGAAGTTCAGGATAAATCGTTTTGATTACCAATCCGTCATCTACCAATTCTTTTAGTTGTATGTCAAGCACTCGTGGAGCGGCTTCCGGTAATGCCTTATGAAGTTCACTCGGTCGCATGGAAGTACTGCGCAATTCATCTAAAATGCAAGACTTCCATTTAGAATCTATCAAACTCATTGTAAGTCGCAACGGACAACTTAAATCTACAGGTATTTTTCTTTCGTACATATTGCAATTCCTTTTATACTTTGCAAAAGTAATCATAATTATCTAATTCAGAGGATACCGAAAAAATTTTCGGTATATGAATAATTTTTCGGTACTTGTGCATATCGTAGTTATCTTGTAGTTTTGCAATGTGTTAATAAACAAAATATTTCATTATTATGCGTAATTCAATTAAAGAGTATGAAGCAGTAGAGAAAGCTGCTATGAAATTTGTGGAAAGCGTGGCAAAAGGTGATAGCCAATATGCTCGTGAGTTGTTTACAGAAGATGCCGTTTTATTTGGTTTTCTTGACGGGGAATTAGAACGTGGCTCTATTGAGCAATTCTACCACAACGTAGATACTGTTAGTGGTGGGGAAAAGTTTAAGGCTCGTGTTGATGTAGTTGCTGTAGAAGAAACGCTTGCGGTTGTTCGTGTACTTGAAGAGGGATGGGGTGAAAGAATTGATTTTACAGACTACTTGCTTCTTCTAAAAATAAATGGCGAATGGAAGTGTGTTGCAAAAGCATATAATCAAAACTCAAATACAATAAAAAAATGAAAATCACAGTAATTACCGGAAGCCCCCGCAAGGGAGGTAACACCTTTGCGATGGTTGATGCCTTCATAAAAGCAGCCGAAGCCAAAGGTCACAAAGTGATGCGTTTCGATGCCGCCATGATGAAAATCGGTGGATGCCACGCTTGTATGACCTGCTTCAAAACAGGCAAAGCCTGCTCGTTTGATGATGATTTCAACGTAATCGCCCCACACATTTTTGATGCTGACGCTGTGGTGTATGCCGCACCTGTGTATTGGTATTCATTTCCGTCACAGATAAAGGGTGTCATCGACCGCGTGTTTTCATTTTGCGTAGCGGGAAAGAACATAGCAGGTAAGAAATGCGGCATAATAACCTGCTGCGAGGAACATGACCCCACAGTGATGGACGGCGTGACAATGCCATTGCACCGCACATTCGACCTTTTGAAATGGAACTTTGTGGGCGAGGTCTGTGTTCCCGGCGTATTCAAGGAGAAAGACATAGCCACCACTGACGGCTGCGCACTGGCCGCTGCCCTTGCCGAAAAATTCTAATCGCCATGAAAGTATTAATGATTAACGGCAGCCCACATCCCAACGGGTGTACCGCAACAGCACTCAACGAGGTTTCCGAAACGCTCCACAGACATGGAATAGAGACAGAAATCCTGTATCTCGGCAACAAGCCAATAGCGGGCTGTATCGCCTGTATGAAATGTTTTGAGACAGGACATTGTTTCCGGGATGATGCAGTTAAGGATATTCAAGACAGACTTGCAGAATTTGATGCAATCATACTTGGTTCCCCTGTATATTATAGTCAACCTACGGGACAGATAACATCATTTTGTCAGCGACTTTTCTTTTGCAAAGAGGGGGAAATGGCTGGAAAACTCGGAGCTTCTGTAGTTTCTTGTCGCCGTGGTGGTGCTTCCGCTACATTTGAACAACTAAATCAGTATTTCACTATTTCTAATATGTCTGTCGTATCATCGCAATACTGGAACTCTGTACATGGCTTCACTCCTGAAGATGTCCGTAAGGATGAAGAAGGGTTACAAACTATGCGTTCTCTCGGAGAGAATATGGCATGGTTGTTAAAAAGTATGGAAATAGCAAAACAGAATGGTTTGGAAAAACCAATATACGAACAGAGATTAAGAACACATTTTATTCAATAATAGAAGCTTACATGAATCAAATAATAACTTTTTTAATTGCGATTTGTTTTTGTTATACTTCGTATGCACAAAACAAATTAGGGAGTGAATCACGGTTTATTAAAATACAAATTGATGAAAATACACCTTGTTCTGCAAGAGAACCTAATAAAGATATTTTAATAAATGGGAATCCTCAATTCAAATCATGGACGTTCGATTCCATTTCCAATAAACTAAAAAGTGGTATTTGGGAAAGCACTCCCGGAAAATGGAAATTTCGCAATTCTCATTGGGAGTATTGTAGAATTTTGTCAGGAACATCAGTAATAACAGAAAATACAGGAAAACAGTTTATTGTAAAAGCTGGCGATAGCTTTATATTGAAACCTGGATTTACTGGCACATGGGAAGTTGTAGAAACTACACAAAAGGATTTTGTGGCTGTAGAATGTGATACAAATAAGGATATAGATAGGGAGTCTTTAAAAGGAATAATTAAGGCAATAGAATATTATGTAAAAGGTGGTGAAAAAGGTGATAGCAAAATAACAGCTAAAGCCTTTACAGATAATGCTACAATGTCATGGTCTGAAAATGGACAAGTAAAAACTGTTCCTATTCAAATTTTATACAATATAGTAGATAAGAGTGGAGCCGCAAATGCAAGTTATAAACTAATGGAATACAATATAGAGCAAAATATCGCAATAACTAAAATTCAATCACAATTTGGTTCTCAGAAATACATTGATATGTTTACACTTGTTAAAGATACTGATGGATGGAAGATTATTAGCAAAATCTATACTGTTTTATAAAGATTGTTATTTGTGTCTGCTATAATCAAAATAAAACTTTTACATGAAAGAGTATATCAATCAATTAGTACAACAAGTAGAAAATACATTAGCTGATTTTGAAATTTGTGAATGCAATATCATTAGTGATTCCTTGAAAATTGTACATTATTTGTATGATATACTTTTAGAATTAAGAGAAAAAGTAAAAGACAATGAATTTGAAAACAAAGTGGATGAAATACTTTTCTTTAAAGTACAAAAGCCTGAATTATTAGGTCGATTGATATATTTCTATAAAATGTATCGTATAGAGACACAATGTCCAACTGGAAGTAATGAAGTTATAAAACATTATCTTAATCAAGAATTAGATAGTTTGACTTATTTTTTCAATCATAATTTGGATTTCTATCAATACTATCGTTCAAATTCAACTTTATATGATGAATATTACTTCTTGCGAGGTAAAAAAGATATTCGTTTATGTACTGATAGCTCCCAGTTTGATAAAGATCCTAAGTTCTCAACTGGGTATGATTATAAGGTGGCTAAGATTATTGCAAATGAAATGCTACGTATTTATCTGAATAAAAGAATTATTAAATTGGAAACGGGTAATCAGATCAAAGATAACTTGCAATGGTTGAATAAATCTCCCTTCCGTTTTACAGGTAAAAAAGTTTTTCTCATTGAATTAGGATATTCTCTTGCATCATCGGGAGATTTTAATAATGGTAATATAGAAATAAAAGAAATGATGAATTTTCTTAGTTCTGCTTTTCATACAGATTTAGGAGATTATTATGCAGCATATATTGCAATGAAAGAGAGAAAAGACAGGACTGCGTATTTGCATCATCTAATAGATTCCCTTATTAAGCGAATGAACGATGATGATATGAAATAAAGTTTTGTATTCCAATATGTAAAAGTACCATGTTCACCCCAACATGGTATTTTCTTTTTATGGTGAAATCTACTTTGAAAAATGACGTTTGGGGGAGCTTTTACGCCAATATTCCCCTAAAATAGCTTGGAAAAAAGTAATACCATGATAGATAGAACCATGACTTTTAGGTTATTTCTTCTCCCGAACTTTGCGACAAATTAATAAGTTAGCAATATGGAGATTATAACATTTGAGTCAAAAGCCTATAAGGAACTTGACAACAAGATTACTACCATAGCAAACTTCATCTTCAATCAGTTGGGTGAGACTAAACCGAATGAAGATGAAATTTGGGTGGACAGTTACGAAGTCTGTACATTTCTTCAAATCAGCGACCGTACTTTACAACGTTTAAGAGCCAACGGTGTTATTGCTTATTCCAATATCGGAGGACGTTGTTACTACAAAATAGGTGAATTAAAACGTCTGTTAGAAGAACGGTTGATAAAAAGTAATGATGAATGTATGCGTAATTTAGTTGAGAATCACAAGGCTTATGTTAAAGAAAGACGAAATTCTAAGCAGGACAAGTAACGGATTGTCTGTATTCAAACACTATCTGCCCGGCAATTGGCGCATTGGTCGGAACTTCCTTAACCCGCTGTACGAGGACAGCAAAGCCTCCTGCAACATCTACTTCGACCGTCATAGCGGTATGTACAAGATGAAAGATTTCGGTAACGACAATTATAGCGGCGATTGTTTTTTCTTCGTGGGGCAGTTAAAAGGGCTGGATTGTAACCGGGCGGCTGACTTCGTGGAGATACTGGAAATCATCGATCGGGATTTGGGCTTGGGGCTGGTTTCCGGCACTCCGGTTTCCATTCCCCCGGCAACCGTCCGCCGGGCAGTGCCGGACAAACCCGAAGAAACACCCGAAAAGCCCGTCAAGCCCTACCAGTTCCGGGTACAGAAGTTCACCCCCGCCGAGTTGGAATACTGGCGGCAATATGGCATCACGCCCGAACTGTTGGAATATTACAAGGTTTGTTCGCTCCGGGAGTACAACAGCGAAACGGCAGAGGGTAAACCGTACACCTACACTTCATCGGTGACAGAACCCATGTATGGCTACAAGGGCAAACAGCACATCAAGCTGTACCGCCCGTTCTCCACACCCCGTTTCCTCTACGGCGGCAACTTCGGCGAAAACTACTGTTTCGGGCTGGAGCAACTGCCCGCCAAAGGCGATACGCTCTTTATCACGGGCGGCGAGAAAGACGTACTTTCACTGGCGGCGCATGGTTTTCACGCTATCTGCTTCAACAGCGAAACGGTGACTATCCCGCCTACGCTGGTTTATCGGCTGACGTTCCGCTTCAAACACATCATCCTGCTTTTCGATATGGATAAAACGGGCAAGGAAAGTTCACGCAAGCAGGAAAAACTGTTGGAAGAATTTGGCGTGAAACGCCTGCTGCTCCCGCTTCCGGGAACGAAAGAGGAAAAGGACATATCCGACTACTTCAAAGCCGGGAACACCCGTGAAGATTTCCTGAAACTGTTTATCGAATTTTTAGACAACCTGTATAGCGACACATTGATTATGCTAAAATCATGCGAGATAGATTTCAACAACCCGCCCGCCAAAGCGCAAGAGATTATTTCGGCGGGTGATGTTCCATTAGGGACACAAGGCAACCTGTTCGGCATCACCGGGGGCGAGGGAACGGGAAAGAGCAATTATGTAGCCGCAATCGTGGCGGGCTGCATCTGCCCGGCTGGTGCGGACATAGATACGCTGGGCATACAGATAACTGCCAACGGCAGGCACAAGGCGGTCTTGCTCTATGACACCGAACAGTCGGAAGTGCAACTGTTCAAGAATGTAAGCAACCTGCTGGCACGTGCCAAACAGCCGGACAAACCCGATGAACTGAAAGCGTTCTGTCTTACCGGTATGTCACGCAAAGAACGCCTGAACGCCATTGTGCAGAGCATGGATAAGTTCTACTACCAGTACGGCGGCATCCAGTTGGTCGTCATTGACGGCATCGCAGACCTTGTTAAGAGTGCCAACGATGAAGCGGAAAGCGTGGCGGTAATAGATGAACTTTATCGGCTGGCGGGCATCTATAACACGTGTATTCTGTGCGTGCTGCACTTCGTCCCCAATGGTTTGAAACTGCGGGGACATTTGGGTAGCGAGTTGCAGCGCAAGGCGGCTACTATCCTGTCGATAGAGAAAGACGATGAACCCGCCCAGTCAGTGGTAAAAGCACTGAAAGTAAGGGACGGAAGCCCGCTGGACGTTCCTCTGATGCTCTTTGCATGGGACAAGAAAGCCGGGATGCACGTTTACAAGGGAGAGAAACCCCGTGAGGAAAAAGAGAAGCGCAAGGAAAGGGAACTGGTAAGCGTTGCCCATGACATTTTCGGGCGACAGACACATATCACTTATATAGACCTTTGCGAACAGTTGCAGCAGGTCTTGGATGTCAAGGAACGCACCGCAAAGAGTTATATCCGCTTTATGCGTGAACGGGAGATTATTATTAAAGACCCGGTGAACCAAAGCTATTTTATGATAGGTCTTATTTAATCCGGTAGCCTTATGTATATAGATAAAGAAAATTTCGTGGCTTGGATGGAGCGTATCATGGATAGGCTCGATATGCAGGACAAAAAGATAGACCGTCTTTTAAGCGGTCACAATTACCTGAACGGTGAAAAACTCCTTGACAATCAGGATTTGTGCTTTATGCTGAAAGTAAGTACCAAAACCTTGCAACGTTACCGGAAGAAAGGAATACTGCCTTACTTGACGTTAGACGGAAAATATTTCTATCGTGCAAGCGACATACACAAGTTAATCCGTGAACGCATGGATTGAGTGATAATCAATATCATATATTTTCTTCTTTAAAATCCTGTCTTGTTATGATAATAAGGCAGGATTTCTATTATTTGCAAGGTTATTTCGGTGATTTTCGCTACTTTTGCAAAAGTAACATAAGAGAATAACGGCGATTGAACAGTTTCGGCTGCAATATCGTCATTATATATAACATATTCGTTCGCCGAATATCTCACTACGAAAACTGGCACTTTTCAAAAGAAACGGGATTTTCAGCGCAATGTCTATGCTATGCTTTGTCATAGCGTGGACTTGCCTGTTTCGTTTCTTTGGGTATGCCAGTACCTCGTAGTGGAGCAGTGTAAGTTCACGCTTCTTTTTTGAGGTATCAACGAATAGGTTGAAAAAGATTATCAACTGTTTAATACCTGATAGGATGAAACAAATTAAAGCGCATATCGCCGTATCTCTTGACGGACATACAGCCACCTTAGATAAGGAACTGGATTGGTTACCCAATGAAGTAAAAACTATCGTTGGCAAATACTATTTGGATGCAGATTGCCTGCTTATGGGGGCGAACACCTACAACTACATCTTTGAACACTGGGGCGGGTGGCCGCACAAAAGCAAACGGTCTTTTGTGGTGTCACACTACGACACCAACGTAACGCCGGACTGCGGCGTGGAGTTCCTGACCGAAGAGCCGCTGCAAAGGGTCTATGAATTGAAACAGGAAACCGACATGCTGGTGCTGGGCGGCGGCAAGCTGCTTACTTCATTGATTAAAGCCGGGTTGCTGGACAGCCTGACGATATACACCGTCCCGGTTATGGCGGGCAAAGGCATCGGCTTTATCGGGGAAACATTCGGCTCACATTGGAAACTCTCGGAAAGCAGGGTGCTGGATAACGGGGTGGTCTGTTCGACCTACCTGTTTGGCGGCAGCGAATAAAAAATGCGCCCGGTTCCCGCCGGGCGCAACCACTAAAATTTCAATTATTATAAGTTGCAAAACCTATCACAATGAAATTTCAACTGCAAAGATAGGCTATTTCTTCGGTTTCGCTTTCTTTTCGGGGAATGAAAAACCGACATTGAACTGTTCGTCCAGCACAAGCGAAGCATCGAAAGCCTTGCCGTTCTTGCCCTTGAAGCCTTTGATTAGCCCGGTCTTGCGTTTCGTCACCAGTTCGACAATCTGCTTGTCGGAAAGCTGCTTGTCGCACTTGTTGCGGAATATGGTAAGCGCACAGTCCACGTTGGAACACTTCGCCACTTTCGGGTAGAACAGGATGCGCCCGTTATTGCATTTGGGGCAGGAACAGGTTTCACCGCCCGCAACAGACAACTGTACCGCAAGCAGTTCCGCCGTGATTTGGGCGGCGTACACCTCGATGCCCTTTCGGAACGTGTCGGCATCCATGTTTCCCGCTTCTATCTTGGAAAGGGCGGTTTCCCACATACCTGTCATTTCGACATCGGCAATCTTCTTGTCCTTGACAATCCTGTAAACGGCAAGCCCCTTGTCGGTGGGTACAAGGTTCTTCTTCTCACGCACGATGTACTGGCGGGCGAACAGCGTTTCGATAATCGCTGCACGGGTGGCGGGCGTGCCTATCCCGGCATCTTTCAGGCTGGCTTTCAGTTCGGCATCTTCCAGTTCCTTTCCGGCGTTCTCCATTGTGGCAAGCAGGCTGCTTTCCGTGTGCAGCGGTTTCGGCTTGGTCTGCTTCTCCAACAGTTCCAAGTTTGAAATCGGCAGGCTTTCGCCCTCTTGAAGCGGCGGCAGGCTGGCGGCTTCTTCATCCCCGCCCGTTTCCTGCTCGCCGAACACGGCACGCCAGCCTGCTACTTTCATCACAGACCCTTTTACCGTGAAGTCAGTATCTCCAGCCGACAATATGGCGGTGGTAACGTCTTTCACGCACTTGCCCGAAAAGGCTTCCAGCATACGCCCGGCTACCAGCTCGTAAACTGCCCGCTCGTCTTTGGAAAGTTCGCCGGGCAGGTTCTCGGTAATGATTAAGGCGTGGTGGTCGGTCACTTTGCCGTCATTCACGCTGCGGCGGTTCAGGGGTGTGCCGTCCAGCCCGGCGGCATACCCGGCAAAGCGGGGGTATTGCCCTAACAGGGCGACACGCTCCGGCATTTCATCGAAAACGTCCTCCGATATATAGCGGCTTCCGGTTCTCGGATAGGACATCACTTTCTTTTCATACAGGCTTTGCGCTATGGAAAGCGTCTTGTCAGCCGAAAAGTTCAGTTTCGTGTTCGCTTCCTTTTGCAGCGTGGTAAGGTCGTACAGAAGCGGCGGTTCTTGGTTGGCTTCTTTCCTCTCAACGGATTTCACGGCAAGTTGTCCGGCATCTTTAACCCGTTGCAGGGCGGCTATGGCTTCGGGCTGCTGTTCCCACTTGGCGGTCGATTGGGCGGTGAAACTTATTTCCCCGCTGGCGGTCGCCGCTTTGAGTTGCCAAAACTTGGCGGGTACGAAATTCTTGTTCTCCAAATAGCGGCTGCATATCATCACGAGCGTGGGTGTCTGCACCCTGCCCAGCGAGAACACGCCCTGCCCGGCGGCTACGCTCAACGCTTGGGTGGCGTTTATCCCTATCAGCCAGTCCGCTTCGCTGCGGGATTTGGCAGAGAGGTAGAGGTTATCGTAACATTCTCCCGGCTGCAAGTTATCCAGCCCCTCACGGATTGCCTTGTCGGTAAGGCTGCTTATCCACAGGCGCACGAAAGGCTTTTGGCAGTTCAGGTAATGGAAGATGTAGCGGAAGATTAACTCACCCTCACGTCCGGCATCGGTGGCGACAATAATCCGGTCGCACTTGTCGAACACTTCCTTTATCACTTTCAACTGTTTCAGCACGCCGGGGTCTGCCTTATAACCTTTCTCCACTTTCACCTGACGGGGGATTAATTGGAAATCGGGCGGCAGTATGGGCAGGCTCTCCCTGCGGAAGTTCGCCACGCCATAGGCTTCCGGCATGGCAAGCTGAATTAAGTGGCCGAACGCCCATGTCACCATATACCCGTTGCCGGAAAGATAACCGTCATTACGCCGGGTCGCCCCGATGATGCGGGCGATGTCCTTTGCCACGCTGAGCTTCTCTGCTATCAATGCAATCATGTTGTTTCTTTTTTATGGTTTGTTACTGACTTGATTTTCCGTAAAATTTTACGGTCATAATAAATATGGTAGCCGCCCACGTAATACTGGCGGTTGTGTCTGTCTATTTCTTTCCAGTCGGTTTTTGAAGAAAGGACTATGAAGAAAATCATGATGACAAGCGGAATAACTATAATATAGATTAGCTGCATACCTTTATAATTTCATTCCTTTGGACTTCTTGGGTTTGTCCGCTTTCAGGCTCTTGTCCTGCTTCTCTTTCTGCTTGGCGGTGGGCTTGTCCTGACCCTGTTTCAGCGGCTCTTTGCCCTGCTTGGTGGCTTCGTTGGTCTTGCCCCCGGAATTGACCGCTACCTGCGTCCGGCTCTCGGCGGCTGGGGTAACGTCTTTCGGCTGCACCTTGTCGGGGGATTTGCCCCGTGCGCCGGGCTGCACATGACCGTTGAACTCAACGCCCTTGCCGTCCTTTATCCCGGTTACCTGCTGCCCCTGCTGCAAGAACTGGACGGCAGACCTCGGCAGGAACTCCAAGCCACGCTCCACTGCGCTGACCTGCAAATAGGCACTGCGCCGTGTGCCGTCCCTGAATTGCAGGTTCTCCATTTTCACCGCTTGCCCGGCTTCAAAGGCGGCTTTCTGCTCCGGGCTGACTTGCACGCCGCAAATGGTGTCGGGGCATTTCCACTTGTCAGCCCGCATATATTCCAGTTCGTGCGTGTACCTGTCCCGGCTGACGAACACGGGGATTTGCTCACCGCTTTTCGGGTCTTTGATTTCAGCGATGCCGCCCAAGTTGCCAGTGCCTTGCAAGTTGCTCTGTTCCTGCTTGGTGAACCCGTGTTCATGGAACGGGCGTTGCAACAACTTTTCGTCCTGCTGCACGCCGTGCAGCTTGGGTACTACCGTGCCGTCCTTAGCCTGATAGAAAGAGAGCTTGACATCGGTAGGTTTGAGGTAGAAGCCGCCCACCGTTCCCGAAACGGTGTAGGTGTTGCGGGACTTGTAGCCACGCATCACCCGGTCGAAGTCACTCGTGTTTTTCAGGGAGTCGGCGGTGATACCGACTTTCTTCAGGTTCTCCCAGTCGATTTTTGCCGGGTCGAAGCGGTAGCCCTGCTTGAACTCGTGGAAGTCGGGCTTCGGAACTCGCAACATTTCAGCCCGCTTGCCGCCCTCCGGTGTCGGGTTGCGGTGGTTGTCCTCGATTGCCTTTGCGTCCCGCTCCGCTTGGGAAGCCTTGACGCTGAACAGTTCCAGCCCGGAAGTGTCCTGATACTTGCGGAAGAAATTGGAAATGAAGTTGCTGAACACATCGCTGTTCTTGTCCACCTGCATGAACTCGCCGCCATGTGTCGGCGGCACGGTCTGCAAATTGCCCTCCTTGTCGATACCCTTAACGGCACTCACCTTGCCCTGCTGTTTATCCAAGACCAGCAGCACGTCTTTTTCCAGCCCCTCTGCGGGCGGGGTCATTCTGTTTGCCATAAATAATTGGAATTTTAGTGGTTACGGGAATAGTCCCGCTCAAAGGTAGCGACTAAATATGCTATATTTGGACGGGCGGTAACGGCTGTCCAAATTTGTCCTGCGGTGTCCCGATTTGTCCGGGTCAGATGAAAATATCCAACCAACAGTTGGAGAAATAAAAACATCTTCGGCAAAATATTTGTTATGTTTTTGCATGTAATTACATAATATACTATCTTTGCAGTATAGAAACAAAGTACATAAATATGGCTTCATTCAGGAAAGAGATACTTGGGCAGATTGAACGGATAGATACCGGGCGTATATTCACGTTCCGAGATTTGTCGTTTGAAACGGAAAAGACCGCCAATGTTGCGGTGCTGCTCTCCGAACAGAGCCGCAAAGGGGTACTGGTACGGGTTGAAAAAGGGGCGTACTACCGCCCCAAGAAATCTGTCTTAGGATTGGGGAAGCTGCCCGTCTATCAGGATGAACAGTTCCGTTATCTTACCGAAAAACTGAACGGCTATATCACGGGAGCTTACGTCTATAACAAAATGGGGCTGACCGAACAGGTCGCCACAACCATAACGATAGCCACTCCAAACCCGGTTCGCCGTTTCCGTTTCAAGAACTTGGATATAGAGTGCGTGAAAGCCTACTGCATGGATTATCCGGATGAAAGCCTTGTCCCGTACTTGCGGCTGCTCGATGCGATAAAGGACATGAAGCGCATACCCGGAACAACCGGACAGGACATCTACAACCGGGTCAAAAGCCAATATTTCAACGGGTACAGCCTGCCGGAACTGGAAAAAATCGTATCTTTGGCAAAAAGTTACCCGCCACGTGTCAGAAAGGTGGTGGCAGACATACTGGGCGACATCAGACAAACCGTATTGCAAACGGAAATGGCAAAGACCATTCTTCCCACGACACGGTTCAACTTGGATTATAAAACGGCATAGGACAGAAATATGAATTTACATTCGGACAAGGAAGCGTTCAAGGAAATCATCGCACTGGCGGCTGAACATTTCGGCTACGAGCAGTCGCACGTGGAAAAGGATTACTGGGTATCGAAGATACTGCGGGATATTTCCATGTCCGAATATGCGGATAAGACCTACTTCAAAGGCGGAACTTCACTTTCCAAAGCCTACGGGCTGATAGAACGCTTCTCGGAAGATTTGGACTTGTTCGTGTTCACGGGAGATAAAGGTGCGTCCAAGCAGGCGGAAAAGACATTAAACAAGAAACTTTCCAAATACATAGCCGAACTCAACAGTGACATATACAAGGAAGATTTGTCGGAAACGGGCGGTAATTACCGCAAACTGTATTTTTCTTATGACAATATATTTCAGGGTGTGGGACTGAAAGAACATTTGGAAGTAGAAATAAAGTCTTGTGACCTGCCGGACAAAAAACTAATGTTCTACCCGGCAGACAAGCGGGTTATCAAATCGATTGTGACCGCCTTTCTTGAAAGTATCGGGCAAGAGGAACTGATAAGCACCTACGGGTTGGGAAGTTTTGAAACGCAGTGCATCAACCCCCGAAAGACTATCTGCGACAAGGTTTCAAGGCTGGTAAAGCTGTCTTACAATGAGGATGCAGCCGCACTGCTTGCAAAGCATATCCGTGACGTTTACGACTTGTCGGCACTCTACCACAATCAGGAATATAACGATTACCTATATTCGAAAGATTTCTTGGATGCCATGTACCGGGTGACGATAGAGGACGGACTAAATAAAAACTCCCGTTCGCATTTGTCATTGGCTGATGCACCGATATTCAAGGATGCCGAAGCGGTCATGGCGTTACCCGAAGTGGCTACGGCGTACATTACCGATTTGAAGAAACTGACCTTTGACAAAAGCAAGATGCCGCCGATAGGCAAGGCTGTGGAAGCATTGGAGAACCTACACGAAATACTGGTTAAATTTGAAATTTATCGGAATAGTATATAATTATGGCAATTGTGAAAAGAAGATGTTTTACTCAAGCTACGTTAGAAGGTATCGCCAAAATATTGGGAGATACAAGTAATGGCTTAACGGGAAGTGAAATACAATACCTTTTACAACAATCTCAAATTGAAGATATTGATTCACAAAATACCAAATGGAAAAGGTTATATAGTGCTTTTGCAAATTACCAAAACACACATCAGTGTTCTAACAAAATACTTTATTTTATTCAATTAGCTTTATCTCCTGCCAAATTTGTAAATAATGAGTACGAGTTTACAGAAAAAAGAAATGCAATAAATCAACAATTAGCGTTTATCGGCTATCAACTAAATGAAACAGGAAAATTTAGTGAAATAATTCAAGCTAAAACGATTTCAGAAGCGCAGCAAAAAGCAGAAAACCTAAAAACAAAATTAGAGAACCGCAACGCACATTTGGCTCTCTTTAAATATTGTAAGGCTGAGTTGCTAACAAACAACTATTTTCATGCTGTCTTTGAAGCAAACAAAGGTTTATTTGATAGAATTAGGGACTTGTCATTGTATAATGAAGACGGGAACAAGCTAATAGAGTATGTATTTAGTAATACACCTATATTAATTATAAACAATTTCCAGTCAAAATCTGAAATAGACGAGCATAAAGGATTTTGTAACCTTTTAAAAGGATTATGTGGAATGTTTAGAAATCCTGAAGCTCACGAACCTAAAATTAGCTGGAACATAACAGAACAAGATGCTTTGGAAATTTTAGCAATGATTTCGTATTGCCATAGAAGATTGGATAATGCACAAAAAATAAGATAGCAGAAAAATTCCGCTATCCTATTTCATTATTTATTCTTCCTCTTTTATCAAGTGGCATAGCTCCGGGTCGTTCTTAATCCGGGTTATCTCGTCCTCGACTATCTGCCGGACTTCCTGACGGATGCGGTCATAGTTGGCTTGTATCTCCTCCTGCATCCGGTCGTTGCCGTCCTTGTCGGTGAAGTCGATTATCCGTGGCAACTTCACGTAACGGGCGGTTTCCCGCTTCACCTTTTCATTGTCCACCACGATTTCACAGTGGAAAATCTTCTGCTCTATCCGTTCATCGAAATTGTCCGCCACAGCACCCACGAACATACCTTGCGTGAGGTTGGATATTTTGCTGGCAGGTATCAGGCTGTCCATTTGGGTGCTTATCGAGGTGGATTTCTCCCGCTGGTTGATTGTCATGCTCTGCCGTTTCTGCAACACCTTTCCGAAACGCTCCGACAGTATTTTTGCCGTTTCACCGACCACCTGACCGCTGAACACGTTGCCCACAGTATTTTGTATCACCCGGCTTTCCTTGTCCCCGTAATCACGGGTAAGCTGGCTGTAATCCTGAAAGCCCAACAGAACCGCAACCTTGTTGCTTCGGGCGGTCGCAATCAAATTATCCAACCCCCGAAAATATATGGTCGGTAATTCATCTATTATCACCGAACTTTTAAGCTGACCTTTCTTGTTTATCAGCTTCACTATTCTACTGTTATATAATCCCAGTGCCGCTGAATAGATGTTTTGGCGGTCAGGATTGTTGCCGACAACCAAGATTTTAGGCTCTTTCGGGTTGTTGATGTCCAATGAAAAATCATCACCCGTCATTACCCAGTAAAGGGCGGGTGAAATCATCCTTGAAAGTGGGATTTTCGCACTTGCAATCTGCCCCTGCAACTGCTCTTGAGCGTCTGATTCCCAAGCATCTACGAACGGAGAAAGATAATTTTCCAGTTCGGGGTAGCTGCGCAAAATCGTGAATACATCGGCGTATTTCTTGTTCAACAGTTCAATGGCGTGCGGGAACGTGCAATACTTACCGCCTTGATAAATACGGAGATACCAAATTATAGCCGCCAAAAGAATAATCGGGCTTTCCACGAAGAAGTCGCCCTGCTTGCTTATCCAGCTTCGATTGAGGTTAAGCATAATCGTGTAGCTGGCTTCATAAGCATCCGCAATGTCCGACATGAAGCTGGCGTTTATCGGGTTGCATCGGTGGCTCTTGCGTGGGTCGTCAAAATTGATAATGTAGAATTTGGGCTTTACCTTATACCCGCCCAAGTGGTTAAGTAAATGATTGTAAGCGATTTCCGAAAGGTCGGGGTCGGGTAGGTCAGCACCCTTACGGGTGCTTTCCCCCCTAAGAACCGTGCGTGAAAGTTTCCCCTCACACGGCTCAAGCAAACAATATTCCTTTTCAAATAGAAATACGCTCATACTTACTTCTTCTTTTTATGTGTAACACTTTGATAACAACCATCATGAACTAAACAGAGGTGGTTTCTGCCATTCTTCTGCTGGCTCATGGTGTGCCATGAGGTTTCTGCTGTTATCGGCTGTCCGCATAACACGCAGTTTCGATTTTGTCTTTCCCACATTGAGATAAGCGACCTCTTACCTTTCAAACTCATTTTCATTTTGGCAGTTCTCCTTTTTTCAAGGTATTGTTTCCATTCAGGGTCAAAAGGATTGACATCACATTTCAGTTGAGGGTATCTTTCAATCTTCGTATTGAACAGAATAGTGATTGGAATAAAATATTCCTCATGCTTTTCGTTCTTCCTTTTGACTGCAAATACCCAGTCACGACCATCAATTCTATGGAAATAGCGGTTCTTAATCCACCCTTTGCATTTGTTACCATGCCTGCGGAGTGCCCACCGCCATAACTTCTTATAGATTTGATAATCTGTCTTACGAAAGACATTTGAGGCTGCACTATGTTTGTAATAGTTTGCCCATCCGTTAAGTATCGGGTTCAATCGCATAATCAGCTCATGTTGAGCATCGCCACGAAATCGTTTGATTTCATCTTTGACTTTGCTCAACATTCGTTTTGTCCTATCTTTAGAGGGTTGTGTCAGCAGGGTATCTCCAAATTTCCGTACATTGAAACCAAGAAAATCGAAACCATCCGTTATGTGTGTAATCTTAGTTTTCTCTTCTGATAGTGTCAGTCCTCTTTCTGCGAGGAAATCAGCTACCAAAGGTTTTACACTATGTTCCAATATTTCTTTAGTATCACCTGTTATAATGAAGTCGTCTGCATAACGCACCAATCTGACTTTCGGGCAGTACCATCCTGATTTTCCTGATACCCGTTCCCACGGGAAATGGGTTTCCAATAGGTTCTGTAAACCGTCAAGCGTCATATTGGCAAGTGTCGGTGATATGATACCTCCTTGCGGTGTACCTTCTTCTGTCGGGAAAAGTTCTCTGTTATATACGTACCCACATTTTAGCCATTTTTGTAATATGGATTTATCCATAGGGATATTCTTCATCAACCATTCATGGCTTATATGGTCGAAACAACCTTTAATATCTCCCTCCAATATCCATTGGGCAGATGTTTTCTTGGACAGAAGCGAATGGCATCGAGCCATAGCGTCTGCCGTGCTGCGGTCTTTCCTGAAACCAAAGGAATAGTTGTCTGCTGTAGTTTCAGACACTGGTTCCAATGCCATCAGATAAAGTGCTTGCATGGCTCTGTCTTTCATTGTCGGTATTCCCAACGGGCGAAGTTTGCCGTTACTTTTCTTGATATTTACTCTTTTTAACGGTTGGGGCTTGTAGCCTCTTCTTCTTAGTGTCACAATGGCTTTGAACTTCGATTGCGGAGTTGACCAAAGAATTTTATCAACCCCTGAAGTCTTCTTTCCATTATTGGAAGTAACTCGCTTGACCGCCAATGCTTTGGCATAAAACGAGTGGGTAAGTGTCCATTGCAAGGCTTTTACCTTGCCGAACTTACCTGCTTTCTGAGCTTTTACAATACGCGCTTGCAGCTTATTGACTGCCTGCTCGCACTTGTTCCAGTCTATGCTTTCCCAAGTCCGACCATTGCAGTCAGAAGACGCACACGATTTTTTGTTTTCGTACATTTGCTTTTCTTCTTTCATAAGTTCTAAAAGTTATCTTGTAAAACGTCACCATACCGGAAGTCTGCCCGCTTTCACGTAGGATAATGTTGTCAAAAACAATTCATGGTTTCGGCTCAATCCCTATCCACCCGATTACGGGATGGCATTCGCTTTCTCCGGTTCTCCTTTACCCACATATCCGTCAGATTACCTTGCGGTTCTCCTACCCTTACGGGAGATATATGGGCTTACCGTGTTTTACACCAGTACCGGGAATGGGTTAGGTCTTGCCTCTTCGCCGATGGCTCTATTGTTCACGTGCCCCCAAAATTCACAGGGACAACCAGCCATTTTACCTTTTGGTTCAAGCCTGATAGCATTAGTAGGCTTGTTCGACTTAACGACGTTTATTAGCAATTCACTTACGTTGACCATACCTTCCGAGCCAAGCTCCCCAACCGCATAATGCTTGCGACCTTTGAATTTCCCTCACGGTTCATTCTTACCCTTTCGGGAGGGCTACCTTGTCCGAGCAGCTTGATACCCTTGTACAAGCGCACCTGCTCGTAGGCTACTATTGGTGAAACAATAGGTCTGCTCTATCGATGAACGATTGACAGACAGCTACTGGCGTAACTTTCCACGTCACACAAACTTATAATCATAACAGTACATCGCAAAACCTTTCTCGATTTGCTGTTTTATGTAATTATTTACTACTGCGTATGACTTCCCGCTACCCGGCGTTCCTAACACGATACTCGCACGAAAAACGTTTACAACGTTAATATAGCCGTTGTTCCACTTCTTCTTATAGTAGAACCGGGTAGGCAGATTTACCGAATACTCGTTCTCGATAAGCCTTGTTTCCTGCTGGAAACTTTCGTTTTCCGTGTTAAAAACATCATCCATGAGGTTGTTTTTCAACAACCGGGACATCCATGTACCTGCCATGAGCATACAGATATAGCCCGCCGACAGCGTGGCGATATAAAACACGGCATCCGCCGTGTGTGGCAGCGGAAGTTCCAGCAACCACCAGTTCAGGAAAAACAACACGACACCCGCCGCAAGGCTGCAATGTATCTTCGTCCATGTTATCTTTTCCTCTTTCACGCCCTTAGTGCCGATGCACGACAGGGCGAGGAACACCACCGCAAAAAGTTTTGTCCAAAGCACGGACGAGAACAGCCCGGTGGTGCGCTGGAAGTTCCACAGTATCTTGTCTATCACTTCAAAGGTCACTCCCCACTCTTTCAGGGTGGAGTAACAGAACCAGTACACGTTTATTCCCACGAATAGAATACTGACAGCCCGCATAAAGTCCATGACCCGTGCAAGCCCTCTCAAATCATCTTCCTGTTGCATGATTGTAATGTTTTTTAAGTTAGTCAATGCGCCTTGTGCGCTTCTTTTTCTTCTTTCTCTTTTGGCGGGCGGTGTCCTGCGGCTCGTCACCGCCTGATGCACCGCCGCCCAACAATCCGCCGAAAGCTCCCAGCACGGAAGCCACGCCCGGAACGATGTCGGCTTTCGGTGTGAAGCCCGGCTGCTCCTGATGCGTGGATTGTTCCTGCCGTATGTCCGCTTTTCTTTCATCGGAATACAAATCATTGAACACGTTCGCCGAATACTCCTTGCCCAAGCGTGAACCGTTCAGCACCGTCCGGCTGTCGTGGTCGATGAACGTAACGCCATAGATGCGCCCGCTGTCGTTCTGACGGAATACCACGTCAATGCCCCGCTTCCTTAGCTGCTGTTCCAGTTCCTTGCGGCTGCGGGCGGTCTGCATGGCAGTGGCAACAATCTTCCGGGTGCGTTCTTTCAGTTTGCCGTTCTTGATTGCTTCGCCCGATTTCTCCATTCTGCGCTGCACCGCTTCATAACCTACCGACTTGCCGATGCGGGAAGCCTTTACCGGGTTGCCCGCCTTTTCGCCCTTGTCGTTCATGGCGGAATAGACAATGCCCTGATAGGGCTTGCCGTTTATCTCGCCCTTGACTTCCTCGGCGCACACGTTGTAAGCGGCAAGCAAAGCCTTGTACTCCCCGAACGACTGGAAGCGGTAGGCGTAGCAAGCCGCTTTCACGGTATTACCGATTTGGTGCTTCACGTCCCCGGCTGCATAGTCCACCTTCTTAAGTTCCGGACGTTCGGCACGCTCCTTTCGCTCTGCCGGGTGCAGGTTGTATTTCTTCTCCAGTTCACGGGTGATTTGCTTGCTGCGCCGATGCTCGAATTTGTCATTCAGCGGCTTGCCGTTCTCGTCCACCCGCAACCCCACGATGTGGATATGGTGGCGGTCGATGTCGGTATGCTTATATACCAAATAAGGCTGGTCGCCATAGCCCAATTTCCGCATATACTCCCGTGCGATGTCAGAAAGTTGGCTGTCCGAAAGCACGTCTTCCGGGTGTGGATTTATGGAAATATGAAGTATCGGCTTCTTGGTGGATAGCTGGACGGGCATCTGCATTTCAAAGCTGCGCATACACTCGCCGATAGAGAAATTCCCGTCCTCACTCAACAGCATTTTGTTGGAGAAAAGCACCTTTGCTTCTTCACTATCCACCTTGTTTTGGTTATAAGCCAGTGCGCCGAACATATTGCCGCCCGTGCTTATTTTGGCAACCATAGTTCCTTGCACTCGTTTGTCAGGTCGATAACCTGACGGTTCAACAGAGATAATTCAGTGGTCGCTTTCTCCAGTTTATAGAGAAAAGCCAGTGCCTTTTTCTCGGAAAAGTTGCTGTGCAACGCCTTAACAACTTGGTTGTAATTGACCGCCACGGCTCTGAATTGTGCATAAAATTCGGTCAGCCGGGCGCAATACTCGACCGCCGACTTGTCCACTTTCACCACCCGGAACGGCTCGCCGAACAGCCGGGCGGCGATGAAACGGGACTTGCTCGTGACGCCTGACTGCTCCCACTGCGAGAGGAAGCGGGCGTTCTCCCGGTCGTTCAGGTAAAGGACATGGCGATGCTTCGCCGGGTCTGCGAGGGCGGGGCGACCGCCCTTGTTGGTTCTTCTTGTTTCCATACTTCTTTGGATTAAAAAATTACGACTTCGGAGTGATTTTTACCCCCGCAAGGGGCAAGGCGTTTTCAGGCACGGAGAACGGTTTTGTATGCTACAAAACACACCTTGCTATTTTCTGACGAAAATCGAAATCCGTCACGGACGGATTGGGGTTAGCGTGGAACGGTAAGCCCAGCCATTCACCAGCCCTGTTTTACACCTCCGCCCCCTGCGGTTCGTTACTCCGCTGCAAAGTAACGGTGATTTATAATGCTGTAAAATAGGTGGTTGGTGGACAAAACGGGACAGCGCAGGACAAATCGGGACAAGGTTTTCAGGGGACGTTTTTTCTCCCTTTTTTTGCATCGGATTTCAAGATTGAAAGCAAGATTGAAAGAAATATTCCAATCAGGAAAGAATGATTGAAAGCATGATTTCAAGAAAGCATGATTGCAGGATTTCAATATTTCAAGAAAGAATGAAAGCTGGAAAACAAGATTGAAATAAAACAGTCTTTCAATCTTTCAAGATTGCAATATGGAAACAAAGAAAGCTATATGGCTGGATTGATTGAAAGCAATAAATAAATCTATCAACCAATAATGAACGAAAGCAATATGGAAAACGAGAAAACACCCCTTTATGTCGCCTTTTCCACCCAAAAGGGCGGGGTCGGCAAAACCACCTTTACCGTGCTGGCGGCGAGTTACCTCTACTACCTCAAAGGTTACGATGTGGCGGTAGTCGATTGCGACTACCCGCAACACTCCATTGCCGGGATGCGAAAGCGGGATGCCGAGCAGGTCGGGGCGGATGAAGATTACAAGCGAATGGCGTATGAACAGTTTACCCGACTGGGGAAGAAAGCCTACCCGGTATTGTGCAGTTCACCTGAAAAGGCGATTGCAACGGCTGACGAACATATAGCCGCCGGACACGTGCCGGATATTGTGTTTTTCGACCTGCCCGGCACGGTGAACAGCGAGGGCGTGATAAACTCCCTTGCGGGCATGGACTACATCTTCACCCCCATTTCAGCCGACAAGGTGGTGCTGGAAAGCAGCCTGTCGTTCGCAATGGCTATCCAAAAGCTATTGGTAAGGAATGAAGCCTGCCGACTTGCCGGGCTGTACCTCTTTTGGAACATGGTGGACGGGCGGGAGAAAACAGACCTTTACACCGCCTACGACAAGACCATTAAGGAACTGGAACTGCCGCTGATGAAAACCTTTATCCCCGATACCAAACGCTACAAAAAGGAACTGGTAGCGGATAAAAAGGCGGTGTTCCGCTCCACGCTCTTTCCCGCCAGCCGCCCGCTGGTAAGGGGAAGTAACTTGGAAGAACTGATAACCGAAATAACGTACTACATCAAATTACAATGATATGGCAAAGCAAAGCGGCGGGATGCCGAAGATAGACGAGGATTTTATGCGGGAACTTATTTCGCAAGGTGTACCGAGTAAAGAAGATAATAAACCGAATGATGCACCACATACCAATCTTGCATCACAAGTTACCCAAGAGGAACAGCAGACGGAAACGGTGCGGGTGGAGAAAACGACAAACCGCAAGCGCAAGGGCGGTTCGGGCGACTACCGGGAAACCTACTTTCAAAAAGTGGAACTGGCAGACCGACAGCCCTTATACGTGAGCCGTACCACGCACGAGAAGCTGATGCGTATCGTGACAGTGATAGGCGGGCGCAAGGTGACGGTAAGCAGCTACGTGGAAAACATTCTGCTGCGCCACTTCGAGCAGTACCAAGACGAGATAAACACCCTGTACGAAAGCCACTTCCAAAAGCCTGTCTGACTATGGTAATCCATTGCATACTTACCGGGCTTTTGGTGTACTATATCGCCTTATGGCTGTGGTATCGCTACACGGACAGCCGGACATCACCGGGCAAAACGGATGATGCGCCGCTTCCACGAAACGAAGTTTCAGGCTACACGCTGATAGGTGAAAGCCGATACAAGGGTGGACTAATCGGGACAGCGCAGGACAAATCGGGACACCTCCCGCAAGCGGCTGAAAATGATACTATTTTTGCGCCGCAGGCTGACGGACAGCCGGAAGAAAACATTTCGGAAGCAGCAGCCGAAACGGAAGAAACGCCCGGTTACGAGAATGACGAACCCGACTACGAGGACGAGGAAATAGCCGGGTACATGGACGGTGACGATGATACCGGGCGGGCTACGGGCGTGAGCTTTGACGAACTGGGCGAAGCGGTACGCACGGCGAACGCCGACAACCCCACCGAAGCGGAACAGCGGCAAGCCGCCGGGACGCTGGCAAGCATTGAGGGGACGAACCTCTACGATGCGGTGGTGGAGAACATCAACGGCGGGCTGGCAAAGGTGGCTGAACTGCTGGGACGCAACGAAGCGGAACTGGCTACGGTTGCTCCTGCCGGAACTGGCAACATAAGCAAGGAACACGAAGCGTTCGACATGAACGATTTCCTATAATATAATAATGTGTAACAATATGAAGCAACGTGACTACGGTTGATTGGCAACCTGAAAACCAAACAGACAAACGGGACTGCTCCCGACCACTAAAATTTCAAATTATTCACCAGCCGGGAAAGGCGGACTTCCCACCCGCCGCCCGGCATTAAAAACAAATCACAATGAGAAAGAAAATCTTTTTGTCGGCGGCTATCCTTGCCGCTGCGGTAAGTGCCTACGCACAGGGCAACGGGCAGGCGGGCATCACCGAAGCCACGAACCTAATCACAGGGTATTTCGACCCCGGAACAAAACTGGTGTACGCAATCGGGGCGGTCTGCGGCTTGATTGGCGGGGTAAAAGTCTATAACAAATTTTCAAGCGGCGACCCCGACACCTCAAAGACCGCCGCCAGTTGGTTCGGGGCGTGTATCTTCCTGATTGTCGCCGCCACTATCCTGCGTTCGTTCTTCCTCTAAACCAGCGGCTATGTCTGAATATCCGGTAAACAGGGGTATCGGGAAGCCGGTGGAGTTCAAGGGGCTGAAAAGCCAGTACCTCTTTATCTTTTGCGGCGGCTTGCTTGCCGTCTTCGTGGTGTTCATCGTCCTGTTCATGGCAGGCGTGAACCAGTGGCTATGTATCGGTTTCATCGTGTCGGCTTCGCTGCTGCTCGTGTGGCAGACGTTCCGGCTCAACGCACGGTACGGCACGCACGGGCTGATGAAAGCTGCCGCACGCAAAAGACACCCACGCTTCATTATCAGCCGAAAGGCGATACCCCGCCTGTTCAACTACAAAAGAAGAAAGGAAGAAAGAACATGAGGAATATGTTAAAGGCTACCACGCTGGAAAGGAAATTTCCACTTTTGGCGGTGGAGAACGGCTGCATCATTTCAAAGGATGCAGACATAACGGTGGCTTTCAGGGTGGAACTGCCCGAACTGTTCACCGTCACCAGTGCCGAGTACGAAGCCATACATTCGGCATGGTACAAGGCAATCAAGGTGCTGCCCGGCTACTCCATAGTACACAAACAGGACTTCTTCATCAAGGAGAACTACCAGCCCGACACCGAAAGGGTCGAGCTTAGTTTCCTGTCCCGGAGTTTTGAACGGCATTTCAATGAACGCCCGTTCCTGAACCATTACTGTTACCTGTTCCTGACGAAAACGACAAGGGAGAGAAGCCGCCGACAGAGCGACTTCTCCATCCTCTGCCGGGGCAGGATTCTCCCTCGGGAGATAGCCGACAAGGAAGCGGCGGCAAAGTTCATCGAAGCGGTCGGGCAGTTTGAAAGGATTATGAACGACAGCGGTTTTGTCACCCTTACCCGGCTGGCGGCATCGGAAATCACCGGGCAGGACGGAAAGGCGGGCATCATCGAGAAATACTTCTCGCTCTCGCAGACAGATACCACCTGCCTGAAAGACATCGGGCTGTACCCGGAAGAAATGCGTGTCGGGGACGATATACTGTGCCTGCACACGCTCTCGGACGTGGAAGACTTGCCCGGAAAGGTCGGGACGGACTGCCGATTTGAGAAACTTTCCACCGACAGAAGCGATTGCAGGTTAAGTTTTGCCGCCCCGGTGGGCGTGCTGTTGTCGTGTAACCACGTCTATAACCAGTTCATCTTCATAGACGACCACGCCGAAAACCTGAAGAACTTCGAGCAGACCGCCCGGAATATGCAATCGCTCTCCCGCTATTCCCGTGCCAACCAAGTGAACAAGGAGTGGATAGACGAGTACCTGAACGAAGCCCACAGCAGGGGGCTTATCTCGGTGCGCTGCCACTGCAACGTCATGGCATGGAGTGACGACAGGGACGAACTCAAACGCATGCGCAACGATGTGGGAAGCCAGCTTGCACTAATGGAGTGCAAACCCCGGCACAACACCACCGACACGCCCACGCTCTTTTGGGCGGGCATACCCGGCAACGAAGCCGATTTCCCGGCAGAGGAAAGTTTCTACACGTTCTTGGGGCAGGCTCTCTGCCTGTTCGTGGAAGAAACGAACTACAAGAGTTCGCTTTCCCCGTTCGGCATCAAAATGGTGGACAGGGTAAGCGGTCGCCCGCTGCACATCGACATATCGGATTTGCCCATGAAGAAAGGCATCACCACCAACCGCAACAAGTTTATACTTGGGCCGAGCGGTAGCGGGAAGTCTTTCTTTACCAACCACATGGTGCGCCAGTATTACGAACAGGGTGCGCACGTGCTGCTGGTAGATACGGGTAACAGCTACTTGGGGCTGTCCCAGCTAATCCACAACCGCACGCACGGCGAGGACGGGATTTATTTCACCTACACCAACGAGAACCCGATAGCGTTCAACCCGTTCTATGTCGAGGACGGGGTATTTGACATCGAAAAGAAAGAGAGTATCAAGACCCTTATACTCACCCTGTGGAAGCGGGACGATGAAGCCCCCAAACGGTCGGAAGAAGTGGCGTTGTCCAATGCGGTAAGTGCCTATATCGAACGTATCACGGGCGACAGGTCGGTAACGCCCTGCTTCAACACGTTCTACGAGTTTGTCCGGGATGATTACCGCCGACAGCTTGAACAGAAGAACGTCAGGGAAAAGGATTTTGACATCGACAACTTCCTGAACGTGCTTGAACCGTACTATTGTGGCGGTGAGTACGACTACCTGCTGAACTCCGACAAGGAGCTGGATTTGCTGCATAAACGCTTCATAGTCTTTGAATTGGATAATATCAAAGACCACAAGATTTTATTCCCGATAACGACTATCATCATCATGGAAGCATTCATCAATAAGATGCGTAAGTTAAAGGGAATAAGGAAGTTAATACTAATTGAAGAAGCGTGGAAAGCGATTGCATCGGCGAACATGGCTGACTATATCCGCTACCTCTACAAAACAGTCCGAAAATATTTCGGGGAAGCGATTGTAGTCACGCAAGAGATTGAGGATATTATTTCTTCCCCCATAGTGAAAGAGAGTATCATCAACAACTCGGACTGCAAAATTCTGTTAGACCAGCGAAAATATCTCAACAAGTTCGACAGCATACAGAACCTCTTGGGACTGACCGACAAGGAGCGTTCGCAGATATTGTCTATCAACATGGCGAACCACCCCGGACGGAAGTACAAGGAAGTTTTCTTCTCGCTGGGCGGCACGCAGTCGGCGGTGTACGCCACAGAAGTTTCGTTGGAAGAATATTTCACGTTCACGACAGAGGAAAGCGAGAAAATGGAACTGTTCGCACTTGCCGAAAAACTGGGCGGCAACCTTGAACTGGCTATCAAGCGGCTTGCGGAAAGCAAACGCAATCCCCAATCATCAACAACTTAAAAATCAGGAACATGAAGAAAACAATTCTCCTTATGGCGGTATGCCTTTGCTTCATCGGCAAGGCATCCGCCCAGTGGGTAGTGTCAGACCCCGGCAACTTGGCACAGGGTATCATCAACACCACCAAGCAGATAGTGCAGACTTCCACCACTGCCAAGAACACGCTGGACGGCTTCATGGAAGCACAGAAGATTTTCCAGCAGGGTAAAAAATATTACGATGCGCTCAAAGCGGTGCATGACGTGGTTAAGGGCGGTGTCAAGGTGAAGAAGTCCATTGAACTGGTGGCGGAAATCTCCGAAATCTACGTGCGCAACTTCCAAAACATGCTGGCAGACCCGAATTTCACGCCTGACGAACTTTCCGCAATATCGTTCGGCTATGCCAAACTGATGTCGGAAAGCTCGGACGTGTTGCAGGACTTGAAAAATGTAGTGAACATCACGGGTATGTCGCTGACGGATGCCGAACGGCTGGCTATTATTGATAATGCCTACCGAAGCCTATTGAATTACCGCAACCTCGTGAACTACTACACCCGCAAGAACATATCCGTGTCCTACCTGCGGGCAAAGAAGAAAAACGACACCGACCGGGTGCTGGCTCTCTACGGCTCGGCGGATGAACGCTACTGGTAACATATAAATCGGTATGCCTATGTTATTAGCAGCAGTGGATTTTGACAACCTGCACCAAGTGTTGCGGGTGCTGTACGATGAAATGATGCCCTTGTGCAGCAACATGACGGGAGTAGCCAAAGGGATAGCCGGGCTGGGGGCTTTGTTCTATGTAGCCGCCAAAGTGTGGCAGTCGCTCGCACGTGCCGAAGCCATAGACGTGTACCCGCTACTCCGTCCTTTTGCGCTGGGGCTGTGCATCATGTTCTTTCCCACGTTCGTATTAGGGACTATCAACACGGTGCTGTCGCCAGTGGTAAAAGGGTGCAACCAGCTTATGGAAACGCAGACTTTCGACATGAACGAATACCGGGCGCAGAAAGACCGACTGGAATATGAAGCCCTGATGCGAAGCCCCGAAACAGCTTACCTCGCATCGGACGAGGAATTTGACAGACAACTGGAAGAACTGGGCTGGTCGCCCTCCGACATGGTGACTATGGCGGGAATGTACATGGACAGGGCGGCGTACAATATCAAGAAGTCCGTCCGGGACTGGTTCAGGGAGTTATTGGAAATGCTCTTTCAGGCAGCGGGGCTGATTATAGACACGCTGCGCACGTTCTTCCTGATTGTGCTTTCGATACTGGGTCCGCTGGCGTTTGCGATTTCCGTCTATGACGGTTTCCAAAGCACGCTGACCCAGTGGATTTCACGCTATATCTCCATTTACCTGTGGTTGCCCGTGTCGGACTTGTTCAGCAGCGTGCTGGCACGCATACAAACGCTGATGCTCCAAAAGGACATTCAGGAACTTTCAGACCCGAATTTCATTCCTGACGGGAGCAGCACCGTGTATGTAATCTTTATGATAATCGGTATCGTGGGCTACTTCACCATTCCAACGGTGGCAAGCTGGATAGTGTCGGCTGGCGGCACGTCTGCCTATAACCGCAACGTGGCACGGGCGGGGTCAATCGCCGGGGCTGCGGTCGGTGCGGCAAGCGGGAAAGTAACCGGAAAACTACTCAAATAACCAACATCAAAATTTAATATATGGAATTTAAATCATTAACGAACATCGAAACGAGTTTCCGGCAAATCCGGCTCTTTGCGCTGGTATTCATCTGCCTGTGCGCACTGGTGACGGGCTTTGCCGTGTGGAACTCGTACAGCTTCGCCGAAAAGCAGCGGCAGAAGATATACGTCCTCGACAACGGCAAAAGCCTGATGCTGGCACTCTCGCAGGACATGGCACAGAACAGACCCGTGGAAGCCAAATCGCACGTGCGGCGTTTCCACGAACTGTTTTTCACCTTATCACCCGACAAGGGGGCTATCGAAAGCAACATCAAACGCTCGCTGTTCCTCGCCGACAAGACCGCTTTCAACTATTACAAGGACTTGGCGGAAAAGGGCTACTACAACCGGGTGATTTCCGGAAACGTCACGCAGACGGTGGAGATTGACAGCGTGAAGTGCGACTTCGACCAGTACCCCTACAAGGTGAACACGTATGCCCGCCAGTTGATTGTCAGGGAAAGCAGCCTGACGGTGCGCAGCCTTATGACCTCGTGCCGGTTACTCAACGCCACACGGAGCGACAACAATCCGCACGGCTTCATCATCGAAGCGTTCACCATTACCGAGAACAAGGATTTGCAAACCGTCAAGAGATAGCCTTATGGAGAGAAAACGAAACTATATCGAAAAGGTGCAGGACTGGGCGGACGACTGCCTGCGCCGAATGTGCGGACGGATTACGCCGGGCAAAAGGCTGGCGGTTATCCTCGTGATGTTCCTATTTTTCGGCGGCTTGTCTATCTACATCACCGTTTCATCAATCTACAATATCGGGAAACGGGACGGGCAAAGGCTGCAAATAGAACATATCAAACAACTGCCATTGCAAGGCAATGACACAATCAACAGTATCAACCCCTTAAACAGACCGGAATATGGAAGAAGTACAGAAGAATGAGAACGGCACGACCGTACCGCAGGCGGACGGAAAGCCGAAAAAGGAAGATAAACCCAAACGGGAACTTACCCCGCAGCAGGTGCAGCAGCGCAGGAAAATGATAGTCTTCCCGCTGATGTTCCTTGCCTTTGCCGGGTGTATGTACCTGATATTCGTACCCTCCGGCAAAGAGGACGTGAACATGGAGAGCGTGGGCGGCTTCAACGCTGACATCCCCCTACCCGCAGAGGACGGGATTATAGCCGACAAGCAAAAGGCTTACGAACAGGCGATGCTGAACCGCAAACAGCAGGACAAGATACAATCCTTGCAGGACTTCGGTTTCACGGGGGACGATGAAACGGAAGAACCGCAAGCGGAAATCGACCTGATGCCGGAAGAAGAACCGAAATCCCAAAGGGGCGGCGGTGCTTCTTATTCGGCAAACGCTTACCGGGACATCAACCGCCAGTTAAGCACGTTCTACGATCCCCCGGCGGTGGACGAGGAAAAAGAGGACTTGAAGCGGCAGGTGGAGGAACTGACCGATCGACTGCAACAACAGCAGAACGCCACGCCTACCGCTGACGACCAAATGGCACTCTTGGAAAAATCCTACGAGCTGGCGGCAAAGTACATGAATGACGGCGGGCAGAACGGGCAAACGGCACAAGTGCCTGTTGCCGGGACTGTCACCCAAAAGCCGCAAGCCCAGCCCGTGCAGGCAATCCGGGAAACAACCGTATCGGGGTTGCAGCAGCCCATGAGCGATGCCGACTTCATCCGGGCTTACAGCCAGCCACGAAACTACGGCTTCAACACGGCGGTAGGCACGGGCTACGCTATGGGAAAGAACACGGTAGCCGCCTGCATCCACCAAGACCAAACCCTGACGGACGGGCAGGCGGTGAAACTCCGGCTGCTTGAACCCATGCAAGCCGGGAACATAGTCGTGCCGAAGAATACCCTTGTGGCGGGGACGGCAAAGGTGCAGGGCGAACGGCTCGACATACTGGTGTCCTCGATTGAGTATGCGGGCAACATCATCCCGGTGGAACTCGCCGTATTCGATACGGACGGGCAAAAGGGATTATCTGTGCCGTCCTCTATGGAGCAGGAAGCGTTCAACGAAGCTATGGCGAATATTGGCAGCGGGTTGGGTACAAGCATTTCCTTTGCACGGAGTGCCGGGCAGCAGGTGGCTATGGACGTGACAAGGGGCTTGCTGCAAGGAACGTCCGGCTATCTTGCGAAAAAGTTTAGGACTGTAAAAGTAAAACTGAAAGCAGGCTATAAAGTCATGCTTTACGCCAAACAACAATAACCATTTTATCAACCACTAAAATTTCAATTAACGATGAAACAGATTTTTGTAATGTTCGCCCTCTTGCTGGGCGTGTGTGCGGCAAACGCACAGGAAACCGACACCTTGAAGTATGCGGCTGGCAACGACTTGTACCGGGGTATCACCCGGAAACTCCCGTACCGCCAAATGGTAACGCCCTACGGCGTGGAAGTGACCTTTGCCAAGACGGTGCATATCATCTTCCCCGCCGCCGTCCGCTACGTGGATTTGGGAAGCAACCACATCATAGCGGGAAAGGCGGACGGTGCGGAGAACGTTATCCGGGTGAAAGCCACGACAGAGGGCTTTCCGGGCGAAACGAACTTCTCCGTTATCTGCGAGGACGGGAATTTCTTTTCATTCAACGCCAAGTACGCCCGTGAACCGGAAATGCTCAATATCGAAATGAAAGACTTCTTGGAGAATGAAGATACGTCCGACTTCTCACATACCCGCATGAACATCTATTTCCGGGAACTGGGTAATGAAAGCCCGCTGCTGGTGAAACTGATAATGCAGAGCATCTACAAGAACAACGACCGGAAAGTGCGCCACTTGGGTAGCAAGCGTTTCGGCATACAGTTCTTAATCAAGGGCATTTATACTTATAACGGGATGCTCTACGTACATACGCAGACGAAGAACAGTTCCAACGTGCCTTTCGATACCGACTTCATCAAGTTTAAGATAGTCGATAAGAAAGTACCCAAGCGCACGGCTATTCAGGAAACGGTACTGGATGCAGTCAGAAGTTACAACGAGGTGATAGAGATTGCCGGGAAATCGACCGTGCGCACGGTGTACGCCCTGCCGAAGTTCACCATTCCTGACGATAAACTGCTGTTGGTGGAACTCTACGAGAAGAACGGCGGGCGGCATCAGACCATACGGGTGGAGAACGCCGACATCGTGAACGCAGAAGTGATTAACGAACTCAAAATCAAATAAGGATGAAGCGGTTTCTATTTATCGGAATACTCTTTGTGCTGTGCCTGACCTCGTTTCAGGCACACGCACAAAGATACCTGCCGGGCATGAAAGGCTTGCAGGTCACGGCGGGCATGGCGGACGGGGTGCATTGGAACTCCGACACGGATCTCGCCTACCATATCGGGGCGGCGTACAGCGTTTACACCAAGAACGCCAACCGCTGGGTGATTGGCGGCGAATATCTGCACAAGAAGTATGACTACAAGGATATGCAGATACCCGTAGAACAGTTCACCGCAGAGGGCGGCTATTACCTGAAATTCCTTTCGGACAGGCGAAAGACCTTTTTCCTATCGCTGGGACTATCGGCACTCGCCGGGTATGAAACAAGCAACCGCAGTGAAAAGCTACTGCCGGACGGCTCTATTTTGCTGGATAAGGACTGCTTCATTTACGGCGGTGCGCTGACGCTGGAACTGGAAGCCTACCTGACCGACCGGATAGCGTTGCTTGTCAGCGCAAGGGAACGGGCGTTGTTCGGCTCGGACATAGGCAAGTTTCACACGCAGGTATCTTTAGGACTGAAATTCATTATCAACTGACCGCTATATAATAATGTATATGAAGAATGTAATGTATAAAATCATCATGGGCTGCTACATCGTGGCCGCCCTCGTGCTTGTCACCGCCTGTAATGACAACTTGGATATTCAGCAGGCATACTCGTTCAGCATCGAAACGCTGCCCGTACCCAAAAGACTGAAAGTCGGGGAAACCGCCGAAATACGCTGCCAACTGGTGCGTGGCGGCTATTACCAGCCGACTACCTATCAGATAAGGTACTTCCAGCCGGACGGCAAAGGAAAGTTGGAAATGGATAACGGCACGGTGTTCCTGCCCAATGACCTGTACCCGCTGGAGAAAGAAACGTTTCGGCTATACTACACATCGGCATCGACAGACCAGCAGACAATAGACATTTATATCATCGACAGCTTCGGGCAGATGCAGCAACTTACACTATCATTTAATAATGACAACAGCAAGGATGAAGAACCGGAATAGCCATGCGGCTTTTCGTTTGGATATATACCAGCCTTATACGCAATGATACGCAAGGCGTATGTTATGGCAGTCCACCCGCTGATAGTTCGGCGGGTGGACTTTTCATGTTAGGGAACAGGGCGGGTTTCTTTGCCACTTTATTTCCCGGCACTCACGAAAGAAAGTGGCGGCGGCAAACAGCCGCCGTTCTCTATCAACTGGTTTTAAGGCTCTTTATGGGTACATACTTCTCTAACCACACCTTTACCTGTTCCATGTTGTATTCGCCCGTAATGATTGCCGTATGGTCGTTTATGGCTACAAACCGGACACTCTCGTAGCTGTTTACCCAGCCTTGCAGGGAACAGACACCCCACGTTTCCACATCTTCAAAAACACTGCGGTCTATCCGGCTGATTGGCTCGCCGAAAACTACCGTCATTATCTGAAAGTCCGGTTTGTCCTCCAACAGTTGCAAATGGTGCAGCGTGCCGAACTCGTCAATTTTGCGCCCCCACGCCCACACATCATTATACAAATCATCGCCCCACTGGTGCGGGCGGTCGAAACGAACTTTTACCTCTATGGTGTGTTCGTTTTCTTGGATGCCCTCAATAACCCCCGTTACCATTAAGCCCGTAAAAATGCACTCGCAACGCCTGCCGATAAGCTCCTTGTTTACTTCTGTCGTTTTCATGTCCCTAAAATTTACTTATTTATTACTCCGTTCTTCTTCGCTATCCACCCGTCACGCCTGCGGCGGCACTCGTCCAGCGTTTTGGCTACCGTGCTGAAAAGTTCGCCGTCCGTGTGGCGGTAGTCATATTGAAAATAAATCTGTCCCCTGAAAGCCCCTAAACAGCATTTCACGTATTTTTCTTCTCCCGGTGTCTGGGTGATGCTTACCCCGTTTTTGTTAAGTGACTGCATGATGTCTTATTTTTTATGGTTATAAACTTGGTTGTTTTTAGCGGGCAGGGCTTCGACACCCCGCCCGGATTGGTTGTTATGCCGCACGGAACACAAAGCCGTCATCAAACCAGTAATCGCACATGAACAGGTCACGGGCAAACTGTTTGTAATCGAAATAGGTCTTTGCGAACTCCGGCAGGTCGTAATATTCTTCTATAATTTCATAGGCGAAATCTTCTTCATCGTCATATTCCCCTTGATATTCATCCCGGAAATCCCGTACAAGGTCGTCCGCATCTTCCTCACCCAAATCATGACTTTTATAGTTGCACCACACGAAAAAGGCTTCCTGCTCGGTGTCGCTCAAATCCTCCACCGCATCACGCAGAGAAAAGAAATTTTCAGAAATCCAGCTTTCGCCGATTAAGCCCTCCGGCACGTTCTCCCAGTCCTGAAACATATATTCCGCATCTTCCTCGTCCCCATGTAGTTCCCGGCAGGCTTCGTAAAATTCTTCCTTGTCCGAGTAGTCCGATAGGTCGAGCCATGCGCCGGACAATGAACCGTTGTTATACTTGGCGTAAGTGCCTACATAAACTTTTGCTTCCGATAATACCTTTGCTTCCATATTCCTGTAATTTTTTAAGTTTTTGATTTTATGCGGATTTGAGAGGTGAGGGAGTTGAAGTTTCACTGAACTTTTTTCCTGTTTCCCGTAAATCCGACTTTTTTTTTATGCGTCTTCCGGTCGGGTCGGTCGTTTTCGTTTCACATAGGCTCAAAAGGGTAGTGTTTAGAGTTTGCAAGGTTTTGGGCAAAAAATACCTCGCAAGGCAGGGAAGATTTTTTCGCCAAACCGGAACGGCTCGACCTTGCAAAGTCGTGAAGAACACGTAACTACCTTTGCCTATTGAAATGATTAAAACGACTGTCCCGGCTGGGGGACTGCGTAAGAGGAAGATTTACATTTAGGGAAACAGGGGAAAAGTGCCTGTTCTCTTTCGTCTTTTAGGGAACACTCCATACGGGCGGGAAAGGCAAGGGTATGGCAAGTTTACCTTGCGGTACGCTTGTGCGGGTTTCCAACGGCTCTTTTCACGAAATACAGTCAGCCATGCCACGCACGGCTGGCGTTTCGGGGAATGTGCCAGTTGGAAAAGGATATAAAAAATGCGGATAGTCGGTGGACTGCCCGCAAGGTGGAAGAATGTACTTTATTGGAATATAGCTTATTAAGTGGAATTTCGTTACCGGAATCGTTACCTATTTGTTACCGGAACGCTCATAGGTAACGAAACCTACCGGACGGCGTTCTTTCTGTTGCTTCGACTGGCTTAAAAGCTGGGTAAGGGCTTGGTACAGTTCGTTGAACTGCGCATCGGTGCTTACCTCCAGTTCCTCGATTCGCTTTAACAGTTCCTCGTAGCCGATTACCATTTGGCGCATGAGGACAAAAGCCCGCATGATTGAAATGTTTACTTCTATGGCTACTTTGGAACGGAGAACCGAAGAAAGCATGGCTACGCCCTGTTCGGTGAAAGCCATAGGCGGGGTGGGCGTGTGGCGGATATTGTCAGGGAACTTATCACAATTTGTGATAAGTCCTAACCACTCGTCTTTGCTCAACTCAAACATGAAATCACTGGGGAAGCGGTCTATGTTACGTTTGACCGCTTGTTTCAAAGCTCGTGTTTCCACTTGATAGAGTTCTGCCAAATGCAAGTCAAGCATCACCCGGTAACCTCTGACTTCAAAAATCTTGTTTTGGATAATCTGCAAGTCCATAATCTTATTTTTTAAGTTAGTATTTATATGACTGATATTTTTCTGTTATTTAGCTTGTTAGCTAAAATGTCCATATCCTCGCTAAGTTTAGTATCTATGATTTTTGCGTAGATTTGGGTAGTTCTTATGTTGGTGTGTCCCAACATTTTGGAAACGCTTTCAATGGGTACGCCATAACTTATGCTAAGGGTCGCAAAGCTGTGGCGGGCAACGTGGAATGTGATTTTCTTATTTATTCCGCAAACAGTCGCAATCTCTTTCAGGTAATCATTCATCTTTTGATTGCTGATGACTGGCAGCAGTTTACCATTAGGTAGCTTCCCGTCATATTTCTGCAAAATGGATTTAGGTATATCCAGTAATCGAATATTGGACGTTATGCTTGTCTTATGTCTTTTCTTGATTATCCACAAATTACCGTCAAAGGACAATCTTATATTTTCAGGCGTTAGTTCGCATACATCAACATAAGAAAGTCCAGTGAAACAACAAAGTGGCAGGTAATTACTTTTAGGAAGAATACTGAGATGAAAACGTAATCCGTTGAAATATAGTGATATTTCACTGATTTTCATTTTGAAGGAATGACCGAAATCGGAAGAATATTGCAACGGTTCAGCTACCAAGTCATTACCTGTTTTCAACCGGGTAAATTGGTGAGAACCACGGATTTTCCTCTCCGGCCGTATGCGATATTAAAGCTTTTCCTTCATTCATGCAAGAGAAAGCTACCAGTCGGATTCTTTTGCACTGTTTTGCTTGTTTTTTCATACCTGAAATCCTTGTAACAATTTATAATATTGCAATTTAAACAAGGAAAAGGATGAAAACAGAAATCAAGGTGCTGCTCTACCTCAAACGGAACGGGCAGGGAAAAGACGGGCTTTGTCCGCTGATGGGAAGAATCATGGTGAAGGGAACGGTTAATTCCGTCACACAGTTGGGGTGTAAGATAAAGGTGGACCCGAAACTGTGGAATGCCACTTCGCAAAGGTGCACCGGAAAAAGTCGGATGGCTGTTACCACCAACAGGGAGATAGACGGAATGCTGCTCCTTCTGCAAAAGAGATACAACGAGTTGGTGGAGATCAGTGATGACATTACCGCTGCACAGATACGTGACGCTTTTCAGGGAATGGCTGAAAAGCAGGTGACACTGATGGGACTGTTCCGCGAAAACAATGAGGAATATGCCCTGCGTGTTGGGGTGAACCGCGCCCTAAACACCCTTTATCAGTATAAAAACACATACCGTTTCATGGAGAAATTCCTTAAGGAGAAATACAAGGTTTCGGACATTCCCTTCAAAGCATTGGACGAATCGTTCATAGAGGCGTTCGAACTATATCTTCGCATTGACCGGAAACTCCAGACTGGAACCTCCATCGGGCATGTCCAACGGCTGAAGCACATCGCACAGATTGCCGTAAACCGGGCAGTCGTACCTTACAGCCCATTCAAGGATTTTTCTCCAATGAAGCCGAAGCAGAAACAGATGTACCTGAACCGTGAGGAGCTAGACAAACTGATGGCCACCACATTTGATACCCCAAACCGTAACTTTACCAGAGACATGTTCCTCTTTTCCGTCTTCACCGGTATTTGCTACTGTGATATGAGGAACCTGACTGAAAAAAATGTGGTACAGGACTATGAGGGGAACCTCTGGATAGAAACCAGGCGCCAAAAGACGGGCACTCCGGAAAATGTGCGTCTGCTTGACATAGCTATAAAAATCATTGAAAAATACAGGGGGATGGCACCAGACGGAAAACTGTTCCCCATGTTAACCAAGGAAAGCATGAATATCCATCTGAAAAAGATGGCTGTGCAGTGTGGCATAGACCGTAACCTGTCCTTTCACATGGCCCGCCACAGCTTTGCTTCGCAGGTATGCCTTTCGCTAGGAGTACCCATCGAGACTGTCAGCAAGGCCATGGGGCATAGGAACATCAGTACCACGCAACGCTATGCGAAAGTAACCAATGAGAAGGTGGACCATGACGTTACGGCTTTGAGTCATAATATTACGGGCAAGTACACTTTGTCTGGCATTGAGCTACCGCCATCCACTATTTTGAAAGACATGAGTTTAAGGGAACAGCGGAGAAAAGAAAAAAATACTGGATTAAACAGGGATAAGGAGGGAAAGGTATGAGAAGCACCTTTCGTCTGCTGTTCTATATCAACAGACAAAAAATCAAAAAGACAGGGAAGTGTCCGGTAATGGGACGCATCACCCTTGATGGTAAAGTGAGCCAATATTCTACCGGAGAGGAAGTGCCACCTGAATATTGGGATGCCGGCAAGGGACGTGCGGTTGTTCATGGGAAGGATTTTGAAATGACAGCGACGTTGAGGGAACTTAACCGGAAACTGGAAGAACTGGAGGAAAAGGCAAAGGCCGCCTACAAAAAGAATGTGGATTCGACCGGATATGTCTCGGCCGAACTGATAAAAAACGCCGTGACAGGAAAGGCCCAGCCGAAGGAGACATTGCTCGCTCTTTTTGACGAGCATAACGAGGAGTATGCAAAACGTGTGGGTGTTGACCGCACGCGCCATACTTATGTACGGTATTTGACGGGCCGCAGGCACTTATATGACTTCCTGCAATACAAGTACGGTGCGGAGGATATGGCATTGCGGTCGGTTGACATGCGGTTCATCGAGAATTTCCATTTTTATCTTTCTACGGTGCTAAGGCTGAAAACCGTGTCTTTGAACGATTATCTGATCCTGCTGTGCAAGATAGTCCGGCTTGCTGTCAAGCGCAGGATACTGGGACGTTATCCGTTTACGGGTTACAAACTGGAGACTCCTCCGAAACTTCACAGGCATCTGACGGGAGAACAGCTTGCGAAATTGATGGTCGCCAACCTGCCCACTTACCGGTTGTGTCACACAAGGGATCTTTTTGTTTTTTCGGCTTTCACAGGCCTGGGAAGAGCGGAGATGGCTGAACTTTCCGAGAGCCACATCGTTACGGATGAGAACGGCTCAAAATGGATATACATCCATCGTCTGAAGACAAAAGTGGAATGCCGTATCAAACTGCTGGATATTCCGCTGAAAATCATGGAGAAGTACAAGGGAGAGGGTACGGACGGCAGACTATTTTATGTGCCGGTTACTTCCAGTCTGTGCAGGAGTCTGAAAATAATCGGGGAAATTTGCGGGCTGGACTGCCATCTGACCTACTATATGGCACGTCATACCTATGCGACCGAAGTCTGTCTCTCCAACGGAGTTCCCATTGAGACTATCAGCAGGATGATGGGGCACTCCAACATCCGCACCACGCAGATATATGCGGAGATAACCAATCAGAAAATCCGGAAAGATTTCAAGATACTGTCAGAAAAGACGAAGGACTGGTATTCCTTACCGGAGGACAACATGCCGTCCAGGGTTTACCGGTGCGGACAGTACAGCGGATGGAAGAAGGAATGTGGAAGGCAAAAGGACGGTACGACTTCATAGCCGTAATGCATGGCATATACAGAACAATGGGGATGGAAGTCCAGACTTCCTCCCCATTGTCTTACAGTGGTCTCCTATGACAACCGCATGGCTTTTCTATATCCGTCCTGCAGCATCCTTTCGATGTCACTTTCCCTGTACAGCACCTTGCCTCCAAGCCGGATATAAGGCAACCTGCCTTCGTTACGGTATTCCTGGAGGGTTCTGCGGCTGATTTTCAGCATTACGGAGAGTTCACTGTCGGTCAGAAAATGCTCTCCGTTCAATACCGGACGGCAATTCCGAGATAGACTCCCGATTTTTTCCACCATGCGGTCAATCCTTTGGAAAAAAGAGAGGACGTTCCTGTCCTCTCCGGTCAGCAGCTCATTCATGCCTGCGCCTCCTTTCTCCTTTGGACTACGGGAAGTATGCCTTGTATATCTTCCGGCTTGTAGTAGATTTTGTGACTGATCTGGCTGTATGCCAGTGTACCGTTGTCTCGGAGGGTCTGCAAGGTCCGGGGAGTTACATCAAGCAGGATACAGGCCTCCTGGTTGTCCATCCATTCTCCCATTCTCTTTTCACGGTGCTTTTCACAGAGGGCATCCGTAATTTGTGCCGCATCCTCCAGACGTCTCAGCATCCTTTCAAAGACACGCGCTTCGATAGTGACGATTTCCATAAGCGTATTCATTTGGTTCGAAACAAAAATATGAAGGGAGACCGCTCCGTTCCAAATCTTTGTCCTCAGATGGCATCAAATTTCATCAGATGTCAGCTGCCATATGACGGAGGTTTGCCTCCCATTGTAATCCAGGCAAGACAAGGGCTTGCCCAACGGCAAATAAAGCGGAACCGAAGAAAAAGACAAAGCGGATACGGCAAGGGCAAAAGTATATACAATAAGACGAAAACCATGCAGAACAGAGGGAGCTGAAGCCCCTGTTTTTCATAAGATACGGATATTTCGAAAGCAGGCAGCGTTGGGGAACTTGAAATGTCGTGGGATGGTTGGGGTTCCAGCAAAGAAAGAGGCCTCTTGTCACATCATGTATTTATAATATAATATGCAACGTCCATGCGTCACGTCAGTCACAGTTGGCCCCTATAATCTTCCATCAAATCAAATCCGTTGTCCGGGTGTTTGTTTCCATAAGTATTTTCCACGACGTTAGTCGCAAGGAAAATACTTATGGAAAGCGAAGCCGGAACACCTGTGACAACAAGGATTTGATTTACCTTTGATTATAGGGGAAACTGTTCTGTTTTCAATCGGTTTATTTTAAGAAATGCCTTCTGGAAAAACATTTTTCTGCAAGTCAGCTCTTTTTTCTACCACCGTCCAATGAATTACTTGAATGTGTCCAAATTTTGCTTCATTACTTAATTATTTTTATTTTTCTACCAGGTTCCCCTTTAATACACTATTTTCGATTGACGTTTATAACCTCAGATACTTCAAACACAAAAATATAGTAATGTTATACCGATAATGATTACAAAGCAACAACAACCAATAGCAATAAAAAAAATATTGTTATGGTAATCATTAAGTTCTTTATACTTGATAGGTGTTTGTCGAATATACTTATACCATAACCAAGTCAATAGCTTTCCTAATCTTTGGGCTGTTATAATACTACTCATTCTTTTTCTTTTGAATATTCATTCCAAATAGTAATTCCATCATTAATATTCCCCCAAAACTCTTCACTGGTTTGGTGCATGTCATAATAATGCTTGGCTTGCTTGAATTGTCTGCTAGCTTCTTTTTGCCAACCTTTTCCTGAAGCTTTATTCAATTTATATTGCTTTGATTTGATAAATGAGTTATATCCTTGCAATCCTGAGGACACTTTTCCACATAACCCTAAAAATTTAACACCTTTTAAAAAAGCAGTTGGCAACACATCTAGAAAGGCCTCAAATTTTTCCTGGGGTAATTGAACACTTCCAGAGAGAGAACGTCCAGTAAATAGTTTAAAAGGAGAGTTTATGAGTCCATATCCCATATTATTTGCTATTTTCCATACCCCTTCCAATAAATTACTAGAAGGAGAATCCAGCCAAAACTCATATGATGTTAATGGTCTGGCTTCTTTAATCTCACCATTGTCTAACTGTATGGGCGTATCTATGACTTTTCTTTGCGATATATCTAAAATTAAAATCTTTTCTCCTATTGAGAGGTGATTACTATGTAGTTTGTTCCATCTGACTAATTCATCAACCGTGACATCAAAAAGATCTGCAATATCGGTTAATGTATCTCCTTCACAAACAACATAGATAGCACAACCATTTTTTGAAAAAAGACCTTTCAGACTCTTTTTCACCATTTCTTTTGAAGTATCAATACACTGAACTTGTATGATATCAGGCATACATAATTGTCCCCAAGGAATATCACCATTCATATTCACTATATCCCCATCAGAAGACAGTGAACATTCTTGATATTGTACAAAAGCATAACCTTCACCAATGACAAATCCTGTATAAGGAATTCTTTGGGCTCTTAGATTTTCAAAAGTTTCTCTGTTTATGTAAATATTATTATTACTCATTATATTTATTAAAATAGTTTATTGTAGAGAATCATTCAAAATGTATAATCATAATATTAATCTATATCTAAATGATAGAATTGGACTTTTGTTGCAATATCATTTATCCATAGCTATTAAAAATCATATTATTTATATAGAAATTGTTTTTAACTTCTTGTCTTTTAAAATATTTTCAATGCCACTATATAAACTATTTCCATATAGATAAATTATATTATCATAATCACCCCAAATATTTTCGTTTTCATCTATCCAGATTGTTACATATCCAGGATGTATATCTCCAATATAAACCACTTTATTGACATTAAATTTCGCAGCTTGCAAATCCAGAAAAGATTGTCTGTACTTATTTATTTTGTTTATATCAAAGAACATAATCTTATTGGAATCTTTTTCAAATTTTAATTTCATATTATAGAAAAGTGATATTTTTTCCAATAATGATTCTTTTATGGAAAAATCATATTTAGAATAAGATCTTTTCAATTTCTCTAAATAGCTTTGTTGCATTAATTGAAAATTGAATTTATCCCAATGATTTTGACTTAATATATTAAGAATTGTATTAGGTATTTCCATTTTAATATGTAATATTTTTAATGCTTACCATCAATATCGCTTTTTACATGTGCACCATCTGTTGTTATCTGACAATTATCACATCGTATTCTAGGAGTAAGTGTTTCTACTTCAATTGTATAAACATCTAAGTTTGAAATTTTTTCACCTTTTAATGTCGCTTTATTAACAGAATTGAATTCTGCACAATTATCTATATCCCATTCTTGTATAGAATTAAAGTCCATTCTACCTTTCATTTCAGCACTTATTCTTGAAGGTTTTACACCACTATCACCATAATAAACTTTACCAGTTTTTCGACTTACCGAAGCAGAAGTTATTCTAGGGGGATTAGCTGTTTTTTGAAGTTTTCTAGCTCTTTGTATAACTCGAGCTCGGGCTTTTCCAAACATAGATTTCGAAAGTCCAAAAACATCTATTTCCTCATTTGTGTCTTCTGTATAGCTATATAAGCAAAAGCCACCAACTAGTCCTATTGGATCTTGGATAATATAATTTCCTATAGAATAATCATAATACCTAAAACGATTATAATATAATTCTGTTTCTTTATCGGCATATTGTCCTTGAAACCTAAATGGACAATCAAATTCAGAACCACCATCGAAAGTAGTCACTTTTCCATAAATATCCAACAAACAATCCCAGATTGTGTTTCCTTGCCCGTCATACATTTGGATAGGCGTACCCAAATAATCAGATACAATGGAATATTGCTTGTTATTCAGTATCTTTGCTGTAGGTACAAATGTGCCCGTTTCAAATACCCAAGTGATTATATCCTCTGTTGGTTCTTGATTCTGAATATTCTTCTCCTTGTCCAATTGCCCATCTGTGACCTTGTAGCTCCATTCATGCAAAGGAACATTTCCATTCCATATCCAGCGTGTCTTCTTTCCAAAATATTGTTTGGAGATTCGTCTTCCCAAGGCATCATACTGAAACTCCACCGGTCTTCCATCCGGACGTATCACTTTTTTCAATGTTCCATTGGAATTCCATTTGTAGTTCCAGCCTGTACCTGTGGCAAGGAAATCGATACCACGTTCCCTTCTCATCCGCTTACGTTCGTACACAATGTCATTTCCCCTCAGTTCCTTGAATTCCTTGAAAACCAGATTGCCCTCATCGTCATAATGATAAAAATGTTCCTTGTCTTCCAGCAGTTTTCCTCCGGCACCGTATTTACGGTCTTTCTTGTCCGATGTCTCAAAGAGGTTGCCCACGAAGTCCGGTGTACGGTAAATCACATCCGTTTCCGAACCTTGCATGGTTTCCTGCCGGATAAGGAAGTCGAAACGGTCATAGTCGTACCGTGTGACGGTACCCGTCAGTTCGTTCTCCTTGGAGAGCAGGCGGTTGGCGATGCCCCATTGGTAGCGGTAGGCGCCTCGCTCTATGCCTCCCGACCGTACCGACTTGTGTACTTCCCTGCCGAAGCAGTCACGTTCCGTCCTGACAGTCACACCGCCGGAAAAGGTGCGCTGCACCTCCAGCCCGGTATTGTCACGTACCCATGACGCCTGCCAGCTCTCGCCCGCCTGCATGGTCTGCAAGTTGCCTTCCCGGTCGTACGTATGGCGGATGTCCGCTCCCAGGCTGCTGGTGATGCGGGTACAGTTGCCCTCGCTGTCGTACGTGCGGTTGACGGTATATTCTCCCTGTTTCTCCTCAATAATCTGTCCCGTCTTCCTGTCACGAGTGAACTCCAGCAGGTTCTCGCTATTTTCCGCCTTGACAAGCATACCGTCCTTGTCATACGTGTAAAGAGATACCTCGCCGTCGTACTGTTCTTCCTTCAGGATGTTGTCCAGCCCGTCATACAGGTATTCCGTCCATTTGTCCCCGGGACGGTTTACCCGTGTGACACGTCCGGCACCGTCGCGCTCATATTCGCGTCGCAGCCCGTCGAAACCGATTTCCGTAACTACCTGTCCCAGCCCGTCCAGCTCGAAGAAATAGTTGTCGCCCGCCTCATTCCCGATGCGTCGGAGCTGCAACTCGCTGTTGTAGCCGAATGTAATCCGGTGGCGCTCCTGTTCACGGCTTTTCAATACCCCCAACGCCCCATAGGTGAACTTCACCTCGCGGATGTTGTCCGTGGCATATACCATGTTCCCCATGGCGTCGTACTCAAACCGGTGCACGTTGCCGTCCGGTTCTTCCAGCCGTATCAGGTTGTCCGCCCGGTCATAGGTGTACCGGGTGGCATTGCCTTTGACATCCACCGCCAGTACGAGCCTGCCCCTGCCGTCGTATTCCCACCTGCGGAACAGGCCGTTGGGGAACCGCAACAGTTCGAGGTCGTAGCGGTCGTTGAAGGTGAGGGTATAGACGCGTCCCTGCCCATCGGTAATGGTATGCAATACGCCTCCCTCGTAAGTGTATTTCACAGTCTCCCCGCTGAGCGTGGTGCGGCTGACGACACGGTTCATCTCGTCGTAATCCCAGGAGAGCTGTTTCCCTCCCGGCGTGCAGAGCAGGACCAGGTTACGGTTTCCGTCGTAGCTCAGGAACGTATCCTCGCCGTTCTCGTCCGTTATCCGGACGGGTTGGCCGGACTCGTTGTAGGAAGTTTTGCGGGTATAGCCTTCGGGGTTGACCGTGACCTCCAGTTCCTGATATCCGTTGTACTGCTGGCGCATGATTCCCCCATTGGCATCCACTATCTTGTAGATGAGCTTGTCCTCCCCGTAATGGTATTCGGTTTCGGCACCCTCCCCGTTACGGATATGGGTGTAGCCTTTGCCGTAACGGATGAAGTACTCCATGACGCCGCCGTCCCCCCATGTATGCACACAACGGGCGTTCTCACCTTTGCCTTCGTATTCCCAATGGAAGGCCATGCCTCCCTGATTGGTCAGCTGTACCAGCAGATGCCCGTCGGTATAGACGAAATGCTTGCTGACATCCAGTGCGTCGGTGGTCTCCACCATGTCGCCCCGGTCGTCATAACGATAGCGGACAAGCCTGGTCTCCTCACCGTCCTGCTTCATGGACACACAGCATACCCGTCCCAATTCGTCGGTTTCCACTTTCAAGCGTTCTCCCCGAGAAGATACGATTTCCGCCAGTTTTCCAGCCGAAGCGTATTCGAAACAGATGCGGAACCCGTCTTTGGTGAATATGTCCGATACCATGCGGTAGCCGAAGCGGTTCTCCGGTCCGTCGAACCGATATTGAAGTCCCCGGATGTCGGTCAGCAGATAACCCTGCCCGTCAAGCATCCAGAGCAATTGTTCCTTGCGGTCAAAATAGGAATCCCCCGGTTCCAGCACGGGCAGGAAGGACTCCCGTCCGTCGGCATGGCGGAAGAGGAAAGCCCCTTCTTCCAGCCGCCGGACACCCAAGTTGTAACTGTGGTGCCAGTTGTAGCCCAACGGGCCATCCACGGCGGCATCGCTGTAATAGGTGCGTTCCCAAACGATGGGGATGGGGCCGGGCAACTCGAAATCCACATTGGTGTGATACACCCTGCCCGTAGCAGCATCCACCGGTTCGCCGAATGTTATACAAGCTGTCTTTTTAAGAATTTTTGTGAGCCTAGGATTCAGCCCTGCCCTGTCTATCAATCCATGCAGCAGATGGGTTATTTTTTTCCCGAGTTTTGATAATCCTTTCAGCCCCAGCTTCATGGTTGTGGCAAATACGTCAATGGTGGGCGATCCGCCCACAAGCACAGGCTTGCCTACAGATGTGATAGTGGAAAGCATGGAGGTGGGTGCAAGCAGTGCCTTGCTCACTTTCTTGGATTTCCCTTTACGGGGAATAGTCGGTATTCCCACGATGTTGCATGAGAGTGCCGGATGTGTCAATGTGGAGCAGGGGGCACCGTCCGCCAGCACGGTTGAGCTGCCCATCCACATCTCCGATTCGGACATGCCGCTGACCAGCGGAGCCGGATGCAGGATGAATGCCGGAAGATGCACGATACCGATACCGGCTTGTGCTATCCATTGGTTATGCACCTTTACCGACGGGGACATACTCTTGAGTACGCTGCACGCCACTCCTGCCACCCCCTCGGAAACGCGAGGCAGTGCAACGGCTATTTGTGCCATGATATCTGCCATAAGGTCGTACACCTTACCCACATGAGGTACGGGCATGATGGGCGAAGGCGGTGTAACCGTGGGGTGCATGTCTATTCCGATGGAGAGATCGCCGAATTTGGCGACAGGCATGCCAGGTACGGACGGAAGTGCTCCACCCAGTCCAGCCTGAATATTGTCCAGGGCTGTTTTGGAAGCCTCAAAAAGATCGGCAAAGCCACGTCTTGCAGTGTTGCTGTCGGCAATATCAACTATCATGTTGTTCATATCAGCCATATTAAAGAAGTGTTATTCATGAATATTACTAGAACAAACCGATTAGTCTGTTTTTGCAAATATATATTTTCCTGCTGAAAAAAGAAAGAATATTCCGTTTCTTTTTTTATAAATCAAGAATTGAGAGCCAGCCCATTATTTATATGGAATGAATGGCAACGGATTACGCTGCTATATTCACCACTATTCCGTACCAGTTTTCTAAGACTCGCTATATATTAGAAGAATTTATACATTCTTCTTTTCAGTAGGATTTGCGACTTTGGAGCAAATCACCCGGTTTGTACCGGGCAGGTTGGTCTTTGTCGGACAAAATGCTTTTTGTCGGACGAAGACACAACTTGCTCTGTTCGCTTGAACAGAGAATCCTCTTTCGTCGGATTGCTGCGCAACGTTCACAGCATGCTGTGGTCCGGTGAAGTCAGTTCCTTTCCATTGTCTGATTCCGATTGTGCAAAATCAGACAGTGACAACCGGTTGACAAACAGTGTTTGATATGACATTTGATGACATCTGACGACGTCTGATGTCAGGCAGGGGAAATGTTGGCGGAAATTTCTAAAATAGTCGTTACTCTTGGCACAGTGCATGAGGGCATGCATTGAAACATTGCCATGTAAGGTGTATTGTTTGTCTGCCACAAGTGATGCATGATGCGAATGCAATATCATCCACGTATGCGCAATGCCATATATGCTGTATGGCAGTCCCACATAACGGAATACATTGCATCCGTGCAATGCAGTGCGTGGTACATTGAATTCCATATTGCATGAATGCAATGCACCTTGTATGGCAACATCCTCCGGCAACCGGCAATACCTTGGTGCGATATGGTACGCAATGTATTCATGCAAAAGGTCGGGCAGTGCTTTGTGACCATATACCAACGGGTGCGTTTCATGTAATGAAACAGAAAAACAAATCCAGACAGATCTGAAACAAATTATATGCTCTAAATTCAAACCTATGAAGAGAAATCCTTTATTTGTCGCTTTGAGCAACCCAAAAGGTGGTATGGAAAAATCCACGTTTACCGTGTTGCTCGCCAGTTATTTCCATTGTCTGAACGGATATAACGTACTTGTGGTGAATTGTGATTATCCACAGCACAGCATCAGTGCCATGCGGGACAAGGAAGTGGGAAACATTGAAAAAAACGTGCATCTCCGGTGTATGTTGTGCGGACAGTTCGACCGGACGTGCAAGAAGGTGTATCCTGTTCTTGCCGGCGTTCCGGGAAAGGAACTGGAAACGACACTTCCCCTGACGGGCGGGTGTGACCATTCTCTTTTTTGATCTTTCGGGAACGGTGAACTCACCTGGGGATGTGCTTGCTGAAATGGTCCGTACAGGTACACGGAACTCACGCTGACACGTGGAATGATTGAAATGACAGACGAAGACGTGGAAACCGATTCGTCTCCCCCCAAAAAAATGGAATGTGACAAGAATAAAGGGGCGTTCGGCCGGGTATGGACCCGCCGGATGCCCCTTTGTGTATATTCATTTTTATGTACAGCCTATCTCAAAATCGGATTCGAGAGCAATATCTTGTAATAGACCGTTCCGTTCACCTCCATGGGTGTCTTCGCCATCATGAACTGTACACTTTTCCGCTCCACCTTCGCCTGTTGCATGAGTCTCTGTACAATGAATCCGGCGGAGAATCTCGCGCACCTTTTGTCCTTCCATACGATGAATCCGTCATCATCGGTGGTACGGCAGATATACCAATCTCCCGTATCATCATCATGTGCGAAACTTACCCGGCCTCCGCCAAGGATCCCCAGCTCGATTGACATGGTTTTTGACAGATAGACAGTTCCCCTGCTGTCCAGATTGATGGTCCGCTTCCCCTTGTACAGAACCTCCTGCGGACGGGAATTCTCCTTGTTGTATACGATAAGTGCCATAGTCCTTTTCTTTTTATAATGTTATTACAATGATTTCCGTTCAGGATACCGCTCCTTCGATTACCAGCATCTGGCTCCTCCATGCAAAACTCTTGTGCGAGCGCACCACTTCCACTATAGCGCATACTTTCTGTGATATTGCCATAGCCGAGATGCCCATGCATTCCGCCAGTGCCTTGAAAGAGAAACTGGCCTCGTAGAACCGGAGCATGAACATCCGATATTCGTCATAGGAGAATTTCTGCCGGATAAAGCGGAGTATGTCCCTTACCAGCCTCTCGCATCCGTTCAGGTCGTCCGTGGAGAGAAGCTCCGCCTCCTCACCGCATCTGAGGAAAAAATCGTCTTCAGGATGGGCATACCGGTTTTCTCTTTTTATCTTTACCAGAGCCGCCTTTTTGTAACATCCGACAAAATATGCGTCATAATCCGTTATATCCTTTCCGAGAACCTGCACTTGCTTTCTTACGAAAAGGTAGGTGTCATGGAAATTGTCCTCGTCCAGCATTCTGTACCGGCGTAACGTCCCCCTCAATCTGTCATAGGATTTTGTGAACCACTCGTTGAACAATCTTTCCTTTTCTGCGCTCTTGTCTGCCATAGCCTTATAATTTTTTAAGTTATACATCGCCTACACGGGTAGGCATTCTTATTTCTTGTGCTTTTTCCAGTTTGTTTTTCGGCGGTCTCCGGCAAGGCTTGCCGTGAAAAAATACGCTCACGCAAAGCGTGAGGAAGATTTTTTCACGTGCAACCAGCCCGAAGGGTCGCCTTGCGGGACCGGCCTGAAAAACAACTTTCTTTGCCGCAAGAAATGAGGATGACAGATTGCGTTACATTTATTCGTAAAAGCTTTAGTTATTTCCATCTCATGATGTATTTTCGTGAGTACTTGTTACATTTTAGAAAGCAGACGGGAAATGGAAGAATATTCAAAATATCCGATAGATATTATCAGTGACATCGCCGAAGAAACAGGCATGGGAATGGTCTGTTTCCTGAATCTGGACACTTTGGAAACTGAAAGTGTGCCGGGAGCATCATATGGTTCTTATGAGTGTGGAGATTTTGACGAATATTATCAAGAAGTTTACAGGAAGGTGGAGCGCTGGGAAAACTGCGTCCGCATTGACCCACCAGAGCCGGGAGAGTCCTTCGGAATCGTGGAGCGTTTCATTCAGGACTGCATACCGGATGATGCCGGAATAAAAAAACGGTTGTGGAAAGCTGTATCAGGACGGAAACCGTTCAGAAACTTTAAATATGTCATTGACGGAAGCGAATACCGTCAGAAATGGTTCGATTTCAGACGGATACAACTTGAGCGGCTTGTAGCGGACTACCTGAATAGTTTGGATATAGATGCGCTTGCCGAATAAAAATCATTTTTGGACTTTTTCTATTTGATTATTTGGCAAATAGGACTTTTTTTCGTACTTTTGCAAATAAGGGTTTGGATATGAGAAGCCAAGCAGAACGGAGAAGCCGGGTGGTTTCTAAATCATTACCTATTCAATTTGTTGCTCTTCTTAAAACACTTACAATCAAATAATTATTTATTAGTGCAAGAACTGTATAACAACTGAAAATGAATATATCACGAACCTGCTCCAGTCGCTTGCTGGCGAATGTCTTTTGATATATCCGGTCTAATTCTGCTTGTTCAAGGAAATCCCTTTCCACATATTCAAATTTCAGCTTATATGCCCCGAAAGGATTAAAAGTAATTAGTCCCAAGTTGTGGGCAAACAGAACAACAGTTCTGAAACGCTGTATAAACTTCATGGCTGTATTGTGGGTACACGGATAATTCTCCCGGATAAACAGGTAGAAGCCCTCGATAAACACGACATTTATTTCCCGAAAGGTAATATCCTCCACATTATATTTATTGTGGATATATTCGGCAAGGCGATTTTTGGTAAGTTCATAACGGGTATATGTCTTTTGCGTGGCTGTTTTCCCTACTTTCAGCACATATTGTTCATTATGCTGGGAAAATACCTGTAAGAGAGTTTTTGCTTTTTCCTCTTTACCTAAGAACACATTGCGTACTTTCTCTGCGGTTACATAGCTGTCCCGTTCTAAAATGGTCTGATAGTGTCTGTGCAAGGTAGCCTTGATGCTATCCAGCATTTCATTCATGCGGGTAAATTCCGCTCCTCTGCCATTTACCTTTCCGGTTTTGGCAGACCAGTTTTTAGGATTGACTTCAAGTTTAGTGTTGAATTGGGCTAATTTCCCGTCAATGGTAATACGTGCCATGATTGGCATATTACCGTTCTTTTTCACCTTGTCCCGTTTCAGGAAGAACAATACTCGGAATGTTGATTTCATACCTCATTTTTTAAGTTACAAAACTACTTTTATTAACTCATAATGAGATAAATGCAGGGTCGCCAAATCTCGACAACATTTCGCCATTTTCCGACAAATCGTACCCCTTTTTAAAGAATTTTGTCGGGGGTACGAATAAGGCACTAATTTTTGTCTGTCAGTGACCTTTTCGTGGCGGTCAAGGTAGCCAAAAGACAATGAAAAAAGTCCTACAAAACATTGATTTTGTAGGACTTGTCTTTTTCTTGTCGCCTTTTGGCTTTTCTTTCAGTGATCCGCCTGGGGCTCGAACCCAGGACCCCAACATTAAAAGTGTTGTGCTCTACCTGCTGAGCTAGCGAATCAAACCTCTGTTGCTGTTAAGCGGGTGCAAAGATAGATACATTTTTCGTAAATGCAAAAAGATTTCTCTTTTTTTGTTATCTTTGCCCAAGATTCGACTATTTGGGATGGAATATACATTATTAATATAATACACTTAAAAACTTTATGGCAACAGTTGACGATAAAAAGATTATCTTTTCTATGGTAGGGCTGAACAAGACCATTCAGCAGAACAACAAGCAGGTATTGAAGAACATCTACCTCTCGTTCTTTTATGGTGCAAAGATTGGCATCATCGGTCTGAATGGTTCGGGTAAATCCACCTTGCTGAAGATTATCGCCGGGTTGGACAAATCTTATCAGGGCGAAGTCGTGTTTTCACCGGGTTACTCAGTAGGCTATCTGGCTCAGGAACCTTATCTTGATCCTGTGAAGACCGTAAAAGAGATCGTAATGGAAGGCGTACAGCCCATTGTGGACGCACTCAACGAGTATGAGGAAATCAACCAGAAGTTCGGTTTGCCCGAATACTATGAAGATTCCGATAAGATGGATAAACTCTTTGCCCGTCAGGGGGAACTTCAGGACATTATTGACGCAACCGATGCCTGGAACCTCGACAGCAAACTGGAGCGTGCAATGGATGCTCTTCGTTGTCCGCCCGAAGATCAGCTTGTGGAACATCTTTCGGGAGGTGAACGCCGCCGTGTGGCTCTTTGCCGCCTGCTGTTGCAGAAACCCGACGTACTGTTGCTGGACGAACCTACCAACCACCTCGATGCAGAGTCCATCGACTGGCTGGAACAGCATTTGCAGCAATATGAGGGTACAGTAATCGCCGTAACCCACGACCGCTACTTCCTCGATCATGTGGCGGGCTGGATTCTCGAACTCGACCGTGGTGAAGGTATCCCTTGGAAAGGCAACTATTCCAGCTGGTTGGAACAGAAGACCAAGCGCATGGAAATGGAAGAAAAAACAGTCAGCAAACGTCGCAAAACTCTGGAACGCGAGTTGGAGTGGGTGCGTATGGCTCCCAAAGCTCGCCAGGCGAAGGGTAAGGCACGTCTGAACTCTTACGATAAGTTGATGAACGAAGATATCAAGGAGAAAGAAGAGAAATTGGAAATCTTCATCCCCAATGGTCCGCGCCTCGGTAATAAGGTTATTGAAGCCAAGCATGTGGCGAAAGCCTATGGTGACAAACTTCTGTTTGATGATCTCAACTTCATGCTTCCGCCAAACGGCATTGTTGGTGTTATCGGTCCTAATGGTGCCGGTAAAACTACACTGTTCCGCTTGATTATGGGGCTGGAAACTGTAGATAAAGGCGAGTTCGAAGTAGGGGAGACTGTAAAAGTGGCTTATGTAGACCAGCAGCATAGTGACATTGATCCGAACAAGAGTGTTTATCAGGTAATCTCCGGTGGTACGGAGCTGATTCGTATGGGCGGTCGCGATATTAATGCCCGTGCTTATCTTTCGCGTTTCAATTTCTCCGGTGGCGATCAGGAAAAACTCTGCGGTGTGCTTTCCGGTGGTGAACGTAACCGTCTGCACCTTGCTATGGCATTGAAGGAAGAGGGCAATGTCCTGTTATTGGATGAGCCCACCAATGATATCGACGTTAACACTCTCCGTGCTCTTGAAGAAGGTCTTGAAGATTTTGCCGGATGTGCCGTAATTATCAGCCATGACCGTTGGTTCCTCGACCGTATCTGTACGCACATCCTTGCGTTCGAAGGTGACTCTAATGTCTTCTATTTCGAAGGCTCTTATTCAGAATATGAGGAAAATAAACAGAAACGTTTAGGAAAAGAAGAACCTACCCGCGTACGTTATAGAAAGCTGATGAATGACTGATAACAGTGAGAATCTGATAGCATAAATTATATTTTGATGACAAATAGAAAGCCCTGCAAAAATCTTGTAGGGCTTTTTTGTTATAAAAAGTTTCAATAACTCCTACTTACTCTGAAATTTTGTAGCAGAAATGTAATACAAATCTAAATCTTATTAATTATATTTGCGTCTTAAAACAGTATTTAATACTTAATTAACATTCGTAATTAACACATTTAATTAACAAAAAACAGAAGTATGAAAAAACATCTAATTCATTTCCTGTTGGTGGTTGTGCTGTCTGTATTCAGTGCTGCGGCATTTGCTCAGACTACAGTGAAGGGGCAGCTTGTTGACGCTGAGACAGGCGAACCGTTGGTGGGTGCTGCCATTATGGTGGAAGGCACTTCTCAGGGAACGGTGACCGACATTGATGGTTATTTTAAGCAAAGTGTTGCTCAGGGTGGAACCTTGGTGTTCAAGTATGTGGGGTTCAAAGACCTCAAGAAGAAAATAACGCAGAAGGGCGCTTCTGTTGATTTGGGTGCTATTCCAATGGAACCGGATGCGGTGATGCTGAAAGACGTTGTGATTACTTCGTCCGTAGCTGTGGCTCGTAAGACTCCGGTGGCTTTGTCCACAGTAGATCCTACATTTATAGAAGAAAAGTTGGGTACGCAAGAATTTCCTGAAATTCTGAAATCAACACCCGGTGTGCATGCTAATAAACAGGGTGGCGGTTATGGCGACTCTGAAATCTATATGCGTGGTTTTGGGCAGGAAAATGTGGCCGTAATGGTAAATGGCGTACCTGTCAACGATATGGAATGGGGAGGTGTATATTGGAGTAACTGGGCAGGGCTTTCTGACGTAACCCGTACGTTACAAACACAACGTGGTTTGGGAGCCAGTAAGGTGTCTGCACCTTCAGTAGGTGGTACAATTAATATTGTGACTAAAGGCCTTGAATCGAAGAAAGGTGGAAGTATTTCTTATGCTATGGGTAATGATGGCATGAATAAAATCCAGTTTAATGTTTCTACAGGATTGACAAAAAATGGTTGGGCATTGACTTTACTTGGTGCTAAACATTGGGGAGACGGCTATGTGCAAGGAACTAAATTTGAAGGCTATAATTACTTTATTAATTTGGCCAAGCGCATCAACGATAATCACCAGTTACAGTTTATGGCTACCGGTGCACCGCAGCATCATGATCAACGTGATAAAGGTGCTGGTTTGACTATTGCTGATTGGGAAATGACAAAGCGTACTTATGGTGTTGCAGATAATAAGTATAACCCTTCGTTTGGTTATCGTAAAAATGGAGAAGCTTATAATGCAAACCATAATTTCTATCATAAACCACAGATCAGTTTAAATCACCAGTGGGAGATTGATCGTAAGTCATCGCTTTCTACCTCTTTATATATGTCATTAGGACGTGGTGGTGGTTATTCTGGCCAGGGCAATGATAAATTCTCTCCCTATAGCTATTCTTCTTGGAACGGTGCTTATAAAGGGGCGTTGAATACTACTTTCCGTCGACCGGACGGTACTTTTGACTATGCTGCGATTGAAGATTACAATGCTTCTAGTGAATATGGATCAGCATTGGTAATGTCTGAATCTAAAAACGAGCATGTTTGGTATGGTTTACTTTCTACTTATACGACCAAACTCGGTGAGAATTTCGATTTCTATGGTGGTGTGGATTTTCGTTATTACAAAGGTACGCATACTAACGTAATTTCTGATCTTTTCGGTGGCGAATACTATATGGATAATGCAGACCGTTTGAAAGTGAAAGCTGCCAATAATGCGGCGGCAGCCGATCCTCTGTGGGCTTATGAGAAACTTTATGTGGGTGATGTGGTTTATCGTGATTACGATGGTCATGTAATGCAGGAAGGTGCTTTCTTTCAGTTGGAATATAATAAAGATAAATTGGCTGCTTTTGTTTCAGGTTCTCTTTCCAACACAGGCTATTGGCGCGTAGACCGTTTTTATTATGACAAGGAACACGAGAAATCGGAAACTGTAAATTTCTTGGGCTTTACCGCCAAGGGAGGTGCTAATTATAATTTGACAGAAAATCATAATGTATTTTTCAATGTAGGTGCTATTAGTCGTGCACCCAAGTTCTCTTATGGTGCATTTATGCAAGCTACCAGTAGTAACGCTACTAATCCTAATGCTGTAAACGAGAAGATTTTCTCTGCTGAGTTGGGATATGGATTCCGTAGCCGTATGTTGACTGCTAATGTCAATCTTTACTATACTAAGTGGATGGATAAAACAATGACTACTGGTACAGATTTGGGTTATACGCGTGCTAATATCAATATGTCAGGTGTAGAAGCTACTCACATGGGAGCGGAACTCGATTTGAAGTTTAAACCTTTTAATTGGATGGAATTGACAGGTATGTTCTCTTATGGTGATTGGAAGTGGGGTAGCAATGCTAAGGGGTATTTCTTCTCTGAACAAGGTGGACAGCCTCTTGATAAGAATGGTAATGTTACCGAGTTGTTAGGACCTGATCATGCGTGGGCCATTATCAATATGGATGGTGTACGTGTAGGTGGTTCGGCTCAGACTACAGCAGCTGTCGGCTTGAATGTCAATGTGAACAAAGACATTCGTGTGGGTGCAGATTGGACTTATTATGGGCGCAACTATTCATATTATCAAGTAGATGGCACATTGCTTAGCATTAATAAAGAAAATACATTGGATGATCCATGGAGGATTCCTGCTGCAAGTATGATAGACTTGAATGCTTCTTGGAAATTTAAGATTGGTGGTCTGGATGCCGTATTCTCTGGTAATGTGAATAATTTACTGAACTATCAGTATATTGAAAAGGCATGGAATCCTAAAGGTAAGGTCGCTACAGACGAGAATGTATATGTGTTCTACACCCTCGGGCGTACATATAGCCTCCGTTTGAGAGTTAATTTCTAATCATGAAGATTATTTAAGAAGAGAATTATGAAAAAAAATATAGTTACATCGTTTGTTTTGCTGGTGTTGTTAGCGGCCTGTAACGACGATTACAATGATCAGTTTGATATTAATAGTGGATATCAGGATGTGAAAAACATTACTATGACGCTGCAAACTTCAGACTATGCTTCTATTGCCGGTGATAAAACCAATCAAGCTTTGGCGTTGGCTAAAGATCCGGAAGGAAAGACTGGTTTAGAGGCATTAGAAAGTGTAGGAAAGAATGGGTATTTTACTGCCGATGCTACAGCTGATGAATACATCCCTGCCTTTTTGGCTGAGAAGTATCCTAATGCAGATCTTAAGTCAAAGTTCACTATTACCTATAATCAGTATCAGGCTCCGTCTGCTTATCTGAAAGACTTTACTAATATATCCAGTTATGCACTAGAGTCGGAAGACTATGATGGCGTGTGGGGGGACAAGGTAAAGGCTTCTTATCTTTCACCCGCCACTGTGAGCAAAATTCCTGCTATTCTGAAAGAAAAAGTAGCTAGTGCAGTTGCTGGCGATATGGTAGTTGTAGACTATGCTTATTCTGAAACGGAACCTAGTATTGGTGGTGGAGGGCTTCCTTCAGAGCCTACTTGGACTCAGGTTGCAACAGTGCCTGTACGTGCAACAGGAAAGAGCTGGGATTTTGTAAATATGGGCGCTATTGATCTTTCGGCATGGAAAGGACAAGTGGTGAACATTGCTTTCAAATATACTAGTACCGATACAGGGGCAGCTACATGGGAACTGAAGAATGCCAAAGTGCTTTCTGTACCTTATTTGGACGTTTATTTATTTGCTGAAGCTACCGATGGCACATATGCTAAGGTGTCTAAAAGCAGTGCTTTTGGAGGAGCTGGCAAGTATGTAATAGCTTCGTTGGGTGCCGACGGACAGTATTATCCTTTTGGACGTTTGGATGATGGAAAAACATATGGATATATGTATCCCGCTCCCATAAAGGTCGAAGGTGGCATTATTGCAGCTACTGATGCTGCTAATTTTATTATTACGCTTGAAGCTACCGAAGCGGGTTTCAATATGAAGAATGTGTTAGGACAGTATCTTTACATGAGTGGTACTTTTGACAGTTTTAACGTGACTACCGAAGTAGGTGCGGAGGGATATGATTGGACGATTACTTCTGCGGGTGGTGCGGATTTGTTTACTATCACCAATGTTCTGAAAGAGAAAAGTGTTAAGTTGAATTACTATGTAAATAAGGAAGGTGTTGCTCAATACTCATTTGGTAGTTATGCTGCTTCTAAAGTTAGTGATAAGACATATTATATCAATTCTTTGTTGGGAGATATGGGTGGTTTCACTTTCTATGATGTTAATACTGATGGCTTGGATTTTATATGGCAGAATACAGACAAGTTTGGTTTCAAAGCTTCTGCTTTTGTTAGTAATGTAAATCATGCATCCGAATCTTATTTGGTATCTCCTGCTATCGAGATAGAAGAAAATGCAGTATTACCTTATATTACGATGGATGAGGCTATTAATTTTGGTAGTCCTGAGGTTCTTACAGTTTGTGTTTCTACGGATTATGCTGTATCAGCAAACACTCGTACTATGACCCGTGCTTATGTAGCGTCTAACACTTCCTCACTTTATCGTTTTAATGGCGAGAGCTGGTCTCTTTATGCCAATGATGACGCCAAGGTGGCTGTAGTGGAACCTTCAGTTTATGCTTCCTTAGGTACTTCATCTATTACAGAACCAGAATTGGTACTGCCTGTTTACCTTAATACTAAGTATCCATATGCTGCTGATGCAGATCGTGCAGTGGTGGTTTACAAGAAGAGTGCTGATGCTTACGGTGTAGAAGAATTCACGAAAAGTGCGGGTAATTGGATTGTAACTCCTGAAAGCGTGGAACAAGTTACAACATTTACGCTTGACAAAGACGGTATATCTGCCAAGATAAGCGTCTATATAGATGAATCGTTGAATGGTAATGAAGCAGGATTTAAGGCTCAAGACTTGTCGCTGAGTGGTGGTATAAGTTTTGTTTGGGTAAATACGACTTCCTATGGCTGGAAAGGTGCAGCTTTCAATACCCAGTGTAATGCGGCCGAGAGCTGGTTGGTATCCCCTGCTTTTGATTTCCGTAAGGGTGTGGCTCCGGTGATGACCTTTGATGAGGCTGTCAATAAACTGGGTACTAATGCTACTGTAGCTCAACATTGTTTTGTGAAGATTTCTACTGATTATAAGGATGATGTGACAAAAGCTACATGGGAAGAAATACAACTAGAGAAACGTCCAGTAGGTACAGACTGGAATTTTGTGAATGTAGGAAATATAGATCTTTCTAAATATGTAGGCAATATCGTACGTATCGCTTTCCAATATGTATCTACTGGAGAGAGTGCGCCAACGTGGGAAATTCAGAACATTTTAATCAAAGAAAAGGACGCTGAGTAAATATTTTGATTAACTGGAGGTGACAGGCTTTGTATGAAGTATTTGTCACCTCCCTTTTTATATAATATATGAAACTATTTAATAAACTTTTTTTTGTAAGTCTCTTTCTCTGGACTTTAATAGCTTGTGATACAGATATTGTTCCGGATAATGGTTACATAGAGACTACGCAGGAGGATGCTTCTACCTTTGTAATGCAGGGGTATGAAGATTCTAAAAAGGGATTCAATGTGTTTAACCCTGAAGGCTCTTCTCTTCCGTTTTATTTGAAAGAGAAGACTTTTTATGGTTCTCGTTTCTATTTCTTGGAGGATGGCAGTGCACGACTTGATGGCATGGTAGAGGCACCTGAGCAGGGTACATGGAGCCATACGGCTGAGGTAATCGAAGGCAAATGTTATTGGGCACGTTATGGTGAATATCGTGTATATAACTATATGAAGTTACGTGTGGCTTATATTGATGGTAACAATGTGGGAATAGAGTATGTTTTGACCGATCAGACATCCGTTGGACCCAACATTAATGCTAATGAAACTTATTTGGTAGATTTTCCTTCGGTACTTAATTTAGAGATGCCAGCAATTAATGAGGCTAATGGGATTTATCGCGAGCACTATGTAGACTATGATGGACAGCATATTATGAATCTGGCAACTTCTTGGAATACGGAACTTCGTCATTCATTGTGGGTGGCTTTTTACTTTGATAAGTTAACCTCACAGGACAATGTAAAACGCACTGATGCTTGGGGGTGGGATTCTGCATACGACTTTGATACAATGGGAGGAGTAGAAGAAGCTAACCACAAGAGTGATGGTTTTGATAAAGGACATATTTGTGCTAGTGAAGACCGTGTATATTGCAAGGAAGCCAATGAACAAACTTTTCTTTATACAAATATATCAGCACAGATAGCTTCATTTAATCAGAAATACTGGGTAGGATTGGAGCAGTTGGTGCAGAAGTGGGGACGTTCTACTATAGGCAATACTTATGACAAAGTATATGTGACAAAAGGTGCTACACTTAATAAGCTACTTACAAACTTTACTGGTACAGTGAAAGGTGGTGATGGTAAATATCCTGAAACAGATGCCAATGGTAGGACAATTCATGGTTTGGCTTGTCCGGCATATTACTACATGGCTCTTCTTTCTGAAAAAGACGGTGTATATCATGCCATTGGCTTTTTAGTACCTCATTCAGAGACTTTGCCACAGAAACCTACAGCTGATGACTTCAAGGCATATGCAGTGAGCATTGATAAACTGGAAGAAGAGACAGGTATTGATTTTTTCTGTAATCTGGTTGACAGTGTGGAGAATGCAGTGGAAGCCGCCTATGATTTTGATGCTTGGGTTTGGTAAGAGCAATTCTTACGTTTGAATGGTTACATTCTTAAATATTAAATTTGAGTTAGGTGTGGTTTGGAATCATCTAGGATTTCTTATTAAAAAGTTCTTGAAGAACCACACCTAATTTCAATTTCTTTACTACTTATCTTTGAAGAGTAAATGATGTGTTTTAAACATCATTTAAAGGGATAGTTAATTGTATGTATTTCTCCATCCAATAAACTCTTCTTTCCTAATATTTCTTGTCTTTTTATTTCTTTATTTTCATCTCCATCAGCACCGGATTATGGTCGCTGCACAGGTCCAAGTTGGGCGAATAGTAGCGGTATCCCTGAATGCTGGAAGAATGGAAGACATAATCGATACGTAGCAAGCGTTTAAAGTAGCGGTAAGTATACATATAGCCGCGACCGCAAGTCTTGAAGCCATCTTTGAGGATGTCGCTCAGTTCGGTATAAGTGTAGGATGAAGGCAGGGAATTGAAGTCCCCACAGGCCACTACGGGGTATGGGCTTGCAAGGGCAAGCTGGCGGATGCTGTCTGTTTGCTCGGCGCGTTTCACGAAATTATCGTGCAGGGAGGTGATGGCACCTTGCACAACTTCCGCTTCACGACGTGTGTCACTGGTGCTGGCAAGTCCACGTTCCCATTTACGGCGGTTTTGGCTGACGCTCGTAGTCTGTAAGTGGTTGTTAAGCAAGCGGACGGTGTCTCGTCCCAGAACGATGTCGCATTGCATACTACAGTTGGCGCTTTGGACATAGGAAATGAATTGCGGATTGATAAGCGGATAGCGGCTGAACACGGCAATGGGGAGTACTCCACGGATGGAATCTTCGGTGGGTATTATGGCGTAACGCCAGTGTGAAAACACTTTGCGGATGCTGTCCATCGGAAAGTATTTGTTATCGCCGCACTCCTGGAAACAGAGGACATCGACTTTCTGTTCTTTCATATAGTTAGCTATTTCTTTGCAGGAATAACCGGTGATTTCACCACCGAAATTACCAACATTGTAAGTGGCTATTTTCAGGTAGCCGTCGGCATAGTTGCTGCTGTAATGGCCTTCGGGAATCTGTCTGGTAAAGCTGTACTGAAAGATGGCAAGGATATAACTATAGTTGAAGATTAAAGCTGCAAGGGGAACAAAAATCCAACGCCTGCGGGCAAAGGCCCAACAGATGGCAACTAACAGGTTGCATAGCAATAATGCGGGAAGTGCTAACCCAAGCACGGGCATATACCTTGAGTTGGCAGGGTCGAAGTTGCCTGAAAAAGCGGCAATCATTGTAATGAGAGCCAGGGCGATGGTCAGGAGGACCGGAATGCTGCGGAAGAGGCTTTGGATTTCTGATTTTCCCATGATGATACAGTTACGAGCTAATTTATTTCACTACGTTTACCGGTTTCCCGTCAATATATGCTTTTAAGTTACTGACTGTGATATGTATCAGTCTTTGACGCGCTTCGAAGTTGGCCCAGGCTATGTGTGGGGTGATGAAGCAGTTCCGGGCGGTCAGCAGTGGATTGTCGGAGCGGGGCGGTTCTTCGGAGAGGACATCCAGTCCGGCAGCATAGATTTTTCCGGTGTTAAGGGCATCGGCAAGGTCTTGCTCGTTGACGAGAGGCCCGCGTCCGGTATTGATGAGGATGGAGGTGGGTTTCATCAGTGAGAGGCGGTTGGCGTTTACCAGATTGCGGGTGTTGTCCGTCAGGGGGCAGTGTAAACTGATGATGTCACACTCGTGGAATACCTGGTCGAGGTCTGCTTTCCTGATTTCCGGTGGGAGTTGCAGACGCGATTTGGAGGTTACGGCCCAGACTTTCATACCGAAACCGATAGCTATACGGGCGGTATTGTATCCGGTCTGTCCCAATCCGACGATACCGATTTTTTTTCCGAGCAGTTCGATGAGCGGGGTGTCGTAGAAGCAGAAGTCTGAACTTTTGCTCCAGTCTCCCTGAGTGACTTTCTCGGAGTAGTGGCGTACTTGTTGGGTGATGTTCAGGATATGGGCGAAAACCATTTGTCCGACGGAAGGGGTACTGTATGCGGGGATATTAGTCACGATGATGCCCCGCTCGCGGGCGGCGGTGATGTCAACTACATTGTAACCTGTGGCTAACACACCGATATATTTCAGATCGGGCAGGGCGGCTATCGTTTCGCTGTTGAGCACTACCTTATTGGTAAGGAGTACTTCGGCACCAGCGGCACGTTCAAGAACTTCGTCGGGAGCGGTGCGCTCGTAGATTGTGCACTTGCCTAACTCTTGCAATTTATCCCAGTTCAGATCGCCGGGATTGGCTGTGTAACCGTCTAATACAACAATGTTCATAATTAATATTTAATGATTAAAAATTATTTTCTTTCTCCCCACAGTGCCTTCATTCTTTCGGCATGTTTCTGTTCTGCAGCATTCTCCTGCGGTTCCCACAGACGACGATCTTTCAGTTCATCGGGTAGAAACTGCTGTTTGACAAAGTGGCCGGGATAATCGTGTGCATACTTATAATTATCACCGTAGCCTAACTGTTTCATCAGTTTGGTAGGGGCATTGCGCAGGTGGAGGGGGACGGGCAGGTTTCCGGTTTGCCGCACAAGCTCCAGGGCATTGTTGATAGCCATATAAGCAGAATTGCTCTTGGGACTTGTGGCGAGGTAGACGGTGGCTTCTGCCAAAGGGATACGTCCTTCGGGCCAGCCCACTTTCATTACGGCATCGAAACAAGCGTTGGCGATGAGCAAGGCATTCGGGTTTGCCAGTCCGATGTCTTCCGAAGCGGAGATGACAAGGCGGCGGGCGATGAAGGCAGGATCTTCTCCGGCTTCCACCATGCGGGCAAGCCAGTAGATAGCGCCGTCCGGATCGCTACCACGGATGGACTTGATAAAGGCAGAGATGATGTCGTAGTGCATTTCTCCATCTTTATCATAGGCGAGGGGATTTTGTTGCAGACGCTCGGTGACGGTTTCATCAGTAATGACAACGGGGTCATTGGCTTCGGAAGAAACTACGAGATCCAGTATGTTGAGTAACTTACGCGCATCTCCACCACTGTAGCGGAGCATGGCTGTGGTCTCCTTCAGTTCAATTCTACGTTCTTTCAGGATGTGGTCGGTGGTGATGGCGCGTTGCAGCAATTCCATGAGGTCTTCTTTTTCAAGAGACTTCAAGACATAGAGTTGGCAACGGGACAATAACGGGCGGATGACTTCGAACGAAGGATTCTCGGTAGTAGCGCCTATCAGCGTCACCGTTCCCTGTTCCACAGCACCAAGCAGTGAGTCTTGTTGTGACTTGCTGAAGCGGTGGATTTCATCAATGAACAGGATAGGGCTGCCTTGTGAGAAGAAACGGTTACTCTTGGCACGCTCTATCACTTCGCGCACATCCTTCACGCCGCTGGTCACAGCGCTCAACGTGTAGAACGGAGTTTCCAGTTTATTGGCAATAATCTGCGCTAAAGTAGTCTTGCCTACTCCCGGAGGACCCCACAGGATGAATGAAGAAATACGTCCTGCGTCAATCATCTTACGCAACACAGCACCCGGTCCCACTAAATGTTTCTGACCGATATACTCGTCTAATGTCTTAGGGCGAAGCCTTTCTGCTAATGGGGTCATGTGAATTTAAAATATCATTAATATCATGAAACGGATACCACCTTTCTTTACTCCCGGAATATCGGTGTAGGTGAGGCGGCGGACATATTCGATGTGCAACAACTTGAAGATGTTGTAAATACCTACACTGGCTTCCAGGTAAGGAGTACTACCCATTACGTGACTGGTGGGCACACCGTCGCGCATCGGGAAGAGGAACAGTTCATCGTTGTGGCTCTTATACGGATTGTTTTTGTCGGTAAGTGTGCCGTACATACCGCGGATGCGGAACGTTTCACGCCATTTCAGCTTTTTCAGAAGCGGGATGCGGTTGAAAAGCTTTCCGTTCATGTCATACGTCAGGGCAAGCGAGGCGTAACGGTCGTTCAGGAACTCCATGTTGTTGATAAGGCTGAATGACTCGTTGTGCTGGGTGATGTATGACAGGTTCGCCATAGGCAGGTTCAGCAAGGGGAACGGTACGGTGTTCCACTGCGCACCGGCACGGGCGGTGATGTCCAGTTTACCCCATGAGCCGAACCAGAAGCGTTTGCGGATGCTGGCTTCGGTGAGGTTGAAGTTATATTCGCCGCCCAGCACACCTTTCAGACCGATGGTGTGGGAGAGGGAGAATATCGGAGCATCCAACGATACGGGCACACGGCGTTGCTTGGTGTTTACGTACGTTTCACCGGGGGCGTAACGCAGGGTGACACCCAGCTCGGTGGTGGTGATGTCCTTGATGAAAGTATTTGTATCATCCCATGAACCGGCAATATTACCGTCATTTTTCCAATATTGCAGTACACCTCCGGCAGGTTCGTCATTGCGGTGGCGGGCCATGGCTTTGATGGAGAAACCGGCATTGGTTTCCAGTTCATAGGTCAGGGTAGCATCGCGCATATACGACATTTGGTCTACTTTGGTCCACTTCCAGCCGACGAACATATTATCCTTGTCGGTAGAGAGATACTTGTCCATAGGAGACATGACGTCGTAGCTGTAATCGAAGGCAATATAGTGTTTGGGGAATTCCCACAACACATATTCACGTTTGTTGAATGAGTAGGCGGCCTGTCCTTTGTAGAACCATTTCTTGTCCTTTGTACCGTAAGCGCCGTAACCGCTGAAGCTCCAGTGAGGGTCGAGGTTACCGGTGGTCATACCGCTGAGACGGAAACGGGTACCGTTCACAAAGTTGCTTGTGATGGTGGTATTGATGGGACCGAAGTCAAACTTACTTGGATGCTTTTTGGTTCCGGTCTCCACGAAGTTCTCAATCAGGGCTTTTGCGCCGAAAATGACGTATTTGAAGCCGGGAATCTGTTCGATGCGGTTCATGAACACATCCATGTTGCTCTCTTTCTTGGTGAGGGGAACCTGGCGGACTTGCGCCCAGTATTCATCGCTCTTGTTGAGCATGTTGGCTTCTTTGATAACGTTTCCTTTCAGGCGGAAAAGCCGTTGCTCTATCTCATCGAACTTGTAATCACTGTATTTTGTGGTACGTTGCACTTCAAGACCTTGCAAGCCTTTTACGAATTGCAGTTCCACGGTCATATCGTCGTCGGTCAGTACCCAGTTGCCGTCCGGCATCTGTTCGAATTGCTGCACGATGTCGAGGTTGTCTACGAAGTTGACCCCTGTCTTCTTGGGCAGGTTCATGGTACACTTCTTTACGGCGTAGGTAGAATCCTTCACTACGTAGAGGTGTCCCGTGAAACCGAAGTCCTGCGAATTTTGCGGGACGAAAGTGAGGTGTACACATTCCTGGCGGTCTACCATGATGGTATCCATGAGGTAGTATTTGTAGAAACTGATGGCACCGCGTCCAATGGGGCTGACGAAACGGCGTTGTAACAGGCGGATGTCGTCATCGTAGATGTTGACGTCGGAGAAGACATCGGTGAGGATGGTTCCCAGCATGTCGCCGGTATTGAAAAATTCTTCGATACCGCTGGAGTTCATACCTTCGATGATAGTCTTCTCGCTCTTGGGACTCTTGCGATAGATGGTGCGGGAGGCCGTCTCCTTGATGGAGATGGGGAGAATCATCTTGTTGGTCTTGGGAGATACTTCCACCTGGTCTTTGAAGAATGAGAATTTCTTGTAGATGCCTTTCTCCATCTTTTCAGGAGTGACGTCGTTCATGGACATCTTCATCTTCTCGTACTTCTTATACTCGTAGTAATCATTGGTTTCCAGCTTCAGTTGCTTCTTGTTTTCAATGACTTTCTTCATGAACTCCACGGCAGGGTTGTTCTTGCGGGAGTATTTCTCTTTCTGTGGTTTCACCACTACTTCCGAGAGCATGACGTCGGCAGGCGCCATTTTCACGTTCAGCACTTTGGTGGTGGGTTGCAACCTGACCTTTTTGGTCACATATCCTATGGCCGAGAATGTAAGCTCATTCCAGCCTTTGCGGGTTTCTACTACGTATTCTCCCTCGGCATTGGTGATGGCACCCACGCCTTTCCCTTCGTATTGAACGGTGATGTACATTAACGGTTCGTTGGTCAGGGAGTCCGTAACGACGCCTTTTATCTGTGCGGATGCGCTGTGCGCGACGAGTAATGACAACAGAAAAAGGATAAAAGTTATATATCGTTGTTTCATATTTAAGTCAGTATGAGGCTGCAAAGGTAGCAAATTACAGCTAAATAAGAAGTAAATATACTCTAAAGAAATAAGAGGAATGTTTATTGCACTTTTCTTTTACCTTGATTCAATGGTTATTGTTTATGTAATGATTGCAGATAGATGCTCATTAGGATTCTTTGTATTTTGTATTATCTTTGCAGGAATGAATTAAATAAAGTCATGTGATGAAGCTTCATGTCGTTAGTTTTCAAGTTCCTTTTCCGCCGGATTACGGTGGGCTGATAGATGTGTATTATAAATTGAAAGCGTTGAAAAAGGCTGGATGTTCAATCGTTTTGCATACCTATAGATATGGGGTAGAGGAACAGCCGGCTTTGTATGAAGTTGCTGATTCTGTGTATTATTATGAACGTTATACAGGGTGGCGTTCTATGTTTACTATTTTGCCTTATATTGTATATAGCCGAAGGGATGAGCTACTGTTGAAGCGTTTGTGTGCGGATGATTATCCTATTTTATTTGAAGGATTGCATACTTGCTATTTTCTTCCGAACCAGCTTTTGAGGAACAGGCAGAAATGGGTACGGATGCATAATGTGGAGCATGAGTATTATCATTCTTTGGGAAAATCAACTGTTTCTTGGTGGGAGAAATGCTACTATTATTTAGAGGCTTGGAGATTACGACAGTATGAGAGGGTGCTATTGCATGCCGATAAAATATTTGCAATCACAAACACAGATGCGGCATACTTTATTCGGAAGTATCCTCCGGTACTGACTTATTGTTTACCTTGTTTCTTCGACGATGCAGGATTGAAAGAAAATAATATTGAAAAATTAGATAAAGGGGGGTACATATTATATCATGGAAATCTTTCTGTTCTTGAGAATGTTCGGGTAGTCGATTATATTTTGGATAATCTGGTGGTTGGATTGGAGGCTGGCGTGCAAGTTCTTATTGCAGGGAAAAATCCTGATAAAAATATGCAAGAGAAGATTGCACGTATTCAGGGGGTGTCCCTTGTGGCAAATCCTTCACAGGAGGAAATGGAAACTTTGATAACGTCCGCTCGTATCAATTTATTATTTACTTTTCAGAATACAGGGATTAAATTGAAATTGATTTATTCCTTAATGAAAGGGCGTGGACATTGTCTTGTAAACTCTATGATGATTCCGGATCGGAGATTTGCAGAATTATGTGTGATTGCTGATACGAAAGAAGCGCAAATAGCTGCCATTCGCGAATTATATGACAAACCCCTCTTGCCTGAAGCGTTGCAATGGCGGCAACAGGCTTTGAGGGGAATGGGATATAGTAATCAGGTTACTTCGATTCTCCGTTAATCAAAGTCTGCACAATACGTTCCGCCGTCCGTCCGTCCCAACGGTCGGGCAGGGTGGTATGTTTCCATTCGCCGTGCATCAACTTTTCCAGCATAGAGGCAAAGGCAACGGGGTCTTCGTTCACCAGTTCGTTGGTACCTGTACGCCAGGTTTCGGGGTGTTCGGCATACGAGTTGAGCGTGATGCAAGGCACGTCGAGGAAAGTGGCTTCTTCGGCGATATTTCCGGAATCGGTGATAATACCTTTGGCGTTGTTGATGAGAAAGCCGAAGTGGAGATAACTTTGCGGTGGAAGAATGTGCAGGTTAGGCGCATTGATTTCCAGCGCCTTGATAGCTTTCTGTACGTAGGGATGCAGAGGGGCGATGATGGGCATACCTTCGGATTTCTCTATCAAGGTTTGCATCAGCGCATTGAGCACTTGTTTCTTTGTCAACAGGTCGTGGCGGTTGAGGGTCAGCAACAGGTAACCGCGCTTTTCCAACCCCATAGTGGAGAACCATACGGGTTGCAACAGGCGGTGACGGTTGTAGCGGACGGTATCTATCAATATATTGCCTACATAATGGATGTATTCGGGAATCATACCTTCCTGATTCAGGTTGCGGTTGGCAACCATGCCTGCTGTGAACAGATAATCGGAGATGGCGTCTACGATGGTGCGGTTCACTTCGCGCGGCATGTTCATGTCGAAAGAACGGGTACCGGCAATGAGGTGGGCCACTTTCAGACCACGCTTCTTGGCGACGATGGAGCAGCTCATGGTGGCAGTGAGGTCGTCTACAACGAGGACCACTTGTGCGGGATGATTGTTCAGTTCCTTCTCGAAAGCAAGCATGATGGCGGCTGCCACTTCGGAGTGGTCGTGTCCGCTGATGCCCAGGTAACCGTCGGGTTGCTTCATGTCCAGGTCGGAGAATAGGGAAGCGTCCAGGCTGGTGTCATCCTGACGTCCGGTGTAGACCAGGCGGTATGAGATTCGCTTTCCTGCCTCTTGCGCAGCTTTGATGGCACGGGTGATAGGTGCTATTTTCATGAAGTTGGGGCGTGCTCCCGCCACAATCGTTATTTTCATTTTTGCTGTTTTTTTAAATTTCCAAGAGACAAATGTACGTTTTCTTAGGGAAATTATTCGTTACTTTGCCGATAATTTTGAGTGCTTCTTGAAGATAGCGATATTTTAATTATTCATTCTTTAATTTTAAATTTCAGTATGACGATGCCAACATTTGTTCAAATACTCGATTTTATAGGTACGTTCGCGTTTGCTATCAGTGGTATCCGCCTGGCGTCGGCAAAGCGTTTCGACTGGTTTGGGGCGTATGTGGTGGGATTCGTAACAGCCATCGGAGGCGGTACGATACGCGATGTACTGCTGGGGGTGACACCGGGGTGGATGACTGATCCTATCTATCTGATATGTACGGGACTGGCTTTGCTTTGGGTGATTCTTTTCGGTAAACATCTTATTCATTTGCATAATACATTCTTTATATTCGATAGCGTCGGTCTGGCACTGTTTACGGTGGTTGGTGTGGGAAAGAGTATAGCGTTGGGATATCCGTTTTGGGTAGCCATCATTATGGGTAGCATTACGGGTGCTGCGGGCGGTGTGATCCGTGATGTGTTTATCAATGAGATTCCGCTGATTTTCAGAAAAGAGATTTATGCGATGGCGTGCGTGGTAGGCGGTACGGCTTACTGGTTGTGTCATGCATTGGGGATGCAGTCTTACGGTTGTCAGGTGGTAGGTGGTGTGTCGGTGTTTGTGACGCGCATTCTGGCGGTGAAATATAATATATGTCTGCCTATTCTTTCGGGAAGCGGAGAGGAGGACAGTTCAATTAAAAATTAAAGAATTAAAAATCAAAGAATGGAGGGAGCGGCCGCTTTCAGTGCCTTTGCGCCTGCTGTCTTCGCGCACCTTTACATCCTTTGATTTTTAATTCTTTAATTTGTTTTGATTTCAGCGGCCTTTGCCGCTAAAGTCAGAACATTGCGTCTTTCGTGTTGAACAGTTTTCTTTCGTTCAATTTCACTACTTTGCCATATTTCTCGAGTTTCTTCAGATCAATATCTTTCGGGTTACCCATGATACCGATGCAGTAGGGTTTGCCTTTGACATGTTCTTCGTAATACTTCACGATATCATCGAAAGTCAAAGCATCAACTTTAGGCAGATTCTGCTTGGTGGGGTCATCGTTGTAACCTACACGTTGCAGTGATCTCATATATTCAGCTTTGTTGCGGAAAGAAGGATGAGTGGTTAGCATTTCCTGGCGCATATAACTCTTGATGTTATCTATACGGTCAGCATTTTTCGGCATGTTTGTAATCAGACCCATGAATACATCCAGTGCATCGTTGGCCTTGTCATTCTGCGTACCGATATTACCGAAGAGGTAAGTAGGGTTACCCGGCAATGTCGGTGTACCGATGTATGCACCGGCCGAATAAGCCATAGAACGTTTACCACGGATTTCGTCAAGTACCAGACCATTGAAACCGCCGGAGAAATATTGGTTGAATGCGTCACGAATCACGTCATCTTTCGTATCATACTTTTCCATTGGCATATAGAAGTAGATCTGTGCCTGTTCTGCCTCAGAGTTCGGCAGGAAGTAAACAGTGTTTTCCGTTACGGTAGCCATAGGCTTGTCTTGCGGTGAGGCAGACGGCTTTTCGTTGGCAACTAGCGGCAGGTTTTTACTGAGGATATCATAAGCATTGTCGAAAGGCATTGTTCCGCAATAGAAGATTTCAGCTTCATAATTGGCAGCACGGTTGATGTCGCCTGTCAGTTCGGAAATCTGCAATTCATAAACCTCCTTGTCGGTTAACTCGTCGATGTAGGCTGATTTATTCTGGTAAATCATGTATTGCATAAGTGCGCTAGACAAAGCGTTTACATTTTCTTTGCGTTGCTGGCGGCTACCTAACATAGAACCTTTGATACGGCTCAACTGTTTGTCATCCAGTTTCGGCATCAGGATCTGACGGGCAAGAAGTTGGCAAGCCTGCGGCAAAGTTTCTTCATACCCTTCCATTGTAATATAAAGGTAGTTGCTGTTGGCACTGACTTCGCAGGTTGCGTTCAGCTTACCGAGTTCTTCTTTCAACTGTTGTGGTTCGTATGCTCCCATGATACCGGCATTGTTCATCAGGTCTGCCGCAATACCCAGTTTGCGGAATTCACGTTCGCCGACGCCGTAGCGCAGGGTCAAGCTGAATACGTTGTTTTCCGGGTTTTGTGTGTAGTACATCTTAGAACGGTCGTTCAACTTCTTGCTTTGTACGTCGCTGAAGTTGATGAATTTTTCATCTACCTGTCCGATAGGCATGTTTTTGAATTGTGTGGCATACAATGATTGTTTGCCGACAGGAGGTTCGATGGGTTTATATCCCGGCTTTTTGATTTTAGCACTCTTGTCCAGCTTGCCTTTTTCAATGTAGATGGCAAGGTAATCGTTGGTAAGATATTGTTTGGCAACACGTTTAATGTCATCTGTAGTGATAGCCATCACCTCATCCTTGTAGTTGAGTACCTGTCCCAGGTCTTCTTCATTGATGAAAGCATTCATCAGCATGTGTGCCTTGTATGTGTTAGACTCCATGCTGCGGTCGAAATCACGGCACATATTGTTTTTGATAGAGTTGATCTGCCACTCTTCAAATTCACCGTTTGCCACTTTCTCAATAGCTTTCAATGCTTTCTTTTCAGCACTTTTGTTTGATTCGAAGCGGCGTTGGTTTTCATCGTAAAGAGGAACGCAGCGTACGATGTTACGGCCTTGTTCGCGACGACTGTCGGAATAGGCGAAACCCTGAGTCAGTTCACCGTCGATGGTCAGTTTGTCCAGTGTACCAGTATTGCTATTATTACTCAGCAAAGACATGGCGATGTCCAAAGGCTTTTCATCGGGATGTCCGGCAGGTACGCCTTTGTATACGAGGCATACATTGGGATAATAACCGACCTTGGCGTTATATTGCTTACGGCCTTTGATTTCCAGGTCGGGATAAGTCTTGCGTTCGGGAGTGGCTTTGGCTTTCAAGCGTCCGAATGTAGCATTGATACGGCCACTGATTTGTTTGGCATCAACATTACCTACAAGGATGAGCACCATGTTTTCGGGAGTGTACCAGTCGTTGTAGTAGTCGATAAGCTTGCTCAGACGCGGGTTCTTCAAGTGTTCGGGCAGACCGATGATGGGGCGTGCGTAGGGGTGCCCTTCGTATGCCTTGCTTGAGATGAACTCTTGTTGTACGCTGCTCGGATTGTCTTGATACATATTATATTCCTCATATACACTTTCCAACTCTGTCTGGAAGGTACGGAATATCGGGTTAATCATACGTTGTGAGTAGATTTCCAGCCATTTGTTGATCTGGTAGGGAGGGAATGAATTGTGATAGTAAGTCACGTCAAAGCTGGTTCCGGCGTTCAGTCCTTTGCCACCCATGCTTTCTATCAGGTTCATGAATTCGGTAGAAACACTCACTTTTGCGGCTTCTATGGTCAGCTCGTTGATTTCTTTTGCGATAGCCTCTTTCTTTGCGGGATCGGCTTCGTCGGCCATTTCGTCGTACTTGGCGATGATTTTCTCGTAAAGCGGTTTTTCTGTAGCCCAGTCCAGTGCACCGATCTTATCGGTACCTTTGAACATCACATGCTCCAGATAGTGCGCCAATCCGGTGTATTCTGCCGGATCATTGACCGAGCCTGTCCGGCAGGCTACGATACCGTACACATCCGATTTTGTGTTGTCTTCCCATATATATACGGAAAGGCCATTCTTCAGCTTGAATGCTTTTAACCCTTGACCGAAAGACGGCAAAGAGATAGCCACGGCAGCCAGAAGAATGAATAGTTTAAAAATTCGTCTCATAAAATTAAAGTGTTTTTTAAATAAAGTGTTTTTGCTATATGTAGGCAAAACTATAAAAAAATCACAAACACTTTACGAAATCTTCGGAAAAATATACGCTTTTTATCGAAAATAGGACCAGAAAACTCTCAATAAGGGGGTGAAAACTATCAAATGATAGTTTTTGCCCTAAAGAAAAACAAAACTCAACCCACAAAAAATTGGAAACTTCCCTATACTTGCAATCGTGAATTTAAAATATTTATTAACCATTTAAAAGAGCAAAGTATGAATACCTACAGTTTTAGGAAGGATTTGATTAGTGTGCAAGAAGAACTGCTTCGCTTTGCATATAAGTTGACAGCCGATAAAGAGGAAGCCAATGATTTATTGCAGGAAACCTCACTCAAAGCGTTGGACAACGAAGACAAGTACATGCCCGACACCAATTTCAAAGGGTGGATGTACACCATCATGCGTAATATTTTTATTAATAATTACCGCAGAATCGTTCGCGAACAGACTTTCGTGGACCAGACAGATAACCTTTATCATCTGAATTTACCGCAGAACTCCGGTTTTGCAAGCACCGAAGGAACTTATGACTTGAAAGAGATGCACCGCATCGTCAACTCTTTACCGCGTGATTATAAAGTACCTTTCTCCATGCATGTATCCGGTTTCAAGTACCGTGAAATAGCCGACCGGCTCGGATTACCTTTAGGAACTGTAAAAAGCCGCATCTTCTTCACCCGTCAGCGGCTACAACAAGAATTAAAAGACTTTGTTTGAAAACAGACGATGTAGATTGAAGATATTGAAAGATTCTAATCTTATAGCCCAGGGCAGTGCTCTGGGCATATTTTTGTGTGGGGGAATCTTAAGGTTAAGGTTGAACGGTGTAAAGGTGAGGTTGAACAACGTAAAGGTGAGGTTGAGCAACGTAAAGCTGAGGTTGGTACACTTGGTACAGATGTTCACCCCTTTCCTAAAACTCACACACACACGTGAGCGTACATAATTAATACGTGTACATTATTAATATACGTGCACATTATTAATATACGTGTGTGTGAGTTTAGGAAAGGGGTGAACCTCTGTACCAAGTGTACCAATCCGGTATGGTATTTCGGATTTGTTTTTTGTCCGGCCATTATGCCGAAAGGAACTTGTCATTTGCGCAGTTTGTAGTCTATTGTTGCAATATGATATAAAACATATCTTTTGACCTAAAGATTTCATGTGTGTATTTGACTATATGTCAGAATTAACCTTTATATTTGTACTTATTAAGTTAACCTATTAATTCATATATGTTAAACCGCTAACTACTGACTGCGATGAAAAAGGAAATTAAATTCAGTCTTGTTTACCGTGACATGTGGCAATCCTCCGGTAAATATCAACCCCGTGTAGACCAATTGGTACGTATCGCCCCATTGATTGTCGAGATGGGATGTTTCGCCCGTGTGGAAACTAATGGGGGAGCTTTTGAGCAAGTGAATCTGTTGTACGGTGAAAACCCCAACAAGGCTGTACGCGCTTTTACCCGACCTTTCAATGAAGCGGGTATACAGACGCATATGCTTGACCGTGGCTTGAATGCTTTGCGCATGTATCCTGTTCCTGCTGATGTGCGCCGTCTGATGTACCGTGTGAAACATGCCCAAGGCGTGGATATCACTCGCATTTTCTGTGGATTGAATGAAACGAGGAATATAATTCCTTCTATCAAATATGCGCTGGAGGCGGGGATGATACCGCAAGCCACGCTTTGCATCACACATTCGCCTGTGCATACAGTGGAATATTATGCCCGGGTTGCCGACCAGCTGATTGAAGCCGGAGCGCCCGAAATCTGTTTGAAGGATATGGCAGGCGTCGGTCGTCCGGGAATGTTGGGACGCCTGACGAAGACGATTAAAGAGAGGCATCCGGAAGTGATTATCCAGTATCACGGTCATAGTGGTCCGGGCTTGTCGATGGCTTCCATTCTTGAAGTTTGTGAGAATGGGGCGGATATTATTGACGTTGCCATGGAACCGATGTCCTGGGGTAAAGTACATCCGGACGTGATTTCGGTGCAAGCGATGTTGAAAGATCTGGGTTTCCAGGTGCCGGATATTAATATGAAAGCGTATATGAAAGCGCGTGCCATGACGCAGGAATTCATTGACGACTTCCTGGGTTATTTCATGGACCCGACCAATAAACATATGTCTTCTCTGTTGTTGAAGTGCGGCTTGCCGGGCGGTATGATGGGTTCCATGATGGCGGACTTGAAGGGCGTACATTCGGGAATCAACATGATATTGAGAGGGAAGAACGAGCAGGAACTCAGCCTTGATGACCTGTTGGTGATGCTGTTCGATGAGGTGGAATATGTATGGCCTAAGTTGGGTTATCCTCCGTTGGTGACGCCTTTCAGCCAGTACGTGAAGAATGTGGCGCTGATGAACCTCATGCAGTTGGTGAAAGGAGAGGAACGCTGGACGATGATAGATAATCATACCTGGGATATGATTCTGGGCAAGAGCGGGCGTCTGCCCGGCGAACTGGCTCCCGAAATTGTGGAACTGGCGAAATCAAAAGGATACGAGTTTGTGGACACAGATCCGCAGTTGAATTATCCGGATGCTCTGGATGAATTCCGGAAAGAAATGGACGAGAACGGTTGGGAGTATGGCGACGACGATGAAGAACTCTTTGAACTGGCTATGCACGACCGTCAGTATCGCGATTATAAGTCGGGTACTGCCAAGAAACGTTTCGAAGACGAACTGCAACGTGCCAAAGATGCTGCTATGGCGAAGAACGGATACTCGGAAGAGGAAATCAAGAAACTGAAACGTGCCAAGGCCGATCCGATTATTGCACCGGATAAAGGACAGGTGTTGTGGGAAGTATCTGTGGAAGGTCCTTCGGTAGCTCCGTTCATCGGTCGTAAATATCAGCATGACGAAGTGTTCTGCTATCTCTCTACCCCTTGGGGAGAATACGAGAAGTTGTTGACTGGATTTACCGGACGTGTCGTAGAAGTATGCGCCAAGCAAGGTGATACGGTGAATAAAGGCGATGTGATTGCTTATATTCAGAGAAGTGACATCTTTGCGTAAAAGAATGTATTAAAAGACTTTTGTATGCGGGCGAATAATTATTCGCCCGCATACAAAGCGCAGCACTTTCTCAAAGCATTTTCCTTATTTTATCCATTTCTTGATCGTCTCCTTCAACTTTTCCTGTGTGAAAGGTTTGGTCAGAAAGTCATTGCAACCGGCTTCGAATGCTGCTGTACGGTCGTTGTCGTAGGCAAAAGCGGTCAGAGCGACAATGGGTACGTCCGGTGACAGTTCGCGAATGATTCTTGTTGCATCCAATCCGTCGAGATTCGGCATTTTCATATCCATCAGGATGATGTCCGGGTTTATTTCTACGAACATGTTGACAGCTTCCATACCATCTTTGGCACGTTCCAGGTGGTATTCCTTGCTAAGAATAGCTTTGGTCAGGATGTAATTGCTGTCCGTGTCTTCGGCTATCAGGACGGTTTTCATCTCCGCGTCTTTGGGAGCCAGAGTTGGTGTGCTTTCTGCATTCTCTGTTAGTATACTTTGCTCTTCGGTGGTCAGTCCGTTGCTTTCGAGTGCATTTTTAAGCATTTCCTTTTCTTCCTCCCTGGCTGCATTGTCGGGTAGGGTAAAGGTGAAGGTAGTACCTTTCCCAAGTTCGGAAGTTACGGAAATTGTTCCGCCCAGACGTTCGATAATGGTTTTGCAAATGGCTAATCCCAACCCTGTGCCTTGTGCGAAGTTGTTTGCTTTCACAAAGCGTTCGAATACTTTTCCGATCTTTTCGGGAGCGATACCCGTACCGGTATCTGTCACATGAAATACTATTTTTTCTCCCTCCTGGCGATATCCGTAACTGATACTGCCTTTGGTCGTGAACTTGAACGCGTTGCCTATCAGATTTGAAATGACCTGGAAGATGCGGTTCTTGTCCGAGTCGATGCGGAGCTCTTCGTCCGAAGGCTCAAAAATCAGTTCGACACCCGCAGGGCAGCGGAATACGTGAGCATCATGTATTTCCTTGCACAGCGGATGCAGGCGTACTGTGGCGACACTGAATTCTACAATGCCGGCTTCTATCTTCGAGAGGTCGAGAATCTCATTGATGAGTTGCAACAGGCGCTCGTTGTTTGCCTCTACTATGTTATAATAACTTTTGCGTTCTTCGGTATCGTCGCTTTCGGCAATGATGCGTGAGAAACCGACGATGGCGTTGAGCGGTGTACGTATCTCGTGGCTCATATTGGCGAGGAATGCCGATTTGAGTTGGTCGGAAGTTTCGGCTTTCTCTTTGGCGACCATCAGTTCGCGTCTCATCAGTTCCATGTCGGTGATGTCCCATTCGATGCTTAATAAAATGGGAGGGAAGTCGTTACTTTCTATTTTCATCTTCCGCTTATCGAGGAAGAGGGGATTGCCGTTACCATCTCGTTCTTCCGCCACCCAATGCATCTCCTGTCCGGTGGCGGCTATTTCAATATCCTGTTTCCTCTTTTCTTCCGCTATTTCAAAACCATAAAAATCATAGTCGTCTTTTCCAAGGGCTTCCTGCATGGTGATGTCCCGATTGTATGATTCGCGATTGCGGTAGATATATTTATAGCCGTTCTTAATGTCTTTCACGACAACACCGGCGGGCAGGTTCTCAATGATTTTATCCAGAACCTGATTTAATTGCTTGATTTCCTGCTCTTGACGGATGCGTTGTGTTACGTCCCTGCCGAATGTCCAGACCGTGCCTATTCCTTCGTCGCTGGTGACCCAATAAGAATTGCCTTCAATGGCAAGCACTTCGGGACGAAGTGGTAACGGGTTATGGACGATGTAGCCTTGACTGAACTCTCCCCGCTTGACGCTGGCGGCAAATTCTGCCCATGTCTGCCGGTCGCGGCCATACGATTGGAGGTCGTATATCTTCATTTGAGTAATGTCATCCGTATTGCTTATGTTGTGCCGTTCTTTGAAGCAGCGGTTGGCGAATATGAGTGTACCGTCTTCGCGGGCTGAGTAGATATCTTCCGTTGAATTGTTTATGGCATGGGTAAGCAGGTTGATGTCATTGCGGCGGCGCTGTATATCTGTGATATTTTGTATATAACCTTCCATAGTGGTGCTGCCGTCTTTATGGCGTTCGCGTGCAAAGGCTTTGAGGCGGATGTAGAAGATTTGGCCTTGATAAAGAATACGATAATCCACGCTGTTCTCCATATCACCTTGCAGATTTTGTTCCAACCAGTTATTGAAAGTTTCCCTGTCTTCCGGAAGTATATATTGCAGGTATATGTCCATGTTGATATGCTGTGGCTCTTCGGTACACATGATATCGGTATGCCCACTGTAGCTGAAAAAGCGTGTGTCGGACTCATATTGCCAACTACCGATAAGGGCGGCTTTTTGAATCTCATAGAGTTCCCGATTGTTTTTTTCCAGTTCCAGTTTTCGTTGGCTACGTTCCGTAATGTCCCGATATTGGCATAATACCAGGTCACCGTACGGCTGCATGATACACTTGAAGAAATAGGTATCATCCTTCAGGCAGAGTTCGTAATTGCGGATCGACTTTTTCCTGTGCGACAGGACTTTCTTGAATTCCGGATAAAACTCGCTGTATGTTCTGGACGGCAGTATCGCCAGCAAGTTCTTCCCGAGCAGTTTTTCTTCTTTCAGAAACCAGAGATCCACGTTGTGGATGGCTATATCTACGCACACTCCATCCTTGTCCATGAGTATCAATGTATCTGATGTCATGTTCAGGAGCTTCTCGGAATTGTTCGTGTCTTTCAGAATGCTTTTCATTGTTTTCCTTTGTATTTAGATTTATTGGTGGGTGGCTTATCAGCCTGCCCTTCGTGCTTTTTCCCAGGCTCCGCTTTGGTTGCCTTTACGCTTACTCAGGTAGCGGAATCCCCTTATCACGTTTACGTTCATGAAGAGGAAGTAGTAAGGAATAAAGAGTATCTTGTTTTTTATGTGTCTTCGGGAGAGGACATAGCCCCAGATTCCCATCAGATAAAATAGAATTTGCAGCCCCAGGATAATAGCGTAGAATAGCGGATAGGTAGTGGTGAAAAGCAACACTACGTTGAGGGGGAGCAACAGGAATAGCAGGATGGGAGTGATGGACCACCGCAGGACACGATGAGACACATATTGGAAGTTGAGCAGACCGTAGCGGAAAGGGTTCAGCAACGGACGCAGTCTCCAGATGGATTGCAAACCTCCGGCTGCAATGCGCACCTTGCGTTTTTCCTCTTCCTGCATATCTGCCGAACCACTTTCGGTGGCATAGGCGGCAGCGCAATAAGCGATGGTGTAGCCCCGCATGACGATGCGCAGGGAGAGGATGAAGTCATCGAGCAATGTATCCGTCCGCATATCCTCAAACAGTTCGCTACGGACGGCAAACAATTCTCCGGCAGCGCCTACGGCCGAGTAAAGGCGTGAGTCGAGTGCTTTCAGCGTAGACTCATATTTCCAGTAAATGCCTTCCCCGCCGGATGCGGCATTATCCTTTGTCTGCATGGCAATACGCTTTTCGCCTGCCACGCAGCCCACTTTGGGATTGACAAAGGCATGAACAATTTCACGTAAGGCTTCCCGGTTCAGATGTGTATTGGCATCGGTGAATACGACAAGGGGAGTTTTTACAAACTTCATACCCCGGTTGAGTGCGGCGGTTTTTCCCTGGCGTTCGGGTTGGTGGAGTACGGTGGCTTGCGGCCAACGCGCAAGGCGTTCGTTGGTATGGTCGTTACTGCCGTCCGTAACCCAGAATATCTGTAATTTCTCTGCGGGATAATCCAGCTCCAGGCAGTTCTGCATCTTCTCGTCCACAACGTCTTCTTCGTTGTAAGCGGCGATAAACAGGGTCAGTTCCGGCAATTCCTTGTCGGGAGGCATGGGGTAATGTACCGGTTTACGGAAAGTTTCTTTAATTTTGACCAGAATGTACAATACAATTCCATATCCTATATAAGTGTAGAATACGATAAACAGGCTTATCCAGAATACTATCTCGAAAGTTCTCATTATGTGATGTTCTCAGTTTTGTTTAAGGTAAACAAGATAATAAAGCCCAAAAATATGGATAATCTTTTACTGATGCAAGAGAATCGGTAAAAATAGTTGCTGGTTGTGAGTTCTAAATTGTCCGTTATGGGGTATTTTTTACATTGCATATACAAGACGGAAACAAATCATTCATTCATTAAAATGCTTCTGTCATGTTGAAGTAGAACAATGTTTGATTGTTGACTGTATTTTTACCTAAGTCGAGACGTACGTTCATGCGGGGTTGCACCTCGATACGTAATCCTATGCCATAATTGGGCAGTACACCTTCTATCTTGCCGATAGTGGGCCCCATGAAACCACAACCTGCCCATCCCACAAAACCTACATGGTTGAGCATGCGTTTCACCCAAGTACTCTTGTCGGTGTTTATCATCTGGCGATATTCTGCCATGACTACATGGGAGGATTTATCACGATACTGTCCCATATAATAACCGCGCAGGTCGAAAGGAGTTCCTGTAAGGACGTATTGCGTCAACGGCACGTCACCGAATACATTTTTACTCTGGGCCGTCCAGGCAAGTACCCTGCGTTTACCCAGGCTCTTATACTGGCGGTAATCTATCTCCAGACGATAGAAGTTATCATCGCTTCCAAGGAATTTAGTGTACATCATACCCCGGAAATCAAGATACATGCCCCGATATGCGTTGGCAGGAATGTCACGACTATCGTAAGTCAGCAGGAAACCGACACCGGAGTTGAAGTTAGTATATCCTTTGCTGGTTCCGCCCGCCGCTTTATAGGAAGGCTCGTCTACCAGATGCTTGGCAGGTTCCGTGATGTCGTCATAGTTGATGTCTATCTGTGGACCGGCAAATATATTACTGTTACCCAGTCGGAACAGGAACCAGGGGTTGAACTGTATGCCGCTGTAACGGTATTGGCTGGTGGTGTCGCTGCGGACATAATTTTTATTCGTATTGTAACCTAATCCATAGAAGTTGTCTTCCGTATTCTTGTAAGCAAACTTTCCGAAGATGCGGAAGCGGTCGCCTTTGAAGAAGAGCTGGGGTTTGGAGAAGAGGTTGATGCCGCCATTGAACAGGAAAGCAATGGCTACGGGGACTACAGAACGCAACTGTGTGGTGTCACTGGGGTTCATCCGGAAGGTCATCAGGGCACTTCCGCCAAGTACGGCACCAAAGTCGGGGGTGTAACTGGGGCCACCCAGAATGTTATAATGCAGATTTCGCTTTGCTACCTTTTGTTTCCGTAATTCACGTTTGGTCAATGCCGGAGTCGTGTCATTGCTGGTAGCCAAGTTTATCATTTCCTGAGCGGAAAGAACTGTTACTGAAAACAGTAACGTCATAATACCTATTATATATTTCTTCATATCATACGAATGAGGGTGCAAAGAAAACTAATTTATTTGGATAAGTTTTCAATCCAATTGACAATAAATCTAAAGAATTTACTAAAAGTTTCAAAAAAGCAATTAAATTTGCATCACCTCATAAGGTAAACAAAACCTATCCGGTCCGTATCTGCTCCGTATGTTATAGACACGGAGCAGATACGGACTTGCTACGGAGATTCTAAGGGCCTGTCTTGGTCCGGATGTATTGAGAGGCAGATTTCTTGCTTGCAAAACTTGAATAAATAACATAAAACTATTATTTCATGAATAAACGAATTTTATCAGTTTTTGTTTTCAGTGCCGCTTTGTTTTCTATGCAGGCACAGGACGGGAAGGGTGGTATCAGCGAAACCATGCTGAATCAGATTAAACAGAGTTACCAGGGGACTACTGCCGATAAGGCCTTGCGCAATGCCATTGGCAACAATGACATCCGCAAACTGGCCCTCAACCAGGAAAATCTGACAGGTATGGATACTCATTTTTCTGTGAAAGTAAACTCCAAGGGGATTACAGACCAGAAATCTTCCGGCCGTTGTTGGCTCTTCACCGGGCTGAACGTGATGCGTGCCAAGACTATTGCCCAATACGGTTTCCAGTCTTTTGAGTTTTCGGAGATTTATCCTTTCTTCTGGGACCAGTTGGAGAAAGCGAACCTTTTCCTGCAAGGTGTAATCGACACAAGCAAAAGTCCGATGACCGACAAGACCGTGGAATGGCTTTTCCAGCATCCGTTGAGCGATGGAGGAACGTTTACGGGCGTTGCCGATATCGTCAGCAAATATGGTCTGGTGCCTAAAGAGGCGATGCCGGAAACGAACAGCAGCGATAATACGTCGCGCATGGCAAACCTCATTTCCCTGAAACTGAAAGAATACGGATTACAGTTGCGTGGCCTTGCTTCCAAAGGAGCAAAACCCGATGCGCTGAATAAAGAAAAAACAACGATACTCGGCACTATCTATCGCATGTTGGTGCTGAATCTGGGAGTTCCGCCCACGGAATTTGACTATGTACGCAAAGATGCCAAAGGCAATCCCGCAGAAACAGAACATCATACCCCGATGTCTTTCCTGAAAAAATATGGTGACGAAAACCTGCTGACCAACTATGTGATGGTGATGAACGACCCTACCCGTGAGTACTACAAATGCTATGAGATAGACTATGACCGCCACCGCTACGACGGCAAGAACTGGACATACGTCAACCTGCCTGTAGAGGATATCAAGGAAATGGCCATCGCCTCCCTGAAAGACAGCACCATGATGTATTTCTCCTGCGATGTGGACAAGTTCCTGAACTCGGAACGTGGACTGCTCGATGTGAAAAACTATGATTACGAATCACTGATGGGCACCACCTTCGGCATGGATAAGAAACAGCGCATTCAAACCTTCTCCAGCGGCTCCAGCCATGCCATGACCCTTATGGCGGTGGACTTGAATCAGGACGGAAAGCCTGTGAAGTGGATGGTGGAGAACAGTTGGGGCCCCGCAAGCGGCTACCAGGGACACCTGATTATGACTGACGAATGGTTCAACGAATATATGTTCCGTCTGGTACTGGAAACCAAGTATGTTCCTGCCAAAGTGATGGATGTATTCAAGCAGAAGCCCATCCGTCTGCCGGCATGGGATCCGATGTTTGCGGAAGAAAATTAGAAACAATTATTGTAAGGGCTAATAAAGTTATTGCAAGGGCAAACCTAATTATTGCAGTGGCATAATATTTTAGCCCCTTTTCTGTAGCCCTATTATTGTCGTGCTCGTTAACGAAAGGAATTGCGGAAATTTATCCGTAATTCCTTTCTTTTTTGCTCTTTATTCACGTTCTTTTTTGCTACTTTTGCGGCAAATTAATGAAACCATTATTTTATATAAACGCATGGCAAATGTAATTAAGTTACGTAAAGGCCTTGACATCAACCTGAAAGGTAAAGCTGCTCAGGAGCTAAAGTCTGTGAAAGAGCCGGGATTCTACGCATTGGTTCCCGAAGATTTCACGGGTATCACTCCGAAAGTGGTGGTCAAAGAACAGGAATATGTGATGGCCGGAGGACCCTTGTTTATCGACAAGAATCATCCTGAATTGAAATTTGTTTCGCCCGTGAGCGGCGTAGTGACAAGCGTGGAGCGCGGTGCACGCCGCAAAGTGCTGAACATTGTCGTTGAAGCTGCTGCTGAGCAAGACTATGAAGAATTCGGAAAGAAAGACGTGAATGCCCTGAACGGTGAGTCAGTGAAAGCTGCATTGCTGGAAGCAGGTATGTTCGCTTTCATCCGTCAGCGTCCCTACGACGTGATTGCTGACCCTACGATGTATCCGAAAGCCATCTTCATTTCAGCCTTCGACAGCAACCCGCTGGCACCCGATTTCGAGTTCGCCCTGAAAGGCGAGGAAGCAAACTTCCAGACAGGACTTGACGCTCTTGCCAAGATGGCAAAGACGTATCTGAGTATTAGTGTGAAACAAAAGGCAACAGCATTGACGCAAGCCAAGAATGTGACGGTTACCGCATTTGACGGGCCGAACCCGGCTGGAAATGTAGGCGTACAGATTAACCACATTTCCCCTATCGTGAAGGGTGAAACAGTGTGGACAATCGGTGCGGAAGCAGTCATCTTCATTGGCCGTCTGTTCAATACAGGTCGTGTGGACATGACGCGCAAAGTAGCCGTGACAGGTTCCGAAGTGTTGAAACCTGCATACTGCAAACTGAAAGTAGGCGCCCTGCTGACAAACGTATTCAGTGGAAACGTGACCACAGGCAGAGACTTGCGCTACATCAGCGGTAATGTACTTACTGGTAAACAGGTAAGTCCGAACGGCTTCCTCGGTGCTTTCGACAGTCAACTGACAGTAATTCCCGAAGGTGACGACGTCCATGAAATGGCAGGTTGGATTATGCCGCGTTTCGATCAGTTCAGCGTAAATCATTCCTACTTTAGCTGGTTGATGGGCAAGAACAAGGAATATGTACTCGATGCACGTGTCAAAGGTGGCGAACGCCACATGATTATGTCCAACGAATACGACAGGGTATTCCCGATGGATATCTTCCCCGAATATCTGGTGAAGGCTATCATTGCAGGCGACATCGACCGCATGGAGGCCCTGGGTATCTACGAAGTAGCTCCCGAGGATTTTGCCCTTTGCGAATTTGTATGCTCTTCAAAGGTAGAGGTTCAACGTATCGTTCGTGCCGGGCTCGACATGCTTCGTGCTGAAATGGCGTAATTCAATTAAAAATTAAGAATTAAAAATTAAAAATGAAAGCGTTAAGAAATTATCTCGACAAGATAAAGCCGAACTTTGAAGAGGGCGGTAAATACCACGCATTCCAGTCTGTGTTCGACGGATTCGAGACATTCCTGTTCGTCCCCAACAGGACTTCGAAATCGGGAACGCACATTCACGACGCTATCGACAGCAAACGCATTATGTCGATGGTGGTCATTGCGTTGATACCGGCGTTGTTGTTCGGTATGTATAACGTGGGTTATCAGCATTTCACGAATACCGGTGCTACAGGTAGCTTCATTGAAATGTTTGCCTACGGTTTCCTGGCTGTATTGCCAAAAATCATTGTATCTTATATAGTAGGTCTTGGTATTGAGTTCGTAGTGGCTCAGTGGAAGAAAGAAGAAATCCAGGAAGGTTTCCTCGTTTCCGGTATCCTTATCCCTATGATTGTTCCGGTAGACTGTCCGCTGTGGATTCTGGCGGTAGCTACTGCGTTCTCTGTAATTTTCGCTAAGGAAGTGTTCGGTGGTACGGGTATGAACGTGTTTAACGTTGCCTTGATTACCCGCGCATTCCTGTTCTTCGCATATCCTACCAAGATGTCCGGTGATGCCGTATGGGTATCGGGTGATTCTATCTTCGGCATGGGACAGGCTGTTGACGGACTGACTGTAGCTACTCCGTTGGGTGAAGCTGCCACGACCGACGCCGTTCCGCCTTTCTCCTGGGATATGGTGACAGGTTTGATACCGGGTTCTATCGGTGAGACCAGTGTAATCGCCATCGCTCTCGGTGCTATCCTGTTGCTGGCAACGGGCATTGCAAGCTGGAAGACGATGTTCTCCGTATTCGTGGGTGGTGCATTCATGGCTTGGGTGTTCAACACAGTTGGTCCTGATACTCCGATGGCTCAGATGCCTTGGTACGAACACCTCGTGCTGGGTGGTTTCTGTTTCGGTGCCGTGTTCATGGCTACCGACCCCGTAACTTCGGCACGTACCGAGACGGGTAAGTATATCTTCGGTTTCCTGATTGGCGTCATGGCCATCGTGATCCGTGTACTGAACCCCGGTTACCCCGAAGGTATGATGCTCGCCATCCTGCTGATGAATATCTTCGCTCCGCTGATTGACTACTGTGTAGTACAGGGCAATATCAGCCGCCGCGAGAAACGTGCAATCAAGTCTAACAATTAAAATACCCGAAGAAATGAATACCAATAGTAATAGTTATACTATCATTTATGCTTCGGTAATGGTTGTTATCGTTGCATTTTTGCTGGCATTCGTCAGTTCCTCACTGCGAAGCATTCAGGATAAGAACGTGGAACTGGATACGAAGAAGCAAATCCTCGCTGCATTGAACATCAAGAATGTTGCAGATGCCGAGGCTGAATATAATAAATATGTAAAGGGAGACATGCTGATGAACGTGGACGGTACATTGACCGAAAACACGGGCGCATTTGCTACCGGTTACGAGAAAGAAGCTAAAGAACACCAACGCTTGCACGTATTCGTTGCAGAAGTGGACGGAGAAACAAAATATGTATTCCCGGTTTACGGTGCCGGTCTTTGGGGCGCTATCTGGGGTTATGTTGCACTGAACAGTGATAAAGATACCGTTTACGGTGTTTATTTCTCTCACGCCAGTGAAACTCCGGGTCTGGGTGCTGAAATCGCAGGCCAACACTTCCAGGATGAATTCCTGGGCAAGAAGACATTGGATAACGGTGAAGTTGCCCTGGGCGTTGTGAAAAACGGCAAGGTAGAGAAACCTGATTTTCAGGTGGACGGTATCTCCGGTGGTACGATTACTTCTGTAGGTGTGGATGCTATGCTGAAAACTTGTCTGAATAGTTACAAGAGTTTTTTAACCAATAATGATGAGGAATAAGGATATGGGACAGTTATTTTCAAAGAAAAACAGAGAAGTATTCTCTAATCCGCTGGGTATGGACAACCCCGTTACCGTACAGGTGCTGGGTATCTGTTCTGCACTGGCTGTAACTGCCAAGCTGGAACCCGCCATCGTAATGGGGCTTTCGGTAACAGTGATTACGGCTTTTGCCAATGTGGTGATCTCGTTGTTGCGTAAGACTATCCCCAACCGTATCCGTATCATCGTTCAGTTGGTTGTGGTAGCCGCTCTGGTAACCATTGTGAGTGAAATCCTGAAAGCGTTTGCTTACGACGTAAGCGTACAGCTTTCCGTTTACGTAGGTTTGATTATTACAAACTGTATCCTGATGGGACGTCTGGAAGCATTTGCCATGCAGAACGGTCCCTGGGAATCCTGCCTTGATGGTATAGGTAACGGCTTGGGATATGCCAAGATTTTGATTATCGTAGCTTTCTTCCGTGAGCTGTTGGGTTCCGGTACGTTGCTCGGTTTCAACATCCTGAACCACGAATGGTTGACGAATATAGGTTATGTGAACAACGGCTTGATGCTGATGCCGCCGATGGCGTTGATTATCTGCGCTTGCATCATCTGGTATCAGCGTGCACGTCACAAAGAGTTGCAAGAAAAGTAATATAAATGAAGAATGAAGAATGATGAATGAAGAATTGGCGGCACTATGGCGCTGCATAGAAATTCTTAATTCTTAATTCTTAATTCTTAATTCAAAGAATTATGGAACATTTAATAAGTTTATTTGTCCGCTCCATCTTTGTGGACAACATGATATTTGCGTTCTTCCTGGGTATGTGCTCTTACTTGGCTGTATCCAAGAACGTGAAGACTGCCGTAGGACTGGGCATCGCCGTTACTTTCGTATTGGTGGTTACGCTTCCGGTCAACTATTTATTGCAGACCAAGGTGCTGGCTGCCGACGCTATCATTCCGGGCGTAGACCTCAGCTTCCTCAGTTTTATTCTTTTCATTGCCGTAATTGCAGGTATCGTGCAGTTGGTGGAGATGGTGGTAGAGCGTTTCAGCCCGTCGCTGTACGCTTCACTGGGTATCTTCCTGCCGCTGATTGCTGTGAACTGTGCCATCATGGGTGCTTCGCTCTTCATGCAGCAGCGCATCAATGTAGGTGAGAGCGATCCGAAATATATCGGTGATATATGGGATGCTATCTCTTACGCATTGGGTTCCGGTATCGGTTGGTTGCTCGCCATCGTAGGTTTGGCAGCTATCCGCGAGAAGATGGCTTACTCTGACGTTCCTGCTCCGCTGAAAGGTCTGGGCATCACGTTCATTACAGTAGGCTTGATGGCAATGGCATTCATGTGTTTCTCTGGTTTGAACATCTAATAAAGAAAGGAATAAAACAATGGATATAAATTTAATATTAACGAGCATTGGAGTATTCCTGGTGGTTATTCTGCTGCTTGTCGTTATCCTGTTGGTTGCCAAGAATTTCCTGGTACCCTCGGGTAATGTAAAACTGACTATCAACGGCGACAATGTGCTGGACGTAGAGTCCGGTTCCACGTTGCTGAATACGTTGTCTATGAACGGTGTATTCCTTTCTTCCGCTTGTGGTGGTAAGGGTTCTTGCGGACAATGCAAATGCCAGGTGCTGGATGGCGGTGGCGAAATCCTGCCGTCCGAGGTTCCTCATTTCAGCCGCAAACAGGTACAAGACCATTGGCGTCTGGGTTGCCAGGTGAAAGTGAAGAGCGACATGGGCATCAAGATTGACGAGTCTGTGCTCGGTGTAAAAGAGTGGGAGTGCGAGGTTATCTCCAACAAGAACGTGGCTACGTTCATCAAGGAGTTCATCGTTGCGTTGCCTAAGGGCGAACACATGGATTTCATTCCGGGTTCTTATGCACAGATCAAGATTCCTAAATACTCAATGGACTATAACAAGGACATTGATAAGAGTCTGATTGGTGACGAGTACTTGCCCGCATGGGAGAAATTCGGTTTGTTTACATTGAAGTGTAACAATGACGAAGAAACCATCCGTGCATATTCTATGGCTAATTATCCGGCAGAGGGCGACCGTATCATGTTGACGGTACGTATCGCAACTCCTCCGTTCAAGCCGAAAGACCAGGGACAGGGTTTCATGGATGTGCCTGCGGGTATCGCTTCTTCTTATATCTTCACGCTGAAACCGGGTGACAAGGTAATAATGAGTGGTCCTTACGGAGACTTCCACCCGATATTCGACTCTAAGAAGGAAATGATGTGGATTGGTGGTGGTGCCGGTATGGCTCCGTTGCGTGCACAAATCATGCACTTGACGAAGACGTTGCATACTACGGACCGCAAGATGACTTACTTCTACGGTGCACGTGCATTGAACGAGGTATTCTATCTGGAAGACTTCCTGCAAATCGAGAAGGATTTCCCGAACTTTACGTTCCATCTTGCATTGGACCGTCCGGACCCTGCAGCAGACGCAGCTGGCGTGAAGTATACTCCGGGCTTCGTTCATCAGGTAATTTACAACACTTATCTGAAAGACCACGAAGCTCCCGAAGACATCGAATACTATATGTGTGGTCCTGGCCCGATGTCGAAAGCTGTTGAGAAAATGCTCGATGATCTCGGCGTTCCGGCTCAGAACTTGATGTTCGATAACTTCGGCGGATAAGCTGAAACTTCAAAGTTTATAAAAGACTTCGATATTTTAGAAAACTCCTGCATGGCTACGGCTACGCAGGAGTTTTTTTATCTTCGGATAAGATAAACTGCATTCGGGCATATTTTTTTTATCAAGCATGAAAGTTCTGCACTCAAATTGCATTATCTTTGGCTCGTCATAGAAAAAATCATTATGGAAATTCAAGATATACTCAGAAATCTGCAAATAGAACAACTCACCCCAATGCAAGAGGCAACACGGGAGGCTTATCGTGAAAACAAAGATTTAGTATTGCTTTCGCCTACAGGTTCGGGCAAGACGCTGGCTTTTCTTCTTCCATTGGTGCAATCGCTGAAAGCAGAAATGCAAGGAGTGCAGGCCATTGTTTTGGTGCCTTCGCGCGAATTGGCATTGCAGATTGAAACAGTCTTTAAATCTATGGGAACTCCATTCAAGGCAATGAGCTGCTATGGTGGTCGTCCTGCTATGGAGGAGCACCGCACGATGAAAGGCATCAATCCCTCAGTTATCATCGGTACACCGGGACGAATGAACGACCACTTGCGGAAAGAGAATTTCGATGCAAGCAGCGTCACCACACTGGTGATAGACGAGTTCGATAAATGCCTCGAATTCGGTTTCCATGATGAGATGGCAGAAGTTATCGGGCAGTTGCCTTCCCTAAAAAAACGTGTGCTGCTTTCTGCTACCGATGCCGAAGAAATTCCCCAGTTCACCGGTGTAAGAGACGCTGATAACTCTCAACTTTCAACTCTCAACTCTCAGCTTGTCAAGCTTCATTTCCTCGATCCGGAAGCCCTTGCTCCACGTCTGCGGCTTCATAAAGTTCTTTCTCCCGGGAAAGATAAACTGGAAACTTTGTATAATCTGCTTTGCACACTCGGACATCATTCAACCCTTGTTTTCTGCAACTATCGCGAAAGTGTGGAACGGGTAACAGCATATCTGCAATCAAAGAAATTTCCTTGTGATATGTTTCATGGCGGCATGGAACAGCCCGACCGCGAACGTGCACTCTATAAATTCCGCAATGGCAGTTGTGCTGTATTGATTTCTACCGACCTTGCTGCCCGCGGGCTGGATATTCCCGGCATTGAGAACGTAGTTCACTACCATCTACCGGTGAACGAAGAAGCCTATACACACCGCAACGGACGTACGGCACGCTGGGAAGCGGATGGGAATTCCTATGTCATTTTGCATGCCGAAGAACGTATTCCCGAATATATCCCCGAAGACATCGAGGCTTTCGAGTTTCCTGAAGTGCTTCCGAAGCCTGCCAAACCCCGTTGGGCTACCTTATATATAGGTAAAGGTAAAAAGGATAAACTGAATAAAATAGATATCGTCGGTTTCCTATATAAAAAAGGCGGAATGGCGCGTGAAGATGTAGGACAAGTAGATGTGAAAGAGCACTATGCTTTTGTGGCTGTCCGCCGCAGTAAAATGAAACAGTTGCTTACCTTGATACGCGGTGAGAAAATTAAGGGTATGAAGACGATTATTGAAGAAGCAAAGTAGTCTTTTCTTATAAATATTCACTTTTCTTGCGTTTATAGTTTTGAATGCGAAGTAATAAATCCGTATTACTTTTAGTTTCTCCAAAAGTAGTATTCTTGATAAGTATGGATAACAAAATGGTGCATATATCCTGTATAAACCATAAAAAAGTAAGCTAAATACGGTGTAAAAATAGAATTTCATTATGAAAGGTTTGTTTTAAAGAAATATTTCCGTAATTTCGCAAAGTCGAAAGACATTAATGAACGAAATTGTATAACCAAAACAAACTTCAAATGAAAAAGCATAATTTCAATGCAGGACCTTCTATTCTTCCTCGTGAGGTAATTGAGGATACGGCAAAAGCTATTCTCGATTTTAATGGCTCAGGTCTCTCACTGATGGAAATCAGCCACCGTGCTAAGGACTTCCAACCCGTTGTGGACGAAGCCGTGGCACTATTCAAAGAATTACTCAATATCCCTGAAGGGTATTCGGTATTGTTCTTGGGCGGTGGTGCCAGTTTGGAATTCTGCATGATCCCCTTCAACTTCCTCGAAAAGAAAGCTGCTTACCTGAACACAGGTGTATGGGCCAAGAAGGCTATGAAAGAAGCCAAAGCTTTCGGTGAAGTAGTTGAAGTCGCTTCTTCCGCAGAGTCTACTTATACTTATATCCCTAAGGATTACACTGTACCTGCTGATGCTGATTACTTCCATATCACCACCAACAACACTATTTACGGTACTGAACTCAAGGAAGATCTGGATGTAAATGTTCCTATGATTGCTGACATGTCTTCTGATATTTTCTCCCGTCCTATCGACGTGTCTAAATATATCTGTATCTATGGCGGTGCACAGAAGAATCTGGCTCCTTCCGGCGTAACATTCGTTATTGTGAAGAATGACGCTTTGGGCAAGGTATCCCGCTATATCCCGACGATGCTGAACTATCAGACACATATCGACAGTGGTTCTATGTTCAACACTCCTCCGGTTGTTCCCATCTATGCTGCATTGCAGACTTTGCGTTGGATCAAGGCACAGGGTGGTGTGAAAGAAATGGAACGCCGTGCCATTGAAAAGGCTGACATGTTGTATGCTGAAATCGACCGTAACAAAATGTTCGTCGGTACTGCTGCTCAGGAAGACCGTTCACGCATGAACATCTGCTTCGTGATGGCTCCCGAATACAAAGAACTGGAAGCTGACTTCATGAAGTTCGCTACGGAAAAAGGTATGGTAGGTATCAAAGGACACCGTTCAGTGGGTGGTTTCCGCGCATCTTGCTACAACGCTATGCCGAAAGAAAGTGTACAGGCTTTGATTGACTGCATGCAGGAATTTGAGAAACTTCATTAATAATATTTTATTCACCACAGAGGGCACAGAGTCCCACAGAGATTAAACTTATAAGAAGAAACTCTGTGGAACTCTGAGTACTCTGTGGTGAGTTTTTTAATATCATAGAATCATGAAAGTATTAATTGCAACCGACAAACCGTTCGCTAAAGTAGCTGTAGACGGTATTCGCAAAGAAATTGAAGCGGCAGGTTATGAACTTGCCTTGCTGGAGAAATATACAGAGAAAGCCCAGTTACTGGACGCTGTGAAGGATGCTAATGCCATTATTATCCGCAGCGACATCATAGATGCCGAAGTGCTGGATGCTGCCAAAGAACTGAAGATTGTGGTACGCGCAGGTGCAGGTTACGATAATGTAGACTTGGAAGCTGCCACTGCACACAATGTATGTGTGATGAACACCCCGGGACAGAACTCTAATGCCGTAGCCGAACTCGCTTTCGGTATGATGGTAATGGCTGTCCGCAATATGTATAACGGTACTTCCGGAACGGAACTGAAAGGCAAGAAACTGGGTATTCATGCTTATGGTAACGTAGGCCGTAATGTAGCCCGTATCGCTAAAGGCTTCGGTATGGAAATCTTTGCTTTCGATGCTTTCTGTCCGAAAGAGGTTATTGAGAAAGACGGTGTGAAGGCTGTTGACTCTGCCGATGAACTTTACTCTACTTGTGACGTGGTTTCACTGCACATTCCGGCTACCGCCGAAACAAAGAACTCCATCAACTATGCTTTGGTGAACAAAATGCCGAAGGGTGGCGTATTGGTAAACACAGCCCGTAAAGAGGTTATCAACGAAACAGAATTGATTCAGTTGATGGAAGAACGTGCTGACCTGAAATACATGACTGACATCATGCCTGCTGCCAACGAAACATTTGCAGCTAAGTTTGTCGGACGCTACTTCTCTACACCGAAGAAGATGGGAGCACAGACTGCCGAAGCTAATATCAATGCAGGTATTGCTGCTGCTCAGCAGATTGTAGGCTTCCTGAAAGACGGTTGCGAGAAATTCCGCGTTAACAAAAAGTGAGATGAATAGCAGGACTGCCTATAAATTTGCAGTACTCTATCTGACGATAGGTGCTGGTATATTTGCATTGAGCAGTATATTCAGAAAAGAACTTTCAGATTTCGCCCTCGGCTTTTGCGAGGGCGTATCTGTTGTGCTGATAGTAGGTAGTGCCATCTATTTGATAGTGCATTTCATGAAAAAGAAATCTCAATAATCCATTAAAAACACACCTTGACTTATGGCTATAATTAAACCTTTTAAGGGCGTTCGTCCTCCGCAGGATCTGGTAGAACAGGTTGCTTCCCGTCCGTATGATGTGCTGAACTCAGCAGAAGCGCGCGAAGAGGCGAAAGGAAACGAGAAATCCCTGTATCATATCATTAAGCCCGAAATAGATTTTCCGGTGGGCACTGACGAACATGATGAATGTGTTTATCAGAAAGCTGCTGAAAACTTCCGGATGTTCCAGGACAAAGGCTGGTTGGTGCAGGATGATAAAGAAAACTATTACGTCTATGCGCAGACCATGAATGGAAAGACGCAGTATGGTCTGGTAGTTGGCGCTTATGTTCCCGACTATATGAACGGTGTCATCAAAAAGCATGAATTGACCCGCCGCGATAAGGAAGAAGACCGCATGAAGCATGTTCGCGTGAACAATGCCAATATCGAACCGGTATTCTTTGCATATCCTGATAATGCTACTCTGGATACTATCATCGCTCATTATACTGCCGGAAAACCGGTGTACGACTTTATCGCTCCCGGCGATGGTTTCGGACATACTTTCTGGATTATTGATAAACAGGAAGATATTGATGCCATCACCCAGGAATTTGCTAAGATGCCTGCCCTCTACATTGCCGACGGACATCATCGTAGTGCTGCCGCTGCTTTGGTGGGAGCTGAAAAAGCGAAGCAGAATCCAAATCATTCCGGTGACGAAGAATACAACTACTTCATGGCTGTTTGCTTCCCTGCCAACCAACTGACAATTATCGATTATAACCGTGTTGTCAAAGACCTGAACGGTTTGACACCGGAGCAGTTCCTGGCTGCTGTCAGCAAGAACTTCACGATTGAAGAAAAGGGTGCGGATATTTATAAACCTACCGGTTTGCATAATTTCTCCCTTTATCTGGATGGCAAGTGGTATAGCCTGACAGCTAAACCGGGCACATATAATGATAATGACCCGATTGGCGTGCTGGATGTGACCATTTCTTCTAATCTTATTCTGGATGAAGTACTCGGTATAAAAGACCTTCGTTCCGACAAACGTATTGATTTCGTCGGTGGTATCCGTGGTCTGGGCGAGTTGAAGAAACGGGTGGATAGTGGCGAGATGAAAGTTGCTTTGGCACTTTATCCGGTCAGCATGAAGCAGTTGATGGACATTGCAGATACAGGCAACATCATGCCTCCCAAAACAACGTGGTTTGAACCGAAATTACGTTCGGGACTGGTTATCCACAAATTGGATTAAAACTATTATTTGAAAAAGAAAAACGAGGATGTCCGTTGAAAGGAACATCCTCGTTTCTTTTTAAGAATGATGCTTGTAATATCGTTTTCTCATCCATCGGTCGAACAGAACGAACAACGGAATTGTAATAAGTATCAGCACCCAGAATGCCGGTATCTGAATATTGTCAGGTTTCAGGTTCTCCGTAGGAGTGAAGGCCTCCCTGATGACATCACCAAAGTAAGTGGCTAATCCGGCAATGCAACATCCTACTAAGAATACAGAAGCAGCTATCGTAGCAAATAAAGTTCTTCGTTCCGATTTCTTTTCCCGCAGACGCATAGCCTCTTCCACCTTCCTCATGGTGCGGTAAGCAAAGTTGGAAGGCAGGCGAAATTCATTTTCCGCTTTTACGGCTCTTTTCAGTCCTTTATCTTTTTGTTCTTCGTTCATACTTCCTCTTGTTTAATGAGTACATATATCTTTTTGCGTACGCGATGCAATTTTACTTTTGCATTGCTCTCTGTCAGGCCCAGAATCAGGGCGGTTTCATTCATCGTCTTTTCTTCATAGTAGAATAGAGTAATCAAGGCACGTTCGTCGGAGTTCAGTTTTTCTATGGCTCTGTTTAGTTTGATAATCATTTCCTCGCTTTCGTCGTTCAGCGTTTCATCAACCTGTTGTTCCGAAATGTTGGCGAGTAACGTATCATCCATGGCAAAGGTATCAAATTTCCTTTTACGGGCTGCCGAAATCGCCGTATTATAAGCGATGGAATATATCCATGTGGAGAAAGAACTTTCGGCTTTGAAAGAGGAGAGGTGCTGGAACGCTTTCAGAAAAACGTCTTGCGTCAGCTCTTCGGCATCTTCCTGATTACAGATGATGCGGGCAATCAGGGAAAATACCTGTTGACCGTACTGATTCAGAAAGTTTTCGTACAGAGCAGTTTCTCCTTTCAATATTCGTCGGATAATATGTGTTTCGTTATTCTCCATTTTGTCTTTTAGACGCAACTCTCTATATAAGGTTACAGAATCCGGAAAGAAATTTTTTTTTTCGCAGAATGTGTAACCTCATAAAGAAGCCTGCGTCTAAAGTGTACAAAGGAACAAAAATACTAATTTAAAACGAAACGAATATGATGGATTTTATTATGGTGCCTACGATTATGGCAATCATTACTTTAGGAATTTACAAACTGTTTGAATTGTTTGTATGTAAGAAGGAGCGCCTGATGCTGATTGAGAAGATGGGGGATAAGTATGTCCCGGATGCGGCTTGTATGCCGAAACTTTATGGCAATTTTTCTTTCTCGGCATTGAAATTAGGATGCCTGCTGGTGGGCATGGGATTGGGACTGTTGATAGGTTTTGTAATTTGCACTTCGGCAATTCCCGGATACTTGGATAAGGATGTGGACAACTGGCGTGTTTATCGTGAGACGGTATCTTTGGTTTATGGAGCTTGTGTGCTTTCGTTTGGAGGTATCGGGCTTATTACAGCTTTTATTGCAGAGTTGAAGCTCAGTAAGAAATAATAGCCGGAATTTAGGAATTTTCTTATGATAAAAAAGAGTTGTCAGTCATTGGCAACTCTTTTTTGCGTTAAGAGAGAACCTTAACGATTCTCTGTGTGTTACTATATTAGTAAATAACCTAACCAGATAAGAATATGGATAAAAAAGAAGAAAAAGCTCTCGAAAATAAGAGCAAGATGCAGAAAAGTGTTGAAGAAACATTACCAGGACGACAATTGGGTTTATATTCCAAAGTCGATAAGAAAGAAGTGCGCAATATGGTTTCTGAAATAAATCCGGATAAGAATAGCTTGGGCAGCAGAGGGTAGTTTCGTTTTAATTGACTATCTTTGCCCCGCATTTAAAGTTTATAGAACAATGAAAACGAAGAAACGCAGGGATGTCCTATCGGCATTCAAGGAAGCGAACCGTTCGATAGAGCTGGAACGCAATGGCGGGCGTTGGATTGCAAAAGACCGTCCGCACAAAAACAAGAAGAAGTATTGTCGTAAAGATAGTAAGAAAGAGTTGTCACGTATCATCGATGGCAGCTCTTTTTGTTTTATATCACTCTTTTTGTTAACTTCGCCGTTTCTAAAATCAAAAAAACTATGTTTCGTAAACTTGTAGCAATAGAACCTGTAAGTCTGATTCCGTCAGCAGAAAAAGAACTGCACTTGTATGCAGATGAAGTTGTGATGTATTCTGATATTCCGGTAGGAGATGAGGAAATTATAGCCCGCATCGGAGATGCCGATGCTGTGCTCCTAAGTTATACTTCCCGGATAAACCGTGCGGTGTTGGAGGAGTGTACGGATATTAAATATATCGGGATGTGCTGTTCGCTGTACTCTCCCGAAAGCGCCAACGTGGATATCCGCTATGCCAATGAACGGGGAATAACCGTAACCGGCATCCGCGATTATGGCGATGAGGGTGTGGTGGAATATGTGATCAGTGAGTTAGTGCGTTGTCTGCATGGATTTGGTCAGGAACCGTGGGAAGATATGCCGCGCGAGATTACCGGGCTGAAAGTTGGTGTTGTGGGTCTGGGTAAGTCCGGTGGCATGATAGCGGATGCATTGAAGTTTTTCGGTGCGAAGATTGCCTATTTTGCCCGTAGCGAGAAGCAGGAGGCGACAGCTAAAGGATATCGTTTCCTGCCGTTGAACGAACTTCTTGCTCAGAGTGAGGTTGTTTTCTGTTGTCTCAATAAGAACACGGTTTTGTTGCATGAGGCGGAGTTCGGACAACTGGGAAACAAGAAGATTCTGTTCAATACCGGATTATCCCCGGCATGGGACGAACCGGCATTTGTCAAGTGGCTGGAAGGTGACAATCTTTGTTTTTGTGATACGGTGGGAGCTTTGGGGGGAGAGCAACTTTTGAGTCATCCCCATGTCCGTTGCATGCAAGTTTCCACTGGCCGCACCCGTCAGGCGTTTGACCGCCTGAGCGAGAAAGTGCTTGCCAATATAAAGGAATATATCCGGTAATCGAATCAGAAGAATACAATCGGTGATGTGATATTGAGCAGGGTGTTCACCACAGACCACCCTGCTATTTCAGCCGTGGCGCTGTACACATCGATTACGGCATGCACCTGCTCATTCTTTATTTCTACTCTTTGCGTATCTCCCACAAATCCGGGGGTGGACTGCATGGACATTTGCATGTTTTCGGGTCCGACAGAAGCCAGTGAGGCGGCAACGGCTACATTGACTTTGGTAGGGAACATGGCGATGGCTTCGGTTGCATTGCCTGAGAAGACAACCCGTTGCTCGGTTTGCAGAGCCTCATCATATACGGCAGTTCCTTTCAAGGCATTAGGACCCTTTTCATTAAAAAACTTGGCGGTTGCATTTCCCATCAGAGAGGCTGTGCGCAGCACATCAAATCCGCCGGTAGCTCCGGAGACGATATACACACGTGTGCCATTTGCTTGGGCTGTCTTTATCACTTCCTGATAAAAAGCTGTGTCTGCCAGTGCGCCGATAGAAAGGGTGACGATAGAAGTCCCGTTCTTCAATGCAGGCAGGGCAAGTTCTTTCATGGCGGCAGGAGAGGCTGCTTCCACTAAGTAATCGGGTTTCAATGCCAGTAAATCTTCTATGGTTGTGCAAGCCATACATGTTTTTCCATGTTGCTGCATTTTGGCAACGATACGTTCAGCTTTTTCTGCTGTACGAGAGTATACACCCACTAAATCATATTCAGGCAACAAGCCATTGACAACTGCATCCGAAACTATTCCGGCGAGTCGTCCACATCCAACGATAACTAATTTTTTCATGGGGCAAAGATACGCCTTATTCGTATAAACTCCAAAATGCAGCTATGAGCTTCGTCTATTTTTTGCGGGACGATATAAATGTTGTACTTTTGTGATTGAAAAAGCAATAAGAAGTTTGAGTATATGGGACGAAAAGAAGAATATAAACTGCAAAATGAGCAATACTTGGAAGCGTTGCGTGCAGAAGAAGATATCAAAGAACTACCTTGCGGAATCCTCTACCGTGTATTGGAAAGCGGCAACGGTGATAATACTCCCCGTTTAAATAGCATTGTGACTGTGCACTATAAAGGCACCTTGATAAACGGTCGTGAATTTGACAACTCCTGGAAGCGCAATTGTCCTGAAGCATTTCGTCTGAACCAAGTTATCGAGGGTTGGCAGATAGCCCTGCAACGAATGCATGTAGGTGACCATTGGATAGTCTATATCCCTTACACAATGGGATATGGAACACGTAGCAGCGGTCCTATTCCCGCTTTCTCCACTTTGGTGTTTGAAGTTCAGCTATTAGGAATTGCATAATCATGTCATCATGAAAATTCTGATTATTAACGGAAGTCCCCGCAAGCAAGGCCATATCTCGAAGATGCTTCAACTTATGGAAACAGAAGCAAAAGACAATGGCGACGAAGTAACTGTCGTGAGAGTTGCCGACCTGGCAATCCGTCCTTGCATCGGCTGCATGAGTTGCCGTGAGAAACTGAAATGTTGCCTGCCGGAAGATGATGCACAGCGCGTACTGAAACAGATAGAAGAAGCTCATGCCTTGATTATCGGTGCTCCCTGCTATTGGGGGAATCTGCCCGGACAACTGAAAGTAATGTTCGACCGCATCGTTTATGGAATGATGGGAGAGACATCGCGGGGCATTCCTATCGGTCTGCATAAAGGAAAAAAGGCCGTTATAGTCAGTGCTTGTACCACCCCGTATCCTTTCAATATCCTTTTTAATCAGTCAAGGGGAGTGGTGAAAGCACTAAAGGAAATCCTGAAATGGAGTGGATTCAAAATCATCTCTGCCATTGAGAAAGGCGGAACGAAGCAACATCCCGGACTGACGGAACGGGAAGTGAAACGCTGTCGCAAAGTGATACGTAAGCTGTAATCAGGAAATCATTGAAAGATAAATTTTAGAAGGAACGACAAATTTCTACCACCGTTTCTGAGATATTTGCGCGTGCAACTTTCGATTGCATGGCCTGCTCCAACGTTATGGATGGTGGATTGATAGAATATACTCCCCGAAATCCCGCCCGATGCAGGTCGTCTGCATTTTCTACGCTACCGGCTATCAGTATAACCGGAATTTTCTGTTTGCGAGCTTTGTCAAGTATGCCGGAAGGAACTTTCCCCATTAATGTTTGTTTGTCGGCCTTTCCTTCGCCGGTGATAATCAAATCGGCACCTTTTATTTTATTGCTGAAATCAAGAGTATCCAGCATCAACTGTATTCCCGGTTTCAATTCTGCATTCAGAAAAGCCAGTAAACTGCCCCCCATACCACCGGCGGCACCTGCTCCGGGATGATTGGAAATGTCTTTTCCCGTTTTGTGGAAGATGACTTCTGCAAAGTTTTTCATGCCTGCATCCAGCGCCTCTACCATTTTCCGGTCTGCTCCCTTCTGGGGGGCAAAGATATATGCGGCACCTTCCGGGCCATGAAATGGATTTTGTACGTCGCAGGCAACGGTAAAATGGGAAGTTCTTAAATCAGGGTGGACGAAACTTGTATCTATGGAAACAACTTCCATTAAAATCTTTCCGTTACCAGTTTCCAATATCTTCCCTTCTTTATCCAGAAATCGGAAACCTAAGGCCTGTAACATTCCCAGCCCGGCATCATTCGTCGCACTGCCGCCAATGCCGATGATGAAGTTGCGGCAACCACGTTCCAACGCATCACGAATCAGTTCTCCCGTTCCGTAGGAGGTTGTCAGCATCGGATTCCTTTTCTCCGGTGGAACCAAAGGCAACCCGCTGATGCTTGCCATTTCTATAAAGGCCGTTTTCTCGTCTTCCGAAATGCCGTAGTAAGTATCGTGCCATTCCATGAGAGGGTTGTGGGCAGAAATCTGCACTTCACGTCCGTTGGTTGCCTCAATCAGCACTTCTAACATTCCTTCGCCACCATCAGCTATGGGCAGACAAAGAATTTCACATTCCGGATATACGGAACGGATACCCTCGGCAGCCGCTTTTCCTGCTTCTGCCGAGGATAAACATCCTTTGAAGGAGTCGATGGCGATGACTGCTTTCTTCATGTATTTCAGATTTCTTCTATGTCCTCTATATCTTCCAGTTGGCTTTCGGCTTTTGTTCCCGCTTTTGCCAGCTTCTTGGTGTTGTTGGCGATGACGGCCAGAGCACGGTATAATTCGGCAAGCAGGCGTGCGAACACCACAATCAGGAAACCGTATATAGGCATCAGGAAGAACATTCCGGAAGGTATCGGCAGCATGTGCCCGATTCCGTCGGCAGCGAAAATAGCAACAATCACCGAACACAGTGTACCGATGACACCGATATAAAGTCCGAGCCATTCACCCATCGTCTGCGTCAGGTGTGACACAACGGGAATGGCTACGAATTCATTCTCTTCACGGATAGCTTCTTTCAGCTTGTTTTTCCGGTTCATCCAAAGCAGATAACTGCCCCATGCTCCTGCACATAAGATGATAAATAGCAGAATGAAAGCAAGGATTAATTTTCCTTCGGCATATTTGAAGAAGTCCATCTCGATGACTTTTGCCAGTATGAAGATAGGAAACAGCAAGTTCAATACGGCAAAGATGACGTAAAGCCAGCGGAAAGGTTCGCGGAAGAAACGACCGTTGTCGATGTAGCCCAGCAGAGGGTCGAGAAAGGTAAACAGCTTGTTGTTCATAGTGATAAATGTTACTTATGGGAGGACCTTGCATTCTAAGATTATAAGTATGAGGCCCTGATACATACTTATAATCAGAAGTTTTTCTATGGAATGCGGTTCTGTTTTGACAAATTTACAAAAAAACTTTTAAACTCTGTCCGTTTCGTCTGAAAAAGAGAGAGGATTGGAAACTATTTTCTTATAACGATAAGAATACGTATCTTTGCACCATGAGTGAAGATACCTACAAAACCATAAACGCCCCTGCCGAAGGGATTTATACCGAGAAGCGTAGCAAATTCATTGCTATCGCTTTGCCTGTGCGTACTGTCGATGAGGTAAAATCGCATCTGGAAACTTATCAGAAGAAATATTACGATGCCCGCCACGTCTGCTACGCCTATATGTTGGGAGCCGAGCGCAAGGATTTCCGTGCCAATGATAACGGAGAACCTTCCGGTACGGCAGGAAAACCTATTCTGGGACAGATTAACTCCAATGAACTGACCGATATACTGATTATCGTGGTCCGCTACTTCGGTGGCATCAAGTTGGGGACGAGCGGACTGATTGTTGCTTATAAAGCTGCTGCTGCCGAAGCAATAGCTGCTGCCGAGATTATAGAAAAGACGGTGGATGAAACGGTGGCTTTCCTGTTTGAATACCCTTTTATGAATGACGTGATGCGCATTGTCAAGGAGGAGGAGCCGGAGATACTGGAACAGTCGTACGATATGGATTGCCGCATGACGCTCCGCATCCGTAAGTCGATGATGCCGAAGCTGAAGGCACGCCTGGAAAAAGTCGAGACATTGCGCTTTGAAGAGGATGCGTAATGTCTCAGCTCCCCGGAGAAAATTCCTCCGGTACGTCTATTTCAGAGATAAGTCGTTATAGTGAATTTTCCTGTGCGTCCCGTCGCAGAAGGGTTGTTTATAGGAGCGTCCGCAGCGACACAAGGCGATTCTTCCTTTTCGTACCTCTGCTTTTCCCTCCCGGTCTATCAATTTGAAATTGCCTTCTACAATAAAAGGTCCGTTGGGTGTAGCCGTGATGGCTACTGTATTTTCTTCTGTTTCCATATCATTGTTTTTTTAATGTTATACGTTTCAAATAAAACGTTTGCGTATGGAAATAGTTTGTCCATTCACTTTTTTTGTATGGATTTCCTTATCTTTGTGCGCACTTATAAATAATATATAGATATATGGCATTCGAAGCAACAAAGCGTGAGTTGGGCGAACTCTACACATTCTTTCGCCTGTTGGCAGACGGAAAGGTTTCATTGGGCACACCGCAAGCCCGGAAGGATGAAGCAAAGTGCTGGCCCATTGCGATGGTACAAAGGGAAGAGCATGACGGCACGCGCCGTTATTATATAGAACAGGAAAATATCCGTATCGTCAGCGGGACGGTGGAGAAAACGGGGACGTTTACTGTGGCTGACAAGGAAGAACAGCACATTCCCCGCGAAGACTTTGGCGGGGCGGCAGAGCTGATACTTGAATTGCTGAAAACGACTGCCGGTTCCGATACAATTGAAGTTCCCGAAGGTCTGGAAGGTTTTCTGGATGCCATCAATATCTACGATTTGGAGGCGAAGACGGAAGACCGCACGGATTTCTCTGTTGCCTTCTGGCACGCTGAAGCACCGTTGACGGGATTTAATGTCCGTTGCCGCCTCAGTTCGATGAACCCGTTGCTGGATGGCGGACGCACGGCAAACCTGAAACTGGAACAGTCGGGCATCAAGTTTGCTACGCCTACGGTGAACAAGGTGAATGCTTTGCCGGAATCTCCGACGGAGGTTACGGAACGTATGCTGATGATTGAGCGTCTGGGCGGAGTGCTGAAATATTCGGATGTGGCGGACCGTGTGTTCCGTTGCAACCTGCTGATGATTGATTTACACTTCCCCCGTATGTTGGCGGAGATGGTGCGCATGATGCACCTCGACGGAATTTCCCGTGTCAGCGAACTGACGGAGCGTATTAAAGAGATAAATCCCCTGAAGATAAAAGATGAACTGATAAACAAACATGGTTTCTATGAGTTTAAGATGAAACAGTTCTTGTTGGCGCTTGCTTTGGGCATGCGTCCGGCAAAGATTTATAACGGTACGGACTCAGCCGTAGAAGGCATTCTGCTGGTAAATGCGGAAGGAGAGGTGCTTTGCTATCATCAGTCGGAGCGCCAGGTATTTGTCGATTTCTTATATCAGAACACTCGTTTCGAGAAAGGCTCGGTAGATAAGGATAAGTACGGTTTCCTTGAAAAAGAGAACGGTGTGTATTATTTCAGACTGAATGTAAAGATTGGGTTGACAAAAAAATAATGAGTATGAATGAGATTTTAAAGACCATCAAGTCGCGCCGCAGTGTGCGCGCTTATACGGAACAACAGATTTCGCAGGAAGATTTAAGCACCATTCTGGAAGCGGCAACCTATGCCCCCAGTGGTATGGGACTCCAGACGTGGCATTTCACCGCTATTCAGAATGACGCTGTACTGGAAGAACTGAACGAAAAGATTAAAGGCGCTTTTGCCAAGAGCGATGAACCCCGTTTGCAGGAACGCGGACATAGCCAGACGTATTGTTGTTATTATCATGCTCCTACACTCGTTATTGTTTCCAACGAACCGACACAGTGGTGGGCAAGCATGGATTGTGCCTGTGCCATGCAGAATATTTTCCTTGCAGCCAAGTCTCTCGGCATCGGTTCCTGCTGGATAAACCAGTTGGGGCAAACTTGTGATGATCCTGATGTGCGTGCTTTCCTTACGAAGCTGGGCATCCCCGAAAACCACCGCGTATATGGTTGTGCCGCTTTAGGTTACGCCGCTGCCGCTCCGGTGAAGGAGAAGAAACTGGCGGAAGGCACTGTGACGGTTATTAAGTGATACTGAACGTTCCCTTGTTCTCTATATTTACTTTCGTATGCTGAATATATTTGTCATCTGTTGTCCTGCATAAAGGTATGGGATAAGGATGGCTGGATTGAATGTTTTGCCATCTTGCGGAGCTTGATAGAAAAGAATACAGGGAATCCGTATGATGAAAATGCAAAAAGAAAGCATATGGGGAGAATGAAAGGAATATTGTATGGCGATATTCCTGTAAATGCTTCCCTATGTCTGTATATGGTGAAATTCCAATCAAATGGACTTTAAGAGAATGATTGGGATGCTTCGAAATGTAGCGGATAAAACCTCTTTCAGAGGAAGATTTTTCCATGTTTTGGATAAAAATAGCCTTATATCCGATAGGGCTACACCCTTTTAAGTACATGGTTACACCCTTTTGGGCATATGGTTACACCCTTTTTGCTGAATGGTGTAGCCCTTTTTCAACCCCGTTATCTCCCCTGTTATGTCCGTTTCTGCCGATAGGAACTTCCGTTACTGCTCGTGGGAACTCCGGTTTCCCTTAATGGTAACTCCAGTTCCCTTTAGTGGGAACGGCAGTTTCTCCTTATGGGAACGCTCGTTTCCTATGGGTAGAAAACTCCAATTGTCTGTTTCCTAATTGATTATGAAAGCATCTGGAAAGTGCCGAAAAGCCATGCGAAGCTGCAGGGTAAATCGGGAGCCGATGGACGAATAAGTACTAGATAAAAGACAATATGAGGAAAAGTCATAACAATAACGAAAAGACTTTTCTTCGTATGTTTACCCATCGTTGATGTAGCGAATCACTCTTGCCGTTTTCTTTCCCCACTATACAGCAAAGAAGGTGTTCATAAAAATGCCCGCAGGGGAGGCGGCAGTCAGGTAATTAATGAATTATACATGAAGCAATTTCGTATAATTCCGTCGCCTCGCCCTGTGGGCTCCCTCTTTTCACAAAGCGGGTTGAAATGAAGCCATATTTCGATAAGAATTTACTTCATTTATCTCTGCATATCAATGATACCGCTATCTGTATCGCTATTGTTCAATCCCTTGTTTCCGGCTTTGTGCCTGCGACCGAACTCAAACGTATAGCCTACGCGGAGTATGAACATCTGTCCCGTTTCTTTTACAAAAGTTTCCGAACGGAAAGGCGCTACCTCACTGATACGTTCTTTTCCCACCTTATAATTATTGGTGAAAGGAAACAGAACACCAATCCCTGCCTGAAAGTTCTGCTTGGCATACATCGCCATAAATGCGGTCTGATTCTCATTCTTCTTGATGGTTTCACCAAAGAAGTTATTTTGCACCTTCCGGAACTGCCCGAGCAGTGAGAACCCTTTGTATTGCAATTGCGCCATCACACTGTAATAAAATTCATCGTACGTGTGGCTATATTCCAGCCCCTCCGACCAACTGCGGGTATATCCTCCCGAAGCATAAAGCGTCAGGAAATCTTTCAGCCCGAACAGCGTTGCGCCATTGGTACCAATCATCAGTTCCGCATTAAGGCTTTGGAACGACCGTTGGTTTTCATCTTTCAATATCAGTTTCCCGTTCTCAACGAAGATGCTTTCCATGATGGGACTGTCGTAATACTGGTGGCGCACACTCAGATTGGCATTGAACTGCTTCTTCGAATAACTGTAAGACAGAGAGTTCGTGAACTGCTGATACGTTTTCAGCAACGGATTACCACGAACTATCTGTATCGTATCTATAGCCTGCTCCACATCCGTTAACGAACCAAGCGAGGGTATGGCGGGACTGATATTGAACCGGTAGCGCAGGAAGCCCGCTTTCTTCAAATTGTAACTCAATCGTACGGTAGGCGTGAAAGTATAGTAAGCATGGTCTTCGTCGCTTTCCTTGAACCAGGCACGCGTCATGCCCACACTACCCGCATAACTGAAATCCTTCACCTTGCCCTGCACCTCAAAGAAAGCGGAAGTCTGCGACTGGTCCATTTTCGAAGTAGTGGGGTTGGAGCCTTTGTATTCATTCTCCGTCCTCATCTGGTAGTGGCGGGCGCCACCGCTCAGCTTCACATCCTTGAAGCTCTTTTCGTAAATGGCCTCACCGATAACAGAGCGTTTATCACCATCCACCAGCGTCTGAATATCCGCCAACGGTGCATGCTCGTCCTTGTACTCCTTATATTTACGGTTGTTCTTGGTGTGGATAAGCGTTCCCGTCACATTCATCTGTATGCTTTGCTGATGGGGCAGGGTATGCTGGAAGTAAAGGTCGAGTGCCGGAGAATAGCTGGATGTGTGGTTATTGACGTATGAATAGATAGACTCCGTGCTGCCTACTGCCCACATCCGGTTCAGCTCGTTCTGGTAAGGAGCGTTGTTGAGGTTATTGCGGAAGATGGCGTTGAAGACATACTTGTCCGCTTTCGTCAGATTGTACGTCAGGTTCAGGTTGTTGATGAAACTGAGTGCGGGAGATTCGTCTTCGATACCTTCTTTGATACGGTCGATGGTACGGTCGCCCAGGTGGAAGGTTTCGTGGGATTCGAGGCGGCTGTGATACTTGCCGTTTTTGTTGAAGTAGTCGATGCCCCATTCGGAGTTCTTGTAGTTGAACTTCGCACTCAGGAAATTCTCTCCCCACAGGGTATGGGGCGAGTCGGAAAGCTGGAAGTTTACCACACCACCCGTTTCGCGGCGGCGCAGGATGATGTTCACCACAGCGCCCAGTTCGTCGTCACCGTATTGCTTGCCGGGGTCTTCAATGAACTCCACGCGCAGCACGTCTTTGGCTCTGATGGCGGCTATTTCCTTGTCTGTCACCTTGATGCCGTTGATGCGGGTTTGCACGGCTCCACCGCCGCTGACGCTCATGCTGTTGGTGAAGTTATCCACTTGCAGGCGGGCGATGCCGAGATTGTTCAGCAGGTCGTAGGCACCGAACGAGCGTTTCAATTGGCTTTCGGTGGGCAGGATAATCTGACGGTCCACCCGTTGAAGCACGTTGCTGGCGGATACGGTTACTTCACCCAGACTTACGGCATCTTCCTGTAACTGTACATCGCCCAGGTCGAGGTTGTTGTTCAGTTTCAGCAGGATGACTTCACTCTGATAGCCGATGAAAGTAATGGCGAGGCGGTAGTTGCCCGCCTTTATTTTACTGAGGGCAAACTTGCCCTGTGCGTCCGAAGTTACTCCGGTCACCAGGGTGGAGTCTGTGGCCCATAGCGATACGTTGGCGGCTATAATCGCCTCTTGCGAAGCGTCTGTGACGCGTCCTTTGACGGAGAAGTTCTGTGCCTGCGTACTGAGTACGGAGAAGGCAAGCAGTAGTAAAAATAGTTTTGTTTTCATATTCGTTTCTGTTAATAGGTTACTAATAAATTAGGGATGCAGATTTTACTCCTCCCCATTGGGGAAGATTTTATCTATTGTATTTCAGCTGTTTATACTTTCTTCGTTGAGACGGCGAAAGTTAGGATTGTACGGCGGAATTCAGTTCGTACATCAGAGTAAAAACTTTGACTATGATGAGTACGAAGAGGAGTCCGAAAGTAATCCATAATGCTGTCTTTGCGTATCTCTTCATGAACTGCTGTTTTTAAGTTTATTATATCGTTCTGTTATTTCATCTATGTTGATGCCGAGCAGGTCCATAATGTTGAACAGTTCGGCAAGCTGGTTTTCAAAGAATTCTTTCTTCTGTATCTTCATCACTTTCTTCATGGCATCCTTTGAGAGATAGAAGCCCATGCCCCGCTCGGGATAGATGATGTCCTCCGCTTGCAGGTATTCGTAGGCTTTCAGCACGGTGCGCGAGTTCACGGCAAGCTGCGTGGAAAGCTCCCTGACCGAGACTATTCGTTCGCCCGCCGTCCACTCACGGGTGAGTATCTTGCTGAAACAGAAGTCTACAATCTGCTGGTATATCGGTTTATTGGTCTTGAAGTCCATAGCTTACAGTTGTTTTTCTTTGAGCAGGAAGTAACTCGATATCCATATTCCGATGCTGAACAGGACAGGGGTGCCGTAGTTGCAGAAAGCAATAATGGCTTCTGACGTGCTGCTTATCGGGAAATTATAGATGGGATAGGCTATGTTTGCTATCCAATATCCATGGCTGTCGGCAGGTTCCCACAATGTCATTGAGAGTATAATCCCGAAAATGAGAATGAAGCAGGAACACAAAACGATGAAAGAATTTATCAGCTTCTGGCGTTTGAAGGCTATGCATCCGAGGAAAAAAGTTCCTTGCATCAAGCTGCATGACAGTATCTGGTCTTTTTCTATCAGGTGAAATTCAATGTGGCTGCCGAAGTGTTGTAGGTAGTCAGTGCCTGAGAGTATTAGTAACCCTTTTATGCTTGTTATCAGCAAGAAACAGAACAGCGGGAGTACGAGTAGATACTTCATCCACAAGTGCAGGAACTTCTCAAAAACGGAAGCGGGCATCAACAGGTATAGAGTGGAGGTCTGTTTGGTGATATTTATCTCCAACAGGCAGGGGGCGATGCAGAGAAACCACAGCACGTAGCGGCTGAGGGAGAAAGCCTGTGTATGTTCGATGTAATAGCTTGAGCCTTTGTTGATATCATACATCATGCAGAGAAGACAAATGCCCAGCACAATGCCGGCACTCCAAAGCAAGTGTCGGCCGGTTTCCTGTTTCTTGTACTGTTCCAGCAGGAAGAAACGTTTCAGGTTGAAGGTTGCATTCATATTCTTTGTTTATTTGAACATTGATTTTATCTTTTCCGGCACTTGCAGCACTGCTTTGTACAGCAGTTCTATATCCGGTGTATTTTCTTCTTCCTCTTCATTAGGCAACACGGAGAAATATCCGGGTAATTCCTGTTCGCTGTAAATGCTGTCTTCGGGCAGACTGTCTGTCCGGGCAAAGAGGAGGCGCTGGCTGATTTCGTCCAACGAACGGTTCAGCAAGATTTCGCCTTCGCCGAGGATGATGAGGTGATCCAGCAGGTTCTCGAAGTCGTGTGCCTGATGGGTGGAGATGAGCAGCGTGCTGTCATCATCTATGCTACGGCTGATGATACGTTTCAGGGCTTGTCGGGATGTGATATCCAGTCCGTTTGTAGGCTCGTCGAGTATCAGGAGCGGGGTATGCAGTGCAAAGGCATACGCCAGCATCGCCTTTTTCTGCTGACCATAAGAAACTGCGGATAACTTCTGTTTCCTGTCAATCTTCAGTTCTTCAAGATTCTGTTCAAACTCTTTGTGGTTGAAGTGAGGATAGAAAGCGGAATGCCGTGTGGCAAAAGCGGAAATGCTTTCGGAAGGCATCTGCATTTCTTCGGGCAGAAAGAAGTAGCGGCTCAATAAGGCGGGTTCTCTTTTTGCCGGATTCATCCCATCAATGCTGCATTCTCCTTTCCAAGGAAAAAGTAGTCCGCAAAGGAGATGTATCAGTGTGGTTTTACCTACACCGTTCTCTCCCAGAAGTCCGTATATACCGCTGCCTATTTCCAAAGATATGTCATTGAAAATAGGACGGTTATACTTGTAACCGTAGCTGATGTTTTCTATCTTTATCATAGTTTCTTAAGTGTTGCACTGATGTACAACACTGCAAACGTAAAGGAAGCTGAGGAGAAAAGCAAGGAAGGGGGAGGATTATTAATATATTTTAGCAGTGGGTAGTGACTATAAAATCAGCCACACCGCCATCATGTGGCATACCGAACCTCCCAATACAAAGAAATGAAATACAGAATGCATGTAGCGTTGCCGGAAAGAGTAAAACACTGCTCCGGTGATGTAACAGATGCCTTCACCGATCATCCAGTAGCACGTTCCTGCGGCAACGGCATATAGAGGTTTGAAGGCAACCAGTACGGATAGCCCCATAACGATGAAGCAGATTGTCTCTACATTGCTATGTTCCTCCATTTTGCGGAAACTCACGATGGTGCCGATAATGGCACATATCCAGACAAAACCGAATAATCCCCATCCCCAGGCACCTTCGCTCCGTAGTGCTATCAACGTAACGGGCGAGTAACTGCCCGCAATGTGCCAATAGATGGCCGCATGGTCCCAATTCCGCAATCGCTTCTTCCAGGGATTATGGTATTTCAGCGCATGGTAGAGGGTAGAGGTGATGTAAGAGCCGAGCATGCCGAAGAGGTAGAGCCAGATGCCGAATACAGCCCAGAAGTTTCCACTCTGATAACTTTTTACGAGAAATATTGTACCGACAATAACCCCCATCAGGATGCCTGCAGCATGCGAGAGGGTATTTATTCTCTCTTCGGCTTTCGTGTAGAAAAGTCCGTTTTGTTTCTTTTTCCGGGTGATGCTCATTTATAAAAGTGCGATGTTTATACCTCCTCTGCTTTTACCATTTCCCATCCGCTGAATTGCATTACGATGCAGTGCAACTGCGTGCCCTGTGCCAGTTGCTGTACTCTTGGCCCTTGGGCATAACCGTGTATCTGATCTACGGCATCCAGCCACTGTTGTCCACCTTTACTTTCATAGTCTTTTGCCGGCAGATACTTCAGTTCCAGGATATAGCTGTGAGCCACTTCGGGATAACGTTGCAGGTCGGGCATGAGGAACATGTCACAGAAGCCGTGGTTCAGTTCCACTTCAGGGGCGGTGAGGTAGTAAGCGCTGATACTGAGGTAGGCGGTGAAGAAACCTTGGATGTTCCGTTCACCCTCGATGAGGCTGCGCACGGAGGAGTGATCCTTGTAGGCGCGGGCGATAGATTCGAGTGACTGCCGCCAGTTGCCATAGTATGCCATGTCTTTATAGATGGATCGCAGGTTGCTCAGGTCGATGTACTTTTCGCTTTGATAACCTTCGAGCAGGTATTCGTAATACTGCTTGCGCACATTATTGTTGGGGATGCTCAGCACCAGCTGGTCGCCATCTGTTCCGGTGATGGTGAGCATGCCGTAGTAGAAGAGCAGGCTGGGGAATATCTCCGCCTTGGCGATTCGCTCGGCGGGAAAGGAGGTGACGAGGTTGGTGATGATCTGCCCTTCCTCGGTGATGCGGCGCAGCACACCCTTGCGGTCGCCGTCCAACTTGTCCAGTTGAATGAGTTTCTTCATCTTGTTGTAGTCGGTGCGGGTGTTGGGGTCAATCATCTGTTTGGGTGAAGCACCATAATTCATGTAGTTGCGGAGGTAATAGAACACCATGTCGCAATTGAACATCTTCGGGTCGCGTCCCAGGCTCTCTTCAGCGAAGCAGTAGTTGTCGTACCAGGGTTTCATTTCCGTAATCATGGTATCCACGTCGCCGTTGTGCTCTCCGGCATCTTTATAATATTGCAGAATCGAACGTACGTCTGTTTCGCTGAATCCCAACATCATGTTGAATATGGGTTCGGTACTGATGTTCCATCCGATGTTGAATCCACTGCTCAAGTCATCCAGCGTAACGGGGCTGACACCTATCATGAAGATGCGCTCGAACATACCCTTGAACTTCTTGAAGACTTCGCGATAGAACCCGCTGGCGTGGGTGATGGCATGATAAACGCCTTCGCCTTCTTCGTTGAGTACTACGTTGGTGAAATTGTCGTATTCGTCGATGATGAGGTAGAGGCGGGCACCCGTCTCTTTTGCCTTCATGTCCAGATAGTTCAGTTTATTCCTGAAGCCGGATTGTTCCTTCATTTCCCGGACAAATCCGGGATAGTAGTATGATTCATAAATGGAAGCGAAGTTATCCACACACATGCTGCAATAATCGTTGAAGTGCTGCGCCAGTCCTTCTCCTTGTCCGCCTATGCGCGAGAAATCCATGTACAGCACCTGAAAGGCTCCTTGCAGCGGCGTAGGTCGGCTACCTATCCACAGGTTTCCAAAGCGAGCAATGAATTTTTCTTTTTGGGCAAGGTCGTAGTAAGCCCGCAACATGCCCAGGAAGATGCTTTTGCCGAAGCGGCGGGGGCGGATGAGGAACAGATAATTGGGTTGTCGCTCCAGCAGGGGCAGGTACATGGTTTTGTCCACATAATATTGGTTTTGTTCCACCACTTCCACGAAGCTGGATACACCGTAGGGTATTCTTTTTATCTCTTCCATATCATTCTCTGTGTGTTATTGCTTCAATATGAGGCGTTATCTTTATCACTCGACACTGCTTTTGTTGCGCAACATTGCAAAAGTACTTTATTCTTCCCGAAAGAACAAAGGAAGCGGACGGAAAGTTGTTGTCCGGTAATATCAAGTATTATACTTAAAAACAAAATAGAGTATTTCAATTCCCCTCATCCATCGGACGAGGGAAATTGAAATACTCTATTTATTGAATACGGGTTATCTGTATTATTATGGGGAAGTGCAATTTAGAAACATCCGTAGCACGTCGGCAACAACTTACGGTCGCCCAGCGTGTTATCCACGCGCGCCACATTTATCCAGAACTTGTTTTCGCGTACACTTTCTATCGGATAAGCCGCCTTTTCCCTTGTATAGCTATGTTCCCAGTTACTGGCAACTACTTCATATTCAGGGTGTGGGGCATTTATCAACACATTATCTTCCTTATCCGCTTTTCCTTCTTTCACTTCCTGAATTTCCTCCCAGATGGTCAGCATCACATTTACGAAGTTATCCAGTTCGGCAAGGCTTTCGCTTTCTGTCGGTTCTATCATAAGAGTGCCGTGAACAGGGAAGGAGAGAGTAGGAGCATGATAACCATAATCCATCAGTCGTTTGGCGATATCATTTTCGCTGATGCCCGTCTCTTCGTGTACCTTGCGGCATTCCAATATCATTTCATGACCAACAAAGCCAGTGGCACCACGATATACGATACCATACGTATCTTTCAGACAGGCTGCCAGATAGTTGGCGCTGAGGATAGCTATTTTTGTAGCACGTGTCAATCCTTCCGTACCCATCATGCGGATATATCCGTAAGTGATAGGCAGAATACCGGCGCTACCGAACGGAGCGGCAGACACTGTGTTGACGGGAGTACCGAAGAGCGGATGCCCCGGCAGGAACGGAACCAGATGTTCCGCAACGCAGATAGGACCTACACCCGGACCACCGCCGCCATGAGGCGAAGCGAACGTCTTATGCAGGTTCAGGTGGCAAACGTCCGCACCGATAAAACCGGGATTCGTCAGGCCAACCTGTGCATTCATATTGGCACCGTCCATATATACCTGTGCACCGCAATCATGGATGATGCGGCAGATTTCTACGATTTCCGTCTCAAAAATACCGTGTGTAGAAGGATAGGTAATCATCAGTGCGGCAAGGTCGTCTTTGTTTTCTTCCGCCTTGGCACGAAGGTCGTCCATATCCACATTGCCCTGTGCGTCGCAAGCGCAAGTCACGGTAGTGAAACCTGCCTGGATAGCAGATGCCGGATTTGTGCCGTGGGCGGAAGCAGGAATCAACACTTTGTTGCGGTGTCCCTGACCGATGTTTTCCAGATAAGCGCGGATAACACGTAGTCCTGTATATTCACCTGCCGCACCGGAGTTCGGTTGCAAACTGACTCCTGCAAAGCCTGTGATGACTTTCAGTTCTTCGCTGAGATTGTTTATCAATTCACGATAACCCTCTGCCTGGTCCTCGGGAACAAGCGGATGCATGCACATAAATTCCGGACGGCTGAGAGGCAGCATTTCCGCCGCAGCATTCAGTTTCATGGTACAGGAACCGAGGGAAATCATGGAATGGGCGAGGGAGATGTCCATACGGTCGAGACGCTTGATATAACGCATCATTTCCGTTTCCGTATGATATTTATTGAATACTTCGTGTGTCAGATAGGAACTACGGCGCTCCAAAGCCTTGCTTATAGTGCTGCTAACGGGAATATCTTCTGCCTTTGTCCAGTCCTTACCGGCGGCAATGGCAAAAATGGAAAGCAGGACGTTGGCAGCAGATACATCTGTTGTTTCGTCGATACTCATACCTACATCTCCATTATGGAAATAGCGCAGGTTGACTTCTTTACTCAGGGCAATGGTACGTATCTGTTGTGCCGAAACCGTATCGGGCAATGCGAAACGCAGGGTGTCGAAATAATGGGCATTCACCTGTTTATATCCCAGTTTATTGATGGCCTTCTCCAGATATGCGGCGATGCTGTGGATGCGTTCTGCAATGCTGTGGATACCTTCCGGTCCGTGGTATACGGCATAGAAACCTGCCATTGTAGCCAGTAAAGCCTGTGCGGTACAGATATTTGAAGTTGCCTTTTCCCGTTTGATGTGCTGTTCGCGAGTTTGCAATGCCATGCGGTAACACAATTTTCCGTATTTATCTTTTGACCAGCCGATGATGCGTCCCGGCATGTTGCGCTTGTACTCATCACGTGTGGCGAAATATCCGGCAGACGGGCCGCCATAGAACATCGGCGTACCGAGGCGCTGGGTGGTTCCGAACACGATGTCAGCTCCCCATTCACCCGGAGGAACGAGCAGGGCAAGGCTCAGGATGTCGGCGGCAACAGCTACTTTGCAATTGGCTGCATGCGCTATGTTCACAAAGCTGCTGTAGTCCTCTGCGCTTCCGCTTGCATTGGGATATTGCAATACGCAGGCAAAGATATCCGGAGTGAATTCCAGCTCAGAATATTTACCTGTGCGTATCTGGATACCTTGCGGAATGGCACGTGTGGTCATTACTGCCAATGTCTGTGGGAAAATCTTTTCGTCTACAAACACAACGTTTGCACCGGACTTCTGCATGTCGCGCGGACGTAGGGCATACATCATGGAGACGGCTTCGGCAGCAGCCGTAGCTTCATCCAGCAGTGAACAGTTGGCAAGAGGCATACCCGTCAGGTCGCAGACGGCCGTCTGGAAGTTCATCAATGCTTCGAGGCGTCCTTGCGAAACTTCTGTCTGATAGGGGGTATACGAGGTATACCATACCGGATTCTCGAATACGTTCCGTTGAATAACGGCGGGGGTGATGGTGTTGTACCAGCCGAGGCCGATGTACGTAGTGTAAAGTTTGTTTTTGCACGCCAATCGGGTGATGTGCTGTCCGAATTCATATTCTGTCATTGGTTCGGGCAATGCCAACGGTTCTTTCAGACGAATGTTTGCAGGGATGGTTTTGTCTATCAACTCATCCAGGCTGCTGACTCCTATTTTGCGGAGCATCTTTTCTTCATCTTTCTCGCTGATGCCGATGTGGCGGTAAGCTAATAGGTCGTTTTTCATATCTATATTTTGATTAAAAGTTTATGCTTTCTTTTTCACCACAGATTACACGGATTATCACAGATTAATAATTTCTTTTATTGATTGTCGGATAAAGAAATCCGTGTGAATCTGTGTAATCTGTGGTGAACTCTTATCTTATCTGAAAAATGGGTTTTCTGCCTTTTCAATGCCGATGGTAGTCGGCGCGCCATGTCCGGGATAGACAATCGTCTCGTTGGGCAGTACGAACAGGCGGCTACAAATATGCTCTTTCAGTTCGTCGAAATTACCACCGGTGAGGTCGGCACGTCCGATGCTTCCTTGAAAGAGTACATCGCCGGAGAACATGCAATGGTCTTCGGCAGAATAATAAACCAGGCTGCCCGGTGAATGTCCCGGCACGTGGATGGCTTCAAGTGTTGTGTTACCAAAGGTGATGATGTCTCCGTCGTGCAGATAGTGACCTATTGGTGCTGGTATTTCGTTCCACTGGAAACCGAACATGCGACTTTGTTTCGGAGCTTCGTCAATCCAGAATTCATCTGCCTTGTTAGCTTCTATCGGCAACCCGAATTCCTTGACCATAAAAGCATTTCCGAAGATGTGGTCCAGATGCAGATGTGTGTTGAGGAGGTGCTTTACGTTCAATTCATTCTTTAAAATGAAATTCTTCAACGCTTGTTTTTCCTCCTCATAAAAGCAGCCGGGGTCTATCACGGCGGCTTCAAGGGTGTCGTCCCACAGAACATAACAGTTCACCGGGAACATATTAAACTCAAACCTTTTTATTTTCATGATAGGTATATGTTAGTCATTACTTTTGCAATCAGGGTACCGCGTAGACCACTTTCTTCGTTTCAAAGAATTCTTCGTCGAAGTAATCTTTCAGGTCGTACATCATGGTTTTGTGCTTGAAGGGCATGGTTTCGTTTGCCAGCTCACCACCTTTCAGGCAAATCAGTCCGTTGGGCAAAGCATTGTGCTGTTCGGGGGCAATGTTTTTGCGGATGATTTTCAGCAAGTCCGCAAGCGGCATTACGGCACGGCTCACGACAAAATCGAATAATTGCTTTTCTTCCTCAGCCCGTGCATGACGGAAAGTAACGTTTTTCAACCCTATACTGTTCGCAACTTCCGTGGCTACACGTACTTTCTTACCGATACTGTCAACGAGATGGAATTTCACTTCGGGAAATAGGATGGCAAGGGGAATGCCCGGAAAACCACCGCCTGTTCCAAGGTCCATGATGCGGGTACCGGGAGTAAAGCGAATTACTTTAGCTATGCCCAATGAATGGAGTACGTGGTGTTCGTACAGATTTTCAATGTCTTTACGGGATATAACGTTTATTTTTGCATTCCAGTCCGTATAGAGGTCATAGAGGGACGCAAATTGCTGCTTCTGCGCCTCTGTGAGGTCTGGGAAGTACTTTAGAATGATTTCCATGTGAATAATTTATTATTTATCATTTTTTGATCTATGAATTATGTTGTATGCTGCATGGCATTTAGAAATCATAATCCATAAACCATCATTAGTTCTCGTTTCTTATTTCGTTCAGTACCATAGTATCATCACTCAGCAGATGCGACATGATTTCATAAGGCAGGGTAATTTCTACCGGACCCATCACATAGGGAGCAATTTCATAAATGTTATAATAGAAAGTGATACCTTTTGGACTTAGGTAGAAGTTCTCAGTCGGTTCCAGGTCTCCTGTACTTGTATAGCCCATATCTTCCACTTCCTGGCGTGTGGCAACTTTATTGTCTGCCATGAGCTGGTTCCATAGTAAATCGGTGAGAGCTTCCTGGTATTCTCCTACAAAAATATCATCCAGACGTATCGGACTTAAAGTGCGCAGGTCCATATTCAGGAAAGTAGACATATAGATTCCATGTGCGCCTCCGGTATATTCATTGTAGTCGATGCGGTAAACCAGCAGATGTTTTTTATAATACTGCACGTGACTTTCAATACCTTTATAATAGGAATACCAAGCTAATATTGAAGCGGAGTCTTCTTTTTCAGCTTCATCTTTGGCATACATAGGTTCCAAATCTTTCAGATAATCCTTGATATAGGTTTCCTCGTAAAGCTTTACTGCTTCTTCTGGTTTCAGAGTCATGTATTTATCTCCGAAACAGGCTGAAAGGAAATAGGTGTTCAGACTGTCTTTCAGCTTTTCGTCGGACGACTTATTAGCGTATGCAAAGTTGATGATGATGTTGCAGCCGGGCTTCGCAGTGTCTCCGAAAAGGTGGGCTACCTCATTTATCTGTATACTGTCGAACTCCAGCGCACCCGCACTTTTGTTCACGGTGTTACCGCAAGAAAATAAAAAGCCACTTGCCGCAAGTAGAATGACAAGTAGGCTGACATATTGCTTTTTCATTTGGACTTTCTTCGTTAAATTCAACATTTCGATATCAGTTCGTTATCGACAAATATAGAACATATTAACGAATAGAACATATAAAAAATGAAAAAAGATAGGTATGAATGCTTTTATCTGGCTATCTTTGTACCGGATATGAAGAGACTTCGTTACATATTGGCAGTTTTATTGTCCCTGATGGTGGTTTATGCAGGGGCGGGAGTTTCTATTGTTCATTATTGTTGTGCCCGTTGTGAGACGGCGCAGGCATGCTGCACCAATGGCTGTGCCAAATGCCACAAATCTCATAAAACTTCTCATAAACCGGAAAAATCTTGCAAAGACGAAGGCTGTACGGCTACTTTTTATAAAGTGGATTTGGTGAAATATTCATGTGAAAGTCCTGTTATAACTGTACCTGTCATTCAACTTTTCTGCGAAGTATTGCCGGATTTCCAATACTCCTTGCCTACGAGGGAATTGGAAGAGGTGTCGTATGCCGTACCTCCGCATCCTGATAGTTCGAGGCAGTATCTGGCCTTATATTCTGTTCTCATTATTTAAAATCAATTGGTGTGCAGGAGAAGTGTTTTTCTTCCTGTCCGGTTCTATCCAAAGCTATATCTGAACTGTGTCCGGTCCGTAGTTTGTCCGTATCTAAGAGTACGGAGATGATATGGAGGCAATACGGGGATAGTACGGACGAAATGGAAGATTCTTTGCATATTCTCTTTTAAAAAATTGATAGCTGGATAGTCTTGCAACCTTGTTGCACGACATATATCCTATTTTTGTACCCTTAATAAATGAATTCAGATATATGAAATATATATTCTTATTAATTTCACTTTTTACTTTTAATTTTTTGCAGGCGCAAGTAACAGGTGTCGTAAAAGATGCTGCTGGAGAACCTATTCCGGGAGCGAATGTGTTTTGGATGAATACAACCAATGGAGTAACTACCAATGAAGACGGTAACTTTTCCATTCATAAGCCTGCTCGTAGCCACATGCTTGTGGTTAGTTTTATTGGTTTTGAGAATGACACGATACATGTAGACAAAGGAAACCAACAACTTGATATTGTTCTCCGTGAAGGAGTGGAACTGAGTGAAGTAAATGTAGTGACCCGCAAACTGGGAACTATGAAACTGCGTACCAGTGTGATGAATGAAGATATGATCAGTAGTGCCGAACTGACACGTGCGGCTTGCTGTAATCTGGGAGAGAGTTTTGTGACGAATCCTTCCGTGGATGTCAGCTACTCGGATGCAGCTACGGGAGCCAAACAAATTAAGCTGTTAGGACTTTCAGGTACGTATGTGCAGATGATGACCGAGAATATCCCCAATTTCCGGGGAGCGGCAGCTCCTTATGGTTTAGGATACGTACCTGGGCCGTGGATGCAGAGTATACAGGTCAGCAAAGGAAGTTCGTCCGTAAAGAATGGATATGAGTCCATAACCGGACAGATCAATGTAGAATTCAAGAAGCCTCAGTTACCGGAAGCGGATTGGGTGTCGGCAAATCTTTTTGCCAGCAGTACGAACCGCTATGAAGCCAATGCGGATGCTACGGTAAAATTATCGAAGCGATGGAGCACTTCTTTGTTGGCACATTATGAGAATGAGACGAAATCTCATGACTCTAATGATGATGGTTTTGTGGATATACCTCGTGTGGAGCAATATAATGTCTGGAACCGATGGGCATATATGGGTGACCACTATGTATTCCAGGCAGGTATAAAGGCGTTGCATGAAACTCGAAACAGCGGTCAGATTGCACATGGAAATACTCCTTCGCATGACCTGTATGAAATAGGTATCAAAACAAATCGTTACGAAGCGTTCACGAAGAATGCTTATATCTTCGACAAAGAGAAGAATACGAATCTTGCTTTGATTTTACAGGGAACGTTGCATAATCAGGATGCCAATTACGGGCGTAAACTGTATGATGTGGATCAGAGTAATTTTTATGCTTCGCTGCTGTTTGAAACGGAGCTCAGTAAACAGCATAGCCTGTCTGCCGGATTAAGTTTCAACTATGACGGCTACGATCAGAACTATCGGCTGACGAATCAGGCAGAAGAAGGGCTGACGAAGAAATTTGTGAAGGAGTCTGTTCCGGGAGCTTATGTTCAATATACATTCAATCTGAACGATCGGTTGATGCTGATGGGGGGTATTCGGGGAGATTACAGTAGTGAATATGGCTTTTTTGTGACACCGCGTGCCCACGTCAAGTATAATCCGAATGAATATCTGCACTTCCGCGTGTCTGCCGGCAAGGGATACCGTACGAATCATGTATTGGCAGAGAATAACTATCTTCTGGCAAGTAGCCGCAAGATGAAGATTGCTTCTCATTTGGATCAGGAGGAAGCGTGGAATTACGGTGCGAGTGTTTCTACTTATATTCCTTTTTTCGGCAAGACGCTGAACGTGAATGCAGAATATTACTATACGGATTTTCTGAAACAGGTAGTTGTGGATATGGACAGTAATCCGCATGAAGTGGCTTTTTACAATCTCGATGGCCGTTCCTATTCGCAGGTGTTCCAGGTAGAAGCCAATTATCCGTTGTTCAAAGGTTTCACTCTGACGGCGGCTTACCGTCTGACGGATGCGAAAACTACCTATAATGGTAAATTAATGGAGAAGCCACTTACTGGTAAGTATAAAGGCTTGTTGACTGCTTCTTATCAGACTCCTCTGGGCTTGTGGCAATTTGATGCTACTTTACAGTTGAATGGTGGTGGAAGAATGCCCGATCCTTACGAACTATCCGACGGAAGTCTTTCGTGGGAACGTCGTTACGGTAGTTTCCAGCAACTCAGTGCACAGGTGACGCGCTATTTCCGTCGCTGGTCTGTTTATATCGGCGGTGAGAACCTGACGAACTTTAAGCAGAAGAATCCGATAATCGATGCGTCTAATCCGTGGGGAGAAAACTTTGACGCCACTATGGTGTGGGGACCGATGCACGGGGCGAAAGCGTATATCGGGCTGAGATTTAATTTGGCAAGAAACTAGTAGCTCGTAACTTAAATATTATTAACCAATAAATAAGGAGGTATTTATGAAAACAAAGAGAATGATGGCTGCCCTTGTAGTGGCTTTATTGAGTGTAACGGCGGTAATGGCGAAAGACATCCGTACTGCTGTCTTTAAAGTTTCACAGATGCATTGCGAGAATTGCGAAAAGAAAGTGAAGAGCAACATTAAATTTGAGAAAGGAGTAAAAGAATTCTCTACAGACTTGAAAACCAAAACAGTTTCTATCACATACGATGCTGAAAAGACAAATGTGGACAAACTGAAAGCCGGTTTCAAGAAGTTCAACTATGAAGCCGAATTCGTGAAGGAGACGAAGCAAGAGGATAAGAAGTAGTCGAACAAACGGCCTGTAGAGATTGTTTATAACACTGGGTAGAACACAAATTTCGCGAATTATACGAATCTCCTTCGCGCTTGTAGCGAAACCTGCATTTGTGTGATTCGTGTAATTTGTGTTCTGTTGTTTTCAGAACTTCTAAAAAACAATATATATGGGTAATTTAAAGAAACAGACGTTTCCCGTGCTGAACATGCATTGTGCGGGATGCGCCAATAACGTAGAAAAGACAGTTCGCAAGTTGGTGGGCGTTGCAGATGCTTCGGTTAACTTTGCTTCCAATACACTGTCTGTCTCTTATGAGACGGATAAGCTGACATCCGGAGAAATTCGTGCTGCCGTATTGGCTGCGGGCTACGACCTCATCATTGAGGAAGAGCATGTTGAAGAACGTCAGGAGGAAGAACAACAGAAACGTTATCGCCGCCTGAAAACAAGGGTGATAGGAGCGTGGATTTTTGCTGTTCCCCTGTTGCTGCTTTCCATGGTCTTCATGCATGTACCTTATTCCAACGAGATACAGATGGTGCTTGCTATTCCTGTGCTGGTATTGTTCGGTACACCGTTCTATACCGGTGCCTGGAAACAAGCACGTCTGGGACGCAGCAATATGGACACACTGGTTGCACTGAGTACATCCATTGCTTTCCTGTTCAGCGTCTTCAATACTTTCTTCCCCGACTTCTGGTATAACCGTGGGTTGGAGCCTCATGTCTATTACGAAGCTGCTGTGGTTATCATCGCCTTCGTTTTGACAGGTAAACTCATGGAGGAACGTGCGAAGGGGAATACTTCCACTGCTATCCGCAAACTGATGGGTTTGCAACCTAAGAAAGCCCGTGTAGTACGCGACGGTAAGGAACTGGATATTCCTTTGGAACAACTGAACATTGATGATCTGGTGAGCGTCCGCCCCGGCGAGCAAATCCCTGTGGATGGTTTTCTGACTGAAGGTGACTCTTATGTGGATGAAAGCATGATAAGCGGCGAGCCTATTCCGGTAGAAAAGAAGATCGGCTCGCATGTGCTGGCCGGAACCATCAATCAGAAAGGATCGTTCATTATCCGTGCCGAGAAAGTAGGTGGGGAGACGGTGCTGGCGCGTATCATCCGTATGGTGCAGGAAGCGCAGGGCAGTAAGGCTCCTGTGCAGCGTATTGTAGATAAGGTTACAGGTATCTTTGTTCCTGTCGTCTTAGGCCTGTCCGTTCTGACATTCTTTATCTGGATGTTCTTTGGGGGTGTAGATATGCTTTCTCATGCTATGTTGTCGGCAGTCTCCGTATTGGTGATTGCCTGTCCCTGCGCATTGGGGCTGGCTACTCCTACGGCTTTGATGGTGGGTATCGGTAAGGCTGCCGACCACCATATCCTGATAAAAGATGCCGTCGCTTTGGAACAGATGCGGAAGGTGAATGTTGTTGTGCTGGATAAGACCGGTACACTGACCGAAGGCCATCCCACCGTAACTGGCTGGCTTTGGGCGCAGCCGCAGGAAGAACATTATAAAGATGTGCTTCTGGCAGCCGAACTCAAATCAGAGCATCCGCTGGCTGGTGCCATTGTCACTGCTTTGCAAGAGGAGGAACAAATCGTTCCCGCCACTTTGGACGGTTTTCAAAGTATCACCGGTAAAGGCATCAAAGTATCCTATCAGCATACTGAGTACTGGGCAGGCAGCCATAAACTCTTGAAGGATTATCACGCCGGTCTTACCGATGTGTTGGGTGAAATGTTGACTCAATACGAATCTGATGGTTGCAGCATTGTCTACTTTGGACGTGAGAACGAACTTCTTGCGATTGTTGCCATCAAGGACCAGATAAAGGCGACTTCTGTTGAGGCCGTCAAGGAACTCCGCAATCAGGGCATTGAAGTCTATATGCTGACGGGAGACGGTGAACGCACCGCTTCCGCTGTTGCCGCTCGACTGGGTAATATCCGGTATATCGCCGATGCTTTGCCGGATGATAAGGAAGAGTTTGTACGCCAGCTTCAACTTCAGAGAAAGACGGTAGCTATGGTGGGTGATGGCATCAACGATTCACAGGCTTTGGCTTGTGCCGATGTCAGCATTGCCATGGGTAAAGGAACGGATATTGCCATGGATGTGGCGATGGTCACTCTTATGACTTCGGATCTGTTGCTGTTGCCGAAAGCGTTCAACCTTTCCCGGCAGACGGTGCGCCTGATTCATCAGAATTTGTTCTGGGCATTCATTTACAACCTGATAGGTATTCCTATTGCTGCCGGACTACTTTATCCGATTAACGGATTATTGCTGAATCCTATGTTGGCAAGTGCCGCTATGGCATTTTCCAGTGTATCGGTAGTCTTGAACAGTCTTCGCTTGAGATACTAGCTATTCCTATATTCCAACGGACTCATCCCCATGTGCCTCTTAAAGTACTTTCCGAAGAAAGAGGCACTGGGGAAGTTCAGTGAATAGGCTATTTCCTGAATAGTCATATCAGTGGACTTCAGCCGTGCTTTGACGTCCGTAATCACCACATGCGAAATAATTTCGAGTACATTCCTTCCTGTTACTTGCTTTACGGTAGTGCTGAGATGCTGCAATGAAATTCCCAGCTTGTCGGCATAGAATTGAGCGCGTCTCTCAGTCATATAATTTTCAATAACCAGTTGTACGAATTTCTGGCAAATTTCCTCTTTGCGGCTTTTGGCAAGAATGCTTTGCGGACGATTGGCATAAAGAGCATTAATTCCAAGCAGAATGCTGTGGAGTGAGCTTTGCGCCATTGCTGTGCTGGTAGCGGTGGGGTGGGAAATGGATATGCGTGTCAGCAGTGCGAAATAATCTACGAAATAGGAGGCTACTAAATCTGTGACGCTGATAATCGGGTTATCCCATATTTTAGAGAACGATCCCATAGTAGCTTGTAACAGATTGATGCCATTGACGCAGTGAGAGGAGAAGCCTACAAAGCAAAGCCGTACTTTTTCTACTTGCTCATTAAGCTGTATGATGGTACCCGGCATCAGAATGATCAGATCATTCTTTTTGATTTCGTGTTCCATCAGATTGATAGATGCCGTGATCGTCCCTTCTGTGCAAAGTGCAAATATGCATGCCTTCAATCGGCATGACTGGCGATAGAGATTCAGAATATCTTCTGTTACATCTCTCCATGCCAGCATTTCGACCGGCAAATCTACTTGTGGGAAGTTATGTTTCATCTTTATTCATTTTGCTGTCGGCAAATATACGATTTTATCCCTAAAATCTTAACTTTGTCGGCATGAAACTGAATATAACTGACTGGAATATCATTCCGTATGCCGAGGCATGGACCCGGCAAACGGAATGTTTTGATGCCCTTATCCGTGCCAAACAGGCGGGGCAGGAGTACGAGAATCACATCATTTTGTGCGAACATCCGCATGTCTACACCTTAGGCCGCAGCGGTAAAGAAGACAATATGCTGCTGGGTGAGGACCAGCTTCAAAAAATAGGAGCGACGCTTTATCACATAGACCGGGGCGGGGATATTACCTATCACGGTCCGGGACAACTGGTTTGTTATCCTATCCTGAATCTTGAAGAATTCTCGTTGGGACTGAAAGAATATGTGCACTTGCTTGAAGAGGCTGTAATCCGTGTATGTGCCTCTTATGGTATCGCTGCCGGTCGCCTGGCGAAAGCAACAGGTGTCTGGTTGGAAGGTGATACGCCCCGTGCCCGTAAGATTTGCGCTATTGGTGTGCGCAGCAGCCACTTCGTCACTATGCACGGGTTGGCGCTGAATGTGAATACTGATTTACGATATTTCAGTTATATCAACCCCTGCGGATTCATAGATAAAGGAGTAACTTCGCTGCAACAGGAGCTGAAACGGGAGGTGCCGATGGAAGAAGTAAAACAACGTTTATGCCTTGAATTACAGGGTTTGATGCAGAGATAAAAAACAGACCATCTATTCACTGCGAATAGATGGTCTGTTCGTATCAAATAGACGGTCTGTTTATCCCTAACAGATGGTCTGTTTCAGGAGCCTTCAATCGTCTGTTTTTTTATTTCAACCACTTGTCCAGCCATTCAAAGAATGTGCGCTGCCACAGGATGCCGTTCTGAGGTTTCAATACCCAGTGATTTTCATCCGGATAAATCAGCAATTCGGCAGGAACACCACGCATTACGGCGGCATCAAAAGCAGCCATTGCCTGGTTGGCAAGGATGCGGTAGTCTTTTTCGCCATGAATGCAGAGGATAGGTGTGTCCCACTTGTCTACAAACTGGTGTGGAGAATTGGCGAATGTGCGTTGTGCCACCGGATTTTGTTTCTCCCAGTATGCGCCGCCCATATCCCAGTTGGCAAACCATTTTTCTTCTGTTTCCAGATACTGCATTTCCATGTTGAAGATGCCATCATGTGCAATGAATGCTTTGAAGCGCTTATCATGATGTCCGGCAAGCCAGTAAACGGAGAAGCCACCGAAGCTGGCACCTACGCAACCGAGACGATCATTGTCGACAAACGGCTCTTTCGCCATTTCATCAATCGCTGTGAAGTAATCTTTCATACACTGGCCACCATAATCTCCACTGATGGCCTCATTCCATTCCACTCCGAAGCCCGGAAGTCCGCGGCGGTTGGGAGCTACGATGATATAATCGTTGGCAGCCATAATCTGGAAATTCCAGCGATAGCTCCAGAACTGGCTTACGGGGCTTTGCGGGCCACCTTCACAGAACAGGAGGGTAGGATATTTCTTATTCGGGTCAAACTGCGGCGGATAGATAACCCATGTCAGCATCTGTTTGCCGTCCGTAGTCTTCATCCAGCGGGCTTCTACTTTACCCATTTCCAACTGGTCGTAAATCTGCTTGTTTTCGAAGGTCAGTTGCTTTGCTTCGGCAAAAGCGTCACCGTTGCGGGTGGCAGATACGGCATAGATTTCATCACCCATACTCATGGAGTGGCGTAAAGCGATTACTTTATCTCCCGCGAGGGCGAGGGAAGCATAGTCATACATACCGTCTGTCAACTGCGTAACCTTATCGTTGGCAGCAAGATCGACATTGTAAATCTGTGTTTCACCATGCCAGACACCGATGAAATAAATATTCTTAGAGTCTCTATTCCACAAGAAACCATCTACGTTCGATTCAAATTCCTTGCTGACGAAACGTTTCTCACCTGTTTCCAGATTCATGATGAAGAGGCGGTTCAGGTCAGCTTCATAACCGTCACGTTCCATGCTCTGCCAGGCAATGTATTTACCATCGGGAGAGTACTGGGGATTCGTGTCATAGCCTTTGTTTTCTTCGGTGATATTGTCTGTCTTCTTGGTTGCAAGGTCGTAGATATAAATATCCGAGTTGGTGGAGATGGCGTATGCCAGACCGGTCTTCTTGCGGCAGGTATAAGCCACTTTATCTCCGGCAGGACTCCATGCCAGTTGCTCGATGCCACCCCAAGGTCTCATTGGGCTTTCGTAAGGTTCGCCTTCCAGTATATCCTTTATATTGTTGATACCGTTTCCATCAAAATCCGCCACAAAAGGGTGCGGGGCACCGGTCACCCATTCATCCCAATGCTTATACATCAGGTCGGTGACGATGATACCCGTCGCTTTCGGCAGGTCGGGATATTTCTCGACAGTGCTTTGTTTGGTCTGCACCTGTGCTATGAAAAGCAACTTCTTGCCGTCGGGGGAGAAAGAATAACCTTCGATGTCACCGTCATATTGCGTCAACTGTTTGCGTCCGCTGCCGTCAGGATTCATTTCCCATAGTTGGCTGCTGCCGCTTTCGTTAGAGAGGAATGCCAGCTTGGTACCACCCTTTATCCAGGTCACTTCGTTTTCCTGCCAGGGGGTACGAGTGATTTGTTTGTTCGCTGTTCCATCTGCGTTCATTACGAAAACCTCGCGGTTACTTTTGTTCTCCGGTACGCTGTAATAAGCTACCGTGTAAGCAATTTGCTTTTCGTCGGGTGATACGGCAACGCCACCGATGCGTCCCATAGCCCAAAGGGCTTCGGGAGTCATGCGCTTGCCTTCAATCTGGATGTCCGACCGCTCGATAAGCGGTGCTTCGGCTTGCCCTGCGTCCTTTGTCCCGCCGCAGGCAGCCAATGTCATAGCTGCTGACATAAGCAATAAATTTACTTGTTTCATATATGTTGTTCGTTACGGTTATTTGCAGCAAATATACAAATTATATGCGTTTCTCTTGCCATTGTCCTCCTTTTATATACCACCAGCAGAATAGCAGGATAAAAATGGAGTAAACCATTTCAGATGTCCAGCACAAAGCTACATCCAGGCGTAAGTAAAGGATGGTATAGGTGATATAAGCTACATAGATCACCAGTGTCGCCAATTCCATCACCAGTGCTGTACGTGTATTTCCGGTTCCTGACACTGACTGGAAGTAAACATTGGCGGGCACAAGGAACAAGTATGCGGAGCACATCACCCAAAGTGAATGTACCGCTGCATCCTGCAAGTCCGTCATATCTGTATAGATGCCAAGCACTACTTTGGGAAATAACGAGAATAGCAATGCCAGCGGCAGCACAAATACATAGGCGATGCGTATATGTTGCTGGATGGTTCCCGCTACACAGTCCTTTTCACCTGCACCGATGAGGTTGCTGACCAGTGAACCGCAAGTAGATGCGAATGCCATCATCACCATGAACAATATGCCGGATACACTCCGGACGATGTTTGTAACGGCAAGCGACCGTTCTCCCAAGTGTTCCACATAGAGGAAGAACAGGAACCAGGTGGACAGTGAAATGACGTTCTGTATCATAGTCCAGAAGGAAACGTTCAATATTCGTTTCAATACTTCACTGCAGAATTTAGGTATGCGGTCGAGTCCGTACTTACGGCAGTCTATGCGGCTGCGGGTGTAGAGGATGAAGAACACCAGGGAAACCAGTTCGGCAAGGGATGAACCGATAGCCGCACCGGCAATGCCGAGAGCCGGAAAACCGAATTTTCCGAAGATGAGAATGTAGTTGAATACCACATTGCTCAATACCATTACTATGGAGTTCAGCGTCAGTGTCTTTGTCTGCGTGGTTCCCAGGAAGAACGCACGGAACATGACTCCGCTGAACGAGAAGAACGCACCGAATACACGCCAGTTCAGGTAACTGATGGCTGCTTCGTATATGTGTTCCGAAGCCACAATGCGCTTCAGAATCAGCGGAGACAGGAAGTAGGAGAGGAAGAACATGACCGCCGCCAATCCTACCTGAAAATAGATACCCTGATAAAACAGGTTTCCGATTTCTTTGTACTGGTGTTCACCGTTGCGCCGTGCAATGAGTATCTGTGCTCCGATGCTGAAACCGAAAGCAGCCATGAATATTACCATGTAGAAGACACCCGCAATGGCGGAAGCTCCTAATTCCACTTCGCCTACCCGTCCCAGGAAAGCGGTGTCTGTCATACCTATCATTTGCTCCATCAGCAGGCTGATGAGGATGGGATAGGCTATCATCCATATCTGTTTGTATGTATATTTAGTCTTCATTTTTTAGTATAGTTTTAGTATAGTTATAGTAGTTATAAGAGAAAGAAAGCCGGACAATTACATCAATTGCCCGGCTTCTATTATCAAGTGATGAAAAGCGGAGACTTACTTTTTATTCTGTCTCTCTTTCAACAACTGTTCCTGTTGTTTCTGCATTGCCTCCAGGCGGGCGGCAAAGCCGGTTTTTTTAGCTTTCTTCGGGTCTTTCTTTCGTGCTTCCAATTGGGCAAGGAGCTTCTCTTCATTCGTAGTTTTGCGTAGAATGAGAGTAGTCACCACACTAATCAATGTCGATATGAAGTAGTAATAGTTCAAGCCTGACGGATAGCTGTTCAATATGAACAACATCATGACGGGCATGAGATACGTCATCCACTTCATTGCTGCCATTTGCGGGTTAGCACCGGTGTCCTGTTGCTGCATCATAAACTTTGAGTTCAGAATATTCACAACCGTCATCAGCAGACAGAACAAACTCAAGTGGCTGCCCAGAAACGGAATATTGAACGGAAAGTTGATGAAAGCATCGTATGTCGAGAGGTCATCGGCCCACAAGAAGCTTTGCTGACGCAACTCAATAGCACTCGGCACGAACATGAACAATGCAATCAGAACCGGGAATTGCACCAACATCGGCAAGCAACCGCCCATCGGGCTTACACCATACTGGCTGTACAGTCCCATAACCTCCTGCTGTTTCTTCATCGCATCTTCCTGCTTGGGGTACTTCTTGTTGATTTCGTCTATTTTCGGTTTCAACACACGCATCTTGGCAGAAGATATATACGTTTTCCAGGTGGCGGGGAATACGACTGCTTTTACAATCAATGTCATCAGCAACAGTACTATACCCATGCTTAAACCCCAGCCGGACAACCAGTCGAAGATGTTGATGGTAAACCATTTGTTGACCCAGCGAATCAACGGCCAACCCAGATAAACCAAGCGGTTCAGTTCCCATTTTTCTTCGCGTCCCTTATCCAGTGCGGTCAGCGTCTTGTAATGGTTCGGACCAAAGTAGAAGAACATTTGCGTTGCTTTCTGGCCGGTCGGGTCGAAAGTGGTGCTCATTTCAGCAGAGTAGTCCTTGATGTATCCGCTGCCTTCCCGTTCCATTTTAGAGACTAACTTTGTTTTTTCAAAGTCGGCATCCGCAATGAATACCGAAGAGAAGAACTGGTTCTTGAATGCGATCCAGTCCAGGCGTTCGGGCACTTCTTTTTCATCATCTTTGTTGGCTGACAAATAGTCCGTACCATCTCCTAAGAACTTATAAGTCAATTCAGACAAGCGGTTCTCATATACATAACCTTTCTCGATCTGGCGGGCGCGTTGTGCCCATTCGATATCGACGTAGTTGTTGCTTGCCGCCAGCTTATCTGCCATGCCTTTAGCTTCAATGCTGAAGTCTACCAGGTAAGTGTTGGGATGCAATGCATACTTGAAGTCTATATAACTTGCACTGTCGGCCACCAGACGCATCGTTACGGTGCTGTCTGTACGGTGTACTGCGGTGAAGTAATAGTCCTTTGTCTGTATGGTTTCCTTCTTATTATAGAAAAGGAAATTCATGGAAACATCGTTTCCGGTGAATAAGGTTACAGGAGTCTTCTTGTCCTGTTCCATATACTCTTTCAATACAGCGGAGAATATGGAGCCGCCTTTGGTGCTGAGGGTTAACTCGGCCACATCGTTCTGAATGGTAATCAGCGAGTCTGTTCCTTGGCGAGCATTGAAGAAGAGTGAAGTGGAATCCACTGTTTCCACATCTTTTTCATTTGCCAATGCTGCATCCGCTTTGGCTTTCAGTGCCTCTTCACGTTGCTGTACCAGCGCAATGGAATCATAATATCGCTGTTGTGCTTCCAATTGCTCTTTGCTGGGGCGACTCAGAAAACTGAAGCCGACTAACAAAATTGCTATTAAAACAAGACCTGTAATGGTGTTTTTATCCATGAATAATTTCTAATTTACAATTTTATAATTATTGAAATAATCTTATTTCTTTGCTTTTTCCTTTTCTTCGAAACTTTCGACAGATGCTTTGATGAATGCTACAAACAACGGGTGCGGTTTCAATACCGTACTGCTGTATTCGGGATGGAACTGTGTTCCGATGAACCATTTCAGTTTCGGTATTTCTACGATTTCCACCAGGTCGGATTCCGGATTGATACCTACGCATTTCATGCCGGCAGCCTCATATTCAGCTTTATATTGGTTATTGAACTCATAGCGGTGGCGGTGACGTTCCTGAATGTGTTCTGTCCCGTAAGCCTCGTATGCCTTGCTGCCTTTATGCAAGATACATTCGTAAGCTCCCAGGCGCATAGTTCCACCCATGTTGGTGATGGATTTCTGCTCTTCCATGATGTCGATCACATTGTGCGGAGTTTTCTCGTTCATCTCGCGTGAATCAGCGTCAGCATATCCAAGCACATTGCGTGCAAATTCGATAGCAATACACTGCATACCCAGACAGATACCGAAAGTCGGAATATCGTGTGTGCGTGCATATTTGATGGCAACGAATTTACCGGCAATGCCACGTTCGCCGAATCCCGGGCCAATCAATACACCTGCCATGCCTTCTAATGCTTCGGCAACGTTGTCTTCGGTCAGCTTCTCACTGTTCACAAAATCCACGGACACTTTACGGTCGTTATAGGTACCGGCTTGTGAAAGGGCTTCGCGGATAGACTTATAAGCATCCTGCAAGTCATATTTGCCCACTAATGCAATATGCAGAGGTTCTGTATCTTCTGCTTTATGACGACGTTCGAGGAAAGCACGCCACGGACCCAGTCCCGGAGTGTCGCCTACGGGCAATCCCATTTTCTTCAAGATTGTTTCGTCCAGTTTCTGAGCCTGCATCAGGATGGGCACTTCGTAGATGGTAGGAGCATCGATGCTCTGTACTACTGCATTTTCATCCACATTACAGAATAATGCTACTTTCTTGCGAAGGTTGGTGCTCAGTTCGTATTCCGTGCGCAGAACCAATACATCCGGCTGGATACCTGCACTTTGCAGTTCCTTTACGGAGTGTTGTGTCGGCTTGGTCTTCAATTCACCGGCAGCAGCAAGGTAAGGTACATAAGTAAGGTGTACACATAAAGCGTCACGTCCCAGTTCCCACTTCAACTGACGAATACTCTCCAGATACGGTAATGACTCGATGTCACCCACCGTACCGCCGATTTCCGTAATTACGAAATCGAATTTGTATTTGTTGCCCAGCAACTTCACGTTCCGTTTGATTTCGTCCGTGATGTGAGGGATTACCTGGATGGTCTTACCTAAATAATCACCGCGGCGTTCCTTGTCGATAACGCTTTTGTAAATACGTCCGGTCGTGATGTTGTTGGCCTTGGTTGTCTGGATACCCAGAAAACGTTCATAGTGACCTAAGTCGAGGTCGGCTTCATGACCATCTACGGTCACGTAGCATTCTCCGTGTTCGTAAGGGTTCAGAGTACCCGGGTCAATGTTGATATACGGGTCAAACTTCTGAATGGTTACTTTATAACCTCTTGCTTGCAGCAATTTACCGATGGAGGATGAGATGATACCTTTACCCAATGAAGAGGCAACGCCACCGGTGACGAAAATATACTTTGTTTCTCCCACAGCTATACTGTTTTAATATTATTGTTTTGCTTAGTCTGATGTACACACTTGTGTATCTGAATTATACTACGTGTGAAACTTAAAAAGCGCAAAATTACAAAAAAAAGAGGAAGTATATCAAGTTTCAGCGAAACAATTCTTAAAAAACTTGATTTCTTTTCTTTTGCTTTTCTATGTTTTCTAAACATTTTAATTTACTTTTGCACTCAAAACATAGATTTTAGGGCGTTATGAAGAATAGATACTTATCATTATGGGCTATTGCCGCACTATTTTCTTCGTCGGTAATGGCGCAGAATTCGGTGAAGCCTGTCTTGAAAGCCGCTGGGGAACCGGCTGCCGTACAAGCGGATACCTTGTCGGACTTGATGAAGCAATATTTTGTCTTAAAGTTAAAACCAGGAGGTGATACTCTGCATTTGGACACAGTTTCCATGTTGCATGAGAAATACTTTGGAGTATTGAAATATCTGAATGATCCTTCTACTCCGGAGCGTTATATCGCAGAGAATCCTAATTATTATCGTTTGTTCATCCCGTTGACTTATTATAATTCTCCAATGGAGAGCATTTCTACATTGAAATGGAAGTTTCAGCCTTCAGATACGGTTAAATCTCCGGCAAAGGAACTTTTGCCTTTTGATGAAAAGCCTTTCACTTCGAAGAAGCGTGCCAATGAAACGGTAGACCGCGCGTTGCTCTACCTTTATGTGAATGAGGATCCGCGTAATATTGTAGCGTGGGAGGATGAGATTATGCAGGTGAAAGTCTTCAAAGATAATATCGAGAAAGAAGTCTCTTCCAAACCTTCTGTGATAAAACTGTTCTCGCAGGAAAGCATGGCGAATGTGAAAGAGGATGTGGAAGTGGTCATCCGTAAGCCCAACTGGTGGGTAACGGGTGGAAGCGGTTCTTTGCAGATCACCCAGAACTATATTTCTGATAACTGGTATAAGGGTGGCGAGAGCACAAATTCTGTCCTGGCGAACTTGCAGTTGTTTGCCAATTATAATGATAGGGAAAAGATACAATGGGAGAATTTGCTGGATGCGAAGTTAGGCTTTTCATCTGCACCTTCGGATGAATTCCATGATTATTTGGTGAATACGGACCAATTCCGTTTGTATAGTAAGTTAGGTGTTCAGGCTGCGTCTAATTGGTATTATACCATTTCAACTGAGTTCAAGACTCAGTTCTGTCATGGTTATAAAGCCAATAAAGAGCCGTTGGTATCAGCTTTCTTGGCTCCGGCTGATTGGTCGGCCAGTATCGGTATGGACTATAAACTGAAAAAGAAGAAGTTTAATTTATCTGTTTTCATTGCTCCGTTGACGTGGACTATGCGCTATGTGGGCAATAAAGAAGTAAATGAGGTTGATTTTGGTTTGGAAGAAGGCAAGACTGTACGCCATAACTTCGGTTCGCAAGTGCAGCCGACTCTGTTCTGGCAGATTATTCCTTCCATTACATTAGATTCCCGTTTGGATTATGTGACCAGTTATGAATTGGTGCGTATCGAGTGGGAAAATACTTTCAATTTTGTGCTTAACCGTTATCTTTCAACTAAACTCTATATCCATGCCCGTTTTGATGACAGCAGCAAGCCGACTACGGGTAGTAGTCATTTCCAGGTAAAAGAGTTGCTGAGTTTCGGTATCAATTACAAATGGTAATCATATAATCTGATATAAATGCAAATAAGGCTGCTTCTTTACGGGAGCAGCCTTATTTGTATAATATCATTTTGTCATTTTGCGCTTGTCTAAGGTTTCACTCCTTATTAATATATAAGGACAGATTCTTCATTATGCTTTAATTGGTGGTGCAAAGTGATATATTAATCTGTGTTTAAAAACAGCTTTTCCCGGTTTTTTCATTAAAAAAGCGAAGAAAAATAGTTAAAACGGGAAAAAGTGCGTTAGCGTACACATAAAAAAACAGGCGAATGCCTTGCAGTTCGCAAATAATGCGTAAATTTGCCGCAATTTGTAATGCACAGTTTGCAAAATGGCAGATATTATAAAACATCAAGGTATTGTGGAAAACATAAACGGTTCTCATGTGAAGGTGAGAATTGTCCAGACGTCAGCTTGTGCGGCATGTAGCGCTAAGGGGCATTGCGCATCAGCTGATACCAAAGAAAAATTAATCGACGTAACCACCGGTGATGCGTCTTCCTATCAGCCCGGAGACCGGGTGATTGTTTTCGGAGAACTCTCTATGGGAATGATAGCGGTGCTGCTGGCTTTTATTGTACCTTTCTGTATTTTGGTTATTTCCCTCTTTATATTTATGGCTGTCTGGAATGACGAACTTCGCTCTGCGCTTTGTTCGTTGGCGCTCCTTATACCTTATTATTATATATTATGGCTGAATAGAACACGCATGGGAAAGAAATTCTCTTTCTCCATAAAGCCGATAGACTAACTATTGATACATTAAAACAAATAATTAAATAAATAACTAACTTATGAATGTAATTCTGATTGCAGTGATTTCATTGGGAGCCATAGCGCTGGTTTCGGCTGCTATTCTTTATGTAGCTTCCAAGAAATTCGCCGTGTATGAAGACCCGCGAATTGCACAGGTAGGAGAAGTGTTGCCTCAAGCAAATTGCGGTGGATGTGGTTATCCGGGTTGTAGCGGTTTTGCCGATGCTTGTGTAAAGGCAGGTTCGCTGGATGGCAAGTTCTGTCCGGTGGGTGGACAACCCGTTATGACGAAGATTGCTGAGATCCTTGGTTTGGATGCTGCTGCTGCCGAACCGATGGTTGCAGTGGTGAGATGTAATGGAACCTGCGCCAATCGTCCCCGTACGAATAGTTACGACGGTGCGAAGAGTTGTGCTATTGCAGCTTCTCTTTATGGGGGTGAAACAGGTTGTAGTTTTGGATGTCTGGGCTGTGGCGACTGTGTAGAAGCCTGCCAGTTCGATGCTATCCACATGAATCCCGAAACAGGGCTTCCGGAAGTGGATGAAGCTAAGTGTACGGCTTGTGGTGCCTGCGTCAAAGCCTGTCCGAAGAGTATCATTGAAATTCGTCCGCAAGGCAAGAAGTCACGCCGCGTCTATGTGCAGTGTGTAAACAAAGATAAAGGCGGTGTAGCACGTAAGGCTTGTACGGTCGCCTGTATCGGTTGTGGCAAGTGTGTGAAAGTTTGTCCGTTCGAGGCTATTACGCTGGAAAATAATCTGGCTTATATCGACCCGAATAAATGTAAATCATGTCGTAAGTGCGAAGAAGCTTGTCCGCAGAACACTATTATCGCACTCAATTTCCCGCCGCGTAAACCGAAGGCGGAGGCTGCCGAAACGGCTGCTGCTCCCAAAGTCGCTGCTACTGTGAAAACTGAGACTCCTAAGGCAGAGGCATAATAATCAAGAAGTAATAAACGACTAAAATACAGAATTGTATGTTGAAGACATTTTCAATCGGTGGTGTTCATCCACACGAAAATAAACTTTCAGCACATCAGCCCATCATCAAGGCGGAAGTTCCTGCCAAAGCTGTGATTCTGCTGGGACAGCACATTGGTGCGCCTGCAAAACCGGTTGTGGCTAAAGGAGATGTGGTGAAAGTCGGCACAAAGATTGCCGAACCCGGTGGTTTCGTATCCGCAGCCATCCACTCGTCTGTCAGCGGCAAGGTTGCTAAGATCGATACGATTATCGATGCCAGCGGCTACCCGAAACCTGCTATCTTTATTGATGTAGACGGTGATGAATGGGAAGAAAGCATTGACCGCACTGAAACATTGGTGAAGGAATGTACCCTTACCTCAGAAGAAATAGTGAAAAAGATTGCCGATGCCGGTATCGTGGGCTTGGGTGGCGCATGTTTCCCTACTCAGGTGAAGCTCTGTCCGCCGCCTGCATTCAAGGCTGAGTGTGTCATTATCAATGCCGTGGAGTGCGAGCCTTATCTGACTGCCGACCACCAGTTGATGCTGGAGCACGCTGAAGAAATTATGGTGGGCGTATCCATCCTGATGAAAGCAGTAAAGGTGAATAAAGCATTTATCGGTATCGAAAATAATAAGCCCGATGCTATCCAGTTGATGACGAAAGTGGCATCCAGCTATGCAGGCATCGAGGTGGTAGCTTTGAAAGTGCAATATCCGCAAGGAGGTGAAAAGCAGTTGATTGATGCTATTACCAACCGTCAGGTGGGAAGTGGCGCACTGCCCATCTCTACGGGTGCAGTGGTACAGAATGTAGGTACTGCATTTGCTGTTTATCAGGCTGTACAGAAAAATAAGCCATTGTTTGAGCGTGTGATTACAGTGACTGGTAAATCAGTGGCAAAACCTTCCAACTTCCTGGCACGTATCGGAACGCCGATGAAGCAGCTGATTGACGCTTGTGGTGGTTTGCCCGAAGATACCGGTAAGATTATCGGTGGTGGTCCGATGATGGGTAAAGCATTGGTGAATACGGATGTCCCGACTGCCAAAGGTAGTTCCGGTATTCTGATTATGAATCAGAAAGAGGCTAAGCGCGGTGAAGTTCAACCTTGCATCCGTTGTGCAAAATGTGTAGGCGCTTGTCCGATGGGGCTGGAGCCTTATCTGCTGTCGGCACTTGCCGAACACACAGAATTCGAGAGAATGGAGAAAGAAAGAATTATGGATTGTATCGAGTGCGGTTCTTGCCAGTTCACCTGTCCTGCCAACCGTCCGTTGCTGGACTACTGTCGTCTGGGTAAAGGTAAGGTAGGAGCAATCATCCGTGCACGTCAAGCTAAAAAATAACGAAGTATGGAAAATAAATTAGTAATATCACTTTCGCCCCATGTTCATGGTGGCGACAGCGTGAAGAAGAATATGTATGGCGTGCTCATCGCGTTGATTCCTGCATTTCTTGTATCACTCTATTTCTTCGGACTGGGTGCGCTGATTGTCACGGCTACTTCTGTGGCTGCCTGTTTGTTCTTCGAATGGGCTATCGGCAAATTCCTGATGAAGAAAGAAACTACCACCATTTGCGACGGTTCCGCCATAATCACAGGTGTGTTGCTGGCATTCAACTTACCTTCCAACCTGCCCATCTGGATTATTATTCTGGGTGCGTTGTTCGCTATCGGTGTAGGTAAAATGTCTTTCGGTGGATTGGGCTGTAACCCGTTCAATCCTGCATTGGCAGGCCGTGTGTTTCTGTTGCTTTCTTTCCCGGTGCAGATGACGAGCTGGCCGGTTGTAGGACAGCTGACTTCCTACACAGATGCAACGACGGCTGCTACACCGCTCAATCTGATGAAGCAGATTGCCGGTGGTAATATAGAGGCTTTGAAAGACCTGCCGTCTTCTTTTGATTTGCTGATTGGAAACAATGGCGGTTGTCTCGGTGAAGTAAGTGCATTGGCTCTGCTGCTCGGACTGGCTTATATGCTTTGGAAGAAAATCATCACTTGGCATATCCCTGTGTCTATTTTGGCTACGGTATTCGTATTCTCCGGCATTATGCACCTGGTAGATCCTGAACTTTATGTTTCTCCGGTGCTTCAGTTGCTTACGGGTGGTCTGATGCTGGGTGCTGTCTTTATGGCTACGGATTATGTCACTTCTCCGATGAGTAAGAAAGGTATGCTGATCTATGGTGTTTGTATCGGTCTGCTGACAGTGATTATCCGTCTGTTCGGCGCTTATCCCGAAGGTATGTCGTTCGCTATTCTGATTATGAATGCCTTCACTCCGCTGATTAATACATATTGTAAACCTAAACGCTTTGGGGAGGTAGCGAAGAAGAAATGAAAAAGTTAGAATCATCCTTGAAGAATATGTTGCTGGTACTCACGGGCGTTACTGCTATTTCCGTGGCATTGCTGGCGTATGTGAATGAACTGACTAAAGAACCTATTGCACAGGCCAATGCAAAGACATTGAGCGATGCTGTCAGTGCGGTGGTTCCCGGTTTTGATAATGACCCGATTGCAGAAAAGAAGATGCAGACGGTGAATGATGTGGATTACGCTGTTTATCCTGCTACGAAAGGCGGCCAGTTTATCGGTGCTGCCGTAGAAGCCGGTGCAATGGCATTTGGTGGTGAACTGAAAGTGCTGGTAGGCTTTGATGCGGAAGGAAACATTATAGATTATTCCTTGTTGTCGCATGTGGAAACCCCGGGATTGGGTTCCAAAGCTGCTGACTGGTTTAAAGAAGGCAATAAAGGGAGCATCAAAGGTATGAATCCGGGTAAGGCTCCTCTGTCTGTGAGCAAAGATGGCGGTCAGGTAGATGCCATTACCGCTTCTACTATTACCTCACGTGCTTTCCTGAATGCTGTAAATGCCGCTTATGCCGCTTATGCCGATCAGAATGTGTCTGATGCTGCTACGGGCGCTACACAAAAAGTTGTTGAACCTGCTGAAAATGCAGCCACTGAGGCTACGGATTCTATCAGCGCTAAATAAAAGAAAGGAGTAGAAGATATGAATAATTTTAAAGTTATGATGAACGGGATTATCAAAGAGAATCCTACATTTGTGCTCCTGCTTGGTATGTGTCCTACGTTGGGTACCACTTCCTCTGCCATCAATGGTATGGGAATGGGCTTGGCTACCATGTTCGTGCTTATTTGTTCCAACGTGGTAATTTCAGCTATCAAGAACCTTATTCCTGATATGGTACGTATCCCATCCTTTATTGTAGTAATCGCTTCTTTCGTGACTTTGTTGCAGATGGTGATGCAGGCTTATGTTCCGGCTCTGTATGCTACATTGGGTCTGTTCATACCCTTGATCGTTGTAAACTGTATCGTATTGGGACGTGCGGAAGCGTTTGCTGCCAAGAATAGTCCGATGGCTTCTTTCTTTGATGGTTTGGGTATGGGACTTGGTTTTACGCTGGCTCTTACCCTGCTGGGTGCCATGCGCGAATTCCTGGGTACAGGTAAAATCTTCAATCTGACCATTCTTCCCGAAGAATACGGTATGCTGGTGTTCGTACTCGCTCCGGGTGCCTTCATCGCGTTGGGTTATCTGATTGCATTGATTAACAGCCTGAAAAAGAATTAAAGAATGAAAAATGAAAGAATGAAAAAATGGAATGGCGTCTGAAACGCTTTTCATTATCAATTCTTTAATTATTAATTTAGAACTATGGAATATATATTGATATTTATTTCGGCAATCTTTGTCAATAACATCGTGTTGTCACAGTTTCTGGGTATCTGTCCGTTCCTCGGCGTATCTAAGAAAGTAGAAACAGCGTTGGGTATGTCCGCTGCAGTGGCATTCGTGCTCACTATCGCCACTATCGTAACGTTTCTGATTCAGAAGTTCGTGCTCGATGCTTTCGATTTAGGCTACTTGCAGACCATCACTTTCATTTTGGTAATTGCTGCATTGGTTCAGATGGTGGAAATCATTCTGAAAAAGGTATCACCTTCTTTATATCAGGCATTGGGTGTATTCTTACCCTTGATTACGACTAACTGCTGTATTCTGGGTGTAGCTATTCTCGTTATCCAAAAAGATTATGATCTGCTGACCGGTGTGGTTTATGCATTCTCCACGGCTATCGGCTTTGGTCTGGCACTGACTCTTTTTGCCGGTTTGCGCGAACAGATGAGTCTGGTAAATATCCCGAAAGGAATGAAGGGAACCCCGATAGCCCTGATCACTGCCGGGCTTTTGGCTATGGCTTTCATGGGTTTTTCAGGCGTGGTGAAAATCTGAAAAAAAGAACATGCAATACGGGTGAGGGGTAGAAGAAATTCTACCCCTTTCTTTTTTCAACTAAAAAAAATACACTTTTTGCTTTTTATCTAAATAAATTTCCTTAAATTTGCCGCCACAAACAAATGATAACCTAATAAGAATAAATCACTGATGAAAGAAAAGATATTAGTTACAGGTGGAACGGGTTATATCGGTTCACATACTGTAGTCGAACTTCAAAACGCAGGTTATGAAGTAGTGATAATAGATAATTTGTCAAACTCCAGCGCTGATGTTGTCGATAACATCGAAAAAGTATCGGGTATCCGCCCTGCATTCGAAAAGTTGGATTGCTTGGATTATGCCGGTCTTGACGCTGTGTTTACTAAATATAAAGGCATTAAAGCCATCATCCACTTTGCGGCCAGTAAGGCTGTAGGCGAGTCGGTTCAGAAACCGTTGCTTTATTATCGCAACAATTTGGTTTCATTGATTAATCTGCTCGAATTGATGCCGAAGCACGGAGTGGAAGGTATTGTGTTCTCATCTTCTTGTACAGTTTACGGTCAGCCGGACGAATTGCCGGTAACGGAGAATGCCCCGATTAAGAAAGCGGAATCTCCTTACGGTAATACGAAGCAGATCAATGAAGAAATTGTTCGCGATACTGTGGCTTCAGGTGCTCCTATCAATGCAATCCTGTTGCGCTATTTCAATCCGATTGGTGCGCATCCTACAGCGTTGCTTGGTGAGTTGCCCAATGGTGTGCCTCAGAATTTGATACCTTATCTGACCCAGACCGCTATCGGTATCCGTGAGAAACTGAGCGTGTTCGGTGATGATTATGATACGCCCGACGGCTCTTGCATACGCGACTTCATTAATGTGGTCGATTTGGCAAAAGCGCATGTGATCGCTATCCGCCGCATCTTGGAAAAGAAGCAGAAAGAAACAGTGGAGGTGTTCAACATTGGAACGGGACGCGGTCTTTCAGTATTGGAATTAATTAATGCTTTCGAGAAGGCAACCGGCGTGAAGCTGAATTATCAGATTGTCGGTCGTCGTGCGGGAGATATTGAAAAAGTATGGGCCGACCCTAAATTCGCAAACGAAGAGTTGGGTTGGACAGCTGTTGAAACCATCGAAGATACGTTGCTTTCTGCCTGGAACTGGCAGTTGAAGCTTCGCGAAAGAGGTATTCAATAAGCGGCTAAAGAGATTTTTGTTTTTATTAACAAATAGGAAATGAACAAATGCTTCCCCGCATTTGTTTATAAGTTGCAAATCAGCCTGACGCTGTTTATGTATATGTGAATATCCGTAACTAGTACTTATGCCTCCCCGGCATAGACAGGTAAGATTGCATAGTAGTTTTGTCGTGTTTTAT